>Ga0167615_1000021_pt1 | contig 63692 bp, 50 predicted proteins | sample BED_Mat_host_9_1_FD_111800 | JGI IMG/M metagenome (GOLD analysis project Ga0167615, IMG submission 111800) | Extremophilic microbial mat communities from Yellowstone National Park, USA - BED_Mat_host_9_15 (v2) (version 2) | ecosystem: Environmental > Aquatic > Thermal springs > Hot (42-90C) >... | reverse complement strand
GGAACCGCTCGGGGATGAACTCCTCCGGCTGGGGGTAGATCTCCTCACGGCGGTGCATCAGGTAGATCGAGGGCACGATTGCAACCCCGGCTGGGAGGTGGTAAGGGCCAAGCTGGAAGGGGGCGGTCAGCTTGCGGACGACGATCGAGATCACCGGCCGCAGCCGGAGCGTCTCGTACACGACGGCCTTCAGATAGCGATCCTCGCCACCGTCTAGCTCCTCCCGCAACCGCTCGAGCCGCTCCGGACAGTGGGATAGCCGCTCCAGCGCCCAGGCGAGGGCGTTGGCTGTCGTCTCGTGGCCGGCCAGAAGGAGCGTCATCAGCTCGTCCCTGATCTCCTGATCGTTCATCGGGCTCCCGTCGTCATGGGTTGCCTGCAGCAGCAGGGACATAATGTCCTCCCGTTCGCTGAGGTCCTCGCCGCGCCGCTTGGCGATCTCGGCGTAGAGAAGGTCGTCGATCGCCTGCAGCCTGCGCTTGAGGGGGGCGACCCGGTGGATCCGCCCTGGCCCGGCAAGCAACAGGACAAGGATCCGGCGCGGATCGGTTACGAAGGAAAGGAGGTCCCGGATCCTGTCCCGCAGCTGGGTAAGCCGTTCCCCCTCTTCAACCCCGAATACCGCCCGCAGGATCACCTCCAAGGTCAGCCGCTGCATCAGCGGCCGAGCCTTGATCGTCGTCCCCTTTGGCCACCCCTCGATCTCCCGCCGGGCGAGGTCGGCGATCAGCTCGCCGTAACGCTGCATCCGGGCGCCGTGGAAGGGGGGTAGCAGCAGCTTACGTTGGCGCATGTGCTCCTCCTCGTCGAGGAGCAGTACCGAGTAGTTGCCCAGGACCACCCCTAAGACCGAGTTACCCTCGCCGGCATGGAGAACCTTTGGATCGCCGGTGAAGACCGCCTTCACCAGCTCCGGATCGCAGGTCACAACCCAGGTCGGCTCGTAGGCGATCCGCAGGGTGAAGGTGTCGCCGTAGCGGCGGCGGCACTGGGCGAGGAGCCATTGGGCGTGGCGGGTCCAGATCGCCGTTTGGATCGGCAGCGGGAGACGGGGTCCGGGGGGAAGCTGTTGGCTCTCGGTTCGCATACCGGCTAGTATACTACTCGCGTACCGACCGGAATCTAAAAAAAGGCAAGGTGATGGCTGGATCAGCGACCCTCAATGGAAAGGCCCCGCGAACCGAAAGAGAGCAGGAGACCGATGTGGGGCCGATGCGCGAAGAGCACCTCGACATCCTGATCGTTGGCGCGGGACTTTCCGGGATCGATGCTGCCTGCAGGCTGAAGCAGCACCATCCCGGGAAGCGGTTTGCGATCTTCGAGGCGCGGCAGAGGATCGGCGGCACCTGGGACCTGTTCCGTTACCCAGGGATTCGGTCCGACTCGGACATGTACACGCTTGGCTTCCCGTTCCGGCCGTGGCCGGACGATCGAACGATCGCTGACGGGCCGACGATCCGCCGCTACGTCGAGGAAACGGCGCGGGAGTACGGGGTGGTGGAGAGGATCCGGTTCGGGGTGAAGGTCGTTGCAGCAGACTGGTCCAGCCCCGACTGCCGTTGGGTAGTGACCGCGGAAGAGGTCGGTTCGGGGCAGCGGTTCACCGTCACCGCCACCTACCTGTATGTCAGCGCCGGCTACTACCGCTACGACCGCGGCTACACGCCGCCCTTGCCCGACGTCGACCGCTACCAAGGAACCCTGGTCCACGCCCAGCATTGGCCGGAGGACCTCGACTACACCGGTAAGCGGGTTGTCGTTGTCGGCTCCGGAGCGACCGCCGTCACCCTGGTTCCCGCCCTCGCCGAGCGGGCAGCCAAGGTGACGATGCTCCAGCGGACACCCACTTACATCGTCTCCCTGCCAGCGGTCGACCCGGTGGCGAAGCGGCTACGCCGCTGGTTCCCGGAGCGGCTCGCCTACCGCCTGGTGCGGGCGAAAAACGTCGCGATCATGACCGCTAGTTACCGGTTCATGCGCCGGTTCCCACGGACAGCGCGGGCTTTGATAAGAGCCGGCATCCGGCGCCAGCTCCGGGAAAAGGTGCCCCTCGACCCCCACTTCTCCCCGCCGTACAACCCTTGGGACCAGCGCCTCTGCATCGTTCCCGACGGGGACCTCTTCCAAGCCCTGGCAACCGGCAAAGCGGAGGTAGTAACCGATCAGATCGACCGATTCACCGAGCGCGGGCTGCGGTTGCGCTCGGGAAGGGAGCTCGAGGCAGAGGTGGTGGTGCTTGCAACCGGTCTTGAACTCCAGTCCTTGGGAGGCATCGAGCTTTCGATCGACGGGGCGCCGGTCGACCTCGCCCAACGGCTTGCCTACAAGGGGGTGATGCTCGACGGCGTTCCCAACTCGGTCTTCGTTGTGGGCTACATCAACGCCTCCTGGACCTTGAAGGCCGATCTCGTAGCCCGTTACTTCTGCAAGGTTCTGGATCAGCTTGCCCGCAAGGGCAGGACGGTCTTCGTTGCCTATCCCGCCGGCGGAGTCGGCGCCACCAAGCCGCTTATCGACCTCAAGGCAAACTACGTCCTTAGGGCGATAGATCGCTTCCCCAAGCAGGGAGGACGGCGGCCGTGGCAGATGAACCAGAACTACCTCCGCGACCTCCTCGAGCTTCAGTTCTCCGAGGTGGAGGACGGTGAGCTTCAGCTCCTGCCGGCTGGAACAACGGTCCAACGGCCCGCCCCGGCAGCCGTTGGGGCCGGCGCCTAACGGAACGCTAACAGTAGCTAACGGTCTACCGGTCTTTCCGCCGCGGATAGACACCTCCGCCGCGCTACCTTTCACGCCGCCAACCCTTGGTAGCTCTGGCCGGTGCAACTGCCAACGGCGGAATCGGTCCGCTAACGGGGTTTTGCGCAGCAAAGGGCGAACAGTATGTGTTAGTGAGTGCGTATGGATAGGAACACCGCCCCCCTTAGCCAAGGGTTGGTTGGGCCCCGTCGGCCGGCCGTTGCAGGCAAGCCCCAGGCGGCGCCTCGGCCCCGAACCCTCCTTGACATCTTCAACGCTACCGCCGTACGCTGCGCCGACCAGCTGGCGATCGAGGCCCCCGACGGGCGGCTCACCTACTGCGAGCTTGCCGCCGCCGCCGACCGACTTGCCAACCGCCTCCGCGAGCTTGGCGTTGGGCCTGGCGAGCGGGTTGCGGTCCGGGTCGAGAGCGGAACCGCCGCTTTGTACGTGGCGATCCTAGGCGTTCTTTGGGCCGGCGCCGCTTACGTCCCGATCGAGGCCGATGAACCTATGCAAAGGGCTGAGCGGCTGATCGAGGAGGCCGATGTCTGCGCCGTGATCGGTAACGGCCTGACGATCGAGCAGCGGCGGCCGGGGCGCGGGGCGGAAAGGGAGGTGACCGCCAGCGACGACGCTTGGATCATCTTCACCTCCGGCTCCACGGGAACCCCCAAGGGGGTTGCTGTTACCCACCGCGCTGCAGCTGCGTTCGTCGACGCCGAGGCCCAGCTGTTCACCCTTTCCCCGCAGGACAGGGTGCTGGCTGCGCTGTCGGTCTCCTTTGACGCAAGCTGTGAGGAGATCTGGCTTGCGTGGCGCAACGGCGCCACGCTGGTGCCGGCCCCCCGCGTTCTCGCCAAGGCCGGGAATGAGCTGGGCCGGTTTATCGCCGCCCGGCAGATCACCGTCGTCTCCACAGTCCCCTCCCTTGCGGCGCTGTTTGACCCCGCGGACCTCGGCTCGGTCCGTCTCTTGATCCTGGGCGGTGAGGCCTGTCCCGCGCAGCTGGGCTGGGAGCTGGCAAAGCATCGGGAGGTCTGGAACACCTACGGCCCTACAGAGGCAACGGTTGTCACCACCGCCGGCCGGATCGAACCCGGCAAGCCGATCACGATCGGCTGGCCGCTGCCGGGGTGGGAGGTTGCGATCGTCGACCGGGAAGGGAACCCGGTGCCGATCGGTGAAACCGGGGAACTGGTGATTGCCGGAGCTGGGTTGGGCCGCTACCTCGACCCTGCCCTCGACGCAAAGGCCTTTGCACCGCTTCCCGCGCTTGGCCTCGAGCGGGCCTACCGCAGCGGGGACCTCGTCAGGGAGACGATCGAGGGGATCGAGTTCATCGGGCGCGCCGACGACCAGGTGAAGATCGGTGGCCGCCGCCTAGAGCTTGGCGAGGTGGAGGCCCGTTTTGCCGAGGCGCCAGGCGTCCGGGCAGCTGCCTGCGCCGTCAAGGAGACAAAAGCGAAGAACAAGCTGCTGGTCGCCTACCTCGTCGGCGAGGACCTCGACCTTGCCAAGGTCCGTGCTTACGCCCAGGAGCAGCTGCCAGGCGGCTTGCCGTTCCAGCTGGTGGTGGTCGACGACCTGCCCCGATCGCCGTCTGGCAAGGTGAACCGGAGGGCGCTGCCCTGGCCGCCCCCAAGCCAGGACCGGTGCGCGATTCCCCCCGAGTTGGCCTGGCTTGCGGAGCGGTGGCGTGAACAGCTTGGCGACGTCCCTCTTGCGCCGGAGAGCGACTTCTTCGAGCTCGGGGGCGGCTCGCTGGCGGCGGCAAAGCTTGCCACCGCGTTGCGCCAGCGGTTCCCCGCCGTTGCCGTCGCCGACATCTACCGCTACCGGACGCTGGAGGAGCAGTGGCGGCGGCTGTGTTCCCTCGAAGGGGCAACGGTACAGGAGCAGGCGGCAGGACCCCACCGCCCCTGGCGGTTTGCGCTCGGCCAGCTTGGCGCCCTGTTCTCCCTGATCGCGTTGCTTTCTCCTACCTGGGTACTTGGAGCGCTGATCTTGAACCGGATCTATCCCGGCGCTCTTGGGCCACAGGTTTGGTGGGTCTACCTGCTCGTCGGCTGGCTTGTGGTCGGAAGCCGGCCCGGCCGGGTGGCGATCGTCGCCCTGGTGCGGCGGCTGCTCCTCCACGGGGTCCGGGACGGCCGGTATCCCCGCCACTCGCTGTTGACGCTGCGGATCTGGCTGCTGGAGCGGCTTGCCGACGCCTTCGCTCTGGAAGGCCTTGGCGGCACCCCCTGGGCAGCCCGCTACGCCAGGCTCCTTGGCTTGCCGGTGGGCAAGCGGGTCTGGCTCGGCACCGTCCCCTCTCCAGCGAGCTTCGTCCGGATCGAAGAGGGGGCTACGGTCGAGGCAGACGTCGACCTGCGGGGTTGGTGGCACGAGGGTTCGGAGCTGGTTGTCGGCACCGTTGTGATCGGAAAGGGCGCCCGCGTCGGCACCCGGGCTCTGTTGATGCCTGGCGCGGTGGTCGGCGAGGGGGCCGAAGTGGAGCCGGGTGCGCTGGTCTGGGGCGAGGTGCCAGCCGGTGAGCGGTGGGCTGGGGTACCTGCCCGGCGGGTTGGCAAGGCTGGGGAGGGATGGCCCGAGGCGCCGCCTCCTGCTGCGAAGCGGCCCTGGGTCTGGAAGCTTTGCTTTGCCGTCGGGCTGCTTGGCAATGGGTTCGTGTCCCTTCTTGCGATCGCTCCAGGACTGGCCTTGATCGTCCTTTTGGGGCCTGCTACCACAAGCCCCACGACCGTTGCCGAGCGGGCCCTCGAGCTCAGCCCGGCGGTGACGGGGATATTCATCCTTCTCTACGCCCTGTGTGTAGCGGCCGTTTTCCGGCTTGCCTCCCGATTGGTGAAGCCCGGGCTGAACAGCGCGGAGGGGCCGGTTGGCTTTGGCCTCTGGGTGATGGAGACGGTGATGTCCCACGCCCGGGAGACGCTATTCCCCCTCTTCTCTTCGCTCTACACCGCCCCCTGGCTGCGGCTGGCCGGGATCCCGATCGGCCGCCGGGCCGAGATCTCCACCGTTGTGGGCGCCACCCCGCTCGACCGGTTTGCCGATAAAAGCTTTTGCGCCGACGACGTCGTCTTCGTCTCCGCCCAGGCGCGGGGGGGCTGGTTGCGGATTGCCGGGAGCCACGTTGGCGAGGAGTCTTTCCTTGGCAACGGGGCTCTCCTCCACGGTGAATCCAACCTTCCCCGTCGGACCCTGGTTGGCGTCCTCACGATCCCTCCCAAGGAGCCTGCGGCGGAAACCTCGTGGTTTGGGGCCCCTGCCCTTGAGCTCCCCCGCCCGCCGCTCCCTGCCTCCAGCGAGCGGACCACCGACCCGCCGTTGCGGTTGGTCTTCGGCCGGGCGGGTGTGGAGGCTGTTCGGATCTTCTTGCCGATGCTTTTGTCCGGCGTGCTGGGTACGGCCCTGTTCTGGGGGCTGGACAGCGCGGGCACCCACCTCGGGATCTGGGCGATGTTCCTGCTCGCCCCGGTGCTTTTGGTAGCTGGCGGGGTCGTTGCCTGTCTGTTGACGATCCTCCTGAAGTGGGTGCTGATCGGCCGCTACAAGGCTGGGGAGCACCCGCTCTGGTCGTTCTTCGTGTGGCGGGACGAGATCATTAACTCCGCCCAAGAGGTCCTTGCCGGGACCTGGCTACTGGAGGCAGCGATGGGCACCCCGCTGCTCAACCTCTACCTCCGCCTAATGGGGACAAAGGTTGGCAAGGACGTCTGGTGCGAAACGCTGACGATTACCGAGTACGAGCAAGCCGAGCTTGGGGATGGGTGTGCCCTCAACCGCCACTCCGTTGTCGAGACCCATCTCTTCCACGACCGGGTGATGAGGATCGGGCCGGTCCGGATCGGGGCGGGAGCAACGCTGGGGCCAAGCGCTGCGACGCTTCCGGAGACCCAGCTAGGTGACGGGTGCTCCGTGGCGGGACGGTCCGTGGTGATGCGCGGGGAGACCCTGCCGCCACGGACCAGCTGGCACGGGGCACCCGTGGTGGTAAGGGATGGACACCTTGGTTGAGGCGGTCAGCCGGCTTGCGGGGCCGGTCTCGGAAGGGACCGGAATCTCGATCTGCGAGGTCTTCAGCCGTCCGCAGGGCCCGGTTGTCGTCAGCCTCTTCGGGGGAGACCGCCAAATGCTCAGCGGGGTCGCCCGACGCCTCTGTCGGGCGGTTGGCGGGCCAACCTCCCGCTCCTACCACCCACCCCTTGCGTTGGTGGCATTCCACCACCGCCGGGTTGGGGTAGACGTTGAGGGGGTCGAGGAGACCGAGGTGGGGTTTTTTGAGGGGATCGCGACGCCGCTGGAGCGCAGTCGGCTTGCGCTGCCCCCAGCGGGACCGCAGCGGGACCGGTTCTTGATCTCCCTTTGGTCTGCGAAGGAGGCGGTGGCAAAGACCCTTGGCGACGCCCTCTCCTACGACCCCCGCCGGCTCGATAGCCCTTTGGTCTGGGAGGAGGTCTCCCCCGGCCTCTACCGCGCCGGTTCCGCCTACGCCCAGAGCCTCCCCCTTGGGGAGGGGCTAGTGGGCTGGGTGTGCTGGAGCTAGGCGACCTTCCGGAGCCGTTCCCGTTCCCGCTCGGCTAGGCGCTGGCGGCGGCGCTCCTCCGCTTCCCGGAGGCGGCGAAGTTCAAGCTCGTCCTCCGGCTCGACGGGCGGAACGGCGACCGGCCTACCTTCCCGGTCCACCGCCACCATCGTCAGGTATGCGGAGTTAGTGTGGCGGACCTCCCCGGTCAATGGGTTTTCCGCCTCTACCCGCACCCCCACCTCCATTGAGGTCCGCCAGGCTGCGTTCACCGAGGCCTTGAGGGTCAACAGCTCGCCTACATAAACGGGGTGGAGGAAGGTGAGTCGGTCGACCGCGGCGGTGACCGCTGGGTTGCGGGCGTGGCGCATCGCTGCCAGCCCCGCCGCTTCGTCGCACAGCTTCATCACGACGCCACCGTGGACCCGACCGGCGTTGTTCGCATCCAGCAGGCTCATCCATCTCACCAGTTGGGCCTTAGCGGTTGCCACCTCGAACTCCTTTCTTCGCAGGGCCAGGCTTTCCAAAAACCGGTTGACACCGGGGTTATACTGCCCGCCAGGCAAAGGAGCGCTTTTGGAGGGACAGGGGAGCACAGCGGGGCGGGGTCGGTTCTGCGGAAGGTGTGGCGCGTCCATCCCTCCAGCAGCACGGTTCTGCACGGCCTGCGGCGAGCCGGCTCCACCGCCCCTCCATGCCCCGGCCACCACGCCGTTGCCGGCAGGGGCCCGCTCCGACTTCGCCGTCCTTGGCGGGATGGCCGTGCTCTTTCTAACCCTGTTTATGCCTTGGTGGGAAGCGTCGTTGCCGATCGGTTTGAGCGTCAACGCCTTCAGCACCCGCCACCTCGTCTACGTGATCCTCGTCGACTGTCTGGGGGTTGTCGCCTTCCTCGCCTGGCGCCTTTGGTCCCGGCAGGGGCCGGTGGTGGCCGCCCATCCCTGGCTGTTCGTCCTTACCACCGGTTTGGCGGTGCTGATGGCGGTGATCGACCTCGCCACCCCGCCAATCCTCTTCCACGCTGCCTTCGGAGCCTACCTGGGGGTGATTAGCGCGCTGGTCGCCTTCTGCGGCGCCGTAGGGTCGCGGCTGTTTGGCCAAGCGGCTCGGGCGCTGCGGTGGCAAAGCTGCGGGCGGTGCGGCAGCCCTCTGCCCCCTGGGGCGGCCTACTGCCCCCGCTGTGGCCAGCCACCCTAGCCGCTTGGGCAGGGTGGACAGGGGCAATACAATGCGGGTTGCGAGCGGCGAAGGGTCAGCCAGTTGGCAAACGAGATCACAGCCCCCTCGGTGAAGGCCAAGCTTTGGGAGGAGCTTGGGGAGCGGGCCCGAGGACTCCAGGAGCGGGGGCTGAAGCAGCTGTTCGCCGATCGGCCCGACCGGGCGGAGCGGCTCTCCGTGGAAGGGGCGGGTATCTTCCTCGACTTCTCAAAGCACCTCGTCGACGAGGAGACCGTGGCCCTGCTCTGCCGCCTTGCTGCAGCGAGCGGCCTGAAGGAGCGAATCGAGGCGATGTTCCGCGGGGAGCCGATCAACAGTTCGGAGCGGCGGCCGGTTCTCCACGTGGCGCTACGCGCCCCCCGGGACGGGGCGATCTACGTCGGGGGCCGCAACGTCGTCGAGGAGGTGCATGCGGTTAGAGAGCGATGCGCCCAGCTGGCGGCAGCGATCCGCAGCCGTTCGCTGCTTGGTTTCACCGGCCAGCCGATCGAACGGGTGATCAACATCGGGATCGGCGGCTCCCATCTTGGACCGGCGATGGCCTGCGAAGCGCTCTCGCCCTTTGCCGACCCTAGCCTGAGCCTGGGCTTCGTCTCCAACATCGACGGCGCCGATCTGGAAGCGGCCCTTGCCGCCAGCGATCCAGCCTCCACCCTGTTCATCGTCTGCTCGAAGAGCTGGCGGACCCAGGAGACGCTGGTGAACGCTACCGCCGCACGGAACTGGCTGATCGAGCGGTTGGGAACGCCGGAGGCGGTCGCCAACCACTTCGTCGCCGTCTCCACCAACCTCCAAGCCGTCGGGGAGTTTGGGATCCCGCAGGAGCGGATCTTCCCGATGTGGGACTGGGTCGGCGGCCGCTACTCCCTGCCCTCTGCGGTGGGGCTGATCCTGATGGTTGCGATCGGTCCGGAGCGGTTCGAGGAGCTTTTGGGCGGCTACCGGGAGGTCGACCTTCACTTCCGTGAAGCCCCGTTCCAGGAGAACCTCCCGGTGCTCCTCGGCCTCCTCGCCGTCTACGCCGTCGACGTCCTAGGCTGCCAGAGCCGGGCGATCCTCCCCTACGCTGCCCGGCTCGCCCAGTTCCCCGCCTACCTTCAGCAGTTGGAGATGGAGTCAAACGGCAAGCGGGTGACCTTGGACGGCAAGCCGGTGGAGCGGCCCACCGGGGCTGTCGTTTGGGGAGCCCCAGGGACCAACGGACAGCACGCCTTCTACCAGCTCCTCCACCAAGGGACGCAGCCGGTGCCGTGCGACCTGATCGGTTTCTTAGAACCGCTCTCCAGCTACGCCGACCAGCACGACCTCTTGCTCTCCAACCTGATCGCCCAAGGGGAGGCCCTTGCCTTCGGCCGCGACGAGCAGCGGCTGCGCGAGGAAGGGGCCGACCCAGAGCAGATCCCCCACCGGGTCTGCCCGGGCAACCGGCCAACTACCACGATCCTCCTTCCCCGGCTCGACCCCCGCAACCTCGGCCGCCTGATCGCCCTCTACGAGCACTCCGTCTTCACCCAAGGGGTGGTGTTTGGGATCGACTCCTTCGACCAGTGGGGGGTTGAGCTCGGCAAGGTGCTCGCCTCCAAGATCGCCTCCGAGCTGGCCGCGGAGGAACCGGCGCTTGACCACGACCCCTCCACCAACGCCTTGATCCGGCGGGTGCGGGCGGCGCGCGGCCGGCCTTGAGCGCTAACGGCAAAAGGCCGGCCATCTCCCCCGACTACAAGTGGATCGCCCTTTCCAACACCACGGTGGGGATGTTGCTGGCGACGATCAACTCCTCGGTGATCTTGATCGCCTTGCCGGACATCTTCAGAGGGATCAAGATCAACCCCCTTTCCCCGGGGAACACCAACTACCTGCTGTGGATGATCCTTGGCTTCTTGATCGTTACCGCGGTGCTGGTGGTCAGCCTCGGCCGGCTTGGGGACCTCTACGGCCGCGTCCGGATCTACAACCTCGGCTTTGCGGTCTTTACCGCCTTCTCGATTATGCTTGCCCTCACGCCGTTCTCAAAGGGGGCGGGGGCGCTGTGGCTGATCCTGATGAGGGTTGGCCAAGGGGTGGGCGGGGCGATGCTGTTCGCCAACTCTTCGGCGATCCTCACCGACGCCTTTCCCCCTGACCAGCGCGGCCTTGCACTGGGCATCAACGGGGTAGCGGCGATCGCCGGCTCCTTCCTCGGCTTGATCATCGGCGGCGTGCTCGCCCCGATCGACTGGCGGTACGTCTTCCTGGTCTCGGTTCCCTTCGGCCTGTTCGGGACGGTCTGGTCCTACCTGAAGCTGGTCGACCTCAGCCCGCCCCGCCCGGCCCGGATCGACTGGCTTGGCAACCTCACCTTTGCCGTCGGCCTCGTTGCGGTGATGGTGGGCGTCACCTACGGCATCCAGCCTTACGGCCACGAAACGATGAGCTGGACAAGCCCGAAGGTGCTAGCTGAGCTCTGCGGCGGGGTGGCTGTGCTTGGCCTGTTCGTGGCGATCGAGCGGCAGGTCGCAGAACCGATGTTCAAGCTCTGGCTGTTCCGGATCCGGGCCTTTGCCGCCGGCAACCTTGCCACCTTGCTGTCGGCGATTGCAAGGGGCGGCCTGCAGTTCGTGCTGATCATCTGGCTGCAAGGGATCTGGCTACCCCAGCACGGCTACACCTTCTCCGAAACGCCGCTCTGGGCCGGCATCTACATGGTTCCTCTGACCGTTGGCTTCCTGCTCGCCGGCCCCCTTTCCGGCTTTCTCTCCGACCGCTTCGGCGCCCGCCCCTTTGCCACCGGCGGGATGGTTGTAGCTGCCCTCTCCTTTGGCCTCCTCACCCAGCTGCCGGTCAACTTCTCCTACCCAGCCTTCGCCGGGCTGATCCTCCTCAACGGCATCGGGATGGGTCTCTTCGCCTCGCCGAACCGGGCCGGCGTGATGAACAGCCTCCCGCCAAGCGACCGGGGAGCGGGGGCTGGCATGAACGCAACCTTCCAGAACTCGGCGATGGTCCTCTCGATCGGCCTCTTCTTCTCGATCCTGATCGCCGCCCTCTCCTCCTCCCTGCCCCCTGCCCTTGCTAGCGGTCTGCTCCGCCACGGCGTTCCTGCAGCCCAAGCCCACGCCCTTGCCAAGCTCCCGCCCGTTGCCACCCTCTTTGCCGCCTTCCTCGGCTACAACCCGCTCAAGCAGCTTCTTGGCCCCAACCTCCTCGCCCACCTCCCCCACTCCCAGGCCGTTACCCTCACCGGCCACAGCTTCTTCCCCCGCCTGATCTCCGCCCCGTTTGGCTCGGCGCTTGAAGCGGTCTTCCTCTTCGCCGCCGCCGGCTGCCTGATCGCTGCCGCCGCCTCCTGGCTGCGGGGCGGCCGCTACCACTACCCCGGCGCAGAGCCGCTACCCCAACCCGGCCGCCCGGCGGCGGTTGGAGGCGTAAAGGGGGCGTAGGTGGCGAGGCTGGTAGCGATCTCCGCCACCTACGGCGCCGGGGGCTCTTGGGTTGGCCCAAGGGTTGCCGAGCGGCTTGGCGTTCCGTTTCTTGACCGGGCGATCCCGGTTGCCGTCGCCAACAGGCTTCAGGTGCCGGTTGAGGTTGCGGAGGGGTTCGACGACCGGGCAGAGGGCTCCCTCCTCGCCCGGCTGCTCTCCTCGTTTCGGGCAGCCGATGTGACCGTACCGACCGCCTTGCCAGACGAGGGGCCGCTTGCCGAGGACTTCAGGCTGGCAACGGAGCGGGTTCTTTTTGAACAGGTTGAAAAAGGGGAAGGGGTGATCCTTGGCCGTGCCTCCGCCTACCTGCTGCGCAATACCGCAGGGGTGTTGCGGGTCCGCCTGGACGGACCCCGCGAGGAGCGGATCCGCCAAGCGATGGCGCTGGAGGGGATCGCCGAAGAGGAGGCCCTTCGCCGCCTCGAGCGGGTGGACCGCGCCCATGCCGCCTACGCCTACCTCCACTACAGGGCGAAGATGGCCGACCCCGCCCTTTACCACCTCTACCTCGACTCGACCGCCCTGCCGTTAGAGCGGTGCGTGGAGTTGGTTGTCGCCGCTGCAGAGGCGCTCCCTGAAGGGGCTCCCGAGAGGGATGTGCAAGGATGGAGGGGATCGGGGAGCCCCCGCCGGGGCTGAGAGGGCGCAGGCGGCGCCGACCCGCAGAACCTGATCTGGATCATGCCAGCGAAGGGAGACAAGGAGATGTCCAACTACCGGACCGCATTTGCACTTAACGAGCGGTGCGTTACCCAGATGCACCTCGCCCGCAAGGGCATCGTTACCCCCGAGATGCGTCGGGTCGCCGAGCGGGAGCAGCTCGACCCGGAGCTGATCCGTTCCGAGGTGGCGCGGGGGAGGATGATCATCCCTGCCAACATCAACCACCGCGCGCTGGATCCGATGGGGATCGGCCTCAAGGCGCGGGTGAAGATCAACGCCAACATCGGTAGCTCGCCAACCACCTCCTCGTTGGAGGAGGAGGTCGAGAAGCTGAAGGTCGCCGAACGGTACGGCGCCGACACGGTGATGGACCTCTCCACCGGGAAGCGGATCGACGAGACCAGGGAAGCGATCATCGCCAACGCAACCGTGCCGATCGGGACCGTCCCGATCTACCAGGCCCTGGAGCGGGTGAAGCGGATCGAGGAGATCACCCCAGACCTGTTGCTTGAGACGATCGAGCGGCAGGCCCAACAGGGGGTCGACTACATGACGATCCATGCAGGGGTAAAGCTGGAACACCTTCCCCTCACCCAGCACCGGGTGACCGGGATCGTCTCCCGAGGGGGCGGCATCCTTGCGCGGTGGATGGTCCACCATATGCGGGAGAACCCCCTATATGAGGCGTTCGACGAGGTGCTGGAGATCTGCCGCCGCTACGACGTCTCGATCTCCCTTGGCGACGGGTTGCGGCCGGGCTCGATCGCTGACGCCTCCGATGCAGCCCAGTTCGCGGAGTTGAAGACCCTTGGCGAGCTGACGGAGCGGGCTTGGGAGAAGGACGTCCAGGTGATGATCGAGGGGCCTGGCCACATCCCGATCCACCAGCTGGAGGCAAACGTCCGCCGCCAGCAGGAGGTCTGCCACGAAGCCCCCTTCTACACACTTGGGCCGCTGGTCACCGACGTCGCCCCCGGCTACGACCACATCACCTCTGCGATCGGGGCGGCGATCGTCGGCTGGCACGGCACCTCCCTGCTCTGCTACGTCACCCCGAAGGAGCACCTTGGGTTGCCCAACGCAGAGGACGTCAAGCAGGGGCTGATCGCCTACCGGATCGCTGCCCACGCCGCCGATCTTGGCCGGGGCAACCCCCGGGCTGCCCAGTGGGATCGGGAACTCTCCGAAGCCCGGTTTGCCTTTGACTGGCGGCGGCAGTTCGAGCTGGCGATCGATCCCGAGACCGCCCAGGCGATGCACGACGAGACCCTTGCCGATGACTACTTCAAGACCGCCGAGTTCTGCTCGATGTGCGGTCCTAAGTACTGCCCGATGCACAACTTCCGCAACGTCGACTGGGAGGCGGTCCGGGCAGCGGTCGAGCGGCGCCGGCTGGAGCGGGCTGCAGCATGAGCGGGGTGGTCCCCGGGGAGCCGGAGCGGCTCTGCGCGCAGACCGGCTTTACCGCGGTCCGCAAGGCGGTTTCGTTTGAAGGCCTCTCCCTCTCCTACGTCGACGAAGGGGAGGGGGAGGCCGTGATGCTGCTCCACGGCGAGCCGACCTGGTCGTACCTGTGGCGGAAGGTGATCGCTCCGCTCCGGCGGGCTGGGCTGCGGACGGTTGCCCCCGACCTGATCGGCTTCGGCTGCTCCGACAAGGTCACCGACGTGGGCTGGTACAGCTACGACCGCCACACCGCCTCGATCCGGTCCTTGGTCGAAGCCCTTGGTTTGGAGGGGGCTACCCTTGTCGTCCACGACTGGGGAGGGCCGATCGGGCTGCGGGTGGCGGTGGAGCTGCCGGAGGCGTTCAGCCGGCTGGTGATCCTTGACACCGGCCTTTTCACCGGCACCCAGCGGATGAGCGACGCGTGGCTGGCCTTCCGCGACTTCGTCAGCCGGACCGAGGACCTGCCGGTGGGGATGCTCGTCGAACGGGCCTGCTTCCGCCCACCGCCAGCGGAGGTGGTCCGCGCCTACGACCTCCCCTTCCCAACCGCTGCGGCAAAGGCCGGGGCACGGGCCTTCCCAGCCCTGATCCCGCTCACGGCGGACGCCCCTGGTGCCCAAGCGGGGCGGGCTGTCCTTGAGGCGCTGCGCGCCGACCGCCGGCCAACGCTGATCCTTTGGGCCGAACACGACCCGGTCCTGCCGCCCGCCACCGGCGAGGCCTTTGCAAAGGCCTTGGGCAAGGGGCCGCCAACCCTAATCCCCAACGCCGGCCACTTCCTCCAAGAGGACGCGGGCGAGGAGATCGGGGAGCGGATCGTGCGCTGGCTTGCCGCCGCCAGCTAGGAGCTGGCCGATGTCTTTTCGCCCAAGGTCGCCCGGTCGGCGGCGCCGGCGCTAAGGGCTGGCTCGGAGCGGGCCGCCCGCAGCTCGTAGTTTTCCCGCGCCTTGCGGTCGATCTGGGAGAGCACGGCGTCGGCCCGGGAGAACTTTGCGAAGGCGTCCTGCCAGGAGATCGGGAGCAGGGCGTTCATCCGCTCCGTGATCTTTAGCGCCTTTGGGACGTGGACGTCAAAGGTCGGTTCGCGCAGCGTTTCGATCACCGCCTCGGCGACCTGATAAGGCTCGACCTTGCGGAACTGCCGCTGCCGCGGTTCGGCAAGGCCAAGGGCCAGTTCGGTGTTGACCGCCACCGGGCTTACCACCGAGATCTCGATGCCGGCCCACTTCACCTCCTTGCGGACCGCCCTCGAGAGGTTGATCACCGCCGCCTTGCTGGCGCAGTAGGTGGCGCCGCCGGGAAGGCCGTACTTCCCCGCCTGGGAGGCGATGTTGACGATATGGCCGCTGCGGCGGGCGATCATCCGCGGCAACGCCTCCTTCATCCCGTGGATCACGCCGTGCACGTTGATGTCGATGATCCGCCGCGCCGTCGCGTCGTCCTCCTCGATGAAGGGGCCAAGCGGCATGATCCCAGCGTTGTTGACAAGCACATCGACAGGGCCAAGCCGCTCGTCGATCTGGTCCAGAAACTCCCGGAAGGAGGAGCGTTGGGTGACGTCGAGGGGAAGGGCGACCACCCCGCCGCCAAGCTGGGAGGCGGTCTCTAGCGCTGCCTGGTGGTCGACATCACCGATCGCTACCTTCATCCCGGCGCGGAGCGCTGCCGCTGCCGTCTCCCGTCCGATCCCCCTTGCGCCGCCGGTGATCGCGATTACCTTGCCTGCGAGGTTGCGTGGTTGCTTGGCCATCTTGTCGCTCCTTCCTAGCTTTCGATAACAAACGCTAGCGACTTGCAGCGCAAGCCGCAACCGCAAGGCGGAGATGGAAAGCCGCCAAGGTAGATACACCCGGAGCGCAGATCGGTAACAGCAGGGCGGTGAACGGCCGGGTCGCCTCGGGGTCGGGGACCGCTGGAAGGCTAACGGTCCTCGGGAAAGCCTCCCCATCGGCCAACCAAAGCCACCGGCGATCGGAACCGGCCCTCCCGTGGGGCAACGCCTTGCGGTGCACCTCCGCGCTAGCGATCCGGCGCCGGGCAGTGGCTGGCGGCGGGTCGCGGCCAAGGGTTGGATCAAGCAAAGCCTTCCGGGATCGCTGCCTGGAGGAGCCCAAGCCTCGGCAGTCGCTAACGGCAGCGGCAGCTAGCGCACCCGTGCAAAGGGTACGATCCAGCCGGTGGCTGGACCGCTACAGGAACTGCTCGGCCGCAAGCCGGTGGTGGTGGCGCCGATGGCCGGCGGGCCGACGGGGCCGGAGTTGGTCGCTGCAGCCTACGAGGCCGACGCCTTTGGGATCCTTCCCGCCGGTTACCGCACCCCAGCCCAGCTTGAAGCCGACCTAGGGGAGCTTGCCCGCCGCGGGGTCGAGCGGTTCGGGGTCAACCTCTTCGTCCCTTCCAAGGGTTGCCGCGGGGCGGCGGAACGGGCCCGCCTCGACGCCTACCTAGAGCGGCTTGCGGGGGAGGCAAAGCGGCTCTCGGCCTCCCTTGGCGAGCCAACCTACGACGACGACGGCTGGGAGCAAAAGCTGGAGCTGCTGGTGCGCCAGCCGCCGCCGCTCGTCTCCTTTACCTTCGGTGCTCCGGACCGGGAGGTCGTCTCCACCCTTCAGGCGGCGGGGAGCGCGGTGGTGGTGACGATCACCCATCCGGAGGAACTGTCCCGTGCGCAGGGGGTTGGCGCCGACGGAGTCTGCCTCCAGGGGATCGAGGCGGGAGGCCACCGGGGCGGAGGTGTAGACAGGCCGGAGCGGGACCTTCCGCTGATCCAGCTGCTCCGGGCGGTGCGGGGGGCCACCGAGCTGCCCCTACTTGCAGCCGGCGGCCTTACCACCCCCCAGACCGTCCGCCAAGCCCTTGCCGAAGGGGCGGTCGCCTGCCAGTGCGGCACCGCCTTCCTCCTGGCCGAGGAGGCCGGCACCACCCCCGCCTACCGCCGGGCGCTACGCTCCGGCCGGTTCACCGAGACCGTGGTCACCCGGGCCTTCACCGGCCGCTCTGCCCGCAGCCTCGCCAACCGGTTTGCGCTCAGCGGCCGCGACGCCCCTCCCTGCTACCCCGAGGTTCACAACGCCACCCGGCCGCTGCGCCAGGCGGCAGCGGCGGCGGGGGAGCTCGACCTGCTCTCGCTTTGGGCAGGCGCGGCCTTTCGGCATGCCCAGGCGCGGCCGGCCGGGGAGATCGTCGAGCTGCTGGCCGCCGAAGTGGGCTAGCCACGGCAGCTCCGTGCGGCCCGACGGGATCTGCGCTAGCGACCGGTTTTGCAAGTTTACCTGTGACTGACGGGAGTTGGGCCGATAAAGTCGAATGATGGAACCGATGGCTACCTTTTCTTTTCGCGGCTGGCGGATCGCCTTCTCCGAGTTCCCGCCCCGCAACTCCCGCCGCCGCTACGCGCCCCCGTTGGTTGTCGTCCACGGATTGCTGCTCTCCCAGCGGCTCTACTGGCCGCTTGCCAAGGACCTTGCAGCGAAAGGCCACCGGGTGATCACGGTAGACCTCCTCGGCCATGGAGACTCCGACCGGCCCCAGGACCCAAGCCTTTACTCGATCTCCTGCTTTAGCGAGCAGCTGGGCGCCCTCCTTGACCATCTCGACCTCGCCGAGGCCGCGCTTTTCGGCACCTCGATGGGGGCGAACGTCTCCCTTACCTACACCGTTCACAACCAAGAGCGGGTACGGGCGCTGGTCGCCGAGATGCCGGTCCTAGAAGGGGCGCTGGTCGGCGGCGCGACCCTCCTCACCCCCGTTCTGCTCGGCTTGAAGTACGGCGGGTTTGCCTTCGACGCCGCCTCCCTAGGGCTGCGCACCGTTCCTCGCCGCCTGCTCCCCCACTACGTCGATGCCCTGCTGGTGGCGCTCCGAGACCACCCCTCCGAGCGGGCGGTTGTCCTCCACGGCCTTTTCTTCGGCGCCCTTGGCCCAACGGCTGCGGAACGGGCGACGGTCGAGGTTCCAACCCTTGTGATCGGCCACCGGTTCGACCCCCTCCACCCCTTTGGGGACGCCAAGCGGCTCGCCGACGAGCTCCCAAACGGCCGCTTGATCGAGGCCTGCACCCCCCTTGAGCTGCGGCTTGCACCGGCGCGGCTGACGGGGGAGGTAAACGCCTTCCTGAAAGGGGCGTGGAGCTCGCCCCAGCAGCGGCCGGCTCCCCTCCCAACCCCCTAGCTAGGCGGGTAGAGGGCCAGTTCTTCCAGCTTCAGCCGGCCGGGGCGAGAGCGGGTGCCGGCAAGCTTCGGGGGCACTTCGGTCACCCAAAGGAGGATGTAGCGGAAGGGTTGGCCGGCGTGGGCGAGGGCAACCGTTGCCGTTGGGCCAACCTTCTTGAGCCGGGCAAGGACGGTCCAGCGGTTAGAGGAGCGGCTTGGCGGGAGCGGCCCTTCCCCGGCGCCGAGGATTTCCGCTTGGAAGCCGGGGGTTGGGGTGCGCAGTTCGACGGCGGAGACCGCTTGGGGCTTCTGGAGGTCCACAACCAGCCCCACCCCTACCTTCCGGCTGCCGCCGGGGTGGATCGTCACCTCCCAGAGGGTTGGCGACCCTTCTTCAAAGGCCTGCCGGGGGGAGTTGAGGTCTTCGCTGGGGTAGGTTTCGTGGGGGTCGTAGTTGGAGAGCATGTACCCCTGCAGTTCAAGGGGTTCCCGCCCGGCCATCGTTGTGGTGGTGGCTTCGGCTGGCGCGCCCCTCGTTGGGGAAGGCGCTGGGGTGGCCGCGTGCCTTGGGGGGGCGGCTGGGCCTGCGGTCGATGGCGGCGTGGCCGCTTCGCTGCTTGAGCCGGCGGCTTCGCTTGTCGGTTCCCCGGCGGTTGTAGTCGCTTCAACCGTTTCCGGCTGGCCCGGTTCCGCTGCCCCCGTTACAACCGGCAGCCTCTTTACAACCAACAGCTTGTGGGGCGGTTCTTTGGTTGGGGACTGGGTAAGGGCGGCGATCCCAGCGGCAGCCGCTCCGCTAACCAACGTCACCGAGGTGGCGGCAAGGAGGCCGGCTGAAAACCAACCGGCCCGGCTGCGTAGATCGCCGGAGACGTGCTCCCCGCACTGCACGCACCAGTCCTGCTCCTCGGCAAGCGGCGCCTTGCAGTTGGGGCAGGTGCGCCCCTCCTGTTGGGCCTCTGCCTTTCGCCAAGGAACCCTCATCCCGCCCCATTGTTGCACCGTCTGGGCGGAGGAGGACCCCCTTCAACCAGCTCCCTTCCCGTGGGCTTAAGGTTGCTGTCCAACTCCAGCTGCCAGTAGTAGCGGGTGAAGGAGAGGGGGGCGCGGTAGCGGCCGGGGTGGGGCTGGACCGGCTCCCCAGCGGCAAGGCGCACGATCAGCTCCGGGTAGGTCTGGCCGGCGTAGGCGGCGTAGGCGGGGGCGGGGAAGGCGCCGCCGAACCGCGGGTTGAAGTCGGTGATTCGCAGGCCAAGCTCGGGGTCGCGGAAGAGCTGGATCGTCGCCGGCCCCCGGATCCGGAACGCCTCCACGACCGCCTTGCCGAGCTCAACCAGCTCTGGGTCGTCGATCACGGTCCCCTTGATCGACTCCCCTCCCCGGGACTCCAACATCCTCCTTGGGATCGCGTTTAGGCACCGGCCCTCGAGGTCGCCAAGGCAGTCGATCGCCAGCTCCTCCCCGTCGAGCGCGCTCTGCACCATCACCGCCTCCCCGGCAGGGGCGCGAACGTCGTCGTTGAGGTGGCTGGGCAGCGGCGGCAGCGGCTCGCCGAAGTGGCTCCTCCCTTCCAGGTAGTCGACGAAGAACCGGGCCTCAGCGGGGGTGCGGGCGAGGTGGACGGAGCGGGCCCCAGACCCCTTCCGGGGCTTGACGACAACCGGGTAGCGGAGCTCCTCCAGCGGTCCCTGGGGAAGGGCTGTCGGCGGCGAGGGAAAGCCGCGCCGGGTGAGCTCGAGGTGGGCAAGGTACTTGTCGTAGGTTGCGCGGGCGACCTCCGGGTCGCAGACGAAGGCGGGGAGCCTCCCTTCGGCGCGGGCGATCGCTAAGAGCTCGATGTCGAGGTCGGTAAGGGGCAGGACGGCACCAACCCCGTACCGCTTGCACAGCTCCTGGAGGCGGGGGATGTAGCGGTCGGAGCTAAAGGGCGGGGCCTCCTCCCGGTAGTGGGCGGCGTAGCGGGCGGGGGCAAAGGGGTTGGGGTCGACGGCGATCGTCTTTGTGAGGCGGGCGAAGGAGGAGACGATGTCGTACCGCTTCCCAACCCCCGTTAGCAGGACCGCTGGAGTGCTCACAGCTCCCCCTCCCAGCCGCCGCTCTCTCCTTTGTAGATGCCTTTGCCGCCTAGCACCATCACCACCGTCCGCCAGAGGATCCTAAGGTCGAGGAGCAGGGAGCGGTGTTCGATGTAGTAAAGGTCGAGCTCGATCCGCTCGCTCCAGGGCAGGGAGGCCCTCCCGTTCACCTGGGCCCACCCGGTCAGCCCCGGCTTGACGGTCAACCGCAGCCGCTGGCGGGGGGTGTAGCGGGCAACCTGCTCGGGGATCGTCGGCCGGGGTCCGATCAAGGTCATCTCCCCCCGCAGGACGTTGATCAGGTTCGGCAGCTCGTCGAGGGAGGTCCGTCGCAGCACCTTTCCCACCCTCGTGATCCTGGGATCCCCCTCGTTTACCTTCAGCCCTGCCCCAAGCCGCTCCGCCCCAACCACCATTGTCCGCAGCTTGTAGAGGTGGAAGGGTTTGCCGTCCTTGCCGACCCGCAGCTGGCGGTAGAGGACCGGGCCCGGCGAGTCGAGCTTGATCGCGATCGCGCAGATCCCAAGGAGCGGCGCGCCGAGGAGGAGGCCGACCGAGGCGACCACGATGTCGACCGCCCGTCTGATCACCGGGTCTCCGCTGGCGGGGTCCAGGTTGCCGCGGTGCCGTGGCGGAGCCAGTCGTAAAGGCCGAGCAGGATCGCGGCTTGGCCAAGCAGGTAGTGGCGGACTAAAAGCAGCGGCCGGAGGGGGAGGTAGCGGCCGCCAAGGAAGGCGACGATCCCAGCCCCTTGGAGCCAGAGCAGGACCAGCACCGGCAGCCCGGCGCCCACCCCAGCTGCAGCGGCGCTGCAGGCTAGGGCAAGGAGGTGGAGAAAGGGGCAGAGGTAGCGCAGGAGGCGGTGGGAGAGGACCATCACCAGGTACCGCAGCGGGTAGCCGCGGGGGGAGAGCAGGCCGCCCCGGACCACGATCGGCCAGGTGTGGGACATCATCCGCCGCTTGCGGGCGAACTCCCCCTCGACGGTCGGCACCATCAGCTCCCGGGCGACGGCGGTGGGGACGTAAAGGGCCCGCCACCCCCGCTTCACCATGTTGAAGGGGAAGGAGAGGTCGTGGCCCATCACCGGGTCGACCACCAAATACGCCTCCCGCCGGACGGCGTAGATGCCGCCGTTGCCCCCGGTTACCGAGCAGAGGTCCGACTCCATCCGGCGGATGAACAGCTCGAACCGCCAGTAGAGGCCCTCGCCGCTGGTTGCCCCGGCAGGGGTGAGGTAGCGGACCTGGCCGCAGGCGTAGCCGACGTTAGGGTCGGAGAAGGGGCGGATCAGCTCCTTGAGCGCCCCGGCCTCCCAGCTGGAGTTGGCGTCGGAGAAGGCGAGGAGCTCCCCTTTGGCTTGGGCGACCGCCCGGTCCTGGGCCCGCACCTTCCCTTCCCTTGGCCCCTCCACCACCAGGTCGGCGCCGGCGGCGCGGGCAAGGGCGGCGGTGCGGTCGGTGCAGCCGTCACAGCTGACGATCACCTCCAGCAGCTCCTTTGGGTAGTCGAGGCTGCGGAGGTTCGCCACCTTCTCCTCGATCACCCGTTCCTCGTTGTGGGCGGCGACGATCGCCGAAACAAAGGGCAGCCGGACCGGGGGCGGAGGCAACGGCCGCCGCCCGAAGGCGAGCCAGAAAGGGTAAATAAGGAGGGCGTAGCCGACCTGGGTGTAGAGGACCAAGCCGACCAAGAGATAGGTTGCGATCGCAAGGGCTTGGGCCATCAGCCGTCCCCTAGCAGGGAGCTGTAGAGGGCGAGGTGGCTGGCGCCGAACGGCTTGGGCGAGAGGGGGCCGGCAGCGGCCTGGCGGGCCGCCGCTTCCAGCCGCTGCCGCTCCGCTGGGTTTTCCAGCAGCTCGGCAAGGGCCTCGGCCAACGGCTCCACCTGGCCGCTTGGGACGGCGCGGGCAACCCCTAACGCGGCAAGCTCGGGAAAGGAGCCGGCGTCTGAGACCAAAAGGGGTTTAGCAAGGCCGACCGCAAGGAGGGCCACCCCGGAGGAGTCGAGCTTGCGGTAGGGGAGGACGACAACGGTTGCCGTCTCCAGGAGGGCGGCAAGCTCCCCCTCGGCCAGGAACCGGGGCACAAGCCGGGCCCGGGGGGGCAGGGCGGCTTGGAGCTTGGCAAGGGGGATCCGGGGGTGGCCGCAAACCCATAGCTCCGCGCCCAGCTCCGTGACGCGGGGCAGGATCGCCCGCCAGGCGGCAAACAGCAGGTCAAGGCCTTTGTAGGGGCGCAGGATGCCGGGGAAGAGGGCGATCGGGCCGTCGGGGGCGGGGAGCTCTGCAGGGAGCTGGGCCACCTCCCCCGGGGCGAGGTTTGGACGGAGCACAGGGTGGGGGATCCGGGCCAGCTTTTCCTTGGGTAGGCCGAGCTGCAGGAGCTCCTGTTCGCCGTAGCGGGAGTGGACGACGACCTTGTCGAAGCGGCGGTAGGCGAGCCGTTGGCCGAGCGCTTGGCCGGGCAGCCCTTCCCGGGGGAGCAGGTCGTGGGCGGTCAGGACCAGCCGGGGCCTTGGCCGGGGCCGCCACAGCGAGAGCGCCAGGAGGTCGAGCGGCTGGACGGCCAGCCATTGGAAGTGGAGGATCTCGGGGCGGGCGAGGCGGAGGTAGGCGGCAAGGTCGGGGAGGTGGGCAGCAAGCTTGGCGGCCCGGGAGCGGGCGGAGCGGTAGAAGAGCTCGTGGCGGAGGTAGCGGTGGGGCAGCGGGGCCGGTCCGTACCGCGGCGGGGAGGTGATCAGGTGGACCGTTGCCCCTGCCTCGGCAAGGGCTTCGCAGAGGAGGTGGTCGTAAGGGGGGGTGTAGGCAGGGGGATCGACAACGTGCACCACCATTGGCCGCTAGAAGATATGCAAGCGGTGCCGGCTCCGCGAAAATCGGAGCGGTGAGTACCGCCGACCCCCTCCTCACCTACTGCATCGTCAACACCGAAAAGCGGGACCTGCTTGCCCGCTGCTTGGATGCGGTGGGGAGGGAGCGGGAGGCGGTTCCCTTTGCAACGGAGGTTCTGGTCCTGGACAACGCCTCCAGCGACGGCTCCCGTGAGTTTGCGCAACGCCACCGGGCGGTGGACCGGTTGCTCCCCTTAGAGCGGCGGATTGGGAAGGCTAGCTGCGACACGATGCTCCTCAAAGAGGCAAAGGGGGAGTTCTGCTTGCTCCTCAACGAGGACGCCGAGCTTCTGCCGGGCGCGACCGCCGCCCTCCTCGCTGCCCTTGCCGCCGACCCCCAGGCCGCTACCGCCGGCGCCCAGCTGCTTGACCCATGCGGGCGGCCGGTCCCCTGCGCCTGGCGGTTTCCAACCCCTAGAACCGCACTCCTTGCGGCCGTTGGCCTCGCCGACCGCTGCGTCGTCCAAAGCAAGGGCGAGGCGGTGAGAAGGGTGGACTGGTGCCAGTCCTCCGCCCTTTTGGTGCGCAAGGCCGCTGCAGCCGCCGTCGGCTACCTTGACGAGCGGTTCTTCGTCTACTCCGACGAGGTCGACCTAGCAAAGCGGCTTGCCGACGCCGGCTACCACAACCTCTACGTTCCCTCAGCCCAGGCGATCCACCACGAGCAGCTGACGGCCGACGCCAACGCAACGGCAAGGATCGTCGAAATGAGCCGCAACCGTGACCTCTATGTCCGCCTCCACCACGGCCCGCTCAGCGCCCTAGCCGTTCGCCTCGCCTCCGCCTTTGGCTACCTGCTGCGGGCGGTGGCTGCCCCCTTCCTTCCCGGCCGCTCACCACGGCGGTACTTGATCCACGTCCGCGCCTCCCTCTTCCCTGGCTGGGGTGAGGGGATCAGGGAGGCGGCAGAACGGTACAACCGCACTCTGCGCACCGGCTGACTTAGGGTTACCTACACAATCCATAGTCGATAGGTAGAGTTTGCGGCCGATGACATCCCCGAAAGGCCGCAGCCTTGACCTGCCAACGACCCTTTGGCTGGTTGCGCTCCTCGCCGTCGGCACCGTTGCGATCCTGCTGGGCTGGCATGCAAGGGGCGGCGTCGCCAACCCGGCCGGTTTAAGCGCCCACCGGCTCTCCCCGACGGCGGTAACGGTCGACGCCGGGATCCTGGTCTTTAGGGAGGGGCTGGAGACGATCCTTGTCCTAGCCGCTGTGACGGCGGCGATGCGCAACGACGGCCGGCCGTTGCGCCGCCCGGTGGCGATCGGCGGCCTCCTTGCCCTCCTCGCCGGCGTTGCCACCTGGTTTGGGGTGGTGTGGCTGCTGGGGCGGATCCACGCCGCGGAGTACGCCGTCCAGGCAGCGACCGGTCTAGTCGCCCTGCTCGTCCTGCTGGCGGTGATGAACTGGTTTTTCCACGACCTTTATTACTGGACCGGCTGGATCTCCCACCACCACCGCCGCAGGCGCCGCCTCCTCGGCCGCGAGGGGAAGGCCGTTTGGTTGGGGTTGGTGGGCCTGGGCTTCAGCTCCGTCTACCGGGAGTGCTTCGAGGTCGTCCTGTTCCTGCAGAACCTCCGCCAGCTCTACGGCTCCCCGCTCGTGCTGCGGGGGGTGGCGCTTGGCTTGCTCTTTACCGCTGCCGCCGGCCTCCTTACCTTCCACCTTCACGCCCGCCTCCCCTACCGGCGCCTTCTGATCGCAACCGGCCTCCTCTTGCTCCTCGTCCTTGCGGTCTCCGTTGGCGAGGAGGTGGCTGAGCTGCAGGAAGCGCACTGGCTTGCCACCACCCCGATCCCCGGCTTCCACCCACCGGGGTGGACCGCAACCTGGTTCTCCCTCTTCCCCAACTACCAGACCGTGGTTGGGCAAGGCCTTTCGGTCCTGATTGTTCTCGGTTCCTACCTCGCTGCCGGCCCTCTGAAGCGGCTCTACCGCCGCCGCTTAGCTGAGCAGGCCGCCTGCAAAGGAAAGGAGCCGGCGGAGCTGGCGCCGCTCCTCGGCGGTGAAGATCCTTAGGACGAGGAGCCCGGGCAGGAGGAGGACCAACCACAGCGCTCTGGAAAGGGGGCCGGCAACGCCGCCGGTCGGCAAAAGGAGGTCGCCAACGACCGCGACGGCGGCGTAGAGGAAGGCGGCAAAGCCAAGCCGCCGCCACTCGAACTGGACCGGCAGCAGCCGCCTTGTCGTCGCCACCAAGGTTGCCAGCAGGGCGGCGTAACCGAGGCAGAGAGCGATCGCCGCGCCGGCGAGACCGAGGCCAAGGCCCGCCTTTGGCACCAACAAAACCAAGCCGACAACGTCCACGGCCAGGCCAGCCGCTGCCGCCGGCAGGAGGCGGATCGTTGCCCGGGCCCGACCGGGGATCACCAGCACAGCCATGTAGACGCCGTAAAGGAGCCAGGCGAGGGCAAGGAACGGGAGGGCCTTGTGGGCGGGGAAGTACTGGGGAGCGGCAAAGAGCTTCACCAGGTAGCGGCCAAGCAGCGCTACCGCGCAGACCACAGCCCCGGTGGTGAGGACGAGGTAGGTGGTGACGCGGGCGTACAGCGCCAGCGCCTCCCCCTCCCCCTCGATTGAGTAGGCAAGGGGCGGCCAGGCGTACTGAAACCCCCGGACCACCACAAACACCACCGTCGCCAGCTGGAGGGCAACGGAGTACTGCCCCGCAGCGCTGGGGCTGTAGGCGCGGTAGAGGTAGAAGCGGTCGGCGACCTGCAGGCCGTAGAGGAGCGCCTCCGCCGGGACCGTGGGCAGGCCAAACGCCGCCAGCTCCCGCAACGCCGCACCGTTTGGCAGCAGGCCGAGCTGGCCGCGTAGCGCGGTCAGCCACAGCCCGATCACCACCGCAGCCGAGGCAGCGAAGTTGCCGTAGATCAGCCCCTTGGCTCCCGCCGAGGCGCCGACCACCAAGCCAAGGGTGAGGGCGATCGTGAGGGCGACGTTTGCCGAGGAGGCGCGGAGGTAGGCGGCCGTCCGCTCCTCGACCCGAAGTTGGGCGTAGGCGACCTCGAGGTTGGTGAAGGCCCAAAGCCCTAACAGGGCTCCGCCGAAGAGGAGCGGGTGGCGGTGGCCGAGCAAGGCGGCGGAGATCGGTCCCCGGAACGGGATCAAAACCACACACAGCGCGGTAGTGGCGAGGAGGGTGGTGGCGGAAAGGGTGCGGGCCAGCTGGCGGCGCTGCTCCGCTGAGCGGGTGAAGTAGAGCCGCACAAAGGCTTCGCCGAGGCCGGCGCGAACGACGATCGAGGCCAGGATCACAGCGGTGAAGAGGGCTTGGTAGGCGCCGTAGCCGGCGCTGCTGACGTGGCGGGTGTAGATCGGGAGCGTCAACAGCGCCAGCGCCTTCGCTGCCAGTTCAGCCGCCTGGTAGCTGGCGCCCGCCTTCAGCAGCCGCTTCAGGTAGCGACCCACCTCAGCTGGCAAGGGGTTGGGCCGCCCGGCCCCCAACCGCCGGCCGTGCCTTCCCTACCCCCCTGGCGGCAAGGGCAAGGGCTGCCCCAAGCAAAAACCAGGTGGTTGGGTCTTCCAAGAAGTCGGCGTAGCCGAGGGTGTGGACGACCAGGGCGACAAAGCAGGCAAAGAGGGCAAGCTGGGGCGGGGAGCGGCCGGCTTCCCGCCACAGTAAGAGGAGGGCGGTAGCGAGCAGGAAGAGGTAGGAGGCCAGCCCAACCAGTCCCTGCTCGGCGGCGACGGTAACGGGGGTGGTATGGCTGACGGTAGCGCCGCTTGCCTGCTGCTCCTGACGCTGGAACTCCTTTGCAAAGGAGCCGGAGCCAAAACCGTAAATGGGCCTTTTGGCAAAGAGCTTTAGGCCGCCGGAGACGAGCCCGACCCTGCCGCTGGTGGCAGCGTTAGCCGACCCTTCCCTTTCGAACAGGCCGAACCTAGCCGAGGCCGGGGCAAGGAGGAGGACCAACAAACCAACCACCGCCACCAGGCCAAGGCCGGCAACGGCGCTCCAAGGGTCGTAACGGTAAGCGACGACAACGGCCAAGCCAACCAGCAAGGCGATCATGCTCGACTCCGAGTAGGTGGTGAGGAGCCCTCCCCACAACCAGAGGACCGCCGCAGCCAGCAGGAGGACCCGGTTGCGGGTTCTGGTCGCGTAAAGGGCGACAACCGCAGCGACAAGCACAAGGGCGAGGAACCGGCCGAAGATGTTGGGGTCGAAGAACAGGGAGTTGACCCGGAAGAAGGAGCTGTAGGTGTTGTCGGCGATCAGCCGCGGGTTGAGGAACAGCTTGCCTCGGGCGTACTCCGCGAAGCCGACGGCGACCAGCACCGCGGCCAGCCCGACCACTACCTGAAGCGACCGTTCAACGGTTCGCCGATCCCAGGGCAGCAACGCTAGCGCCGCCATCAGGAGGGTGAAGGGGGCGTAGAAAAAGGTCGCGTTCTGCAGCGCCTTTGCGAAGTCGGGGGAGTAAAGGGCTTGGAGGCCGTAGAGGAGCAGGTAGCCGCCAAGGGCAAGCCGTAGCATCCGGCCCTTACCCCCCTGCCTTGGAAAGTCCGCCGGCGGGAAGATCAGCAGGCCGACGGTTGCGCCGGCGATCGCGACGTAAAGGGGGACCAGCAGGTTGGCGACGGTGCCGCCGGCGGAGATCGGTACCCGCAGCGGCAGCAAAAGCAGCGCAAGGGGCGGCAGGAGGCGGGGTCGGCGGTGTAGCAAGAGGGCGAGGCCTCCAGCCGCCACAACAATCACCGCGCCAAGCAGAGCACCCCGTAAGGGGTGGTTGCGGATGCTCGATAAAGCGGTGGAGTGCCAAACGTCTACAACCAACAGCAGCGGGGCCAAAAGCAGCACCGCAGCCCCTAGGCCGGCCCGCAGCCGCCGCCGCTCCAAGCAGGCGAGGAGGGCGGCGCAGCAGCCAAGGAGCGCTACCAGCCCAACCTTCTCCGGTGGGCCGGATGCACCGCCAATGGCAGCCAAGGCCCAGCTCATCGGCGGACCACAAAGATCTGGGGGAGGGGCAACGGCTGGCTGTGGCCGGCAAAGAGGATCCGCAGGTGGTATTCACCGGGCGGCGCAGGCCGGCCTTGGGGTTGGGTGAGGGCTGGCGCTGCCGCACAGCTGCCAAGGGGGATAAGCGGGACGGCGCGGTCGCCGATCAGCGGCCCCACCCCGCGGTGGCCGTCCCAGCGGAAGCAAAGGGGCCGGTTGGCCGGCCACGGCAGGTCGCGGACGAGGGTGGCGACGGTCTTGCCGGCGGTTGAGGCGACCTCGACCGTGATCCGTTGGGCCTTGTCGAGGTGGAACGAGATCTGGAGGTAGGTCGGGGGGGTGGAGGCGGCCGTCAAGGTCGCCGGCTTGATCACAACCCCCTCCACCGGGGAGGGGAGGTGCTTCATGTGCTGGGCGAGAAGGAGGCTGCCGAGGGTGAGCACGGCCAGCAGCCCAACCACGCCATCCCGAACCCTTCCCCCGCGCAGCGCAGCCGACGGCCGGTGGTTGTCTGTTGCTGTAGCGCTCATTCCCTAAAGCGGCCGACGGTCTCTGAGCGGAGGCCGAGCCGGAGGGTCTCCAGGGCAACGACCTCCTCCGGCGGGATGTTCCCAAGGTTGCAGTCGTTGCCAAGCTGGAGCAGGAACCAGACCTGCTGCTCCCGACGGGGGGCCTCGAAGATCAGCCGCTCTGGGTCGACGGCATGGACGATCTCGTCGACAAGGCCGCTTCGCACTTCCCCTGTGGGCCGGAAGATCCCTGCAGTACCGGACTCCCGAGCCTCCGTGATCACCCGGGTTGCGCCGGCCTGAAGCTCCGCGGTTATTTGGGCTACCCACCGATACGGCGCCATGATCTTATTGACGTCCTTGGAGCCGACCTCGGAGAAGACGACAAGCCGGTTGGCGAGGGAGGCGATCAGCTCGCACTTCTGCTGGGGATCGATCGCAACGGTCCCGTCGGAGATCTCGATGTGGTCGATGCCAAGCTCCTCCAGCCAGCCGACCAGCTCCTCGAGCCGGCCCTGCTGGATCGCTAGCTCGGTGAGCGTGCCCCCAAGCATCGGCACGATCCCCGCTTCCCGGTACAGGGCGAGCTTGGCGTCGAGGTTTCGGCTTACCAGCGCCGTCCCCCAACCGAGCTTGACGTAGTCGATGAACGGGGCTGCCACTTCCACGAGCCCCTCCGCCTCGTTCAGCGAGAGGCCTTTGTCTAGGACGTGGGTGATACCCCGACGACGGGGTTTTTCTGAACGTGGCGGCAGCGCGAGCTGGGGCTGGGGCACCGCTTACCCTTCTGTGGCTTCAGCGGTGGTTGGCGGCGGCTGGGTTTGGCCTTCTTCGCCGGCGCTACCGGTTGCGATCACCACCAGCGGTGCGCCCCCCGCAAGCGCTGCAACCCCCCCTTCCAACGGACGGACCGAGCCCCCTTCTAAGGCGAGGGCACGGGCAAGCCGTTCCGCCGCCCCCTTGAACCCCTGCTTGTACTCAACGACCGTTGTCGTATAGGTGCCGGGCGGGCGGCCGTTGAGGGCTTGGGCGCGGGTGTAGCCGGCGCCTTGAAGCTGGGCGGCAACCCGGTGGGCAAGGCCGTTGATTTCGGTTGGGTTGAGCACCGTAACCGCCACTTCCCCTGGCTTGGGGTTGGCTTGGGCGGCGGTGGAGGTATGGGTGGCGGAGGTGGTTGTCGAGCTGGCGGCTACGGTTTGGTTGCCGCCGCTGCCGCTTACCAGGTAGGCAGCAACCCCAACGGCGATCGCAGCGGCGACGGCGATTACCGCGAACCGTCCCCGGCCCGCCCCTTCCTCCCGTAAAAACCGGAATTCCGACGGATCGGGGAGGCGCGCTGGAGGGGTGAGGTTGGGAAAGGGTTGCCCCGCGTTTGCTGGCGCCGGCGGGACCTTGCCGGCAGCGGGGGGCGGTGGGGTTGGGATCGGCGGGGGCTGGGTTGAAGCGGCCGGTTGGGATTGGACTAGCACCGGCTGGCGCTGGCGCTGGGAGGCCGCTAGCGGCCTTGCCGACAGCGGCGGTTGTTCGGCTCCACGCTGGCGGCCAAGCGGAGCGCTGCGGAGCTGGCTAGCCCACTCCTGGAGGCGGCGCAGTTCCTTGCCCTGGACAAAGAAGATCAAGGCGAGCAAGGCGACGCCAACCAGGCAGGCCAAAGCGACAAGCGCTCCCAGCTCGCTGAGCGAGCGGCTCAAAGAGAGTGCAAGGACCGTTCCGTTCATCCGCTAATTGACCACCCTCTGCGGGGAGTGTAGGTTGAGCGTCCCACCGAGGGCGGCGGTTTCCTCGACGATCCCAAAGAGGCGGGAGCAGAGCGCCCCCAGGTCCCCGCTCTGCGCCAGCTCTTCAAGCTCATCGAAGAAGGCCTTTACGCGCTCGGCGGGGAAGGGCCGGCGGTGGGCGAGCAGGAGCCGCTCGGCGGGGGTGGGCTGGGCGTGCTCGTAGGGGTTGAACAGCTGCTCTTCAAGCTTCTCTCCCGGTCGCCGGCCGCAGATCTCGATCGGCACCTCCCGTTCAGGCTCAAAGCCGTGGAGTTCGATCATCGCCCGCGCGAGGTCGATGATCTTGATCGGCTCTCCCATGTCCAAAACCAGCACCTGGACCGGCTTCTCCTCCCCGGGGGTCGGATCGAGGGAGCCGGCCCTGATGATCAGCTGGACCGCCTCCGGGATCGTCATGAAGTAACGGCGCATCCGCGGGTCGGTGACGGTGACGGGACCGCCCCGGGCGATCTGCCGTTCGAAGATCGGCACGACCGAACCGGAGGAGCCTAGGACGTTGCCGAACCGCACGACCTTGTAGGTGGTGTGGGGGTAACGGGCGCTGGCCAGGTCCAGGGCGAGCTCGGCAAGGAGCTTCGAGGCTCCCATCACAGTCGCTGGCGAGACCGCCTTGTCCGTTGAGACCAGGACAAACCGATCGCAGTGGAAGCGGCCGGCGAGCTCGGCAAGAAATCGGGTGGCAAAGGCGTTGTTGCGGAGCGCCTCGCGGGGGTTTGCCTCCATCAGCGGGACGTGTTTGTAGGCGGCGGCGTGAAAGACGACCGAGGGGCGGAGCGTGCGGAATACCTCCTCCATCCGCGCCTGGTCTCGGCAGTCGGCAAGGATCGGCGTGAGCAGCTGGCCGCTGAGGTGGCGGTCCTCTTCCAGCTCCCGTTGGATCCCGAACAGGTTGCCCTCGGAGTGGTCGAGAAGGATCAGCTTGCGGGGCCCAACCCGGGCGATCTGGCGGCAGAGCTCGCTGCCGATCGACCCGCCAGCGCCGGTGACCAGAACGGCCTGGCCGGCGAGGTAGCTCCCCAGCCGCTCAAGCTCCATCCGCACCGGCTCCCTGCCGAGCAGGTCCTCGACCCTGACCTGGCGCATCTGCCTAGCGAGCCCTTGGGGTGAGCTTCCTTGGAGGAGCTCGAAGACGGTGGGCAGGGTCCGGACCGGGATGTGCCGCTTGCGGCACTCCCTGACCACGCGAGCCCGCACCGTGCCCGGCGCGGAAGGGATCGCGATCAGCACTTCGTCCGGCTCTGCCTCATCGAGGATCCGCGGCAGATCCTCCTGGGTGTTGCCCCTCACCCTTACCCCGTCGATCCGTAGCCCCCGCTTCCGCGGGTCGTCGTCGAGGAAGCCGACCGGGACCAGGCCGAGCCCCGGGTTGCGGAGGATCTCCCGCAGCACCAGCCGGCCCCCGTCTCCAGCGCCGACGATCAGCACCGTCCGCGCCCGCTGGGGGAAAGGCCGCAGGAGCCCTGCTAGCCCCCGTTCGTGGAGGGTGCGGGCCGCCACCCGCCAGCCGATCAGCAGGGCGGCGCCGAGCAGGAAGTACAGGGCAACAACGGAGTCGGGAAGGGAGAGGCCAACCAGTCGGCCGGAGGAGCGCAGCTTCACCGGGTGGACAACGGCGATCAAAGCGACCTGGATCGCCGTTGCTGCTGCCATCCCGCGGCCGATCGCGAGGTAGTCCCGCTGGGCCGAGTACCGCGGGGAGCGTTGGTAGGCACGCAGCGCGACCAGCACCACAAGGGGGATCAGGACCGCCCACCACAGCGTGTCGTCCCGCAGCTGGCGGTAGTGGCTGGGAAAGGAGCCCTCGAACCGCAGCGCGAACGCAAGCCAGTAGGCAGCGGCGAGCAGGAGGCCGTCGGCAAGAAGCTGGGGGAGGCTGTGCCGATGCAGTGGCGAGGCCACCGCCTTGATAGCTGCGCGCATCATCGCGATTTTAAGGAGAAGCCCCGCCCGGGTGGGAGGGGCTTCTCCCAGGGATCAACTCCGTAAGAGGAGGAGGTGATTGGATAATCTTAGCACGTCAGTGGATGACCTGCCCCGACGGCGCGATTACGTACCAGAAGCCGCCGTTGAGGTTGAGCCCCTGGCCGCTTGCCATCCCCGGCCCGGCGTCCCCAACGAAGGTGTACAGCGGCCAGCCGTTGTAGGTGACCACCCGGCCGCCTTCCGGATCGGGGTCGCTGCCCAACAGCGACTGCTTTACTTCCCCTTCCGCCTTGACCGTCGCTCCAGCGGGAATCACCAACGGCGGCCAGGTCGCCGCGCAGCCACCGGTGCAGGTCACCTTGGACCGGTTGTCGGGCGCAAAGGTGTAGAGGGTGCGGCCGCTTTCGTTGACGAGGATCGTCCCGAGGGAGCCGACCTTTGCGGCCTTCACCACAACCACCTTCCCGCCTGCCGTCGGGGTGGGGTGGGCGACCGGAGCCGCTGCCTTCGCTGGGGCTGTGGAGGTCGTGGACTTCGACTTAGAGGAGGTGGTCTTTGTGGAGGCGTAGCTCGGGGCGTAGGCCGAGTAGGAGGAGGCGGTCTCGGTCGTCGTTGTCGCCGCTGCGGTGGTGTGCTTCTTGCTTGAGCCACACCCCCCTACCGCCACCGCTGCGGCCGCTATCGCGACGCCAGCTACAAGTGGTCTTCTCATCGGCTGGTGCTCCTTTTTCCTGCCAGACGGCTGCTTTTCGTGGGCGTAGTTATCAGAACCTTCACAGGGAGATTACCCCCCGGCCCTTATCTATACGCAGGTTGGGCCGACCGGAGAAACAGCGAGAGCAAGAGGCCGGGGTCACGCCTTGCGCGGGGCCGGCGGCCAGCGGCAGCTGGCGGAGCGAGGGTGCGCTCCAGCAGCGCGGAAAGTTGGTGGTAGGTCTCCAGCCGCTCCATCCGCCCAGCGTTGATCAGCGCTTCGTCGACGGCGCCCAACCGGCCTTGGAAGGTCGTGGCGACCGGCGTTCCCAAGGCAACGGCCTCTCTGTTCATCGTTCCCCCGCCGGAGATCACCAAGGAGGCGAAGGCGACCAGGGACTGGGCATCGACTGCCCGCGCAGGGACGGTCAGCCCAGGGTAGGCTTGAAGCTCGCTGCGCTGTTGGGGGGTGCGGGGCAGGACCACCGCTTGGATCCTCCCCTCCCGGACACGGGCTGCGAGGTCGCGGAGCAACGGCCGGTAGAGGGCGCTTTCGAAGCGGTGGTAAAGGGCGGTTTCAGGCGGGGTGCGGACCACCACCAACGGCCGCTGGAGATCGATCCCAAGCTCGTCCAGCACCGCTGGGTCGGGGTCGAAGTCGGCGAGGTAGTACTCCTCCTTGAGGCCGGGGTAGCGAGCCAGCTTGGGGAGGGCGCCGTAGGGGCGGAGCCGCTCGGGGGGGATCAGCTCCGGCACCACCACCGTGGTGGCGAGGCGGCAGTTGAGGTGGTGCTGGAGGCGGGCGAACTCGTAGTCGAAGGCCGTCGTCGCCGGGATCCGCAGGAGCCTGGCGGCGGTGGTGAGCTCGGTGGAGCCGTGGCCGAGGGCGACCGCAAACGGGCCGTTGCGGCGCGCGAAGCTAAGGAGGGCCCAGCTGCGGTCCAGGAAGGCGGCAGCGCGGCCCCGGGTCGTGGGGCCGCCGTGGTGGCCGAGCCGCTGGTAGGGGATCCCAAACCGCTCCAGCAGCTCGATCGTTTGGGCGTGGTCGCGGGCGGTGACGGCGACCTCGTGGCCTTGCTCGCGCAGCCGCGCGATCAGCGGCCGCATCACGAGCACGTGGGGGGAGTTGGTGAGATCGACCCAGATCCGCACGCCCGGACCGTAGCGGTTCAGCGGGCGGGGGAGTTTGCAGGTAACGTCTAGGAGGTGAGTCCTTTGGTGGTGGCCTCGATCACGGGTGGGATCGTCAACGAAATCGCCAACTTCATCCGCGAAGCTGGCTGGCCGGCCGTCTTCGTGCTGATGCTGCTGAGCGCAGCCTGCATCCCCGTCCCTTCCGAGGTGGTGATGCTGTTCGCCGGTTTCGCAGCTGCCGATCCGACCAAGTCCCACGCCCACCTCGCGATGGCGGTAGGTCTCCTGGCTGGTCTGGGGGGCACGGTCGTCGGTTCCTGGATCGCTTACGGCGTCGGCCGCTGGGGTCGGGTTGAGCTTTTGGAACGGCACGGCCACTGGCTCCACATCACCCCAGCCCAGATCCAGCGGGTCCAAGGCTGGTTCGAACGGTACGGCGAGGGGTTCGTCTTCTTCGGCCGGTTGCTGCCGACGATCCGCTCCTTCGTCTCGCTGCCTGCCGGGGTGGCGCGGATGGGGTTTGTCCGCTTCACCGCCCTCACGGTGGTTGCCTCCGCGATCTGGGTTGCCGCCTTCGCTTATGCCGGCGAAGCCCTTGGGAGCGAATGGGAGTCGATCCGCAAGTACTTCGACTACGTCGACTACGTCCTCCTCGCAGCGTTGGTCTGCGGCGCGCTGTTCCTGTTCTTCCGCCGGCGCCTAGCGGCGGCGCGAGGGGCAGCGGCGGTTGAGGATTAGGAAGGCAGCCCGCGCCTTTTGGGTCGGCTTCTGCCAGGGGGCGGCCGAGCTGCTCCCTGTCTCCTCCTCTACCCATGCAGCGCTTTTAGAAGGGGAGCAACGGCCAGGTAGCGGCCATACCCTAACCGTGCTCCTCCACGGGGCGACCGGGGCAGCGCTGCTGGGCGGGGTGGGGGACGGAGAGGCGGTTCCGATCCGCGCCCTGCTCCCAGCGGTGACCTTGCCGGCAGCGACCGGTTTCTTCCTCGACCGCCGGTTTGCCGGCCGGAAGGCGGGGGCGCGGGGCCAGCTGGTTGGGCTTTTCGCCGGGTCGGCGGTGATGGCCGCTGGGGAGCTCTGCAAAAGGGGGCAGCGGGGTGCACAGGAGGCTGGGGTCAAAGACGGGCTTTGGCTTGGCGTGGCCGGCACGCTCTCCCTGCTGCCGGGCTTCTCACGGAGCGGCACCACCGCTGCCGTCGCCCGCCTGCGGGGCTTCAGCCCCCCGGCAGCAGCTCGCCTCAGCTGGGCTTGCGGTTTGCCGCTGCTGCTCGGCGCCGGCGCGCTGCGGCTGGGCCGGGCCCTAGCCGCCGCCCAGCTGCCGGCGGGGGAGGTAGCGCTGCCTGCAGCGGCCGGTGCCTACCTTGGCGGCCGGGTCGGCCTGCGCCTTGGCCTGCAGCGGCTTGGCGCCGAACGGCCGCTGCCCTTTGCCGCTTACCGGGCTGGGCTTGCAGCGCTGCTGTTGGCGCGGGCCAGGGCCAGCGCGCAGAGCCGCTCCAGCAGCTCCGGGTAGGGGAGGCCGGCCGCCCCGAGGAGCTTTGGATAAACCGAGGTTTCGGTGAACCCCGGCATCGTGTTCAGCTCGTTTAGCAAAAGCCGTTCTCCGCAGAGGAAGAAGTCGACCCGGGCAAGGTGGCCGATCCCTAGCCGCCTTGCCACCTCCACGGCAAGGCGGCGGCACCGCTCTTTGATCTCGTCGGGGACGGGGGCGGGGACCGTCAAGGCGATCCCCCCAGGGCTGTACTTGGCGGCGAAGTCGTACCAACCATCCCCAACCTCCACCTCCCCGGGCGGGGTGCAGAGAAAACCCTCCCCCTCCTCCAACAGGCCGCACTCCAGCTCCCGGGCCGTCACCCCTTCCTCGACGATCAGCTTGGTGTCGTAACGGAGGGCGGTGGCGACGGCCTCGCAGAGCTGTCCTGCCTCCTCGACCTTGACGATCCCCAGCGAGGAGCCGCACCGTGCCGGCTTTACAAACAGCGGCAGGCCGAGGGAGAGCAGCCGGCGCAGGACCGTGGGGTCCCCTTCCGCTGCCGCCTCCGCCTCCCGGCCGAGGATGGGGAGGTAGCGGACCTGGGGAATCCCCCAGGAGGACAGCAGGTCCTTGAAGAGGACCTTGTCCATGCACAGGGCGGAGGGGCCGACCGTGGAGCCGACGTAGGGGATGCCAAGGCCCTCCAGCAACCCCTGGACGGTGCCGTCCTCACCGTAGGGGCCGTGAAGGGCTGGGAAGGCGAGGTCGACGCCGGCCATCCCTTGGCCGGGGAGGAACTCCAGCGGCCTGCCATCGCTCCACCACCGCCGCTCCTGGTCGATCACTATCTCCAGCACGTCGTGGCCGGCTGCGCGCAGACCGGCGGCGATGCTTGCTGCAGAGCGGAGCGAGACCTCGTGCTCGGCGGAAGGGCCGCCCCCAAGCACGGCAACCCTCAGCTTCCGGTTCATCCTTCCCCTTCCCCCTTGCGGGCCGCTGAGGAGGTGGTGGTTGTCGTTGTGGTCTTGTGCTGGAGGACGCCAACGACGATCGTCACCTTTTCACCGGGCCGCAGTTGGAGCCCGGCCGGCGGCACCTGTTCCACGACCTGACCAACCGCTTCCGGTTCGGCGACCGGTTCGTTGCGGGTGGCCACCTTGAAGCCCGCTGCCCCCAGTTCGGCAGCGGCCTGGGCCTCCTGCTTGCCGACGACGTTTGGCACCGTCACCAGCTGGGGACGGGTGGCGACGATCAGGGAGACCGTTCCCCCCTTTGCTACCTTCCCGCCCGCAGCGGGGGTCTGGACGAGAACCGTCCCCGGTGGGGCGGTGCCCGATTCCCGCCTCCCAACCACCTGCGCCGAGAGGCCGACCGCGGTAAGGGCTTCTTCGGCGGCCGACTGGGAAAGACCAACGACATCGGGGACCGTCACCGCCCCTTGGGCCGGCGGCGGGCCGGAGGAGACGTAAAGGACGACGGTTGCGCCCTTCTGGGCCTCAACGGCTTCCGGTGGGCTGGTGCCGATCACGGTCCCAGGTGGGTAGCGCTTGGAGGGCTGGGAGACCGCCACCGGCACAAACCCGGCCGCGCGCAGCACCGCTTCCGCCTTGTGCTGGGGCAGGCCAACGACCTTCGGGATCAGCGCCGTTTGAGCGCCAACGGAGACGGTGAGGTAGACGTAGCTGCCCTTGGCAACTACCGTTCCCGCCTGGGGCCGTTGGCCGACCACGGTTCCCGGCGGCGCGGTGCTGGTTTGGGGGATCGCAACCCCAACCAGACCGTCGGCCCGCAGCTCCTGAACGGCTTGGGCTTGGCTTTGGCCGATCAGGGCCGGCACCACCACCTTTGCCGGTTCCCCCTTGCTTAGCAAGAGGCCGGCGACAGCGCCTCCCGCGGCAACGGCAGCGACAAGGAGCCCAAGCCACCACCGCCTCCTTCCCTTCCCGTCCTCCTCTTGGGGGACAAGGGCCGGGATCGCCTCCGTCGGCTGTTGGTCGATCGGGGCGGTGGGGAGGGCGATCGTCTGACCGGCAGCGGTGAGGGCATCGATAAAGCTCTGGGCGCTCGGGTAGCGGTCGGCTGGGTTTTTCGCCAGCGCCCGCAGCACGACCTGGTCGAGCTGGCGGGGGACGGCGGGGTTAAGCAGGCTGGGCGGCCGGGGCGGCGTGGAGAGGTGCTGGAGGGCGACCGCGACGGCGCTGTCCCCTTGAAACGGCACGGTGCCGGTGAGGAGCTCGTAGAGAAGGACGCCGACGGCGTAGATGTCGGAGGCCTCGCTCACCTTCCCCCCTTCCGCCTGCTCCGGCGAGAGGTACTGGGCGGTCCCCATGATCGAGCCGACCTGGGTGATCTCCCCGTCGCTGGCGGCGCGGGCGATCCCGAAGTCGGTGACCACCACCCGGCCCTCCTCAGCAAGGATAATGTTGTGGGGCTTTAGATCGCGGTGGATCACTCCGTGGCGGTGGGCGTAGGCGGCGGCGCGCAGCACCTGGATCGCGATCTCGATCGCTTGGCTTGGCGGCAGCGGCCCTTCCTCCCTCACCAGTTCCTTCAGGGTCTTTCCGGGGAGGTACTCCATCGCGATGTAGTAGGTGCCGTCCCAGCTCCCCCGATCGAAGATCGCAACGATGTTCGGATGGGAGAGGGAGGCCGCTGCGGAGGCCTCTCGGCGGAACCGCTCCACGAACTGCTGGTCGCCGGCAAAGCGGTCCTGGAGCACCTTTACCGCGACCTGGCGGCCGAGCAGCTCGTCATGGGCGAGGTAGACATCGGCCATCCCGCCGCTGCCGAGCTTGGCGATCACCCGGTAGCGGCCGTCGATCACGGTGCCGGCAGCGATCAACCTCCCCCTCCCCCGCCGATCCCAAGTGCCGTTTCGATTACCCGCTTTGCAACCGGGGCTGCGTAGGTGGCGCCGTACCCCGGGACCTTTTCAACCGCTACCGCAACAGCCACCTTCGGTTCGCGGGCGGGGGCGAAGGCGATGAACCAAGCGTCGTTGATCGCCGAGCCGAACTGGGTTTCGGCGGTGCCTGTCTTGCCGGCAACGGCGATACCGGGGATCTGGGCCGGCACCCCGGTCCCTTCCCGAACGACCGCTTCCATCATTTCGGTGATCTCGTTTGCCACCGCTGGCTTCATCACCTGGGCCTCAACCCGCGGTTTGACGGTTTCCACGGTCACCCCTTCGGGGTTGGTGACCTTCGCCGTCAGGTGGGGCACCATCAGGGTGCCGTGGTTGGCGATCGTCGCTGCCACCTCCGCCATTTGCAGGGGGGTCACCCGCAGCTCGTCCTGGCCGATCCCGGTCCGACCGACGTCTATCGTCGGGCTCGTTACCGGCACCAGGTTTTCCCCTTCGTACTCGCCGCTCGCCGACAGTTCGGAGGCAGGGAGTTCGATCTGGGGCTTGGCGTAGAAACCGAACTTGCGCATGTACCTTTCCAGGGCCGCCTTGCCAACCCGCTCGGCGACCTGAGCCCAGACCGTGTCGACGGAGAGCGCAAGGGCCTTTGTAAGGGTGATTTCGCCAAAGCTTTCGTTGTTGTCGTTGTGGAGGGGCACCCCGTCGATCAGGATCCCGTTTGCGCCGGAAAGCATCGAGTTCGGAGTGAAAAGGCCTTCCGAGAAGGCCGCGGTCGCGGTTACGACCTTGAAGGTGGAACCGGGGGCGAACCCGTACTCCGTCGCCCGGTTCACCAGCTCCGAGCCGCCGCCGCTGTGCAGGAGGGCTTCGTAGCCGGCGGCGGTGCGGAGCTGGTTGGGGTTGTAAGAGGGGGAGGAGACCATCGCCAGCACGGCGCCGGTGCTCGGTTCGATCGCAACCACGGCACCGTGGTAGCCGGCGAGCGCCTCGGCGGCTACCTGCTGGACCCGGAAGTCAAGGGTGGTGACGATGTTGTCCCCTTCCGGTTCCTTCCCCTGGATCTCGTTCAGCAGCCGTTCAACGGTAAGCGGCCCTTCACCGTTGAGGGTGGCGCTCCGGTAGGCCTCGAGGCCGGTTCGGCCGAGGTCGGTGAAGGAGTAGCCGATTGGGACCGCAAACAGGGAGCCGTAGGGGTAGAACCGTTCGTAGAAGCCTTCGCTATTGCGCTTAGAGAAGGCCAGCACGGTGCCGTCGTCGGCGAGGATCTCGCCCCTGTGGATCCGTTCCTGGAGGATTAGGGGGCGCCGGTTCAAGGGGTTGTGGCGAAGGGCGGTCGCTTCGAAGATCGTCCAGCGGGAGGTAAAGGCGATTAGCACCACGAACAAGAGCAGGCAGACCGCGAAGACGCGGCGGATCGCAGCGTTCACCTTCCTTCCCCTGCTTCCACTTCCAGCGCCTTTACAACGCTTCCAGCGCTTCCTTCGGATCGCCAGGAGTTATCGAGGAGCTTCGCCCGCCGCGCTGGGGGGAGCTCGATCGCCGGCACGCCCGAGACGTAGTAAGGGACATAAAGCTTAAGGCCACCTGGCAGTTCGTAGGGGAGGCCGGAGTAGATCGTGATCAGCCCCCGCTTGTTGACACCGATGAAGTAGATCGACTGGCTGGCCAGGTAGGTTGCGCCGGCGAGGATTGCGAGCAGCACGAGGAGCGCTGCTACCGGCCGCCAAAGCCACTTTGGCGGCTTTTTGGAGCGGCGTTTGCGGCCTGCGGGGAGGTGCAGGACCCTGGTCTCTTCCCCTGTCGTTCGCGCCGGCTCGGCCTCGAGGCGGATCAGGATCACGGTGATGTTGTCCTTACCCCCGGCAGCGTTGGCGGCCCTGATCAGCTCTTTGCCGGCAGCCTGGAGGGTTGGTGCGGCGGTAAGGATCTCCGCCACCTCCTCGTCGGAGAGCATCGAGGTCAGGCCGTCGCTGCAGAGCAGGTAGATATCGCCCGGCTGGGGAGTGACGGTGCGGATGTCGATGTGGACCGTTGGCTCCGGCCCGAGCGCCCGGGTAATCACCGACCGCTGGGGGTGGTCCTGGGCTTGGTCCGGCGCCAGCCTCCCTTGACGGACCAGTTCGTCGACCAGGGAGTGGTCCTCGGTAAGGCGCTGCAGCTTGCCTTCCCGCAACAGATAGGCCCGGGAGTCCCCGACATGGGCGAGCAGCACCTCGTCTTCGCCGACGTGCAGCGCGGTAAGGGTGGTACCCATCCCGGCTTGGTTGGCGTTGCGGATCGATAGGGCGTGGATGCGGGCGTTCGCTTCCTCGATCCGTTCCCTAAGCACAGCCCTGATCTGGGCGTCCCCAACGGCTGGCAACCGCTTCCGGAGCGACTCGATCGCCACCCGCGAGGCAACCTCCCCAGCCTTTGCGCCACCCATCCCATCAGCAACCACGAACAGGGGCGGCTTTGCCAGCAGCGCGTCCTCGTTTGCCCGGCGTTGGCGGCCCCTATCGGTGGCGGCGAACTGCTCGGCAACCCGCACGGTCAGCCAACCTCAAAGGTGAATTCGCTCTCCCCTATCCGCAGCCGGTCCCCCGGGTGGAGGGGGCGGGGCCCCTCCAGAAGCTCCTCGTTGAGATAGGTGCCGTTGGTTGAGCCAAGGTCTTCGACCGCAAGTATGCCCCCCTCGGCGAAGATCCGCGCATGGAGGCTTGAGGCGTAAGGGTCTTCGAGCCTGATCCGGGCCTGGGGCCCCCGCCCAAGGGTGACATCTCCGTCGAGGTCGTAGATCATGCCCGGCGCATGGCCGGGCGCCCTGTTTACAACCAGCCGCGGCGCTTGGCTGGCGAGGTCGTAGACGGGGAGGGACTGGGCAGGGTAGAACCCGGTGGCGTCAGGGGCAGGTGCGGGCGTACGGCGGCCACCAAGGTCTCGCAGCGCAGAGCGGACCACCCAGAACAAAAAAAGGTAGAGGACGATCAAGAAGCCGTACTTGAGCAGGACCGCCAGCGGCTCGAGGGTGTTCACGTTTCCTCGAAGCGGATCTCGGTGGCGCCAAGCTCCAGGAGGTCGCCGTTGCGCAGGGGGGCGGCCCGCTCGATCGGCGCCCTGTTCAGGTAGACCCCGTTTGTGGAGCCGAGATCGCGGACTTCAAAGCCGTCCCCGCTCGGTCTGATCTCGGCATGGCGGCGGGAGACGCCGGGATCGTCGATGACGATGTCACAGGCCCGGGACCGGCCTACCACCACCGGCTGCGGTCCGATCTCGATCCGCCGGCCGGCGATCAGGAGGGCTGCCCGTGGCCCTGCGGGTGGGGGAGGTGGAGGAGGCTGTGGGGTGAGCGGGACCTGGGGCTCCGCTGCCGTGGGCTGGCTGCTTTGGGGCGGTGCGGCAGGGCCCGGCACCGCAGCGGCGTTGGCGGGGGGAGCCCCTGGCGGCGTGCCGAGCGGTAGCTGAACAGGCGGGGGCTGGGTGGCGGCGGGGCTTGGCATTGGGGCCGGCGGGGCAGGGCTGGGTTGGGGTTGGACCGTCGCCTCGCTTTGCCTTCTTGTCTGGATCGACCGGCGGTCCTCCTCCGGGGAGACGAGCCGGGCTTGGATCGCGAACTCTCCAAGGCGCAGTTGGGGATCGGTTTCAAAGCCAACCGCCGGCCGTGCCCGCAGGGTCAGTCCCTCTCTGCGGGCGTGCTCTAGGAGGTAGGCGCAAAGCTCGGCGATCAGTTCGTCCTCGACCCCTGCGAACTGTTGGCGGTCCTCCGGGGAAAGCCAGACGAGGAACTCGTTCGGGGCGTAGGTCCGGGAGAGGGAGGTGGTGCGGTGGGCGTCCATTTCCCGGGCCAGCCGACGGGCGATCTCCATCGGCTTTACAGGGGTGCGGAAGATCCGCCCAAACCCGCCCTCGAGCAGGGATCCTAGGGTTTGCTCGATCCGTTCCAGGAGTGCCATCACGCCCATGCTACGTCACCAACGAGCTGGGGCTACCCCACCCGCGGTGGGCGGGCGAGGACAAGCAGCGGCAGCAGCAGGCAGGGAAGGGCTCCCTGGACCACCGGCATCGGCGGTGTCGCCCCGAACAGCAGGGCCGCTGCCAACACCACCGTCCCCGACCACAGCGCGGTGAAGGCAAGGGCCGCCCTTGCTCGACGGAACCGCCGCCAAAGGGGGAAGAGGAGGGCAGCGGCGGCGCAGAGGAGGACCAGGACCAGGGCCTTAGGCCCGGTAGCTGCAGCGAGCAGGCTCAGCGCGTGGGGAAGGGAAAGGGGTCCTGGCCCCTTGCCACCCGGAAGGGGTGGCCAGGACGGCCGCGACGCCAGGGGGGCAAGGAGCAGCACCAGCCAGCCGCAGAGGGCTCCGCCAACAGCCCTGGATAGGGCGCGGCGATCCTGACCGACAACCCAGACCGCGAGCAGGGGCAGGCCGAGCGTCGGGAAAACCGGCGCCAGGAGGGCGAGCGGCGCCAGGAGGAGGGCAAGGCCGATGGCGGGGAGGGTGGCGAGAAGGAGGACCGCCCAGCCCCCCTTACCGGTGAGGGCGAGGAAGGCCGCGGCGCCAGCAAAGGCAGGCACCGTCCAGAGCAAAAGGATGGTTCGCCGCTTCCTGGGAGGGGGCGGAAGGGGTTGGGTGGGAAGGGGCGCGGTTGGCAGCACCACCGGGGCCTCGGTCGGGAGCGCTAAGAGGGCGGCGCGCAGCTCCTCGATCGAGCAGCGGGCGGCGGGGTCCTCGGCGAGGGCCGCTGCAAGGGCCCTCTGAAGCGGTTGGGGGACCGTGCCAAGGACCGCTTGGACGGCGGTTTCGATCAACCGGGCGGCGGCGTAGACGTCGGCGGCCGGCGAGAGGGGTTTGCCGGCGAGCAGCTCGGGGGCGGCGTAGCCGGGGGTGGCGATCGCGGCCGGCCGCAGCCCCCACTCCTCGGCGAGGATCGCTGCCCCGAAGTCGGTCAGCTTTGCCCGCGGCTGGCCGGGGAGCGGGTCCGCCAAAACGAGCAGGTTGGCTGCCGAGACATCGCCGTGGACAACTCCTTGGGCGTGGGCGTAACGGAGGGCTTCGCAGAGGTCCAGCAGGGCGCTGCGGAGCCCTGGGAGGCTGAGGCGACCCTCGGCGAGCGCAACGGCCAGGGATGAGCCCTCCACCAGCTCGTAAATCAGGTAGAGGCTCCCGCCGCAGTCGAGGAGCTCGTAAAGGACGGCGATCGCAGGATGGCTGAGCCGCCCCGCTGCAACCGCCTCCCGCGGGACGCCAGCCCGCTCACAGGGCAACTCCTTTAGCGCCACCTCCCGTTTGAGGAGCTGGTCATAGGCGCGGTAGACGGTGCCGTAGCCGCCGCGGCCGAGCACGCCAAGAACCCTGTAGCGTCCCGCTACCAGCAGCTGCTCGCCAGCGGCAATGGGGGTGGTTGCCATCCGCTATCGGATAACTCTTTGCCTCTAACCCCGCTCTCCCTGCAAGCGGGCTCGCCAAGGTTGGAACTGCAGCGGCCGTTGCACGCCGGTGGGCCAACCTTGCTGCAGGGGCTGCTGCGGTCATACTGAACACCCAACAACGATTCCCAACGGAGCTTGGCTTGTCGTTTTTTCCCGAGGATGAGGCGCAGGGTGCCGGTCTAAGCGGTCCGCCGCGGCGGCCTCCCCGACCCCGCAGGCCGCCCCGGCCGCCCGACCACGCCGTCGTGGTCCGGCGGCGGGTTGCAGCGGTGGTGGGTGGTCTGGTGCTGCTGCTAATCGTGCTCGGAATCGCGGGGGCGTTCTCTGGAGGCAGCGGAGAAGCGGTGGCAGCTTACGCCCGGGAAGTCGGCCAGCTAGAGCGGGAATCGGTGGAAACGGTCGGCAACCAGTTTTTCCAAGACCTCGCCGGCGCCCGCTCCGAAAAGGGCGGCGGCGGGACGATCGAACAACGGCTCGATGAACTGGCCCAGGAAGCGGAAAAGGAGGCGGCCAAGGCCCGCTCCCTCTCGGTGCCAGGGGGTTTAGAAGGGGCCCAACGGGACCTTCTGATCGGCCTTGATCTGCGCAGCGAAGGGATCCGCAAGGTGGCGGGAAGGATCGCTACCGCCCTCAGCGGTGGCAGCGAACACGTCACGGCGATCAAGGAGATCGCGGGGGCGATGGAGATCCTCCTCGCCTCCGATGTGCTCTACCTACAGCGGGTTGTCCCGCTGATCGAGGAAGGGCTCAGCAAAGCCGGCGTCAGCAACGTGTCGGTCAACCAGCAGCGGTTCATGCCCAACCTCGGCTGGCTTGAACCGGCAACGGTTGCGGAACGGTTAGGTAGCCACCTCGCGGCCGAAAAGCCGGTTGCTTCCGGCAGCCAACCGCCAACGATCACCTCTGTTTCGGTTGGAGGGAACCAGCTTGCACCGCCTCCGGAACTGAACCACATCGGCGGGGGTGGGAACCCAACGTTTACCGTGAAGGTAGAAAACCAAACCCAGGTCCAGGACACCAACACCACCGTTGAAGTGGCGGTAGTCGCCTCCGGCAAGCGGTATAGCTCCTTCAACGTGATTCCAAAGGTTGCCCCAGGGGGTTCTGCAACGACCGAAGTCCCGCTCCAGGGGATCCCGCAGGGGGTAGGGGCGAAGGTTGAAGTGGTCGTCCAGCCCCCGCCAGGCGCCCAGCCCACGGAAGGGTCGAAGGCAAGTTACGAAGCGGTCTTCGGCTAGCTAGGGTTCGGAGCCGCGGCTTCCCGCAGCGGGAGTCGCCACAATGGCAGCGATGAGCGCAACCGTCCTCAACACCCAAGGAATCATTGCGATCGCGGCTGGAGGGGTTGCCGTGGTCGCTCTCCTCACCGCCTTTTACCTCGCCCTCCAGCTCCGGCGGTTGCGAGCCGCCCAGAGCGCCGTCCTTGGCCCAGTTGGAAAGCGGGATCTCGTCAACCACGTGCTCGGTCTCCAGACCGCCTTCGAAGGCCTGCAGCAGTTCGTGGAGGGGACGGCGGCCGACCTCCACCAGCGGATGGAGGGGGTCCAACGGTACTTAGACAACGCGATCTCCCTGCGCTCCTTGGTCCGCTACGACGCCTACAACGAGCAGTCCGGTCGCCAGTCCCTCTCCCTCGCGCTCCTTGATCGGACCCGCTCTGGGGTTGTGATTACCTGCATCCACCACCGGGAACAGGCCCGTGTCTACGCCAAGCAGGTGGTTGGCGGCAAAGGGGAATACGAGCTTTCTCCGGAGGAGGAAGAAGCGGTGGAGCTTGCCTCCCCAGCCCGCGACGAGCCGCCCCGCACCCGCGCCTGAGCCGTGGCCGGAGCGGCAAAGGTCGCCTACCTCGGTCCGAAAGGGACCTTCAGCGAAGAGGCTCTGCTGGCAACGGTCAGGGAGGAGGCGGTGGAGCCGGTCGAGGCTGCGACGATCTACGAGGCGGTGATCGCCGTCCAGCAAGGCGAGCTTCCCTACGCCCTGGTGCCGATCGAGAACTCCCTCGAGGGGCCGGTTACCGTCACCCTTGACACCCTTGCCGGAGAGGCGGCCGAGGTGCGGATCATCGCCGAGACCGTCCTGCCGATCCGCCACTGCCTGCTGGCGAAGGAGGTCCTTCCCCTCGACCGATACCGCCTAGTACTCTCCCACCCCCAGGCCGCTGGCCAGTGCAGCGGCTTCCTGCGGTCGCGGCTTCCCGGGGCAGCGGTTCGCCACCGGGCCTCCACCGCCGAGGCGGTCCGGGAGGTGGCTGGGCTTGCCGACCGGGAGGTCGCTGCGATCGGCAACCGGCGGGCCGCCGAACTCTACGGTGTCCAGGTGGTTGCGGAGGGGATCGAGGACGGTGAGTTCAACGAGACCCGGTTCGTCTGGCTGGCCCGGGGCGATCTGAAGGATCCGCCGCCGTGGCGTAATCCGCCGGCTGGGGATGCTCCCCGCAAGACCTCCGTTGTTTTCTGGGGGGCGGGTGCGGAGCGGCCGGGGTGGCTGGTCTCCTGTCTGTTGGAGTTCGCCAACCGCGGGATCAACCTCACCAAGATCGAGTCCCGACCCCGCAAGGAGCGGCTTGGCCACTACATGTTCTTCGCAGATCTTGAAGGGGGGACGGAGGAGCCGGCTGTCCAGGACGCCCTTGCAGGCCTTGGTTCCCACTGCGAGGAGGTGAAGGTGCTGGGTTCCTACCCACGCGTTTAGGGCCTGAACCGGACCGAGAAGGCCGCCGCTACACTCCAAGCCAAGGAAATGGAACCGTCAGTACTCCCCGCCCCACCGGGGTCCGTGGCCTGTAACCCTCCCCTTGGCCACGGACCGCAGGACCCCGCTCAAGGGCAGGGCGACGGGCGTGACGGGGAGACTGGAGGGGGAGCAACCGGGCGGGTGTTGGTCTTGAACGCAACCTACGAGCCGATCAACGTCTGCTCGCTGCGCAGGGCGGTGGTGCTGCTCCTAAAGGAGAAGGCGGAGCTTGTCGAGCGGTCCCAGCGGAGCCTCCACGCCGAGCACCTGACCCTTGCCGCCCCGTCGGTGATCAGGCTGCGCAACTACGTCAAGGTGCCCCGGACCGCCCATCGGCGGAAGATCACAAGGCGGGCGGTCTTCGCCCGGGACGGCTGGACCTGCCAGTACTGCGGTTCGCGGACGAACCTGACCGTTGACCACGTGATCCCTCGCTCCAAAGGAGGACAGTCGGTGTGGGAGAACATCGTTGCCTCCTGTGGCCCTTGCAACCGGCGAAAAGGGGACCGGCTGCCCGAACAGGCGGGGATGAAGCTGCTTCGCAAGCCGGGGGTTCCGCACGCTGCGATCTTCATCCAGGTCGCCTCGCCCACGATCCCTAGAACGTGGCGGCCCTACCTGCCGCTTGCTGCATAAACGCCCGGCTCGGGGCGGCGGGGTCGGCCGACTCCGCTCCTACGAAGCCCCGCTTTTTGCCGCCTCGCGCCGCCCCAATCTTTGGGTCCAGCCAAGGGAACTTGGCCTTACCGATCCTTCCCCGCGACGCACAGCTCCTTAGCTGGACCTAGGAAAGGCCGGTTTGGTGGCAGGGAACGGCAGGATGGGACGCACGGCTCCGCGGCTTAGTTGGCGTAGGCCAGGTTGCCCTTGGCGAGCCTTTACCCTCGCCGCCGCTGCGCGCGATGGCGCAGTAAACGGGAACGCCTGGTGTGGTGCCTGTGGTGGCTTTCCGCCGCCTTGCAGCGGCGGAGGTGCTTGACAACGACCCGGCCGTGGCGCTTGACGCGCTTCTTCACAGAAACGCACCGACGGCTCTGGGGCTTGCCCGCCCTTCCAGCCGGCCCCGCAGGCCCCCGCTCGCCGGTTTGCCCAGTTGGGCCCCGTTCCCCGGTTGGACCGGCTGGACCGGTCGGGCCAACCGCAACAAACCCGCTTCCCCACAGCGTTCCACTGGCCTGCGGTGAGTCGTTCCCTTCGACGGTTAGCGTCGCTTGGGCTTCGCCGGCTGTAGTGGGAGCAAAGTAAACCAAGACCGTGCAGCTGCCGTGGATCACCACTTCGCCTCCGCTGCAGTTGTCTTCGTAGAGCGTGAACTGGGAAGCCCCCGGCCCCGATAGCTTGACCGCGCCGATCAGCAGAGCTGTTTCCCCCGTGTCGTAGACGGTTACTGCCTGGGCAGCTGACGTATGGCCAACGGCCACGCTCCCGAGGTAGCCCCCGCTTACCTTCGCTTGGGTGACGGGTTTTGTAACCACTTCTGCGGTTGCAAGCGGTTGCTTAGCCGTCCCTTCGCCCCCTGCGATCAGCTCCTGGCTGGAGCCGAGGGGCGCAAACGACGGGGCCCAGCGGGCTTCTGCAAGGTGCCAGGAGGCTGTGAAGAAGGTGTCTAGAGAGGGGACGAACTCCTCCACAGTTGCAAGGGCACCGCTGTTGTAACCGCCGGCTATGTAGGTACCACCGCCGGGGAAGCTAAACGCAGCAGCGCCGGTGTTTGCCGTTACAAGCTGCGGGTTTTGCGGCAGCGATTCAAAGCGCTGGGTTTCTTCGTTATACAGTTCCGCACTGGCGAGGTAGTTGGAGTCGTACCCACCGGCGATCAACACCTTGCCGGGGGCGTAACGGACGACGGCCGGGTATTCGCCCCGGCCGACCAGCGGCTGGGAGGCAGTGGGTTCAAACTGTTTCTTTTCAGCGTTGTACAGTTCCGCCGTTGCCAGGTCGCCGCTGCTGTTGTAACCGCCGATGATCAGCACGTTGCCGTTTGTGAGGGGAAGGGCCGAGGCCTCGTCGCGCGCGGTCACCTCGGTCGCGGAGATCGCTTCAAAGGCCTCGGTGGTTGGGTTGTACAGTTCAGCGGTCTGCAGGTAACCCGATCCCGCGCTTCCCCCTGCGATCAAGACCTTCCCTCCCGGCAAGGGGGCAGCAAAGGCGTACGCCCGTTTTGTAGTCAGCCTTGCCTTGATGATTTCAAATTCTTCCCCGGCCGGCTTGAAGAGTTCCGCGTTTTCGAGATCCCCGATGTTCCCCCCCGCCTGCCCGCCGGCGAGCAACACTTCGCCGCTTGGCAGGGGGGCAGCAGCCGCGCCCTCCCGGGCCAGCCCTAGTGAGTTTTTAAGGAGGCGCGCTGGGCTTGTCGCGTTCGCAGGGGCAGCGGAGAGCGCTGACGCTGCAACGGCTCCCACAACTGCGAGGCCGCACAACCGCCGCGCTGTCGCGTGGGGTAAGCAATGGAACTTCATGGACTGCTCTCCTTCCTGGTGGATTAGGCAGGAGGCCAGTGGCGCTGCGCAGCGTTCCAACCTCGCAGGCCCCACGCTCTCGGTCTATAACCTCGAAATCCCCGCCTCCGAGCCCGGCCGCAACGGGGCGGTCCGGCTTCCTTTGTCACAAGCCACCATAGCAGTTGGCTGGGCCGGGCTGGAACCGGCGGGCAGGCGGCCTCCGGCAGCGACCCTTACGCCGCATCTCTCCAGGCACTTGGAGGAAGGGGTTTAGGCGAGGATCGGAGCCGTCTCCAAGCGGCCGTTTGGCTGCGGCAGCCTCGCCACCCGGGTTCCACAAAGGGAGGGGACGGACGCGGTGAAGGACCCAGCCCTGGCCTGTGGGGCCCGACCGCTGGAGGTCTTGAAGAAAACGGCAGCGGCCGCTCAGGAACCAGCGGAGGCAGCTGCGGTAAGGCTAAGCGAAGGGGTAGACCGGGCGGCTGCGGGCGGTGGTCAGGCAAGCCCAGGTGGAGGTTTTCACCCGGTTGAAGTCGTGCGGGGTCCCTCTGCCGGCCCCGCTTGCCGGTCAGGAGAGGACTGTGGGAGAGGCTTCGCCGGGCCGGGTCCGATTGACCGCGGCGCTTCCAGCGACACCGCCATGGTCAACAAAAGGAACTGGCGGCGACCACCGGCAGGGTCTAGTCGGCCTAAGCCAAAGGCTAAACAGGCTCGCTTCAGCAGGCCGCCCGGAGAAGGGCCCCCTTCTCCGGGCAACTTGCTAGCGGCGGCCGGTGCCTGGCTTCGCCAGGCTAACCCCGGCGTTGCCTGGCTACGCGGTGGTGGACTAGCCGGGAGCGTCTGGTGTGACGCTTGGAGTGGCTCTTCCCGGCGCTGCAGCGGCGGAGGTGTTTGACCACCACCCGGCCGTGGCGCCTCACCCGCTTTTTGACGGAGAGGCACCGCCGGCTCTGAGGCCTTCCTTCCTTGCCGGCCGGTCCCGCCGGTCCGCGCTGTCCCGTGGGGCCGGTCGGACCCCGTTCACCTGCCGGGCCAGGCGGCCCTAGGGCGACAAAACCGCTGCCCCGGAGCGTCGCGCTTGCTTTCGGGGATTCTGCCCCTTCGACGTTTAGCGTCGCTTGGGATTCCCCGGCTGAGGTCGGGGCGAAGTAGAGGAAGACGGTGCAGCTGCCCCGAACTACCACTTCCAGGCCGCTGCAGTTGTCTTCGTAGACCTTGAACTGGGAGGCCCCTGTCCCCAAGACCTTAACGGTGCTTATAACCAGTGCACCTTCCCCTATGTTGGAGATCGTTACAGCCTGGGCTGGAGAGGTTTGGCCGACCGGCACGCTCCCGAAATAGCCCCCTGCTACCTTTGCTTGGGTCGCCGGCCTGGTGATCACTTCCGCGGTTGCAAGGGGCGCTTCACCGTTCGTCGGTCCCTCTCCGCCGGCGATCAACTCCTGGGTAGGGCCGATCGGCGCGACCACCGGATCCCACCGGGGTTCTGCAAGGTGCCAGGCGACGGTAAGGAAGGTGTGGTCCGAAGGGAAGAACTCTTCTACCGTCGCTAGGTAGGCGCCGTCGTAACCACCCGCTAGGTAGGTGCCACCACCGGAAAAGCTAAGCCCAGCTGCGCCATAAGCTGCCGTCACCAACGTGGGGTTCTGCGGCAGCGCTTCAAAGCGCTGGGTGTCTTCGTTGTACAGTTCAGCGCTGGCAAGGTAAGAGCTATTGTCGCCGCCTGCGATCAAGACCTTCCCAGGGGCGTAACGGACGACCGCTGGGTAAGAGCCGCGGGTCACGACCGGCCGCGAGGCAGCGGTTTCAAACCGCTCCTTTTCGGCGTTGTAGATTTCAGCCGTGGGAAGCTCGCCGCTGCTGGAGTAGCCCCCGACGATCAGCACGTTGCCGTTGGCAAGCGCGATCGCGACGGCGTCCTCGCGGGCGTTGATCTCGGTCGCAGAGATGGCTTCAAAGCCCTTGCTGGTTGGGTTGTACAGTTCAGCGGTGTTGAGGTAGCCGGAACCGGTGTTCCCGCCCGTGATCAACACCTTCCCTCCAGGCAAGGGGGCGGCCACGGCATATCCGCGCCTGCTCTTCATCGTTGCGCCAAGGCTTACGAAGGTTTCCGTGGCAGGGACGTAAAGTTCGGCGCTTTCTAGATACGGGGCGGACGGGTTCGATCCCTGTCCGCCGGCGATCAAGACTTCACCGTTGGGTAGTGGAGCTGCAACCGCCCCCTCCCGGGCGACCGTTTGGACCGCCTTGAGAAGCCGCGCCGGGCCTTCAGCGTTGGCGCTTGTAGCCGAAAAGCCAGATGCTGCTGCGGTTGCAAACAGCGCAACGCCACACCACCGGCACACAGCCGCAGGGATTGGTAGGTGGAACCTCATAGAACTGCTCTCCTTCCTTCGTGAATGAGGAGGAGCTCAGTGGCGCGCAGCACCGCGAACTAAACGTGGAAGGCCCACGCTTTCGCTTGATGGGCTAAGCCCCGTCTCCGAGTTAGGCCGCAAATGAGCGGTCCTGCTCTCCTTTGAACAGGTTCACGCTAGCAGGTCGGCGGGAGCAACACCGAGGCCCACAACTTGGCGCGGATTCGGCCCTCGCCGGTCCGCGCCAAAAGCTTTATGGTTCGAGCCCTAATACCTGGTGCTGCCAAAGCAAACGCCACTCTTCGAGGGAACGATCGCAGCCTGAAACGCGGGCTAGGAGCTCCTGGACAGGCCAGGACAGCGATTTCGCGAAACGGGAGTAGTAGACCGCTACTTCCGCAATCCGGTACTCCTCTATCGCGTCAAGCAACAGGTAGCCAACAAGCTGCTTAACAAGCTGCCCAAGGTTTTTTCTTGGGTTGATAGTTGTCTTCAGCTCCCACAGCGTTTGCTCGACGATCCAGTCGGCGTCCGCGCCGCCAACCTCTATGGAGTGGAAGAAGACCGGGTTGAGGACGGCCTCGGCATCTACCCACTTCGGGCGCATGGTTGCCCGATACGCCTCTAGGAGCTGCTTGAGGTCTTGCACAACCAGCGGGTTTACCAGCTCGATCAGTTGGTCGAGCGAAAGGCCGTGCTTTATAGCCTCTTGAAGGCCCTGCGGAAGCAAAGCAGAGCGACGGATGCTCTCGTACCAGGCAAGCACGACAACAAGGTGGTACAGGAGCGCCTCGTCTTGGCCTGCACGGGGCCACACCTCTACAAGTTCCTGCCAACATCGCCGTAGGCGATCGATATCGCTGTCCTTTAGCCCGAGTGTCACCAGGATAAGCAAACCGGTGTACGCCACGGTGTCCGTCGGGTCAACTCCCCACGTGTCCGCGCGTACTAAATAGTCAAAAGCGGTACCTACAACCCAAGCTTCACTGGCATCTGCCAGAAGCGGAGCTACCGGTTCTCCCCAGCTCCTTTGTACCGCTTGCACTTCGCGGACAAACCGGGAAAACAACCGATCGTCGAAATGGGTATCGAAAAAGAGCCGGACAGGCGTCCCCGGCGTACGCAGCTGCCTTGTAAGCGACATTTGCAACCTGCTTACCCCGCTCCGCTTCCCTCCTGAATGCGAATCCGATCCAGGAGTTGTCCAACTAGGCGGACTAGATCCCGCGCTTGCTCCGATATCTCAAGCACGATTCCGGGAAAAACCGACGGGTCACCGCAAGCGGGGTCGGTTGAGGGTCGAGGCCGCTTAAGGAAAGGTCGTTTTGCGACGGCGCAATCCGGGGCTTCCGAGCGGCGCTGCTCGCCCGCTCCCGCGCCTGGAGATCAAGCCAGCTGCCCACGGCCTCTACTAGGCCATCGCCCCCTTCCCGTGTCCACGACATTGTGGCAATCGTATCACAGCGACCTCCCTGCCGCCAAAAGGCCCGGCGGGCTCATAGGAGACCACCGGCCACGGCCGCCCCGCTGCATCCAATGGGGTCACCAACCATCGCTTAGGTCCAAGGTCTCTGCGCGAGCCGGTGGCTTGTGCGGCTAAAGCGGGATCCTGCTAGCCGCTTCGCCTTGCGTTGGCCCCTGCAAAGCCGTCCAACCGGGAACGGCCCGCAGGGTTTTTGCTGCGCTCGGGCTCCGCTTGAGCGAAGAGGACCGGTGGACCGCGAGGGGTGCCAGCCTTTTTCGATCTCCGCCTGTCCGGACCGTGCGCCGTTGGCCGCTCCCGCCACGCCCCGCCTGTGCTCCGCTATGGTGCCTGCAGGCGGCTAGCCCTCCCGCCGTTCGGTCAACCTGGGGAGCGTAGAGACCGGGCGGTCGGGAACCGTTGCTGCCTGGGGTGCTGGGCTCCCGTCCGCGACGGCTCCGGCCGCCGGCCCGCTAAAGAGCACAGCTGCCGCTCGCGGTGGTTGTCGGCTTGTCCTGCGGAGCTCCCTCAGAACCACCGGGAGCGAAGGGCGCCGCCCCATGGGACGGTGCTTGGGGAGGTCGGCCAGCCTCCCGTGGGCTCGGTCGGGGCGTGGACGGTCCAGTTCAACCTGGTCTTGGCTAGCGGCTGGCAGCGGAGCCGCCGAGGTCCGTCGCCCAGCAGGCGGCCAAAAGGCGATCACGGTTGCGATCAGCAGCGGTCCCGTGTTGGGGTCGGTTGCATGGCCGGTGAGGATTTCGCCGAAGTTCTCGCCGACGATCCAGAGGGCCACGGCAGCGACGAGGCCGAGCAGCAGCAGGGGCCTCCTTGCGGCACGCGGCGCTAGCGGTGCAACGGCAACGAGCGCGAAGACGACGGTGAAGGCGACGGCGATCGCAGCGGCATCGTCGGCGCTGAGCACGGCCCAGCTGCGATCAAGGCCCGCAAGCCAGCCAGGCTCGCCAGAGGCACGGGCCACCGTGTCGGCGACCTGGCCTACCCACCCTGCAAGCGCAGGGGCATGGACCGCTTCCCTAGCTCCTTCGAAGATCCCCGCTTGGGCTACGCCTAGGCCTGCAAAGCCTGTCCCTGCCGCGAACCAGGCAAGGGATCCCCAGAGGGCGAGCCAGCCCCCGATCGCCAAGCGGCCTAGGCGGCCCCTCTCCGAACGGCCCACACGGCGGCGTTCCCCGTCCGCTGCAGCTGCCAGGTGTTCCGCGGCTTCGCTGGGGCGGTGGGTATCGCGTGGCCAGGCCAGGAGGGAGAGGAAGGCATAGAGGACGGCAGCCCCTGGGGCGCCGGTGAGCGGGCTAGCCGCGCCCAGCACGCCGCCCAGGCCCTCGCCGAGGTACCAAACGATCCCGGCCCAGACAGTGCTTGCAAGTAGCGCCGGGCGGGTGTTGCCACCCCGAAGCAGGGCGATGCCGATCCCAAGCTGGATCGCTGCGAAGGCCAGATCGAAGGGGACCGGCGCGCCCTTGATCAGATGGGCGAAGAACAGGATCGGTCCGCCAACCCAGGACGGGTTTTCAGCGGCTGCCGGCTCAAGGACATGGTCGGCAAAGGCAGGACCGAGCATGTAGGGCTGCAGCTGGAGGCAGCCATCAACCAGCCACAAAAGACCAAGGGCAAGCTCTAGCTTGCGCCGACGGTCGATCTTTGTGATGGTGGTCGTCCCTTTCATCGGCTCGATCGTTGCGCAGCGGGCAGAGCGGTCCGCCTAAAGAGAGGAAAAAGGGATTGCCACTGGCTAGGAACCGATCGCAACCGGTTATGGCGGATCAAAAAAGCCCCAGCCGCAGCTGCGGCTGGGGCTTGCAGGTAGCGCCAACTAGGCGGTCGCGACGATGTAGCCGCGCATGTAACCGATGTGTTCCATCGACCACGGGTCACACGGGAAGATGCAGTGCCATTCGAACCGGCCGGCCTTGTTGACCTCGAGGGTGTAGGTGTGCACCCCGGGCTCGACGATGATGTTTACGCCGGCTTCTGGCGCTGTGATCGAGTGCGGCTGGGTGTCGGTGTTGTCGATCTTCAGGTAGAGCGGCTTGCCAACCGTGACGCGGAATTCAGTGACCGTAAAGGCGTCGTGGAGCTTTCCTTCCGGCCCCCGCTTGCCTTCCGGGATCACCTTCAGTTCAACGGTCTGGGGCGTCCCGCCGCCAGCCACCTGCGAACCGCTGGCGGGGGTTGGGGTTGTCTGCTGGCCGCCGGTACTTGACGCGGTTTGCTGGCTTTGCGTCGGTGTGCCGTTCCTGATCACTTCTACCCGGTTTTCGCTTGGCGAGCTGATCGCGATGATCGAAAGGATCAAGGCAACAAAGATCGCTAGCCCGCCAAGGATCTGGAGGAACAGCTTGCCTTTCTTTTGAACTTCCCGATCGAACCGCTCCTGGTCGGATGTGTAGGTTGCCATGTCGACCACCTCCTTGTTTTCGAAAATCGATCTACCTCGATCATTGCCGCTGCGCTTAAGGAGGCGGTGTGCGCGGGCCGTAAAGGGATTTCAACTAGGGGTAGTCTGATAACGGTTAGTTATGGCTCCGAAGGTGCGGCGACGGCCTCTGCGGAAACCCAAGCTCGAGGAGCTTGAGCTGTTCTGCGCGACCGCGGAGCTAGGAGGGGTTGGCAGGGCGGCGGTGCGGCTTCACATCAGCCAACCGGCGGCTTCGAAGCGGCTTGCCGGCTTGGAGGCGCTGGTCGGCACGCCGCTGTTCGAGCGCACCCCCCACGGCGTCACCCTCACCCCGGCCGGCCAACGTCTTTACGCCCAAGCCCGCCTGGTGCTCGCCCAACTGGAGGGGGTGGTCGACCTGATCGGTGAGCTAAGCGGGGAACGGCAGGCGCTGCGGCTGGCGATCAGCCACACCGCTGCGGAGTACCTGCTGCCAAAGGCGCTTGTCTCCCTCCACCAGCGGGACAGCTTGCCCGTCGAGGTCCTCTCCGCAAACTCCCATGTCGTAAAGCAGATGGTTAGGGAGGGCGCGGTCGACCTCGGGGTTGCCGGCTGTCTGCTCGATGAGCGTCCTGAAGACCTGGGGATGGCGAAGCTGATGGAGGACCGGGTTGTCTTTGCGGTTCCGCTTGGCCACCCCTGGGCGCGGCGCAGGCGGATCACCTTGGCGGAGCTAAAACGCACCCCTGTGATCCAGAGGGACCCCTCTGCCCACACCCGACAGGTCCTAGAGCGGGCACTTGGCGCGCTGGGAGAGGAGCCGCTCGCCGTGGCGGTAGAGGTTGGATCGACCCAGGCCGCCAAAGAAGAGGCGCATGCCTTAAACCTGCCAACCCTGCTCTCCGCGCTTGCGGTCTCCCCAGCGGACCTCCTTGAGGTAGTTGAGGTTGCAGGCCTTGAGCTGCGCCGCTACTTCTGCGCCCTCTACCTGCCCCCGGTGCCATCCCCGCCGGCTGCCGAGCTGATCGAGGCGCTTAAAGCAAGCGCCGCGGCGCTGGAAGCGGCAAGGGCGGCGAAGCGCTAAGCAGGGCGGTCGCGCTCTAGACCGAGCCCGCCCGCTCCTTAAGGCTCCCCCGCTACCCGCCCGTTTTCATGCTCTCCGGCCGGCGCCTCCTCGACAACCAGCGCAACGGCCGAGACCACGTCCCCCTCACGGAGGTTCATCAACCGCACGCCCTGGGAGGCTCGGCCGTAGCGGTTGATTTCCCGCACCGAGGTCCGCTGGACCATACCTCCTGCCGAGACGAAGACAAGCTCCTGGTGCTCGCGGACGACCAGGGCTGCGGCCAACCGACCCTTCCCTTCGGTCAAGGCGATCGTCTTCACCCCCATCGTCCCCCGCCCTTTGCGCGGGTACTCCGAGACCGGCGTCCGCTTGCCGTAGCCGCGCTCGGTCACGACAAGCAGCTCCTGATCGTCGCGGGCGACATCCATCGCGATCACGTAGTCCCCCTCCCGGGAGAGGTTCATCCCCCGCACCCCGGTCGTGTCCCGCCCCATCGGCCGGACCTCCGACTCATGGAAGCGGGCTGCCTGACCGAGTCGGGAGACCATCAGGATGTCGTCATCGCCGCCGGTCATCCGCACCGCCACCAGCTCGTCGCCCTCTCGGATCTTGATCGCGATGATCCCGTCGGCGTTGATCGGGGTGTTGTAGGCGGAGAACTCGGTCTTCTTGACCAGGCCGTTCCTGGTTGCGAAGACCAGGTAACGGCCCTCGCTGTAGTCCCTGGTCGCAAGGACCGACTGGACCTGCTCCCCTTCCCGCAGCGGCAGGACGTTGACAAGCGCCCTCCCCTTCGCGGTTCGGGAGGCCTCCGGCAGTTCGTAGACCTTTGATCGGTAGACCTTGCCTTTGTTGGTGAAGAACAGCAGGAAGTCGTGGCTTGAGCAGATGAAGAGGTGCTCGATGAAGTCGCCGTCCTTGAGTTCCATCCCGCTCACCCCCCTCCCCCCACGCCGCTGCTGGCGATAGGTGGCAAGGGGCAGCGATTTGATGTAGCCGGAGTGGGTGATCGAGATCACCATCTGTTGGTCGGCGATCAGGTCCTCCAGCTCGATCTCGCCCTCGGCATGGGAGATCTCGGTCCGTCTTGGATCGGCGTAGCGGTCGGCGATCTCCGCCAGCTCTTCCTTGATAACGCCCAAGACAAGCCGTTCGTCGCCGAGGATTTCCCGAAGCTTGGCGATCCGTTCGGTGACCTCCCGATGCTCGCTGCGGATCGCCTCCGACTCGAGAGCGGTGAGCTGGGAGAGGCGGAGGTCGAGAATCGCGTTGGCCTGGACCTCGCTCAAGTCGAACCGCTCCACCAGCTGGACGCGGGCGCTGTCCCGGTCCTGAGCCCGCCGGATCAACTCGATCACCTCGTCGAGATGGGCGAGGGCGATCAGCAACCCCTCGAGGACGTGGGCGCGGGCCTCCTTTTGGCGGAGCTCGAACTTCGTCCGCCTGATCACCACCTCCCGCTGGTGGGCGACGTAGTGGCGGATCGCCTCCCGGAGGTTCAGGGTCCTTGGTACCCCGTCGACAAGGGCGACCATGTTCACCCCAAAGGTCGTCTGGAGGGGGGTGTGCTTGTAGAGCTTGTTGAGGACTACCTTCGGCACCGCCTCCCGCTTCAGCTCGATCACAAGCCGCATCCCCCGTTTGTCGGACTCGTCCCGGATGTCGGAGATCTCGGAGAGCCGGCCCTCCCTCACCAGCTCGGCGATCTTCTGGATCAGCCCCCCATCGCCACCTTTTTTGACCATGAACGGAAGCTCGGTGACGATGATCGCCTGCTTGCCCTGTCGGAGCGGCTCGACGTGGGCTTTCGCCTGAACCTTGATCCTCCCCCGGCCGGTCTCGTAGGCTTCCCGGATCCCGTTCCGGCCAAGGATCACCCCACCGGTTGGGAAGTCCGGCCCCTTGACGTGCTCCATCAGCTCATCGACGGAGATCCCGGGGTTGTCGATGTAGGCGATCGTCGCCGCCACCACCTCCTGGAGGTTGTGGGGCGGGATGTTGGTTGCCATCCCGACCGCGATCCCAGCGGAGCCGTTGACGAGCAGGTTGGGGAACCGGGACGGGAGGACCAGCGGTTCGCTGCGGGAGCCGTCGTAGTTGGGGACGAAGTCGACGGTGTCCATCTCGATGTCCCGCAACATCTCCGTTGCGATCCGGGAGAGGCGGGCCTCGGTGTAGCGCATCGCTGCAGGGGGGTCGTCGTCGACGGAGCCGAAGTTGCCCTGGCCGTCGACAAGCTCAGCCCGCATCGAGAACGGCTGGGCCATCCGCACCAAGGTGTCGTAGATCGCGGCGTCCCCGTGGGGGTGGTAGTTACCCATCACCTCCCCGACGATCTTCGCGCACTTGGCGTAGGGCCGGTTGGGGGCGAGGCCAAGCTCGTTCATCGCGTAGAGGACCCGGCGGTGGACCGGTTTCAGGCCGTCCCGGACGTCGGGAAGGGCCCGTCCCACGATCACCGACATCGCGTAGTCGAGGTAGGAGGTGCGCAGCTCCTCCTCGATCGCCCGCGGTTCGATGTTGCCGCCGCTGATGATCTCTGGGGATGCCATCTACCTAGACGTCGAGGTTGGTGACAAGGCGGGCGTTTTCTTCGATGAACTCCCGCCGCGGCTCGACCTGGTCGCCCATCAGCATCGAGAAGATCCGATCGGCGGCTGCAGCGTCCTCAAGGGTGACCCGGACCAGGGTCCGGGTGGCGGGATCCATCGTCGTTTCCGCCAGCTGCTCAGCGTTCATCTCGCCAAGGCCCTTGAACCGCTGCAGCTTCACCCCTCGCTGGGAGAGGGCAAGCACCGCCTCTCGGAGGGCGGCAAAGGAAGGGGCGGTCTTGGTCGCCGAGTCGAGCCTTACCTCGAACGGCGGCTTGCCGACAAGCTCGAGCAGCTGTTGGTGGACCTCCAGCAGCTTCAGGTAGTCGAGGTCTGTGAAGAGGGAGGTCGGGATCACGTGGACGCGCGTCAGGCCGGTTTCCACCTCGACCGCCTTTACCGTCAGCCGCTCCGAGCTCTCCTCAAGCAGCTCGGTGGCGTAGGTGGCACCCTTGGTTGGCTTCCCGCTGCCAAGGATCTTGCGGGCCTCGGCCTGGCTCCGGGGGCCAAGCTCCAGGACCTCCGACTCAGCGAGGAACTGGACCAACTCGTGGCCGTAGGATGCCCGCAGCGAGGAAGCCCACCCTTCGTACTGCTTGAGCCTACGGGTCAGCGACTGCCACCGGCTTTCGGTGAGCTTGAACCGGCCTCCGTCCCGGTCGGTGATCTGGAACTTCTCCCATTTGTCGGCAAGGAGGATTTCCTCCAGTTCCGACTCCTTCTCGATGTACCGCTCTTTGTTGCCCTGCTTGAGCCGGTAAAGCGGCGGCTTTGCGATGTAGACGTAGCCGGCCTCGATTAGCTCCTGCATCTCCCTAAAGATCAGGGTCAGCGCAAGGGTGCGGATGTGAGCACCGTCCACGTCGGCGTCGGTCATGATGATGATCTTGTGGTAGCGGGCGTTGGCGATGTTGAATTCGTCCCGCACCCCGGTCCCGATCGCCGTGATCAAGGCCTGGATCTCCTGGTTCTGCAGGACCTTGTCGATCCGGCTCTTCTCTACGTTCAGGATCTTGCCCCGCAGCGGCAGGACGGCCTGGGTGTTGCGGTCGCGACCCTGTTTTGCAGAGCCGCCGGCGGAGTCACCCTCGACGATGAAAAGCTCCGCCAGCGCTGGGTCGCGGACCGCGCAGTCGGCAAGCTTGCCGGGAAGGGTTGAGTTTTCAAGGGCGGACTTGCGCCGGGTGAGGTCCCTTGCCTTACGGGCTGCCTCCCGGGCCCGCTGGGCCTGGATCGCTTTGGAGATCACCGCCCGCGCCTCGGAGGGGTTCTCCTCCAGGAACTCGGCGAGGCGGGCGTTGACGATCGACTCGACCAGGCCAGCGATCCCGGGGTTGCCAAGCTTGGTCTTGGTCTGGCCCTCGAACTGGGGCTCGTGGAGCTTCACCGAGACAACTGCGGTAAGCCCCTCCCGGACGTCCTCACCGGCAAGGTTGTCATCCTTCTCTTTAAGCAGCCCGTGGTCACGGGCGTACTTGTTGATCGTGCGGGTTAGGGCGGAGCGAAAACCGGCGAGGTGGGTGCCTCCCTCGCGGGTGTTGATGTTGTTGGCAAAGGTGTGAACCGATTCCTGGTAGGAGGAGTTCCACTGCATCGCCACCTCGACCGCCCCCTCCTCGCTTTCCCCCTCGAAGTAGATCACCTTGCGGTGGATAGGTTCCTTGTTTTCGTTGAGGTACTTGACGAAGTCCTCGATCCCGCCCTCGTAGTGGAAGGTGGCTTCGTGGCCTTCCCCCCGTTCGTCCTTGAGGAGGATCGTCAGGCCACGGGTGAGGAACGCGGTCTCCCGGAGCCGCTCCTCGAGGGTGTGGTAGTCGAACTCAAGGGTCTCGAAGATGTCTGCATCCGGCAGGAAGGTGATCTTGGTGCCGGTTGGTGCCCCCTTGGGCAGCGGCTCACCCCTTTTCATCTCCCCCAGCGGCTTGCCCCGGGAGTACTCCTGGGTGAAGACATACCCGTCGCGGCGGACCTCGACGTACAGCCGCTCGGAGAGGGCGTTGACGACGGAGACCCCAACCCCGTGGAGGCCGCCGGAGACCTTGTAGCCGCCCCCCTTTCCAAACTTGCCCCCGGCGTGGAGGACGGTTAGGACCACCTCGAGCGCCGGCCTTCCCTCCTGCTCGTGGATTGCGACCGGGATACCCCGCCCGTTGTCGGCAACGGTGACGGAGTTGTCGGGGTGGATCGTCACCTCGACCCGGTCGCAGTACCCGGCTAGCGCCTCGTCTACCGAGTTATCGACGAGCTCGTAGACGAGGTGGTGTAGGCCCATCGGCCCCGTTGAGCCGACGTACATGCCGGGCCGCAAGCGAACCGCTTCAAGGCCCTCGAGGACGGTGATGTCCTTGGCGTCGTAGCTTGACCCGTCGGGGACAGCTGTCGTGGTCCGCTTTTTACCCTTAGTTTCCGTTGCCAACTGCGTTTTCCTTCCGATAACGCGCGAAAGCCCCGGGCTTCCGGGGCCGCATCGACGCAGGCGCGCCTTCTTGGCTACTGTGGACAAGGATAGCAGATAACCACCCTCCCGCCTCTTCAAGGAGGAGTATAAATGCCTGCAAATTCCGGACAAGCAGGGCCTGCAACGACAGCCGCTCCCGCCGCCCCCAAAACCGCTGAAAGGCTAGCGATCGACACGGTCAGAGCGCTGGCGATGGACGCAGTCCAGCAGGCCAACGCCGGGCACCCAGGCACGGCGATGGCCCTTGCTCCCCTCGGCTACACCCTCTACCGCCACTTTCTGCGCCTAAACCCCGCAAACCCACAGTGGCCGGATCGGGACCGGTTCATCCTCTCCGCCGGACATGCCTGCATCCTCCAGTACGCCCTGCTGCACCTCTGCGGCTTTCCCCTCTCCCTGGAGGACCTCCGCTCCTTTAGGCAGTGGGGTTCCCGGACCCCCGGCCACCCGGAGCGGGGGGTTGTGCCCGGGGTGGAGGTAACCACCGGACCGCTCGGACAGGGGATCGCCAACGGGGTGGGGATGGCGATCGCCGAGCGGCAGCTGGGCGAGTACTTCAACCGCCCCGGTTACGAGATAGTCGACCACCGTACGTTCGTGCTCTGCTCCGACGGAGACCTGATGGAGGGGATCTCCCAGGAAGCGGCAACCCTTGCCGGCCACTTCGGCCTCGGCAAGCTGATCGTCTGCTACGACTGCAACCGGATCACGATCGACGGCACCACCGCGCTGTCCTTCGACGGGGAGGACCACCCGGCCCGGTTCGCCGCCTGCGGCTGGCACGTCCAGACCGTCGACGACGTCGAGGACACCGAGGCGCTCCGGGCTGCTCTCGAGGCAGCCGTAGCCGAAGGGGAGCGGCCCTCCTTCATCCAGGTTCGCTCCCATATCGCCTACCCCGCCCCCCATGCCACCGACACCGCCAAGGCTCACGGGGCTCCTCTCGGGGAGGAGGAGGTGCGGGCGACTAAGGAAGTGCTTGGTTTCGACCCCGACCGCACCTTCTACGTCCCCGACGAGGTCTACGCCGACCTTGACCTCCACGCCAAGGGTCGGGAGCTGGAAGCCGACTGGCAGGAGCGGTTTAGCCGCTGGTCGGAGCGGTACCCCGACCTTGCTGTTGAGTGGGAGCGGTGCTGGCAAGGGAGGCTCCGGGAGGGGTGGGAAGGAAGGCTTCCGACCTTTGCCGCTGGGGAGAAGATCGCTACCAGGGCTGCCGGTGCAAAGGTGATGGAGGCGATCGCCCCCTACGGGCCGACGATGATCGGGGGCGCTGCCGACCTCGTCGAGTCGACTCGGACCAAGTTCCCAGGGGCCGGGACCTTTGGCAGGGTCCACGGGGGGCGGAACATCCCCTTCGGGGTCAGGGAGCACGGGATGGGCGCGATCGTCAACGGCGCTGCCGCCCACGGTGGGATCGTCAAGCCGTACGGCTCCACCTTCCTGATCTTCTCCGACTACATGCGGGCGGCGATCCGCCTCTCGGCGTTGATGGAGCTGCCGGTGGTTTGGGTCTTCACCCACGACTCGATCGGGCTTGGGGAGGACGGACCGACCCACCAGCCGGTGGAGCACTTTGCAGCGCTGCGGGCGATCCCAAACCTCTGGCTGATCAGGCCCAGCGACGCCAACGAGACCGCCTTTGCCTGGCGGGTTGCGCTGGAACGGACCGATGGGCCGGTTGCGCTGGCTTTGACCCGCCAAGGGGTCCCGGTCTTGGAGCGGACCCCTGGGATGGGGCAGGCGGCCGACCTCGCAAAAGGGGGTTATGTCCTTTGGCAGTCCCCAGGGGAGGTGGAGCTGGTCCTGATCGCAACGGGCTCGGAGGTGGCTCCAACCCTCCAGGCGGGCCGGGAGCTTGCAGATGAGGGGCTGGGGGTGAAGGTGGTGGCGATGCCGTGCATCGAGCTTTTTGCGGCCCAGGAGGAGGGTTACCGCAAGGAGGTTCTAGGGCCCCAGGGGGTTGCCCGGCTCGCTGTGGAGGCAGGGGTTTCCGACCCGTGGTGGCGGTGGGTTGGGGAGGCTGGCGACGTCCTTTCCGTGGAGCGGTTTGGAGCCTCCGCTCCGGGCCAGGTGGTCTTGGAGCGGTTCGGTTTCACGCCGCCATCGATCAAGGAGCGGGCTAAGGCTTTGCTCGGTCGCCGGCGGGCCGGCTAGGCGGCGGTACGATGAGCTAGGGAGCAATCGAAAAGGAGCGGCGTATGGGAGCGACGTTGGACGGTAAGGAGACACCCCTCGAGCGGGTGGCAGCCCTTGGCCAAAGCGTTTGGATCGACTACCT
>Ga0167615_1000018_pt1 | contig 68267 bp, 58 predicted proteins | sample BED_Mat_host_9_1_FD_111800 | JGI IMG/M metagenome (GOLD analysis project Ga0167615, IMG submission 111800) | Extremophilic microbial mat communities from Yellowstone National Park, USA - BED_Mat_host_9_15 (v2) (version 2) | ecosystem: Environmental > Aquatic > Thermal springs > Hot (42-90C) >... | reverse complement strand
CGGCCGGGTCGTTGAAAAGGCAACCGTTGGAAAAGTCCAAGGTTGCGCAATAAGCTGGAGGTTGTGCAACAGTTGAGTGGCTAGAAACCGCTGTTGTGGTTTCGCTGGGGCGATGGCTTCTGCAGACCAACACCTAGCGCGCAGGCTTACCTACCGGACCGCCCGGGTGATCCAGGCGGTGGCCCAGGAGCCAGGGGCTTCAAACCGCCGGATCGCCCAACTCGCCGAGATCAAGGACGAAGGGCAGACCTCCAAGCTCCTCCACCGCCTGGCCGCCCAGGGCTACCTGCGCAAGAAGGCCGGGGCTGCCGGCAAGCCCAACGCCTGGTACCTCACCGCCCAAGGGCGGCGGCTTGAGGAACCTGCAGCGCAGCGGGTTGCTGAAGCGGCGGGACGGGGGAGGGGAGGCTCCCGCAGAGGTCGCTAGAGCCCGGCCGCTGCAATGATCCCTCTGTGGCAGCTGCCGGCAGCCTTCCCCAAACCCCCGACCCTTTTGGCACCCCGGTTGTAGTCGACCGCCGGCTCTGGCACCGGGTTGTAATCGCCAACCACCCGGAGCTGGCCGGGGAGCTTGAGGGGGTATTGGCGGCGATCAGCCGCCCGGCAAGGGTCGAGGCCGACCCCCTTTTCCCCCAGCGGCGGCGTTTCCTCGCGCCGCACCCGGACGGAGAGGCGTGGCTAGCGGCGGTTGTTGCCTATGAAGCCCAGCCCCCAGCGCTGGTGACCGCAGGGCTCCTCTCGGGCACCCAGCCACCCACCCTTTTTGGCGACTTTCCCGCCCTATGGTTTGAAGAGGCCACCGGCAGCTACGACCCCAGCGGCGACGTCCTCTACCTCCACCACGGCGACCCCGCCCCCGCCCGGGGGCTAAGGACCACCGAGGGCCACCTGCTCCGCCTCACCCCAGATGGAGCAGAGGTAGTTGGCCTGACGGTGATCGGCGCCCGGGCGATCCTTGCCAGCGGTCCAGGCTTTACCCTCACCGTCCCTAAACGGCTCAACCTCGAGCAAGCCCAGCTAGAGCGGTTTCTAGTTGGCGGTTGATACCAGCCACTACAACCCCAACAGCCGCTCTTTAGACCCTGCCTGCGGCTACACCTAACCCTTGATCACGCCCAGCGGCCGCAGCCGAGCGACCCGTTTGGCGAGGCCGGCCCGCTCCACCACCGCAACGACGTGGTCGACGTCCTTGTAGGCAAAGGGGGCCTCCTCGACCAGCCCCCGGGCCGAGGCGCTTCTAACCACAACCCCAGCCCTTTCAAGGTCGCTCCGCAGCTGCTTGGCCGTCGTCTGCTTGCGGGAGGCGGCCCGGGAAAGCTGCCGGCCCGCCCCGTGGCAGGCTGAGCCGAAGGAGCGCTCAAGCGCGGAGTCAAGGCCGGCAAGGACGTAGCTTGCCGTTCCCATCGATCCGGGGACGAAGACCGGTTGGCCGACCGCCCGGTAGGTGGCCGGAATCTCCTTGCTAGAGGGGCCGAACGCCCTTGTCGCCCCCTTGCGATGGACCCAAAGGTGGCGACCCCCGTGCCGCTCCAGCTTGGCGATGTTATGGGCGACGTCGTAGATCTGGCGGGTGCGGCGGGCAGCGCCATCGCCAAGGACGGCTGCAACCGCCTCCCGGACCCGGTAGGCGAGGACGGCCCGGTTGGCCCAGGCGAAGTTGGCAGCGGCTGCCATCGCCCCGATGTAACGGCGGGCCTCTGGAGAGTCGACCGGGGCGCAGGCAAGCTCCCGGTCCGGGAGCGAGATCCCGTACCGCGGCGCTACCCCTTCCATGATCCGAACGTAGTCGCTACAGACCTGGTGGCCCAAGCCGCGGGAGCCGGAGTGGATCAGCACCGTCAGCTGGTCCTCCTCCAGGCCAAAACACCGGGCGGCCCCGGTGTCGAACAGCCGCTCGACCCGCTGCAGCTCGAGGAAGTGGTTGCCGGAGCCAAGGGTGCCTAGCTGGGGGCCGCCCCGTTCCCTTGCCTTGGCCGAGACACACCCCGGCTCCGCCCCCTCCAAAGCCCCTTCGGACTCGGTGTGGGCGATCTCCTCCTCGCTGCCGATCCCAAACTGCGTCAGGAGGGCCCGGGGTCCCTTTGCAAGCACGCGGTCAAGCTTGGATCCGCTTAGCTTCAGCTCGCCGCCCCGGCCAGGACCAACCGGCACCCGCCGTGCAAGCTCCTCGACAAGGCGGCGGAGCTGGTCGCTGGAGAGCTCGTTGCTTGAGACCGGCAGGGCGAGCAGCCGAACCCCGCAGTTGATGTCGTAGCCGACGCCGCCGGGGGAGATCACCCCGCAGCTGGCGTCCATCGCTGCCACCCCGCCGACCGGAAAGCCGTACCCCTGGTGGATATCCGGCATCGCCAGCGCCGCCTCGACGATCCCGGGCAGGGTGGCGACGTTCTGGAGTTGCTCCAAAGAGCGGTCGGCAGCGATCCGCTCAAGGAGCTGGCGGTCGGCGAAAACCCGGGCCGGCACCCTCATCCCCGGCTTGCTCCCCTTGGGCAGCTCGAACTCCACTGGGGAGATTTCCCGGATCTGGTCGGCTCTGCTGGCTAGCTGGAGGCTAGACATCCAACACCACCCGCGCTAAGACCCGGTCCGGTTCCTCGACGTAGGTTAGGTTATGCAAGGTTGCAGCCTTTACTAAGGGCACCGGCGGCCGGTCGATAAGACCGACCCTTGCCTTTAGCTCCGTTCCCTGGAGGGAGACCTCCGCGCTTGCCGGCACCATCCCTTCCCGTTCCGCAAGGAAGACCAGCTCCTCGATGAAGTCGACAAGGAGGCGGTCCCGGGCGGGGGCTTCTAAACAGATCTCGGTCCAGCTACGCCTCTCACCCCCAGGCCGCTCCCCGTCGTTCAGCAGCTCTCCAACGGCAGCTGCAGCCTCAGCAAAGAGGCCCTCAGCGGTTGGCGCTTCCAGCTCAACTTCCAGCTCACCGGTGTGGTCGAGGAACCGGTGGCCAGGCCGGCGTGGGCCGTACTTTTTTTCTCCAGCGACCATCTCTCCTTGCTTGCGAACCGCCAGCATAGGTCCTTGTGATCGGCCGCACCGACCTCGCCCGCTCAGGTTGTTTTCCTACCAGCCTGCGCGGCGCCCGGCCGGCCGAGGTAGACCGACTCGAAGACAAGGTCGGGGAGGATCCGCTGGTACTCAAGGTGGGTGTGGTGCTCAACCGTTTCAAACAGCCTTCCCTCCTGGGCCCTGATGAAGTCGCGGTAACGGGGGGAGCCTGGGATCCGCAGGTTGTCGGCGACGATCCGTGCGCCAGGGGCTAGGACCTCGTGCTCCAACAGGATCAGAAGGTCCCGGAGGTAGAGGTCCTTGGCGTGGTCGATGAAGAGGAAGCCGACCGCTACCTTGCCAACCCCCTGCTCTTCGCCAAGGCGGGCAAGGGTCCCGCCGCCGTCGCCGAGGTCCCCGACCACAACCGCGACCCGCCCCCCTGCGCCGGCGTGGTCGATCACCCGGCGGGCGATCTCGGCCCGGCCTGGATCGACCTCGAGGGTCACCACCCTGCCCTGCTTGGGCATCGCCCGGGCGATCCGCAGGGCGCCGTAACCGCAGTAGGTGCCGAGCTCAAGCGCAAGGGTCGGCTGGGCCCGCCGCACCGCCCCTTCAACGATCCCTCCCTTCTCGTCGCCGACGTTCATCATCACCGCCTTGGTTCGGCAGAACCGGTCGATCCCGGCAAGGGTGCGGTCGATGTCGCCCGGCGGGACCTCTTTCTCGAGGTAGGCGAGGAGGGCCTGCTCCTTCTCCGCTCCACGGTTCCCCTCCCTGCTCATCCGCCAGGCCCTGGCAGCCTCCCAGAGGGCCCGGGGGCTCGGTAACAGCCCAGCTGGCCGGAGCCGCTCCATAGGGGAAGGTTACCGTCGCTACCCTTTTGCCGATGGCGGGAAGGATCACTCTTTTCAAAGGGGACATCACCACCGACCGGGAGGCCGATGCGATCGTCAACGCCGCCAACACCACCCTCCTCGGCGGGGGCGGCGTTGACGGGGCGATCCATCGCGCTGCGGGGCCGACCCTGCTCGAGGAATGCCGCAAGCTTGGCGGCTGTCCGACGGGGGATGCAAAGGTAACCGGGGCAGGCAACCTGCCGGTCCGCCACGTGATCCACGCCGTCGGTCCGGTCTGGCGGGGTGGCAGTGGCAGGGAACGGGAGCTCCTTGCCTCCTGTTACCGGCGGGCGGTAGAGCTTGCGGCGCAGCACGGGGACCGGAGGGTTGCCTTTCCCGCGATCTCAACCGGTGCCTACCGGTTTCCCGTTGCTGAGGCGGCGCAGATCGCCTTGAAGGCAACCCGGGAGGCGATGGAGGCCAACCCAACGGTCGAGGAAGCGCGGTTCTGGCTCTTCGACGACGCCAGCTATAACGCCTTCGCCCAAGCGCTCGAGGAGCTGGAAGGGAACCAAGGGTAGGTGGCCCTGCGGCCGCTGATCGTGGTCGTTGGCCACGTCGAGTGGGTCCGGTTCCTGCGCCTCCCTAGCTTCCCCGCGGAGGGGGAGATCGTTGGCGCCGAAGGCCGCTTTGCCCAGGCAGCCGGCGGGGGCGGGGTGGTTGCAAGGGTCCTTGCCGCCTTAGGCGCCGAGGTCCACCTCCTCTGCGCCTTGGGCAGGGACCGGATCGGCAGACGGGCCTACAACGAGCTAAGGGGCGCCGGCGTGGCGGTCCACGCCGGCTGGCGGCAGGACCCGACCCGCCGCGCGGTGACCCTGATCGGCCCAACCGGCGAGCGGACGATCATCACCGTCGGCAGGCGGCTGGCCCCGGCCGGCTCCGACCCCCTCCCCTGGGAGCTCTGCAAGGAGGCAGCTGCCCTTTACCTAACCGCTGCCGACCCCGCCGCGTACCGCCACGCCCGTTCCTGCTCCCTCCTCGTTGCCTCCCCCCGGACCGGCGAGGCCCTTGCCGCCGGGACGGGCGGCCAACCTGCTGCCGACCTCTTGATCTACAGCGGCTACGACCGCGGCGAGCAAGCGGCAGCCTCCGCCCTTGAGGGTCGGGTTGGCGTGTTCGTTGAGACCTTGGGCAAGGAGGGGGGGAGGTGGTTTCCAGGGGGCGCCCCTACACCCCTCGCTCCCCTAACCGGCAGCTGGCAGACCGCTGCGCCGGCTGCCCCCCTCCGGGACGCCTACGGCGCCGGAGACGCCTTTGCTGCCGGCGTCACCTACGCCCTAGCCCAAGGCAAGGACCTCGCGCAAGCGACCCGGGAAGGGGCTAGGGTGGCAGCGGAGGTCCTTGCCTGCGACGGGGCGGCCGTTCCGCCACAAGCCGCTAAGTAACCGGCTGGCCGTTTGCCGTCAGCTTGACCTCGATGTTGCCCCTGGTGGCGTTGGAGTAGGGGCAGACCTGGTGGGCCTCGGCAACGATCTGCTTCGCCTCCTCGGGGTCGCTGATCCCTGGCAGGGAGACGTCGAAGTCGACGGCGACGTTGTAGCGGCCGCTGTCTTCGGCGAGGAGGGTGACCTTGGAGTCGATCTCGACGTCGCCAAGGTCGACCTTACGCCGCCGGGCGACCACCCCAAGGGCCCCCTCAAAGCAGGCGGCGTAACCGATCGCGAACAGCTGCTCGGGGTTGGTCCCACCCCCAGGGCCACCGACCTCCTTCGGCTGGCGGAGGTGGACCTCAAGGGCGCCGTCGCTTGTCACCCCATGTCCCTGCTCCCTGCCTCCCTTTACCTTCGCCTGTGCTGTGTAGACCTGCTTTGCCATCGTCGCCTTTCCTTTCCGGTTGACCGGACAAAGTATCGCCAACCGAAGAGGCAGCCTGCCGGCCGGCCGGTCCCTAACCTTCGCCTTAATGGCCTCCCTTACCGCCGACCCTGCCCTGCAACGGTTCACGGCGCCGGTCAGCCGGTGGTTTAGCGCCCGCTTTCCAGAGGGGCCGACGGAGCCCCAGCGCCGGGGTTGGCAGGAGATCGAAGCAGGCAACCACACCTTGATCGCTGCCCCCACCGGCTCCGGGAAGACTTTGGCTGCGCTCCTGCTTGCCCTCGACCGCGCCTACGCCCGCCAGCTTGCCGGCAACCCCCCTACCACCACCACCCTCCTTTACGTCTCCCCCCTCCGGGCCCTGGCAAGCGACATCCGGGAAAACCTCCTCCTCCCGCTCCAGGAGATCGCCGCTACCGCCGTAGAGCTTGGCATCGAGCCCCCCCACCTAACCGTCGGCCTGCGGACCGGAGACACCAGCCAAGCCCAGCGGCGGGCGCTTTTGAAGCGGCCGCCGACCTTCCTGATCACCACCCCAGAGAGCCTCTACCTCCTCCTCACCACCCCGACCGGCCGCCACGCCCTGGAAGGGGTCCAGACCGTTGTCGTCGACGAGATCCACGCACTCCTTGCAACGAAGCGGGGCGACCACCTCGCCCTCTCGTTGGAGCGGCTGCAGTCGGTAGTGGGCGGGCCGCTCCAGCGGGTTGGCCTCTCGGCGACCCAGAAGCCCCTTGCCCGCTCGGCCCGGCTGCTCGCCGGCCGCCGTCCGGTCTCGGTCGTCGACTGCGGCTGGCGGCGGCCGCTGGACCTCTCGATCGGCCTTCCCAAGGAGGAGCTTGGCGCCCACCTCTCCGCGGCCCAGCTGGGGGAGCTTGCCGACCTGGTGGCGGCGGGGGTGGAAGGGGTGCGGACCGCCTTGGTCTTCGTGAACACCCGCCGCTTCGCCGAGCGGTTCGCCCACCTCCTAGCCGAGCGGCTCCCGCCCGGCACCGTCCTTGCCCATCACGGCTCCCTTTCCCTTCCCCGCCGCCGCCAAGCCGAGGCGGCGCTCCGCGCCGGCGAGCTGAAGGCGTTGGTTGCAACGGCCTCCTTGGAGCTTGGCATCGATGTCGGGCCGGTCGAGCTTGTCTACCAGCTCGGCTCGCCGCGGCTGATCTCCGCCTTCCTGCAGCGGGCCGGGAGGGCCAACCACAGCCGCCATGGCCGGCCGCGGGCGGTCCTCCTTCCCCTCTCCCGGGACGACCTGGCGGAGTGCGTTGCCCTGGTAGCTGCCGTTGGTGAAGGGCGGTTGGAGCACGCGCTGGACCTTCCCCCCTCCTTGGAGATCGTCGCCCAGCAGGTAGTTGCGGAGGTGGCTGCCCGGGGGGAGGTCGGGGAAGACCGGTTGCTTGAGCTCCTACGCGCCGCTGGCCCCTGCCAAGGGATCCCAGAGGAGACCCTCCGCGAGGTTGTCACCCTCCTTTGCGAGGGGGTTGAGACCGGCCGCGGCCGGCGACTTGCTTACCTCCACGCCGACCGAATTGGGGGGGTGATAAGGGCGCGGCGGGGGGCCCGCTTGACAGCGCTTCAGAACGGCGGGGCGATCCCCGAAGAAGGGGACTACCGGGTCGTCCTCGAGGGCGAGGGGACGGTGCTTGGAGAAGTGAACGAGGATTTCGCCTTGGAGTCAATGGTTGGGGATGTCTTTCTCCTTGGCACCCACTCCTGGCGGGTGGTGGGGGTGCGGGGTGGGGAGGTCCGGGTCGTCGACGCCGGCGGGGCCAACCCGACGATCCCGTTCTGGTTTGGGGAGGCGCCGGGGCGAAGCAGGGAGCTCTCCCTCGCCCTCGCCAAGCTGCGGCGGGGGGTTGTCCGCCGCCTGTTGGCCGGTGGCCCGCAGGCGGCGGTGCGGTGGCTGGTCGGCCGCCACCGGATCGACCCTGCTGCCGCGCAGCGGCTGGTTTCCTACCTCCACTGCGCCCAACGGCAGCTCGGCGTGGTGCCGACCGTGCGGGACGTGGTCTTCGAGCGGTTCTTCGACGAAGCGGGCGGGATGCAGCTGGTCGTTCACGCCCCGTTTGGAATGCGGATCAACCGTGCCTGGGCGTTGGCGCTGCGCAAGCGGTTCTGCGTCACCTTCGACTTCGAGCTCCAGGCGGCAGCAAACGACGACGGTCTGTTGCTCTCGCTTGGCCCACAGCACAGCTTCCCCCTCGCCGACGCCGCCAAGCTTCTACCGGCCTGCGCTGCCCGGCCCGCCCTTGAACAGGCGGTCTTAGCCTCGCCGATCTTTTCCGCCCGCTGGCGGCACGTGCTCAACCGGTTCCTGGCTGTGGAGCGGGCGCGGTCCGGCAAGCGGGTGCCGGTGGCGATCCAGCGGATGGAGGCGGAAGACCTCCTCGCTGCAGTCTTTCCCGCCCTTGCCGCCTGCCAAGAGAACGCGCCGCCAGGACCGATCCCAATCCCCAACCATCCGCTGGTCGCCCAAGCCTTGCGGGACTGCCTTGAAGAGGCGCTTGACCTGCCGGGGCTGGAAAGGGTGCTGAAGGGGATCGAACGGGGGCTGATCCGCACCCACTTCGTCGACTCCGTCGAACCCTCTGTGGTTGCCCACGAGCTGCTCGAGGGCCGCCCCTACACCTTCCTGGACGAAGCCCCCCTCGAGGAGCGGCGGAGCCGCAACGTTTTCCTCCGTCGGGGACTTGACCACGGCGAAAGCCTCCAAGCGGTGCTGCCGGAGGCGGTTGCTGAGGTGCGGGCTGCGGCCGCGCCGAAGGTCAGGGACCGAGAGGACCTCCACCGCCTCCTCCTTGACCTTGTCGTGGCCGAGCCCCTTCCCGACCACCAACCGTTCTTCGCCTCCCTTGCTTCGGAGGGGAGGGCGGCCGTGGTGCGGACCGCTGCAGGGGAGGTGCGCTGGGCGGCGACGGAGCGGCTCCCCTGGGCCTTTGCCTTGCTCGCGGGGGCGGAAGGGGAGGAGGGGGAGCAGGGGTTGGCGGCTGCCCTGCGCGGCCACCTTGCCGTAGCCGGTCCGACCACCACCGCCGCCCTAGCAGCCCGCCTTGGCCTACCTGAGGCCCGTGTGGAGAGCGGCCTTGCCGCGCTGGAGGGGGAGGGGTACGCGTTGCGGGGCAAGTTCCTAGGCAGGGAGGAGGAATGGTGTAGCCGGCCGCTCCTTTTTCGGATCCACGCCGCCACCCGCAGGCGGCGCAGGCAGGCCTTTGCGATCCCGCCGTTGGACGGCCGCCAGTACCTCTCCTTCCTGCTGCGCTGGCAGGGCCACGGTCCCCTTTGGAGCGGGGTCGAGGGGGTGGCTAAGGCGCTTGGGCAGCTCCAAGGGCTGGAGCTGCCGGCGGCCTCCTGGGAAGGGGAGGTGCTGCCCGCCCGGATCAAGGGGTTCGCCCCGGACCTCCTCGACGAGCTCTGCCGCTCCGGGGAGTTCCTCTGGGGACGGTTCAGGGTCCGGGAGATGGGCGACCGGGGGATACGGTTCCCCTCCCGGACCACCCCGGTTGGCTTTGCCCGCCGGGAGGAGCTTGGCTGGCTGTTGGCTGCGTTGCGGGGCGGGGAGGCCACCGTCCCCCCAACCGTTGGCGCTGCAGCTGCCGTCTACGCCGCCCTTGCCGAACACGGTGCCCTGTTCGTTTCCGAGCTCTGCGAAGCGACCGGGAGGCTTCAAGCCGACGTCGAGCAGGGGCTGTTTGAGCTGGTCCTGCGCGGCCTTGCAACGGCCGACAGCTTCCGCGCCCTGCGCGCGCTGTACGCCACGGGAAGCAGGGTTGGGAGAAGGGCAAGGGAGGGGGGCCGCTGGTCCCTGCTGCAGGCCTTTGGTTCGGTTCCTTCAGAGGAGGAGCTGGCGGAGCGGGTTGCCCGCCAGCTCGCCCTGCGGTGGGGCGTGGTCTTCCGGGACCTCTACTACCGGGAGCCGTTCCGCCTCGCCTGGCGGGTGGTGCTTGCGGCGCTGCGCCGCCTCGAGGCCCGTGGCGAGCTGGTCGGCGGCAGGTTTGTTTTAGCCCGGGCAGGGGAGCAGTTCCTCCTCCCCGAGGCGCGGGAGCTGCTCCTCGCTGCGCGCCACCAGCGGCCAGCGGAGGTAACGGTTGCCGGCGCAGACCCCTTGAACCTAAGCGGTGTCCTGTTTCAAACCCCGCGCCAGCCGGCCCGCCTTGGCACCGTTGTCAACTACACCGCAGGCAGCGCCCAGCCCCTCCTGCCAAGGCGCTCCGCCGGCAAGGCAGCGATCCCCAACGGAAGGGCTCGTCTCCGGTGAGCGACCGCTACATCTCCCTGCAGCCGAACATCCCCGGCCGGGGGATCCTTGCCAGCTACACCCCTGGGTTTTGGGCGCTGGTGGTAGCGATCGGGTTTCTCGCCGGCCTTGCCGGTGGCGGGCTGATGGCGCTGCTCCACCTTGCCCAACACCTCTCCTACTCCTACCACCGCGGCGACTTCCTCCACGCCGTCCAGCTCCAGCCCGGCAAGCGGCGGGTGATCGCCCTTGCCTTAGCGGGGGCGATCGCCGGCGTCGGCGCTTTGGTCTTGAAGCGGATCAGGGGAATCGGCGGGGGGGAGGTCTCGGAGGCGGTCTGGCTGGAGGAAGGGCGGATGTCGTTGTTGCCAAGCCTTGCCCGCGGGGTGCTCTCGATCGTGATCGTTGGGATGGGGGCGTCGATTGGCCGCGAGGCAGCCCCCCAGCTTGCCGGGGCAGCCTTTGCCAGCAAGCTGAGCGAACGGTTTGGAATCAGGCCCTGGCAGCGCAAGCTGCTTGTCGCCTGTGGCGCCGGCGCGGGGATGGCTGCCGTCTACAACATCCCCCTTGGCGGGGCGCTCTTTGCGGTCGAGGTCCTGCTCGGCAGCCTCGCCCTGCCGATGGTCCTCCCAGCGTTGGTCTGCTGCTTGGTCGCCACCGCTACCGCCTGGTTGATCCTCCCCAACCAGCCCACCTACCACATGCCCCCTTACGCCATCCACCCCCAGCAGCTCCTGTGGGCGGCGCTGATCGGCCCTCTTGCGGGCCTGGCGGCGGCGGTTTGGGTGAAGCTGGTGGCTTTTGCCCACGACGCCAAGCCCCCCGGCCCGCTCGGCCGTCTAGTCGCCCCGCCGATCGCCCTAACCGCCCTTGGCGCGATCGCGATCCGTTACCCTCAGCTGCTTGGCAACGGCAAGGACACCGTCCAGCTAGTGCTCTCCGTCCAGCTTGCCGGCCTGCTGCTGTTCGCTTTGATGGCGCTGAAGCCGTTGGTAACCGCCGGCTGCCTTGCCTCCGGCGCCCCCGGCGGGCTGTTCACCCCAACCCTTACCTACGGCGCCCTCTTCGGCGCCCTCTTTGGCCATCTTTGGTCGTTGGCCTGGCCGGGCGGTGCCTTTGCCTCCTACGCCGTGATCGGTGGGGCTGCGGTCCTTGGGGCCTCGATGCAGGGTCCGCTTGCCGCGTCCGTTATGGTCCTCGAGCTGGTCCACTTCAGCGACACCCTGATGGTTGGCATCCTGCTCGCCGTCGCCGAGGCGACCGTGGTGGTGCGGTTGCTTGGCTTGCCCTCGATCTACTCCGCCCGGCTTGGTCGCCGGCCAACCCGCCCCCCGGCACCTCCTCTCGCCGAGGTCGTGGAAGGGGTGGCTGGGTGAGCGATCTCCAGCACCCGCTCTTTGCGCGCCTCTTCACAGCGCTCTGCCCCCAACTGGAAAGGGAGGTCGGCCCTTGGCGCCGCCGTCTGCTCGCTGCAACGGCCGGGGAGGTCCTGGAGCTTGGGGCCGGCAACGGCGCCAACTTCCCCTACTACCCCAAGGCGGTCGAGCGGGTGGTTGCGGTGGAGCCGGAGCCCTACCTCCGCCGCCAAGCCCAACGGCGGGCCCAGGAAGCCCCCGTCCCGATCGAGGTTGTCGCTGGGCGGGCGGAGGAGCTGCCGGAGTCGCTGGGGCGGTTCGACTGTGCGGTGGCAACCCTTGTCTTCTGCTCGATCGCCGATCCTAACGCTGCGCTTCGCGCCGTCGCCAGCCGCCTCAAGGAGGGTGGGACCCTTTACTTCCTGGAGCACGTCCGCGGTCGGGGCACTAAGGCAGCGGCCCAGCTCCTCTTAGACCGCTCCCGCCTTTGGCCGCTGGTTGCCGGCGGCTGCCACTGCTCCCGGGACCTCCGCACCCTCCTTGAGGCCTCACCCTTTTCCGTCGAGGAGGTGGAGGAGGTGGCGATCGGCCCGGGTTGGCTTCACGTCAACCCCCACCTGGTCGGCAGGGCCCGCCTCGCCCGCTAGCCACCGACCAACTTCGAGCGGCCGATCACCTTGCCCTTGCCGTCCAGCGCAAGGACCTGGTAGAGGCGGGCACGGTGGTAGATCGTGATCGTCGTCTGGAAGGACCGTTTGGCGACGACCCGGAGCCGGTGGAGCTTGCGCTTTGCTGGGCCGCCGTAGAGGGCGTAGCTGCGGACCGCCGTTGCCCCGTTCCAGCTCACGAAGGCCATCAGCCGCCGGCCCCGTCTGGCGACCACCAGGCTCACCGGCCCGTTAGGCTGGCCTGTCCAGGGCAGGCGGAAGGACCGGTAGCTCTCGTCGGGGGCGGGAAGGGCTAGTTCGAGGAGGAGCTTGCCCTTAGCGGTCAGTTCGGTGGTGTAGGGGAGCTGGCCCCAGCCGATCAACCGGTTGCCGCCCGCAAGGAACTGGACGTTGCCCTGGCTGGGGACGTAAAGGGGTGGGCGGTGGGGGTAGGCGGCGACCACCTTGGCCCGGTGGGTCTTGAAGTTCAGGCTCAAGACGAGACCCCGGGCCGGGTGCTCCGGATTTTCAAGGCCGTGGGCGGTGATGTTGCAGCAGCCGTCGTCGAAGAGGGAGAGCAGGCTGGTGCCGTGGAGTCGGGCGTCGTGCTGCCAGAAGAACCGGCCGCGAGGGGGCAGCTGGAAGGTCGACCCCTTCCCGCCGACCTGCCACACCACCTGGCCGGTCTTGCGGGAGATCCCGTAAACCGCCCAGGTGTTGCGGACCGAGAGGACCAGCGTTTCCCCCACTTCCTGGACGGAGTTGGCGTGGTAAGGGTCCCAGATCCCGTTCTTGGGCACCTTGGTCTGGGCCTGAGAGAGGGGGATGTGTTCGAGCAGATCCCACTGGTAGAGGAGCTTCCCTTCCGGCAGGCTCACTTCCTGGATCGCGAAGTCCTCCAGCTCCCCATGGGCGGGGCCGCCGTAAGGGGTGAGGTTGGCGGGGACGGTCCGCGCCGCGAGAAAGAGGGCGGTGTTGCGGGGGGTGATCAGGAACTCGTGGAGGTCGGCTGTCCAGCCGGCTGGAGCGGAGACGGTGAACAACGGCTGGTAGCGGTTGGAGTAGACGTAGAAGCGGGCGCCGGGCTCGGGGGAGCCGACGGGGAGGTTGGTAAGCCGCGGCGTGACGGCGATCCTTCCCTGCCACCAGGTGAGGACGGGCTGGCCGCGGTAGCGCTGGGCTCTGAAGTCGGTGATCTCTTCCCCAGCTGGAGCGGGGTGAAACCAGACCGGTTCCCCCGCCCCGTTAGCGATCAGCGCCCCCGGCTGGCCGACCGGCGGTTCGCTGTTGCTAGAGAAGGGAGCGAGGAAGAACAGGCCGGAGGCATGGCGGCCCGGATAGGTGTTGACCCTCAGCGGTGGAGGGTGCAGGCCGGGCGCGGAACGGAAGGAGTCGGGGGCCGGCCGGGCGGCGGCAGCGGCAGGGCCGGCAAGCAGGGTTGCTGCTGTAGCGCCAACGGCGCACAGAGCCTGCCAGCGAAACCCTCTGCCCATCTACGCCGCCTTCCCGTTTGCCTCAACCGCAGGGGAGGTGGCAAGCACCTGGCCCCCTGGGCCAAGGGCCTCGACGGCGTAGTAGGGGCCGGTTGCGGTGGTCTTGATGGTCGTTTCAAAGCCGGTCTTTGGCTGGGGTGGTCCGGTTGGGGCGAGGGCGACCGGGCTCGTTCCAGCCAGCAGCTGCCAGGCGCTGACCTGCGTGGAGCCGTTCCAGGAGGCGCCAACTACCACTTCGGACTTTTCGGTCCGGGCGACCACCGCCGGCGGCCAGTTCGGTTCGCCGACCCAGGGGTCCTTGTAGGCGCGGTAGGACTCGTCGGGGCCGGGCAGCGCGGCGAGGTAAAGGAGCTCCCGGCTCGGTCCGTATTCGGAAAGGTAAGGGAGCTGGCCCCAGCCGACAAACCAGTTGTGGTTCGGCAACGGCTCAACGTTCCCCTGGCTACCGGCAAGGGCGGGGTGGGGCAGCGTGAATTCGTCGACGAGGGTGGCGGTGTGGTCCTTCCAGTCAAGCTGGATTACGATCCCCCGCGACTGCTTGCCCTCCGGCGGCGCAGCCTCGTCGTCGAAGACCGAGATCCGCTCCCCCGGCTGCTGGCTGACGTCGTGCTGCCAAGCGAAGTCGACCCCAGGTCCAAGCTTGAAGGTCGAGTGCTTGCCGCCCAGGCGGGCAAATACCGCCCCGTTGCGCCGGTTGATCCAGTAGGCAGCCCAGGTGTTGCGCATCGAGATGATCGGTGCCCCAGCGGGACCGAAGGAGATCGAGTTGACGTGGTAGGGATCCCAGGTTTGGTAGCCGTAGATCTGGGCGTAGGATTCCTTCAACCGGACGTGCTGGAGGGGGTCCCAGGACCACAAAACCTTCCCGGTCTTCGGTTCGATCTCGAAGACGACCTGGTCGTAGAGGGAGCTTTGGGGTGGTCCGCCACAGCAGCGGAGGCTGATGTCGACAAGCTTGTTGCCGATCACGTAAGCGTCGCCTTGGGGGGTGAGGACGAGGTCGTGGAAGTCCAGTTCGTACCCCCTTGGGGCGTGGATTTCAGCGACCACCTGGTAGTGGCGGTTAACGATCTTCCAAACCCCGTTACCAAACCCCTGGGGGGTGATGTAGCCCTGCCACCACACCAGCACCTCCTGGCCCTCGAAGTGGTCGGGATGAAAGTCCATCGCCACTTCCGGGAAGTAGCTGCGGCCGATCTTGATCCCCCGCCCAAGCGGATCCTGCCAGACCACTGTGCCGTCCGGTTCAAGGATCTCCGGTCCCGGCTTGCCGATGAACGGTTCGGAGAGGCTGTAGTTCTTGATCGGCGCTACAAAGATGTCCCCAGCTGCTGAGTGGGGCCCGTTCCGAGAGCTTGTCCCGAGGTTGGAGATCACATGCAGCGGCGGCGGAGCAAGGGCCGGTTCGCTTGGGTAGGGAGGGGGCGGGGGTTGCTTCTTCGGCGTTGGCGCTGCCGCAGCAGCCCCAGGGGCCCACGCTAGAGCGGCAGCGCCGATTAGCGCTGCCCACCCCCTTTTACGCAAGCCTGATACCACCTTTCCAACGGTCACCGTGCTTTTGATTTTGCGGACGGTGTTGCCCAGAGTACCGGTTTCAGAAAAACATCCCGCGTGGGGGAGTTGCGGGCCGTCCCTCCTCCTGCAAGCGAACTGCCGCCTTTGGACAGGCTGCAACTGCCCGGCGGGCAAGGGGTAGGAGCCGGGCTGGGACGAGCGGTTCCCGCAGCAGGGGGTAGCCCCAGCGGTCGAGATCGATCAGCTCTGGCAGCAGCTCCGCACAGACGCCGCGGCCGTCGCAAGCGGTCGGGTCGATCTGGAGCCTCCTTACCGCCATCGCTCCCCGCTCCAGGTCGCAGGGGTCGCCGGTTTGGGTCCCTGCCGACGCGGCCTCCTGCGCTCCTGGAGCCCATCTGGGGAAGCACCTGCCTGGAGGCGGCAGGCCGGGCAGGGGCCGTGGCGGAGGTGGGCCTCAACCCCGTCGGGGAAGGCGGCAAGGGCCGATGCAGCAAGGCGGGCCGTGCCGTCCGGGTGGGAGCAGGCGCCGCGTCCGACGAGCAGCCCGGCTACCTCTTCCAGCTCCCCGAGGACGGCCTTATCGCCTCCGCAGAGCCTGGCGAACAGCAGGGCAAGCTCAGCGGTCCCGAACCGGCAGGGCCCGCACTGGGCGGCTCCAGCCGCCGCCGCGAACCGCAGCAGTCGGGCCGTCTCCCCGAGCGGACAGGCCCCCTCGGGGAGGATCCATGCCGCCCCGCAGCCAAGGGCGCTCCCGGCCGCGGCGAGGTCGCGCCGCGACCAGCGGCCGGTCCAACCGCTGGGCAGCCACCCCCCGCCCAGCCCTCCGACAAGGGTTGGCGTGGCGGGCGGGCCACCGAGGACCGTAGCTAACGGCGTGCCAAGGGCGACCTCGGTGAGGGTTGGTTCCCCGCTTCCCTCCCAGACCGTGATCAACGCGCTTCCCGGCTCGGCCGGCTCGCCGATGGCGCGAAACCAGCGCTCCCCGTGGTGGAGCAGGAGGCCAAGCTGGGCGAAGGTCTCGACGTTGGAGACCAGGGTTGGCCTCCCGCCCAGCCCTTTGCGGTAAGGGGCGAAGCCAAAGACAGGGAGCCCCTTCTTCCCGTTCAGGTAGCCGATCAGCGCGCTCTCTTGGCCAAGGATGTAGCGGTCTGGGACGGTGCGGACCGTGATTGCCGGCCGGCGGTAGGGCCGTTCCCGGGCCGCGTGCGTTACCCCGACAAGGGCCTGACGGTGGCGGCTGCCGACGGCAACCACAACCGCTGGGGCACCAAGGGCGAGGGCAGCGGCTTGGGCGCCGTCAAGGACGAGGTGGGGGTTGGTTGCAAGGAGGGTTGCGTCCTTGAGGCTAAATGGGTCTGCCTCGACCCCGTTGACGACCACCGCGGGCTCGTTGCGCCGTTGCTCAAGCACCGCCCCGAGCTTGGCTGCAAGGGGGAAACCGCCCCCGCCCCGCCCCCGCAGCGCCGCAGCCGCTGCCAGCTCAACCAGCTCCTTTGCAGCCGCGGTCGGCAGCGGGCCGTGTCGGGATTCGTGTTCTGCAAGCGTGGGGGGACGGTCGGCGTTGGCGCTCAGGAGCCGCGGTAGAGCACCTGCCGGCAGACGGCTCATCGGCTGCTCCTGGCAAGCAGGGCTTGGGGGGTCCCGGCCCGCTTCGCCCAGTTGGGCGCAAGCGGCCCTTGGATCAGCCAGAGGCCAAAGACAAGGCCTCCAGCGGCGAGGGCGGCAAGGGCGGTGTAGCGGGCGGTGGGGCTAAGGGCGGAGGTGAGCAGCCGTTGCAGAGCTGCAGCGCCAACGAGGCCAACCGAGAACAGGGCAGCGATGATGAACCAGCCGAACCGGCTGTCGCTGCCGGTGCCGAAGGCGTGGAGGAGGGCGAGCGGGTAGAGCGGCCAGGCAAGCCAGTGGAGCCCTCGCCAGAGTCGGTACGGCAACCGCAGTCGAACCTTGCTTGAGAGGTAGACGACGAGGAGAAGGTCAAAGGCGACCGCCCCAAGCCCAACCCACAGCGGGCGGTAGGCGGTTGTGCCGGGGACCACCGCGGCGAGCAGGCCGATCCCCGCAAACGGATCGAGGATTGCGGTGAGGATGTGGGTGCCAAGGAGGAGGAGCGCGACCGCGGCGGTATAGCGGTGGAGTTCGTCGACGGCAAAGGCTGTCAGGCCGAAGCGGCTAAAGGCGCCTTTGTTGGCAACGCCAAGGGCCACCATAAAGCCAAGGGCAAGAAGGGCAGCGGTGCCGGTACCCCGGGTCAGGAACCAAAGCAGGGAAGGGCCGCCACCTAAAGCAACCACGTTCGTCATCGCCCCTCCTTAGGCCAGGGACCGACCGGCTGCACGGTGCCGTCCCTGCCAACTAAGCGGGCAGGGACCCCAAAGGCGGCAAGCCGCTCCGGCGCCGCCTCCCCCCAAAGGATCGCCGCCGTCGAGAGGAGGTTTGCCTGCAGGCAGGTGGCAGCGCAGACGGAGGCGGTCCGCCAGGGCGAGGCCGCCGGCTTGCCGCTGCGCGGGTCGATCAGGTGGTGGAGGTCCTGGCCGCCGGCGCGCCAGCGGCGCACGGTGGTCGAGGAGGTTGCGATCCCGCCGCTACGCAGGGTGATCCGCTGCCAGGGGGTGGCGTAAGGGCGACGGTGGTCCTCGGCAGCGATCACCGGCCACCCCTCCTTGCCTTCGCCAAAGGCCCGCAGGTCGCCACCGATCCCAACCAAGACCGGTGCGCCGGCGGCCCGGTAGGCGGCCTCCGCTGCCCGATCGACCGCAAGGGCCTTGGCGGTCGCCCCTAGATCGAGAGCGGTTCCCGGCGGCAGGGTTACCGTTGCTCTGCGGCGGTCGAGCTTGACCTCCCTGTAGCGGCCGGCCGGCGTCGGTTGGGGCGGCGAGGGCAGCTCCCCGCCCCTTAGCGAGGGGTAGGTGTGCCTGTACCCGAGCCTTTGGAGGGCCGCCCCAACCGTTGGGTCTACCGCGCCGCCGGTGAGCTCGGCGGCAGCGAGGGCGACCGAGACCGTTTCAAACAAAAGCGCGGAGACCGGGACCGGCTGGCCCGGGCTGCGGTTTAGGTGGTAAAGCTCGGAACGGGGGTTGAACCGGCTTGCCGCCTGCTCGAAGGAGGCGATCACCGCCGCCACCGCCTCGCGGGCCGCAGCGAGGTTGCCGCCCCTTGCCTTCACCACCACCTCGCAGCCGCCCCAGACCTGCCATCCGCTTGCTGTCAACTACGACCCTCCCGAGACGGCCGGCGGTTCGCCTTCCGTTGGGGCCGCTGTCGGCGGTTGGCTGGGTGGTTCGGGCCGGACCGCTGTCCCTTCGTTGGCGGCCTCTCCTGCGCCGTTGCCTTGAGTTTCGCTAGCGGCGGCTTCGCTGGAGGTCGTTGCCGTGGTGGTGGGGGGCTTGGTTTCGACGGCGCGGCGGCCTTGCTTGGCACCGCTTCCGGCCGATCCAACCCGCTTGCCTGGGAAGGAGGTTGCCCCCAGCCCCGCGAACAGAGCCGAGGCAGCTGCAGCGCCGAAAGCGATCCGCCGCTTGAGCCGAACTAGCGCCGCTAACGTGCGGTCCCGCGCCGCAACCCGCCGTCTGTAGTTGGGTTCCCCGGTCTCCACGCCCCAACTGTTCTGACCGCCCCTAACCGCATCTTTTGGCGAGGATGAGCGTCTTCTAAGGCCGACCCAGCTTTATCCTCGAAGCAGGCGATGAGCGAGCAAACCGGCCTAGCCGCCTCCTCCACCCAGCAGACCGGAAGGGTCCTCCCCCACGTTCTGGTGATCGAGGACGAGCCGGGGATCGTTGACTTTGTGAAGAGGGGGCTAGAGCGCGCTGGGTTCTCGGTGGAGGTGGCGATGGACGGGATCGAAGGGGAAAGGCTGGTGATGAAGGGGGGCTACGAGGCTGTGATCCTCGACCTCCTCTTGCCAGGCCGTTCCGGCAAGGAGCTGCTTGCCCAGATTCGCAAAACCCGGCCCCTGGTGCCGGTCCTGATCCTCAGCGCCCTAGGGGAGCTGGAGGATCGGGTGGACGGGCTGGAAGCGGGGGCTGTCGACTACTTGGTGAAGCCGTTCTCCCTGGCGGAGCTGGTCGCGCGGCTCCGCGCCCAGCTGCGCGCCTCTAGCGAGGCCCTCACACCGACCCTGAAGGCAGGGGATATCGAGGTCGACCTCCTCTCCCGGCGGGTGGCCCGGGACGGCAAGGAGGTCCACCTCTCCCGGACCGAGTTCGAGCTGTTGGTTTTCCTGATGCGGCGGGCCGGCCAGGTCGTCTCCCGGCAGGAGATCCTCGCCGGGGTCTGGGGCTACCAGCACGACCCCACCACCAACATCGTCGACGTCTACATCGGCTACCTGCGCCGCAAACTTGCCCTGCCCGACCGCCCGGCGCCGATCGACACCGTCCGCTCGGTTGGCTACCGGCTGGGCCCGCCCCGATGAGAGCCCACCTCCCCCGGACGCTGCGGTTCAGGCTTGGCGTTGCCGTCGCCGCCCTGCTTGCCTCCTCCTTCTCCCTCACCTTCCTCGCCGTCTACCAAGACACCGGGACAACCGTCCGCGCCCAGCTGGAACGGCAGCTCCACGGTCAGCTTCAAGCCTTCGTCCGCGCCCTTTCCGGCCCCCGCTTCCAGAGCTTCCAGGCGGTTCAGGAGGCAGCCCGCACCTTTGTCGGCGACCTACCCTTCACCGCAAGCTCGACCTTGCTTTTCGCAACGGCAGGGCGGACGGTGGTGGCAACCAACCAGCCGGAGCTGCTCTCCCCCTCCAGCCTCCCAGACGACGGCGAGAGCGGGGCGGTCCAGCTCGCCGAGAACCGGGTAGCGGCCGAGCTCCTCAGAGGCGGACCCCTCCGCAGCCGGCTGGATGTGCCTGACCTGGGTCCGCTGCTTGTCGAAAGGGCCGTTGCGCAGGCGTCGGTTGTCGCGCCGGTTCGGGGAGCCGGGGACGACGACCCAGACGGCGTGGTGGTTCACCGCTACCCGATCCTGGTTGGCGTCGGCCAGTCCCTGACGCCGGTGGCTAACGCCCAGGCTGGCGTTGCCCGGGCCTTTCTTGTTGCCGGCGGGGTAGTGCTCGGCCTCTCCTTGGTCGGAGCGTTCCTGATCGGTGAGCGGTTTGCCGGTCCGCTGCGGCGGATGGCTGCCGTGGCCCGCAGCGTCGATGGGGGCGACCTCACCCCCCGGATCGACAACCTCGGCAAGCCCGCGGAGGAGGTCTCGGTGCTCGCCAGCGCCTTCAACCACATGTTGGACCGCCTTACCGCTGCCTTCGACCGCCAGCGGGCCTTCATCGCCGATGCCTCCCATGAGCTGCGGACCCCCCTAACCGTGTTGCGCGGGCAGCTGGAGTTGCTGTTGGCCTCCAGCCCCGACGGAGAGGTGCGCCGGGTTGGGCGGCTGATGGAAGCGGAGCTGCTGCGGGTCGGCCGGCTGGTCGACGACCTCCTGCTCCTGGTGAAAGGGGAACGGCAGGAGCTTTTGGAGCGGCGGCCGGTCTCGGTTGGCGAGTGGCTGGAGGAGCTGTGGCAGGGCATCGTCACCCTCGCCAACCGCCGCTTCACCGTTGGGGAGGTGCCGCACGGCACGCTCCACGCCGATCCAGACCGTCTTGCCCAGGCCCTGCGCAACCTGATCGTAAACGGGATCGCCCACACCGCCGAGCCGGACGGCCAGATCCGCCTTACCTGCCGCGCCTTTGAGCGGGGCGGGGAGGGTTGGCTTGAGCTTGCCGTCGAAGACGACGGCCCCGGGATCCCGGAAAGCGAATGGGAGCTGGTCTTCGAGCGGTTCCACCGCACCGACCGGGGGAGGGATCGCGCAAGCGGGGGCGCGGGCCTCGGCTTGGCGATCGTCAAGGCGATCGTGGTCGGTCACGGTGGAACGGTGAGGGTGGAGCGGTCCTCCCTTGGCGGCGCCCGGTTCGTGATCGAGCTCCCCGGCTTCACACCCCAGCCAGCCGCGGTCCCGCAGCAGCAACCCCTGCCGCGGCCGGCTTAGGCGCCGGTTGGCGCTGCGTGCCCTTCCGCCTTGACCTTGGCGGCGGCGGCAAGGGCACGCTCCGGATCGAGGTAGGTGCCGCTGAGGCCGAACCTAGGGTCCCGAGGAGCGGTAGGCGCCAGCCGGTCGTCGAGCTCGAAGCAGACCGGCATCCCGGTGGGGATGTCCAAAGCGGGGATCTCCTCGTCTGGGATCCGGTCGAGGTGCTTGACGAGCGCCCGCAGGGAGTTCCCGTGGGCGCAGACCAGCACGGTGCCGTAGAGCCGCAGTTGGGGGGCGATCACGTCTTGCCAGTAAGGGAGGACGCGGCCAAGGACGTCCTTTAGGCACTCGCTTGCCGGCAGGACGTCGGGGGGGAGGTGGGCGTAGCGGGGGTCGTTGGCAAGGGCGGTCCGCTCCTCCTCTGGAAGAGGCGGTGGCGGGATGTCGTAGGAGCGGCGCCACTGCTTGAACAGCTCCTCGCCGTACCGTTCCCTTACCTCTTTTTTGTCCTTGCCTTGGAGGGCTCCGTAGTGGCGCTCGTTCAACCGCCAGCTCTTCGTCAGCGGGACGTGGGAGAGGTCGGCAGCTGCCAAGGCGAGCTCGGCGGTGCGGATCGCCCGTTTCAAGACGGAGGTGTGGGCCTGGACCGGCAGCAGGCCGTGCTGCTTGAGGAGCTGGCCGGCCTCCCGGGCCTGCTCCTCTCCGCGCTCGGAAAGGGGAACGTCAACCCATCCGGTGAAAAGGCCTTGCCGGTTCCAGCTGCTCTCGCCGTGGCGCAGCAGGATCAGCTTGTAAGGGGGGTTGGCCACGGCAGAAGGGTAAGGGATCAGGGGCCGAGGCCGCCCTTCAGCGGCAGGCGGAGCACCTGCCAGGCAGCAAAGAGGGCCCCGAGCACACCCAGCGCAAGGCCAACCGCTGCTCCCTCCAAGAAGACCGCAACCGTCAGGCGGGCCGGGACAAAGGTCGCGATCGCCAGACCGTGGACGGCCGCTTCAGCGGCGACCACCCCTAAGGCGAGGCCGACCGCAGCCCCGCCGACGCTAAGGAGCAGGCTCTCCCCCGCCAGGAGGTTGCAGATCTGCAGGCGGGTCCAGCCTAACGTCGAGAGGATCGCTAGCTCGTGCCGCCGTTCGAGGACCGCCAGCGCCACCGTGTTGAGGACCATCACTGCCCCTAAGGCAAGGGCCAGCACGGCAACGATCAGCGCCGCCTCGTGGAGGGTCCGGCTGTTTGTATCGACCCGGGAGAGCTCACCGGGGGCGCCAAGCGCGACCGTCCCCGGTAAAGCCCTTTCGACCTCTGCGCGGACCGTCGCTTCCCGATAGCCGGGGAGGATCGAGACGGCAACCATCGAGATCGTTTCGGTCCTCCCGCTGAGCCGGCGCGCCAACGGCAACGGGATCACCAAGCCGCCGTCCTCAAGGGGAATCCCAGAGCTGTAGATCCCAACCACCGGCAACGGCACGCCGTCGATTGCAACCTCCTGCCCGACGTGGAGGTTGAGGACCCGGGCCGCCCCAATCCCAGCGATCACCGCCCCTTCAGAGAGGCCGTGGCCAGCGACCAGCACCAGCCGTTTGGCGAGGAAGCCGGTTGGTTCGGCCCCGAAGACAAGGGTTTCCGGTTCCTTTTCAACGGCTCCGGAGAGGATCAACACCCCAGCCGCGCCCGCTACCCCCGGCAGCTTCGCGATCCGGCCGACGACGCCGTCCGGCAGCGAGGAGGCGGTGAGGTCGGAGAGCCCCCCTTGAAAGACGCCGAAATCGGCCCGGCCGAGGTGGGCGAGGGCTCCCGCGCTACGGTTAAGGCCGTTGGTTAGCGCAAGCAAGGCGACGACGGTCGTGACGCCCAGCGCAACGCCAAGGGCGCTCAAGGCGCTCCGGCCGAGGCGGCGGCTTAGGTTAACCCTGACAAGCGCGAACACCGCAGGAGCATAGAGCCAAGGGGAGCAGATGGCCGATCCGGAGATGCAGCGTAGCGGGGCCGCCGTGAAGCTAGAGCGGGTCGGCAAGCGCTACGGCGAGATCTGGGCGGTGCGGGACGTCGACCTTGAGGTCGAGCCGGGCCAGTTCATCTGGATCACCGGCCGGTCCGGGGCGGGCAAGAGCACCCTGTTGAACCTGATCGGCGGGTTGGATACTCCCGACGAGGGACGGGTCCTGATCGATGGCCGGGAGGTCTGGCGGGAAGGGCACCTCCCCCTGCACCGCCGCAACCTCGTCGGGTTCGTCTTCCAGCACCACCTTCTGTTGCCGATGTTGACCGCCCGCCAAAACGTCGAAGTGCCGCTGATCGCTGCCGGGGTAGGGAGGCGGGAGCGGGCGAAGAAGGCTTTGGAGCTGCTCGAGGAGGTTGGCCTCCTTGACCGGGCCGACTACCGGCCCGACGAGCTCTCCGGGGGAGAGCGGCAGCGGGTTGCGGTAGCCCGGGCGCTCGTCAACGAGCCCCGGCTGCTTTTGGCCGACGAGCCAACAGGCGCGCTGGACTCGGCGACCTCGGAGCGGCTCCTCGACCTGCTGTGCGCCGTCCGCGACCGCCACCAGATGACGGTGATCATGGTCAGTTACGACCCGCTTGTCCAGCAGCGGGCCGACCGGATCTATCGGATCCTCGACGGTCGGCTGGAAGGGCCGCTGGAGCGGGGGGTCCAAGGGTTGGGGGACGCAGCCATAGTCACCCCTAACTCCCCCTCCTGATCGAGCAGCGAGAACGCCGTGTGGCCGCCGCTGGTGCGGCGGAAGGAGAGGGTTACCTTGGCTGGACCGACCCGCAGCTCCCGCAGCTCCAAGGAGTCCAGCCACGCCGGGAGATACGGCTCGTCGATCAACAGGCGGCCCCCCGCTGCATCGGCGTGGAGTCCGAGCAAGGACTCCAGAAGCATGATCGGCGCCCCCGCTGCCCACGCCTGGGGGCTGCAGGCAACGGGGTAGGAGACGTAGTGGGCGGAGTCGCCTCGGGCAAAACCGCACAGGAGCTCCGGCAGCCGCAGGTTTGGCGAGGCTAGCCCAACGTCGAAGATCGCCTTGGCGATCGTCGCCGCCTCCTCGTGGAACCCGTAGCGCTTCAGGCCGGCAGCGGCGATCGCGTTGTCGTGAGGCCAGACCGAGCCGTTGTGGTAGCTCATCGGGTTGTAGATCTCCATCTCCGCGGAGACGGTCCTGATCCCCCAGCCGGAGAAAAGCTCCGGCGAAAGCAGCCGCTTGGCGACAAAGGGCGCCTTCTCCTCGTCGACGATGCCGCAGAAAAGACAGTGGGCAGGGTTCGAGGTGATCGTCCTTACCTGCTCCTTGTTGCCGTCGAGGGCAAGGGCAAAGTACTTTTGGTCGGCGTCCCAGAACGCCTCGTTGAAGGCAGCGCGCAACCGCTCTGCCTGGTGGCGAAGCTCCCTGCCCCGGTGTTGGTAGCCAAGCTGCTCGTAGAGGTCGGCAACCTGCAGCTTGGCGGCGTAGACGTAGCCCTGGACCTCGGCCAAAGCGATCGGCCCTTCCGCCGGCTGGCCGTCGGGATGGAGGACCGAGTCCTCGGAGTCCTTCCACCCTTGGTTGAGAAGCCCGGCCGGGGAGCGGCGGAGGTACTCGACAAAGCCGTCTCCGTCTCGGTCCCCCCAGACGTCAACCCACTTCAAGGCGGCCTCCAAGGCCGGCAGGAGTTCCTCGATCGTGCGGCGATCGAGCGTCCAGCGGTAATAGGAGGTGGAGAGGAGGACGAACAGCGGGGTGGCGTCGACGGTGCCGTAGTAAGGGGTGTGGGGGATCTGGTGGCGGCGGGCAAGCTCCCCGCTGCGCAGCTCGTGGGGGATCTTTCCCGGCTCGGCGTCCCGGTAGGCGTCGTCGACCTGGGACTGCATGTTCGCCAGCACCATCAGCGTGCCTTGGGCGATTCGCGGGTTCACAAGCAGCGTCTGAAGGCCGGTCACCAAGGAGTCCCTGCCAAACGGGGCGACGTACCAGGGGATGCCTGCGGCGGGTAGTTCCCCGCCGGCTGCCGGCATCATCAGCGCTTGCAGGTCCCGCAGGGACGCGGCGATGAACCGGCTGAACAGTTCGTTGCCGCTCTCCACCTTGGTGCAGCCACCGAGCCACCGCTCCCGGCGGCGCTTCACCCGCCGCACCGCCTCCGCCGCCGTCGGCTGTTGGCGCTGCACCCCTCGGGCAAGGGCAAACGGCCGCCGGCGGGGGCCGAAGGGGCGGGCGGTCAACTCGAGGTGGAAGGAGTCGCCGGCGGTAAGGTAGACCGACCACGCGAACTGAAGCCGTGCCTCCCCATCGGTCGTATAGGCAGACGGCTCTGGGCTGAGCTGGAGCAACGTTTCCCGCACAACCCCGTCCGGAGCGCGGTAGCGGAGCGCTCCGCTGCCCTGGAGGTAGGTGGGCGTGAGCAACTCGCCGGGTACCTGCCGCTTTCCAGAGCGGACCTCGAAGACGTCGGCGAAGTCAGCGGCAACGGTGAGGGCGAGCGGAACGGTAACGGGGTGGCGGCAGTAGGAACGCAGCCGGATCCGCACGAACAGCCGGTCTTCGAGCAGGACGAGGGTGCGGCGGAGGTTGATCGTCTCTTGGGGGGTGTCGCGGCCGTCGGCATCGGTAAACCACGGGTTGGTTTGGTTGATCTCGGCCTCCTGTCCGGACTCGATCACGGAGGAGAGCAGGACCGGCTGCTGGCCGCCTAAGCTCAGCCGCAGCTCGGAGAGGTGGCGGGTGTCGTGGTAGTAGAACCCCTCACCGCTTGTCCCGGCAGCCGCGATCTCCCCGTCCGGCCGGGTGCAAAGGAAGGCGGTCGCCCCTTTCAGCGCGATCAGCTCGGCCCCTGCCTCGGCTGGCACAAAAGGGGCGCCAAGGAGCTGTTCCCGTCCTTGCGCTAACGGGGGAGCGGGGGATTGAGGTCTGGTTTCCGCGGCTCTTGCCATCGCTTCCGCCTTGCGAAATCGTAGGCCCCAGCGCAGCCCGGAACGCCGGCCGACCGTTGATAGAGTGGAGTTCGGTTGTCGTAGGCGAGGTGCGGTGAGATGCGGCATTTAGCTGTGGACAACCGAACGGTGGTCGACGGGGGCGGTCCCTCCCCCAGCAAAGGCAACGGCAGGCGGCCGCTGCGGATTGCGATGCTGGCGCCGCCGTGGATCCCCGTGCCTCCTTCCGGGTACGGCGGTATCGAGGCGGTGGTGGACCTGCTCGTGCGGGCACTTGAGGTGCGGGGCCACCTGGTGACCCTCTTCGCTGCCCCTGGCTCCCAGGCCCGCTCCTTGGTCAGCCCCCTCGGCGAACCCCACCCGGACAAGATCGGCAGCGCCCTTTACGAGGCCGACCACGTCGCGCGGGCGTTTGCGGCGATCGAAGCGGCAAACCCGCCCTTCGACGTCGTGCACGACCATTCCGGCTTCACCGCGGTAGCGATGGCCGACCGGCTTGCGCTGCCTGTCGTCCACACCCTTCACGGCCCGCTGGACGGCGAGCTTGCGGAGTTCTATGCCATCCACGGCAGCAAGGTCGTGCCGGTGGCGATCAGCCATGCCCAGCTGGAGAGCGCAAAGGTCTTGCTCCCCCGGGCAGCCGTGGTCTACAACCCGATTGACCTCTCCAGCTGGCCGTTCCAGCCCGAGAAGGGCGACTATCTCCTGTTCATCGGCCGGATGGATCCGGTGAAAGGGGCCGATCGTGCCGTCCAGGTAGCGAGGGCGACCGGCAGCAAGTTGGTTCTGGCAGGGCCGGTCCAGCCCGGCCAGGAGCGGTACTTCAACGAGCGCGTCCGGCCCTACCTCGACGGCACCCAGATCCGCTACATCGGTGAGGTCGGGGGTCGGCGCAAGCAGGAGCTGTTTGGCCGCGCCCGCGCCCTCCTGATGCCGATCCGTTGGCAGGAGCCGTTTGGGATGGTGATGGTCGAGGCGCTGGCCAGCGGCACCCCGGTGGTTGCCTTCCCAGAAGGGGCGGCAACGGAGATCGTGCTTGACGGGGAGAACGGGTTCCTGGTCGCCGACGAGCGGGAGATGGCCGAAGCGGTCCAAGCGGTGGGGGAGATCGATCCGCACCGTTGTCGGGAGAGCGCAAAGCGGTTCTCCCCGGCAGAGGCCGCCCGCCGCTACGAGCAGGTCTACCTCGAGGCGATTGCCCGCCCCCCAAAGAAGCGACACCTTCCCTCCCCGCGCCGGCCGGCGTTGGCGGCCTAGGAGGCTGCCGGTTCCAAGGGGAGCTGATCTAACCTAGGGTGGTGGCCACGAACAGGAACAGGCGGCCCCCTACGCTCCAGGAAAAGGACGACGGGGCCCAGCGAGGCCCGTGGCGGATCGAAGGCTCCCGCCGTCCTAGCGGGTCCCGCCCCAACCAAAGCCCTCAGCGGCGGCTGAGCGGGCTGTGGTTGATCTTTGTCCTCATCCTCCTCGCGAACTGGGTGGCAGGCGCCTTTCTCACCGCTCCCTCAACGCCCCACCCGATCAAGATCCCCTACAGCCAGTTCATCAAACAGGTTGAAGCCCACAACATCCTTGGGATCACTGCAACCGGTGGCAAGATCGAAGGACGGTTTCGCCACCCGATCCACTACCCGCCTACCCCAGAAGGGGAAGAAGGGGTTTACTTCACCACCCAGCGCCCTGCATTCGCCCAGGAAAATATCGTCTCGCGCCTGATCGCTGAAGGGGCAAAGGTCCAGGCCAAACCGGCGAACTCGACCACGCCGTTCTGGGAGGCGCTGCTCCTCTACTTCGGTCCAACCCTTTTGATCATGGCCCTCTTCATCGGCCTTGCCCGGCGGGGGCCGGGAATGGGGGCGCTGACCGGACTAGGCCGCTCCCGCGCCCGCCGTTACGAGGGCGGGGAAGGGCGGACGACCTTCGCCGACGTGGCGGGGATCGACGAGGCCAAGGAAGAGCTGAGCGAGGTCGTCGACTACCTCAAGCACCCCGATCGCTACCGCCGGTTGGGCGGGGTGGTGCCAAAGGGGGTGCTGCTGACCGGTCCGCCCGGCACCGGCAAGACCCTCCTTGCGCGGGCGGTTGCCGGCGAGGCAAACGTGCCGTTCTTCTCCGTATCAGCGGCGGAGTTCATCGAGATGATCGTCGGGGTTGGGGCAAGTCGGGTCCGGGACCTGTTCGAGCAGGCGAAGCGGGAGGCGCCAGCGATCATCTTCATCGACGAGCTCGATGCGATCGGCCGGGCCCGGGGGGTCGGCGCGATCCCAGGTGGCGGCCACGACGAGCGGGAGCAGACCCTCAACCAGATCCTCACCGAGATGGACGGCTTTGACGGGTCGGAGGGGGTGATCGTGATCGCCGCCACCAACCGTCCGGAGATCCTCGATCCAGCGCTGCTTCGCCCCGGCCGGTTCGACCGCCGGGTCGCCGTCAACCCGCCGGACCAGCGGGGCCGCCGTCAGATCCTCGAAGTCCACACCCGGTCGGTGCCCCTTGCCGACGACGTCGACCTCGAGGCGATCGCTGCCTCTACCCCCGGCATGGTTGGCGCTGACCTGCGGAACCTCGTCAACGAGGCTGCCCTCCTTGCAGCCCGGCGCGGGCTGGATCGGGTGGGAAGGGCGGAGTTCTCCGACGCCCTGGAGAAGATCATGCTTGGCGCGGAGCGGCACATCCTGATCTCGGAGGAGGAACGGGAACGGACCGCCTACCACGAGGCCGGTCACGCCTTGATCGGGATGCTTGAACCGGGCGCCGACCCGGTGCGGAAGATATCGATCATCCCCCGCGGCCGTGCCCTTGGCGTCACCTTCCAATCCCCCGACCGGGACCGCTACGGCTTCTCGGAGAGCTACCTCCGTGGCCGCCTGACCGGGCTACTGGGCGGGCGAGCTGCCGAGGAGCTGGTGCTCCACGAGATCACCACCGGCGCCGAGTCCGACCTTGAACAGGCGACAAGGCTTGCCCGGGAAATGGTCGGGCGGTGGGGCTTCTCGAGAAAGGTAGGGATGGTCTCGGTCCTGCCGCCACCGGGGGAGGACCACCCCCTGCTGGCCGGACCGGGGGCGGCTTCGGAGCGCACCCGGCAGCTGGTCGACGAAGAGGTGCGGGCGATCGTGGACGAATGCTACAAGCGCGCGCTGGCCCGCTTGAGCGAAAACCGGGACCGATTGGACGCGCTCGCAAAGGCGCTTTTGGAACGGGAGACCCTTGACGAGCACGAAGCCTACGCCGTTGCCGGAATCCCCCACCCGCCCCCACCTGCCGATGGACGCGCTCCCTCAGCCCACCCGGAAGACGGCGGAGGCAACCCGACCGCCGACAAGCAGGCTCAGCCGGTAGCGTCCCGGACGCAGACGCCGCACCCGCAGCGTTAGGGCGTTTTGGCCTGGTCGGGCAGCTAGACGCCGGCGCAGCAGAAGCTTGAGGCGCTCCATTGAGCCCCGCCTTGCGTCCCGGGCGGCGGGGGATATGGCAAGCAGCTTCAGGACAACCGGACCAGCCTTGGCGACCGCAAACCGGACCACGATCAGGTTGCGGCCGGCGTGCAGGACCGTGAGCTTGGCTGCCTTGGTCTTCCGGGCCACCGGCTTGGGAAGCCCTTTGCCGGCTGCGACCGGCGCCCCAGGGAACCGCAGCCCAGCAACCCCGTTAGGGCTCCCAAGCCCGGCTGGGCCGCTGTAGCCGTGGGTGGCGGTGCAGATCGGCCCGTCGCTGCACCCAGCAGCCGCTTCCTGGAGTGGGCATCCGGTTTCGGTTGGGGCGCAGGGGCCGTTGGCGCCGATCGTCACGGGGTGGAAGTCGCTTGGATCGTCAAGGGCGTTTTCGTAGAGGACGGCGGGGGCGTAGATCCTCGCCCCGCTTGGACCGCCGGCAAGCGCGAAGGCGGCAGCGACGAGAGGTGAGGCCATGCTTGTCCCCCCAGCGGTGACCCAACCAAGCGTAGAGCCGTTCCAAGGAAGGGAGTCGTAGATCGCAAGGCCGCTGTAAGGGTCGCCGTCGGCAGCGAGGTCTGCCACCGCCCGGTGGTTGCCGCACCCCACTTCAGACCAGTCCTCCACGGCAAGCTGCCAGACGGGGGCTGGGAAGTGTTCCGAGCAGCCGCTCCCGGTCGCCCCTTGGCTGTCGTTCCAAACCGATTCTTCTACCCGTTCGCCATGTGGTCCGAGGACAAGCCTGGTGGCGCCGACCGCGACGACATGGGGTGATGCAGCAGGGTAGTCGACCGAGCCCCGTTCGCTTTGGTTTGGCGCGGCCCAGTTCAGGTAGCCGTTGTCGCCAGCAGCAGCGGTGATCACGACGCCTGGGATGGCGTAGGCGGCAAGTTCGGAGGCCGGTTCGCGGCCGCCGAAGGAGGTCGAGATCACCCGGGCCCCTTCCCGGTAGGCCGTTTCTACAGCGGCAGCAAGGGCTTCCTCAGAGCTGTTTTCCGCCTCGACGAGGAGGATCCGGCAGTTCTCGCAGATCCCGTGCACGGTCTCTACGTCCAGGGAGGTCTCGAAGGCCCATTCCCCGTTTGGGGGCGGAAGCGGGGCGCCGGCGCCGCCGCTGCCGATCACCGTCAAGCAGCCGTTTTCCTTGGTGCATGGCGGCAGGTTGTATTCCCGGTCGAAGACCCCTAGGTCCCTTTCGATCGCTGGGTCGCCGTAGGCGTCGACGACGGCGACGGTAATCGGGACAGGGGCGGTGGTGGGGAGGTTGTAGGCGGTGTGCAGCTCGGCTGGGGAGAGGCCGCCTGCTTCCGCTGCCGATCCCCGGGGCCGGACGGCGCTGATCCGGGCCTTCCCGAGGGCGCCCCGAGCCTTTGGGAGGAGGACCTGGGCGAGGCAGCTCGCGTGTCCGGGGGCCGGTGGCCGGCAGACCGAAACCGCCCTAAAGGCGGCTTCTGTTGGGAGCTTCCTTGCTGAAGCTGCGGTCGCGATCGGGAGGAAGAGCCCGAAGGCGAGCAGGGTCAGGAGCGTGATTAGGGGGATTGGCTTCCTTGCCATCTTGACTGCTAGGGGACAGAGACTGGCGGTGTGCGGTCGCCTTCCTGGCGACCGTCCGTTCCACCCCCCTTATCGACATCCGCTGAGCGCTTTCTCGAGCAGTAGCTTGCGCCCGCGGACGGACGTTGGAGCCGCGGTCTGCCTCAGAGTCAGCGGGGAGGTAGTTCTTGTCCCTTTTCGAAGCCTTGAGTCGGCTACGCGTGCATGCCTTCCGGCCAGGGCGATCGGCTTGACCGGCCCCGGCCTTGATGGTGATCGACAAACGTTCGATCGCTTGGCGCCGCCAGCGGCTAGCCCAGCCGAAAGTCCAATGCCCGCCTTTCCTTGTCCGGCAAGGAGATGACCAGGCGGTAGCGGCCGGCAGGTAGCCGACCCGATCGCGTCGCTGCAACCTGGATTTCAAAGCGGCGCGAGGCCCGGACGGTCCGGCGCAGGAAAAGCCGCGAGCTGCGCAGGCGGCGCCGGCCCAGCTTGATCAGGGTGATCTCGATCTTGGATGGGCCGGTGAGCAGGACCCGAAACGAAAGCCGCTTCAGGGCCTCGTTGCGACGGTGCCGCGAGAGGCGGGCGATCCGCGGGGCGAGCCAGACCCGGACGATCCGGACCTTGGGCCGCTGCCTTGGGGGCGAGGGGGTGGGGCTTGCGAGGGTCGTGGTCGTCGTCGTGGAGGCAGCCTGCAAGCTTTCCTTCCCTTCGCTGCCGGCAGCCGTCGTTGTCGGGGTGACGGTGGTGGTAGCCGTTGTCTGGGTGCCGGTCACCGTTTCCGTGGTCGCGCTTGGCGTGGGACCGGGCTGTTGGCGCGGCGCCCCTCCCGCTTCCTTGGTGAAGAGGGCAAGGCTGGCCGGGCTGCCCAGCCCAGCGGGGCCGCTGTAGGGGAAGCGGGCGAGGCAGATCGCCTGCTGGTGGCACTCTTCCCCCTCTTCAAGGGCGGTGCAGCCGGAGAGGCCGGTCGCGGTGTAAGGCTTGGTGCAGCGACCGTTTGAACCTTCCTTGACCGGATGGATGAGCTGGGGGTTGCGCAGGGCGTTGGCGTAGATCGTTTCGGCGATGTAGGAGGTGCCTTCGGGGACCCCTCCCGCAAGGGCGATTGCGGCAGCGACAAGCGGCGCCGCCAGGCTCGTGCCGCCAACCGTTTCCCAACCCCCTCTTTCGCCGAAGGAGTTGTAGACCGCCGCTCCGGTCCACGGGTCGCCGTCAGCGGAGATGTCGCTGACCGCCCGCAGTTCGCAACCGACTTCCGACCAGTCCGGCAGTTCGACCTGCCACCGCGGGGCCGCGAAGAAGGACCGTTCAGCGCAGCCGCCTCCGGTTGCCCCTTGACCGTTCCAAATCCGCTCGCCGAGGTACTTACCTTCGCCGCCCAGTTCGAGGCGGGTCCCGCCCACCGCCAGCACGTCGGGAGAGGCGGCGGGGTAGAAGACGTATTCTTCGGCGGCGTTGCCAAGCCACCAATTCCGGTAGCCGAAGTCGCCTGCTGCTGCCACCACCGCGACGCCGGGCATGTTGAAGGTGGCAGCGGTCTGGGCGCTGGTGGGCTCTTCCATCCCCCAAGAGTTGGAGATCACCGTCGCGCCAAGGCGCCGGGCGGTGCGGACGGCTGCTTCCAGCGCAACCTCCCCTTCGTTGGCTGCCTCAACCAGCAGGATGTGGCAGTCCTCGCAGATCGCATGGGCGATCTCGACATCAAGGGCGATCTCCGTTGCCCAGCCGGAGTTGGCTTCCGGTAGCGGCGTCCCCAGGCCGTTTTCGTTAACCACCCGCAAGCAGCCGTTGGCTGCGGTGCAGGGGGGCAGCGAGAATTCCCGGTCGTAGACGGCAAGGTCGGCTTCGAGATCGGGGTTGTTGTAGGCATCGACGATCCCAATCGTTTGACCGGGGGAGACAAGGGTGGAGGCGGGGAGGTTGTAGGCAGCGTGGAGGTCTTGGGGGGTGAGGCCGTAGCTGCCGCTCGCAGCCGAACCGGCAGGGCTGCCTGCCGCCCGGAAGGCGATCCCGAGCGGCGTCTTGTGGGCCTTCGCTTGGGCGGTCAGCGGCACCAACCGCAGGGCTAGACAGGCGGCCTTCCCCCTCGTTGGCTGGTGGCAGAGAAGTTGGACGGCGTAATCAGATTCCGGGAGCGGCCGTTCAAGGGAAGCAGCAACCGCTTGACCCTCTCCGGCGCAGCTGGCTGCTGCGACCAAAGCTAGGAGCGCGAGGGATCGACTCCGGGCAACCCTGCGGCGGGATGCCCTCAAAGCTTTGGTGAGGGGTTAGGGCTGGGGCTTGCCACGGCACCGTCGGGTTGGCCGGTTTGGCCGATCGGCCTACCGTCCCGCTCGGCAGGCAAGCCGTATGGCTCTAAGCGGAAGCTCTAAACGTGGGCAAACGTTCGAGGGTGCGGCCGATCACAACGGCCAGCAGAGCTGCCCCTGCAGCTGGCCCAACCAGGCCCGAGAGGGGGTTGGTGCCGAAGTGGGTTGCGTATCCGAGGAGGCTGGGCATCCCTTCCGCCTGGGCGATCCTCACTAGACCCCAGTGGTCGATGCCCAAGGCGGTCGGGCCCAACGCAGCGTAGAGGCACCAACAGCCGACCGCTACTCCCACCAGCAGCAGGGAGGGGCGGCAGGCAATCGCAGCGCCCCGCTGGGCCGTCTCCCAGAAGCCCACGCCAACGGCAACCGCCGCCGGCAGCGCGAAGGGCCAGATCGCACCAAAGGAGCGGCCAAGGCCAAAGGCGGAGGCCAAGGTGGGCTGGAAGTTGCCGGCGAAGAGGTACCGCGCCCACTTCACGGTCTCGGTTTCGTAGCCGACCAGGGGGTGGGTAACCGTTGCCGTGGCAACGGTGAAGGCAGAGAGGCCGGCTGCTGCAACGCCGAGGAGGGGCCAGCGGCGAAACGCGGTTGGCAGGCCAAGGCACAGCAAGGGCACGATCGGCAGCAGGAACCGGGGGCCTGGTGAGGCGCCCCCGAACGGCAGCCAGTAACCGGAGTTGTAGGCGAGGAAGAGGGCTGTCGCACTCCCGACCAGCCAAACCTCGGCCCTCAGCCCCCGTCGGTAGAGGAGGTAGAGGCCGGCGCAGCCGACAAGCAGCAGCGGCGAAAGGGTGAGGAGGCCGCGGGAGCTGAGCAAAAGCGTCAAAAGGACGTGCAAGGAGGGCGTCTTGATCCCAAAGAAACCCTGCTGCTGGCGGGGGATGTTGTCGTAGGCGACGTGAAAGGGGGAGCCGAAGGCAAGCTGGTTGAAGACCGCAAGCGGCACCAGCCCGCAGGCCACCCCCACCGCGTAGCTCGCTAAAGCCTTGAGCCGGCCTAGCAGATCCCCCCGGCGAGGATCGAAGAGGAGGTAGAGGGCTAAGAGCGCCGCCAAGAGAAAGGTCGGGTATTCGGTTGTGGTGGCGTAACCGGCGCAGAGGCCGGCGGCGGCAGTTGGCAGCAGCCGACCCCTGCCGTGCCGCTCCCGGTAAAGCAGACAGAAGGCGAGGAAGGCAAGGGAGGTAGCTAGCATGTGGGTGAACAGGAGGGTGCCGAGCGGCAGGATTAGCGTCCCAAGACCGGCGGCCAGCGCTGCTGGGAGGCCGTAAGGGGGGGCAACCCGTTCGCCGAACCAGGCCAGGCAGGCGAGGACAAGGAGCGCTGGCAGCACGTTTCCCCACCAGCCGACGAAGGGGATCATTAGGTTGCCGTGGGGCTGGGCAGGGTTGCCATGGGCAAAGGAGGAGAAGCCAAGGAGCTTGAGGAGCTCATAGAAGGGCAGGCAGAACATCGCCAGCCCCGGGGCACGGGCGGAGTACCAGTGGCCGTGGTAGAAGGCCTTGTCGCCGGTGTTCTGTTGGTAGGGGTCGATCGTTAGTTGGCCGTGGGCAAGCGCCTTGATCAGGTCGAACGTTGCGGTCTGGTTCCAGGAGTAGCTTTGGAGGAGGGTCAGATAGGCGATGCCAAGGAGGCCTAGAGCAAGTGCGATCTGGCGCCGGTGGCGGCCCTCCCGGTCCCCTGCCAGGAGGCGGCCGCTAGCTACAGCTGCCTTGGCGCGCAGCTGTGCAACGGCTTCCGATGTGGTCGCCCCAGCCATCCTCTGACAGTAAAAGAGGGTGCCAGAGCTGCCGCCAGGATGCCCCGATCGCCGCGCAGCCGCCGGCTCAGGGGAGCGCCACGGCCACCGTTCTCGTCCAGTGGCCGTTTAGCTGCTGAACCTCCAGCCGGTAGCGGCCGGGGGCAAGCCTTTTCCGCGCCGGGAGGTGGAGGTGGTTGGTGCCCTTGGTGGCGATCAGCAGGAACGGGCCGGCTACGCGCTTGGCAGCTCCTTTCGCCGGCAGCGCTCCGCCTTTGACGACCGTTACCGCCAACAGCAGCCGCTTTTTCGCCTCCAGGAGGATCACAAGCTGGCCAAGCGGGAACGGCTTTCCCTGAGCGCCGTGTGCGGTGACCGTCAGCCTCCGGACGGGTGCGCCCTTGCCACTGCGTTGCCCGCTCCGCCTAGGTGTTCCTTTGTGGGAGCCGCTGCGCTTGTGGCGCTGGGGAGCCTTGGTCGGTGGACCTTCCTGGTTGGTGGTTCCGCTTTCGGTTTCTTCTTCGGCGGGCGGTTCTTCGGCCGGCGGCCCTTCTCCGTTGCCAGACGCTTCCCCTTCCTGCCCGCCGGTTGCTCCTTCCCCAGCCGTCTTTTCCCCTTCTCGCGGCGCTTCTACCGCTGTCGCTTCTTCGCTTTCTGGCGCCGGGGGTTGCGCTTCCGTGTTCGGTTCTTCGGTTTGGGCGAGGGCAAGCGGTACCTGCGGCCCGGCTCGGCCCTCAGCTACCGCCGGCAGCGCGCCTGCCACCAACGTGGCGGCCCCGATCGCAATCAGCATCCTTGCTTTCATCGCTCTTCGCTGGACGGGACGTCCTTCCCTCGATCGACCGCTCCAGCGCTCCTCTTAAGCGGTCGGGGAGGGATCTAGCCAAGCGGATAGGTGGCCGACAACCCCTACCCTTATGCCATGGCCCTTACAAGGAACGGCAACCCCTCCACGGACCTGCCACCGGTTGGCGAGATCCTGCGCCGCCGCGCTGGCGAAGAGCTTGCCCTCAACGACCGTTACCTCAACCCCCAGGTCGGGAGGATCCTGCGTACCCTTGGCTTCTACCGGCGGTGGGTCGGGGGGGAAGGGGCGCACCTGATCGACGAGGCAGGCAACCGTTACCTCGACCTCTTCGGCGGATACGGCGTCTTTGCGATCGGCCGCAACCACCCGGAGGCGATCGCGGCGATCTCGGAAGTGCTGGAGGCACGAACCGGCAACCTGCCCCAGCTTGGCGTTACCCTCCTGCCCGGCGTCCTTGCCGAGCAGCTGCTGGCCAGGGCGCCCCGCTCGGTTGGGGCGATGGTTCCTGCCAACACCGGGACCGAGGCGGTTGAGGCTGCGATCAAGATCTCCCGGGCAGCGACCGGGAGAGCGCGGATCATCTACGCAGAGCACGCCTTCCACGGCCTTACCCTCGGCTCCCTCTCGATCAACGGCAACGAGGAGTTCAGGGCTGGCTTCGGCCCGCTCCTGCCCGGCTGCGTGGCCGTTCCCTTCGGCGACCTAGAGGCGCTGCGCCGGGAGCTCGAACGGGGGGAGGTCGCTGCCTTCGTGGTGGAGCCGATCCAAGGCAAAGGGGTGAACCTTCCGCCGCCTGGCTACCTCAAGGAGGCGGAGCGGCTTTGCCACGCCGCCGGAGCGTTGTTTGTAGTCGACGAGGTGCAGACCGGCCTAGGCCGGACCGGCCGGTTTTTAGCCCTCGAGCACTGGGGCCTCGAACCGGACCTGATCTGCCTCTCCAAGGCCCTCTCCGGCGGTCTAGTGCCGATCGGGGCGGTCCTGGTCTCCCGGAAGGCCTTCGACAAGGTCTTCGACGGCATGGAACGGGCCGTCCGCCACGGCTCGACCTTTGGCGGCAACGACCTTGCCGCCGCTGCCGCGCTAGCGACGTTGCGGGTCCTCGAGCGGGAGCGGTTGGTAGAGCGGGCCCAGCGGCTGGGCAACCTTTTGCTGGAGCTGACCAGGCCCCTTGCCCAACGTTACGAAGTGGTCAAGGAGGTACGGGGGATGGGGCTGATGTGGGCGATCGAGCTCCAGCCACCCCGTGGGCTTGGCAAGGGGGGGCTGTGGAGGAGGGTGGAGCGGCTCCAGCCCGGCCTCTTCTCCCAGCTCGTGACGGTGCCCCTCTTCCACAGGCACCGGATCTTCTGCCAGGTAGCCGGCCACCGGATGAACGTGATCAAGGCCCTCCCGGCTCTCTGCGTCGAGGAGGAGGAGCTGCGGCGGTTTGCAGCTGCGCTCGAGGAAGTAGTTGCTGAGGCGCAGCGCAGCTCCGCTGCGCTAGCCCTCGGCCGGTTCGGTCTGGGGGTGGCGCGGCGGATCGCGGTAGGCGTCCCCAGCTGAGTTTGGGATGGTCATTGGAACGGCTTCCCGTTAGGCTCACGCCGCTGTGATCAAGGCAAGAGAGGAGCTCCGCAACGTGGCGATCATCGCCCACGTCGACCACGGCAAGACAACCCTCGTCGACTCCCTGCTTTGGCAGTCGGGGGTTTTCCGGGAAGGACAGGAGGTGGCGGAGCTGGTCCTCGACTCCAACGAACTGGAGCGGGAGCGGGGGATCACGATCCTGGCCAAGAACACCTCGATCCACTATGGCGGCGTAAAGATCAACATCGTCGACACCCCGGGCCACGCCGACTTCGGAGGGGAAGTGGAGCGGGCCTTGACGATGGTTGACGGCGCCCTGTTGCTGGTCGATGCCGCCGAGGGGCCGTTGCCCCAGACCCGATTTGTGCTTAGGAAGGCCCTTGAAGCTCGGCTGCCGCTGGTGGTGGTGGTTAACAAGATCGACCGGCCGGACGCCCGGGTGGAGGAGGTAGTCGACGAGATCTACGAGCTGTTCATCGATCTCGGCGCCGATGAGGAGCAGATCGAGTTCCCGCTCATCTACTGCAACGGCAGAGCGGGGAGGGCCTCTACCGACTTCGACAAGACCGGACGGGAAGGGGAGGACCTGCGGCCGCTCTTCGAGGCGATCCTCTCCCACATCCCGCCCCCAACCTACGACCCCGAACTGCCGCTCCAGGCGCTTGTCACCAACCTCGATGCCTCGCCCTACCTCGGCCGGCTGGCGATCTGCCGGGTCCGCTCAGGAACGGTGCGGGCGGGGGCGCCGATCGCGTGGTGCCGGTTGGACGGCTCCGTCGAGCGGGCGACGGTCAGCGAGCTGTTCGTGACGGAGGGGTTGGAACGCAAACCGGTAGCCGAGGCCGGTCCAGGCGAGATCGTTGCCGTCGCTGGGATCGAAGCGGTCACCGTCGGCGAGACCTTGGCCGATCCGCAAGATCCCCGGCCGCTGCCGCCAATCGCCGTTGAGGAGCCGGCGCTGTCGGTGACGATCGGGGTAAACACCTCTCCGCTGGCGGGAAAGGAGGGCGACAAGGTAACGGCCCGGCAGATCAAGGCCCGGCTCGATCAGGAGCTGGTGGGAAACGTCTCGTTGCGGGTGAAGGAGTTGCCGGACGAGGCGGTGGGTACCTGGGAGGTGCAGGGTCGCGGCGAGCTCCAGCTGGCGGTCCTGGTCGAGGTGATGCGCCGGGAAGGGTTCGAGCTAACGGTTGGCCAGCCAAAGGTCGTGGAGCGGGTGATCGACGGGGTTCGCCACGAGCCGGTGGAGCGGCTGACGGTCGATGTCCCCGAGGAGCACGTTGGCGCCGTCACCCAGTTGCTTGCCACCAGGAAGGGGCGGCTCGAGCAGATCGTCAACCACGGCTCGGGGTGGGTACGAATCGACTACCTGATCCCGACAAGGGGGTTGATCGGCCTGCGCCGCGAGCTCCTCTCCGAAACAAGGGGGACGGCGGTGATCAACCACACCTTCGAGCGGTTCGAGCCGTGGGCGGGGGAGCTCCGCCGCCGCGCCGGAGGAGCGTTGGTAGCGGACCGGCGGGGGAAGACAACTCAGTACGCACTCCAGGCGCTCCAGGACCGTGGCACCCTCTTTGTAGGGCCGGGAGAGGAGGTTTACGAAGGGATGATTGTCGGCGAACACTCCCGCCCTGGCGACCTCGACGTCAACCCCTGCCGGGAGAAGCACCTCACCAACATCCGCTCCTCGACCGGGGAGGTCTTAGAACGGCCGGTGCCGTTCCGGCGGCTAACGCTGGACGAAGCCCTTGAGTTCATCGATGCGGACGAGTGCGTAGAGGTCACACCCCAAGCGGTCCGGGTGCGGAAGGCCGTTCTCGACAAGGTCGTCCGGCAGAAGGAGGCCCGCCGCCGCGCGCCGGCCAGGCGGTAGCGGCTGTGGGTTGGTAAAATCGAGCCGGTATTTGCAACTTCAGCTACAAGGTCCCTCAGGGGCGAAACAGGGCGCGCTAAGTTGGCCCAACGGGTCGGGATAGCGGAGGTCGGGTCGCTTTCAGAGGCTCTTCCGGTTCCGGCAACGATCGTGCCGGTGAAGGGGTTGCCGATCGTCGTGGCCGTGATCGGTGGCCTGGTGGCTGCAATCGCCACCAACTCCTACTGGGCGCTTGACTTCTATCACGTCGTTGGCGGTGGCCTTTGGACCGCGATCGACCTGTTTGTGGGGCTGGTGATCGGCCCGATCATGGGCTCGCTGCCGCCGCCGGCCCGGGTTGCCTTCTCCGCCCGGTTCATGCCGAAGATGTCGCTGATCATGCCGACGCTGGTGACGATGACCCTTGGTGCCGGGTGGCAGCTTGCCCGCCACCTTGGATTCCTCTACGTCTCCGGCTCGACCCACCACTGGCTGCTTGCCTCCTACGTGGTTGTAGGGGTGATGGCGATCGTCGCGCTAGGGCTGTTGGAGCCAGCCAACATCGCCGTGCTGTTTGAGCTGCGCAAGGAGCGGCCTGACCCGGCCGTGATCGAGCGGCTGATGCGCAGGTTTATCTACACCGCTGGGATCACCGGTGTAATGCAGATCGCCACCTTGGTGATCATGACCCGCTTGGCGACGATCTAGCGATGGCAGCCCTCGGCGCGGAAAGGCGGGATTACCCGGCGCCGCGGTGCACGGAGCTGACCTTGGCGACGATCGCGCTGATCGTCGCCGGGGGAATCAACATGGCAAGCCACATTCCCCACCGTGTGCCGCTTGCTCCGGCGTGGGGGCTGCTGGCGGCAGCCGCCCTTTGCTACGCGGCAAGTTGGGCTGTGCTGGCAAGGGCCGAAGGGTTCGCCTGGAGGCGGTTTTGGACGGTGTTTAGGTGGGCGCTCCTTGCCTACGCCGTCTCCGCGGGGATGATCGAGTACGTCTTTATCTACGACGGCGTGCGCGGTGCCACCTTGGGAGTGCTGAGCGGGATGCTGGCGTTGTTTGCCCTTGACGTCCCGTTTTCGATCGCCTACACCGTTGCCCGTTGCGCCGCCGACTAAGGCGGCCGCTCCGGTCTAACCCGCGAAAGGGTGACCGCGGGGAGGAGGCTGGGTCAACGCGGCGGTTGGAGACCCTACGACCCTGACGTGAGGCCGCCAGCCTCGAGTTCAACCGGTTAGCGGGCCGGAACGGCGCCGGCAACGCCACCTACACCAACACCACGATCCCTTGCCGCTGCCAATAGCGGCGGTGACGGTGGTGCCCGGCTTTACCCTCACGGCAGCGAAGCGGGCCTGCGGGGGCGTTCGGCGTTGCTCTCAACCCGTGGGCCCTCCTCAAGCCAACCGCGTCACTTTGATTTTTTCGTTGCGCTTCCGCCGGCGAACAGACCTAGCTCGGTCCGACTGCTGAGCTGACAAAACGCCAACAAAGTAGACGCATGAACGATCGAGCATCGGCACAACGTGCCGATACGTACAAGTGCAGTTTTCGCCTAGTTAGAGCAAACCGATCTAAGCCATTCGCTACAGGGCGGACCACTATGGCGCGACGGACGGCACAGGCGCAACCCGGACCACAAGAGGGTCCCGCTTTCCGCAGCAGCGACGTCCCCTGGCTGGCCCCTCCAGCCTGGCGATCGACGGTTGCCCTGGGAACGAGGTCGAGCCCCGCTGAGGGGCGGGAGGGGAGGTTGGGCTAACGAGAGCGCGTGTTGCGATCGCACCGGTTCTTACAGCAACCGTCACCCTTGGGGCGCTGGCGTTAGCGCCACCGGCTTTCGCTGGGGAATACGTTGTCTGGTACTGCCACAACCCAAGTGGCTATTACCCCTCCGGCGCTGGCGGCATCCCACCTGGAGGGCGGATCGTTCCGTTCCTGCAAGGCCCGACAGGTGCGGGCGGTGGCGGGGGTGCGCTCAACCTCTGTGGTCAAGGCGAAGGCGGCGCCCTTACTACCTTCCTTGCGGAAGGGGAACATCCAAGCGGATATGCAGTCGGTTTCCTCCTCGAAGCGCCGCCCTGGGCCACCATCAACTACTACGAAGCCGATATCTCAAAAGAGACGTGGTTCAGTAGCTCCAACCAGCCGTACATGGCGGTCTTTGCAGGGGGTGAGTCACCCCCCGACCTGGACTACGTGGCCCACCAGGAACACGAACAGAGCTGTCCAGCCGGAACCGCGCTCGTTTGTCCAACCTGGGAACACCTAACCGGGGTTTTTCGCGCAAACACGCATTCGATCGAGGTGATCGAGGCCTGCGGTACCGAATACACAACTTGCGGTGCGGCGCCTGCCCTGCAGATCTTCACTGTTTCATCCGTAGGCGTGCGGGTGAGCTATGACGAACGCCCCGGTGGGACGGTAGAAAGCTTCCCCAGCGAACTCCGCGGCAACGACACGATGACGATCACCGGGCGGCAACCCAACGGTCCCGGCATCAAAGCGGAGGTTGTCCGTATCGATGGAATCAAGACCTTTGAAGCGGGTCCTTCACAGCTGTGTGCACCACAGTCAAGCTTTAACGGGTACTTTCAAGGGAGCGGTCTCCCCGGATACTTTACGTTCATCCCCTGCCCCCAAGAACGGTCGGTCCAGTACACCTTGCCCAGCTACCGATGGAAGGACGGCTGGCACCACGTCGAAATCGAACTGGTAGATGCCGGCGGGACAGACGCCCTGCTTTACAACGGCGAAGCCTACTTCCACAACGCCCCCGCGAACCTAGCGGCCCCAGCGATTCTGGCCGGCGAACTGCTCGCCTACAACCCATTTTCGCCAGACCAAGACCAGGTTGTCGTTGCAGGAAAAGGCCAGTGGGTAGATCCCGAAGGGGTTTCGGGCCTAACCGAAACCGAAAGCCACTGGGAGATCTGCGGTCCCTCCGGCGCCAACTGCGCTGAACTGCCCGGTTCGCAAGGCCGCAGCGTCCTCGAAATCGCCCACGAACTCGTTGGCCACACGATCCGCTACTACACAGCGGTCGCTAACGCCGACGGCTCCAGCTCCGCCCTCTCTGCCCCGATCGGCCCCTTCAGCGAAGTCAAACCGGCAACGGGGACCCTGGTCCTGCCCAAGGGGCCGCTTCGCGGCGCAGTTCCAGTTCCGATCACCGCAAGCCAGCCTTCCCCGCCCGGCCTTTACCGCCTCTGGCTGACGGTGAAGAGCAAAGCGGGAAGGAGCTACACCCTTGCTGAAGACCGGCTTGCGAGCAACGCCTGCCACAAGGTCTCCCTTGCTCCGACCGGCGGTAGCGATAACTGCCCCGTCAAGGTTGAAACCACGCTTCCAGCAAGCACCGCCATTACCGGCTCCGCAAAACGGCTAAGGGAGGTACCCGCCGGTAGGTACATCGCCGAACTCCACGCTGAAGACGCTGCCGGCGACCGATTTGTGCTGGCGACTGCCGCCGTCCAAGTGGCCAACTACCACAAGGCGCCCCGGGGACGGATCCTCTTCACAGGACGGACCGCCGTCTGGTTTAGAAAACACGTGACGTTGGTTCGATCCTTTGGGCGGAGCGGCCTGAGGATCAGCGGTCGGTTGGTGTCGCCGAAAGGCCGGCCGCTTGTCGGCCAAACGGTTCGCCTGTGGTTTGGATCGACGCTCGGCCGAGGCGGTTTTCGCCAAGCCGCGGTTACCCGCTCCAACGATCAGGGCCGCTGGGCGTTCCGGATCCCGAAGGGCGGGTCGCGCGCGATCAAGGTCACATACGAAGGCGAAAGGCAAGGCAGCTCGACCCAGCGCCGGGACGTGATCGTGGAGAAGGTGCGTCCAGGGGTCCGCCTTTGGATCCGCTCCTTTGGCCACGGAGTCTTGAAGCTGATCGGTCGGATCGCCTTCGTGCGCACAAAACCGCCGCTGGTCGTCGTGCTCCAGAGGAGGGTGAACTACTCCTGGCAGGTGGTCGGTCGACCGCTGATGGTGAACAAGCGTGGCGAGGTGGTTATCACCTACCGTGTGCCGAAGATGCTTGGCCGTCGCCTCCGGTTCCGTCTTGTCGTCCCCGCCACCGCACACAATGCACGGGGAGCCTCCCGACCGGTGGCGGCAGGCGTACGGTGAGAAAGCCCCCGGAGGCGGTCGCCTTGCAACTGCATTGGTTTGGCACCTGCGGCTGACTCGGGCGCAGCGGCTTGGCGCTCGCAGCGGGATCGAGCTGGGGCGTTTTTTGGCGGCAGCGTCCGGTTGCCGCGTGCGCTGGGCGCCCCCTTAGGCGACCCGCTCTCGGCGCTGCTCCTCCACGAAGGTGTCGAGCGGGCCGACCTGCCAGATCCCCCCGCCGTCGTGGCGCTTTGCGATCCAGGCGCGGGCGTCTTCCCTGCCCAGCTCGATTAGCGCGTCGATAAAGTCGGGGTCGAAGAAGAGGTAGCTGAGTAGCTCGCCGTGGGTTGGGGAGTCGCCGCCCAGCAGCCGGTTGAGGAGGTGGAAGTCGGCGTCCCGCAGACCGATCAACCCTTTCAGGCGGTGGAGGCCTTTGATCGTTCCGAGGCCGCCGTACTTCTGCTTGAAGACCGCGGTCGCCAGCTCGCCGATCGCCCCTTTCTTTTCAGGGCTGATGAAGATGTAGGGAACGGCCCTGTAAGGGGGTTTACCTCGCGCTTGGCGGTAACGGTTGGCGGCTGGATCGGAGGCAAAGAAGGTGTTGACGTTTCCCAGCATCCGGACGTCGTCGATCATCGGATCGACCAGCCTGCCCTGGAGGACGTGGAGGGCGCCGTCGCCAAAGTCCGGCGGACCGTTCCCGTTGGTCCCCGGCTCCCCCGGTTCCGCCACCGAGTCCATACCCACGATCAGGAGCCGTTCGGCACCAAGGTCGAGCGCCGGTTTCAGGGGGGTATTGAGGCGGGTGCCGCCATCGATGTACCAGCCGGCAGCGGCCCTTGGGGTGTGGACGTGGACGGGAGGGAAGAGGATCGGGATCGCCGCTGAGGCGCGGACGTGCTCGGGCGTAAGCCGGCAGGAGACGTAGCTGATCGCGTGGGAACGGAGTGCCGGCAGCCGGCTTGCAAGGGGCTCGTTGCACTCGGTGAAGACGACCGGCCGGCCGGTGGCGGCGGAGGTGGTGACGACGCCAACCCCCGTCAGTAGGCCCCTCCGAAGGTTGCGGTGGAGCGCCGCCCAGTCGATCCAGCGGCGGAGGTTCTCCCGCAGCGGCTGGGGATCGAGCAGGCTGGGCACCCTTACCTTGGGAAGGGAGAGGATGCCGCCGGCGTAGCGCAGCGCTGTGATCGGCACCTGCCAGGTGAGGATCGGCTTGATCACCTGGCTTTTGTCGACGGACTGCCAGATCGCCAGACCCCGCTGGACCGCCTCTTCCGGGCCGTGGTGCCAGAGCGCAGCGAACCCGACAGCGTTTAGGGCCCCGACGCTCGAGCCGATCAGCAGTTGGGGCGGATGGCCCTCTTCTACGAGCCGGGGGACGATCACCGAAAGGACCCCGGCCTCGTAAGCGCCACGGGCACCGCCGCCAGAGAGAACGACGGCTAACCCGGTTCGGGCAGGGGCATCCTTGGCTTTGGGCATCGGTGGCAGGGACATTTTCCCATCCAAGGTATCGGCACCGCGTTCCCGCTCTGAAGAGCAACCGCTATCGAAAGCCTTGCCCGCCGGGCTATCTTTTCCTCATGGCAGCGGCGCTTGGCAGCGGCAAGGTCGCTCTGTCCCGGGCGGTGTTGGCCCTTTCCCTCGCCACAGCCACCACCGACCGTCACCACGCGCTGCGCTACGTCCTTGCCGCAGCCCTAGTCCTGATCGGAGCCGGTTTGGTCTGGTTCCTTCGCCACCGTTATCTTCTCCTGCGGGAGAGCCGGAATCGCAGGGGCACAGAAGCGAGCTGACGGGCGCACACCACCATCACCACCACGGAGGGGACAAGCCGGTTGACCTCGTCCTTGCTGCGCTGCCGGTGGCTGCGTTCATGGCCGGGGAGCTGGCTGTGGGATTGATCTTCCACTCCCTTGCCTTGGTCTCCGACGCAGCCCACATGGTTGTCGACCTTGCCACCCTCCTTCTAACGGCCGTTGCGCTGCGCCTCTCCAAGCGTGGCCCAGGGGATGTCCTTACCTATGGCTGGCGGCGGCTCGAGGCGCTTACCGCCCAGGGTTCTGGCGGTCTGCTGCTGGTGCTTGCTGGAGCGATCCTTTACGGCGCCGTCTTGCGTCTGATCCACCCCGCGGCGGCGGACGGGGCGGCGATGGTCGGGGCTGGCCTGGCAGGGGTCGTTGCAAACCTGCTGGGTACCGCCGCCTTGCGGAAGGGTCGGGGGCACAACCTCGCCGTCGAGGCCTCCTACCAGCACCTCTTCGCCGACCTTGCTGCCTTCATCGCCACCGTGGTCGCAGGGGGCTGCATCCTTGCCTTTGGTCTGCGCCGCGCCGATCCCCTCGCCGCTCTCTTTGTCGCCGCTTTGATGGTTCGTTCCGGGATCGGCCTCCTTGCCGCTAGCGGCCGCGTTCTCCTGGAGGGCGCTCCTCCCGGTTTAGAGCCGGCGAAGATCGGCCCGGTGTTGGCTGCTGTGGCAGGGGTGGTTGAGGTCCACGACCTTCACGTCTGGCAGGTAGGCAGCGACCTCCCCGTCCTTACCGCCCACGTTCTGATCGCCGAGGGGGAGGACCCCCACGAGGTGCGGTTGCGGCTGGAGGAGGTCCTGCGCGAGCGGTTCGGTCTCCACCACTCGACGCTCCAGGTCGACCATCCGCCCAAGCCCCGTCTGATCGAGCTAGAGCCGCCCCGTGGCGCTGCCGACCACGGCCCCAACCCTTAGCAGTGCGGTCGGAGCCGGGGGGTAGGCCGTCGGTCTGCTCCGTTTCGGCAGCGGGAGATCGCCCAGCGAAGATCCCTCGCTAGCAGCTCGGCCATGTCCAAGGAGAAGCTCTCTTTGACGACCACCCGCACCACTTCCAGGTCGGTGCAGTTGGGGGGCAAGCGGTAGGCGGGGACGATCCATCCCCGCTCCCGCAGCCGGGCGGAGAGGGCGGTCAGGTCGAGCTGCTTGGGATCCCGCGCTCTAGCCGTCACCACCGGCAACAGAGAGCCGTCGCCGATCAACTCCAGCTCGTCCAGCTCCTGGAGGCGGTGGGCAAGGGCTTGGGCTGCCGCGAGCGTTGCCTTGACGATCCGGTTGTAGCCCTCCCTGCCGAGGTGGAGGAAGTTGAAGTACTGGAGCACGACCTGGGCGCTTGGCCGCGAGAAGTTCAGCGAGTAGTTCTCCATCTCCCCGCCGAGGTAGCTGATCTTGAAGACCAGCTCCTCGGGCAGGTCGGCGCGGCTCCGAAAGACGACCGTCCCCATCCCGGGGTAGACGAGGCCGAACTTGTGGTTGGAGACGTTGATCGAGCGGACAGCGGGCAAGCGGAAGTCCCAGACGAGCTCGGGGGCGCAGAAGGGGAGGACGAACCCACCCGAGGCGGCATCTACGTGCAAGGGAATCGACCAGCCCCGTTCCTCCTTGACCCGTTCCAGGAGGGAGGCGATCGAGGCGATGTCGTCGAGCTGGCCGGTAAAGGTGGTCCCGACTACCCCAGCGACGGCGATCGTGCGCTCGTCTAAGAGCGGCTCGACCTGTTCAGCGGAGATCGTGTAGCGGCCCGGCTCAAGCGGCGCAACCCTTGCTTCGACCTCGAAGTAGCGGGCGAACTTCTCCCAACAGGTGTGGACGTCAGCCCCGATCACCATGTTTGGCCGCTCTACATCGAGGCCGGCCTCCCGTCTGCGCAGCTGCCAGCTCCGTTTGTGGGCAAGCATCGCTAACAGGATCGCCTCCGAGGAGCCGATCGTTGCCGTCCCAACGGCGTCGGTTGCCGCTGGGGCGTGGAAGAGGTGGGCGACGATCGAGACCACCCGGCGGTGGAGCTCCTGGGTCTGGGGGTACTCGTCCTGATCGATCAGGTTTTTCCCTGCCAGCTCGCTGGCAAGCCGTTCGGCCTCCGGCTCCATCCAGGTGGTGACGAAGGAGGCGAGGTTAAGGGTTGGGTTGCCGTCAAGGGAAAGCTCGTCGTGGATCACCTGGTAGGCGGCGCGGGGACCGATCCCCCGGGAGGGAAGGCGGTTCTTCGGTAGGGGCGCTTCGATCGCGCGGCCGGCATAGGTTGGGGAGCTGAACTGCTCCTCCCCTGATCTCACGGAGTGCATAAGGAAATGATCGCGAGGGGGGCGGATGGACCGGCTACTAAATAATGAGACTCATTCCTATATAATCCCCGGCATGAGCTACCTCCGTCTAAGAACAGCCAGAACAGCGGCCTTGCGCCTCCTTCTCGTTCCTGCCGTTGCTGGGGCGACCGTCCTTGGTGCAGCCGGTTGCGGCTCCTCTGGGGCGGCTAGCCACCGCTCTGCGCGGAGCTCCTCCGCTCCGCCGGCGATCCAGGGGGAAGCCGTGAAGGGCAAGATCAAGGTCGTTGCCGCCGAGAACTTTTGGGGCTCGATCGCCGCCCAGCTTGGTGGCAACGAGGTCAAGGAGCGGGCGATCATCACCAACCCAAAGGTCGACCCTCACAGCTACGAACCCTCTCCAAGCGACGCCCAGCTCCTCGACTCCGCCGATCTGGTGATCATCAACGGGATCGGCTACGACGAATGGGCGAAGCGGCTGCTTGCCGGCGGGGAACGGCCGCCAGACCAGATCGTGCTTGAAGTCGGCGAACTGCTTGGCCTCCACCCCGGCGATAACCCCCACCAGTGGTACTCCCCTACCTCGGTGGAAAAGGTGATTGCAGCGATTACCGCCGACTACATCCGCCTGAAGCCCAACTACCGCTCCTACTTCGAAGCGAAGCGGCGCGAATTCGAAACGGTCGACCTCGCCGCCTACCACCGCCTTCTCGCTGAAATACGCAGCCGGTTTGCAGGTGTTCCGGTCGGCTACAGCGAGTCGATCTTCCAGCCGATGGGCGAGTACCTCGGGCTGAAGCTGGTGACGCCGTACGAATTTGCCAAGGACGTTGCCGAGGGGGTTGAAGTCCCGCCCCAGCTCCAAGCCGAAGTCGAAGCCCAGGCCCGCGAACACAAGATCGACGTCTGGATCTACAACTCCCAGAACGCGACGCCGGGGATCAAGCGAATCAACCGGATCGCCAGTGCCGCTGGGGAGCCGATCGTCACGATCACCGAGACCCTAGATCCGGCCAACGACACCTTCGAGCAGTGGCAGGTGCTGGAGCTTGAACACCTAAAGGAGGCGCTCGCGGAAGCGGTGCGACGGGGATGAACGGCGGGAGCGAGCCAAACCAAACCGCTGCGGCAGCTTCAGCCGACCGTGACGGTTGGGAAGCGATCGGCCCTGCCCGGCCCCGGCGCGCGCAGACCCTGGTCGACCTTGCCGAGGGTGAGGTGCGCAGGGGCGGCAGGGTGGTCTGGAGCGGCCTCTCCCTCACCGTAAAAGGGGGGGAGCTGGTTGCGGTGTTGGGGCCGAACGGCGCCGGCAAGTCGACCCTCCTTCACGTCCTGTTGGGGCTGATCCCGCTTTCCAGCGGCCGGCTGACGATCTTTGGGCAGCCACTGGATGGCTTAACTGGGGGCGGGCTGCGGGCGATCCGCCGGCGGATCGGCTACCTCCCCCAGCGGCGCGCCTTCGACCCCCAGTTACGGATCCGGGCCCGCGACCTCGTTGCCCTTGGCCTTGAAGGGGGCCGGTTCGGCTTGCCGCTCCCTGCCGTGCCGGGGGTGCGGTTTGGTCCGTTCGGCCGGGCCCACAGCCGTCGCCGCCGGGTCGAACGGTTGCTTGAGGAGGTTGAGGCGATCGGCCTTGCTGACCGCGCGGTCGGCGAGCTTTCCGGCGGAGAGCAGCAGCGGGTCCTGATCGCCCAAGCGCTCGCCCAAGACCCGGAGCTCCTGCTGCTGGACGAGCCCCTGAACGGCCTTGACCTCCCAAGCCAGACGGCGGTCAGCGAACTTGTCGGTCGGCTCTGCCGGGAGCGGGGGATCGCAGCGTTGTTGGTGACCCACGACATCAACCCGCTCCACGCCGTCGTTGATCGCGTTCTGTACATCGCTGGCGGTAAGGGGGCGATCGGCACGGTCGAGGAGGTGGTGCGCAGTGACCTGCTCTCCTCCCTATATGGCTTCCCAATCGAGGTGATCCGGACCCCAGCAGGGCGCCTCGTTGTGCTGGGCGGCCCGGAGGCCCCAGCCCACCATCCAGAGCACCTATGACCATCCTCCTTGCCCTTGCCAACCCGTTCGGCCAACCGTTCCTTGTCCATGGGCTGGTGGCGACCGCGGCGATCGCCGTTGCCGCCGGGCCGATCGGTTGGTTTGTAGTCGCCAGGCGGGAAGCCTTCGCCGCCCACACCCTCTCGATGATGGCCTTCCCAGGGGGCGCAGTTGGCGCCGCGCTGGGCCTTCCTTTCGGGGCCGGGTACTTCGTGCTCTGCTTCCTGGCTGCCCTCCTCCTCTCGACCCTGCGCGGTCGCGCGGCAGCGCTGCGGTGGCTGGAGGAGCCGGCCCTTGTCGGCACCGTTGGGGTGGCGGCGTTAGCTGCAGGCTTCCTTGCCCTTGCCCTCTACGGCGGGGTGCTCGAGGATCTAGAGGCGCTCCTTTTCGGCTCCCCGTTTGGCGTCAGCGCGGGGGCTGCCCTTGCCCTAGGCGGCGTTGCCGCTTTGGTGGTGGCGTTCTTTGCGGTCGCTGGCCGGCCGCTTCTGTTGGCGACGGTCGATCCCCAGCTGGCGCGGGCGGCAGGGGTGCCGGCTGGCGCGGTCGAGGCTGCTTTCGTGGTGCTGCTTGGCTTTGTTGTTGCTGCGACCGCCCAGGTGAGCGGGGCGCTGCTCGTCTTCTCCCTGTTGGTTGCCCCACCCGCGGCAGCCCAGCGGCTCACCAGCTCCGTTGCCACCGCCTTTGCCCTCAGCTTCCTGTTTGCGCTGGGGGTTGGCTGGCTTGGATTGATCCTCTCCTACTGGACCAACCTGCCGCCAGGGTTCCTCCTCTCAGCCCTTGGCCTTGGCCTTTACCTGCTTGCAACCTTCGCCCGCTTGATCGGGACCGTTCCCCTCCGACGACCTGGAGCCGTCCGTGTCTGAAGCCGTCCACAACGCGCTGCTCGCAGGGCTGCCGCTTGCCCTTGGCGGCGGCCTCCTTGGTTACTTCGTAGTTCTCAGAGGTGAGGTCTTTGCTGCCGATGCCCTTAGCCACGTCTCCTTTACAGGGGCGGTGCTTGCTAGCGCGGCGGCGATCGACCTTCACCTCGGCCTGTTCCTTGCCACCCTAGCGGCCGCGCTAGCACTAGCCTTGCTCGGTCGCCAAACCAGGGTCGATGACGCGACGATCGGGATCGGCTTGGCGGCGATCCTTGGGGTTGGCGTGCTCGCCCTCCACCTCCTTGCAACCGGCGCGCTGGGCGGCGAAGGGGAGGCTGCAGCGGCCACCCTGTTCGGATCGCTCTTCACCTTGAGCGGTGGCGAAGCGAGGGTAGCTGGGGCGGTTGGCGGCGGGGTGGCGGTGGTAACCGTGCTGCTCTTCCGGCCGCTTCTGTTCGCCTCCCTCCAAGGGGAGGTCGCCCAGGCCCGGGGAGTACCCACCACGGCCCTTCGGATCGCCGTTCTGTTGTTGCTTGGCGCCGAGGTCGCTGCCGGAACGGAGGCGCTGGGGGCGCTGTTGGTGCTGGGGCTGATCGCAGCTACCGGTGGGACCGCCCACCGCCTCGTCCGCTCTCCGTACCTGGGCGCTGCAACCGCGGGGTTGCTGGGCATGGCCGCCCTTGCCGTCGGGGTGACAGCAAGCTACTTGCTGCCCCCGCTGCCGCCAGCTGCAGCGGTGGTTTTGCTCCTTGCCTGCCTCCACCTCGGTACGGTTGCGTTATGAACGGTGCAGGGTGGCAAAAGGCCGCTGAAGCGGCCCTCGCCCGGGCCGGCTACCGGCGGGGAGGTGCCCGCCAGGCCGTTGTTTGCGCTCTGGCTGAAGAGGGGTGTGCGCTGACCGTCCCAGAGCTGGAAGAGCGGCTCCGGAGGCGGGGGGCGCGGGCAAGCCGGGCCTCGATTTACCGGGCGTTGGAGCAGCTCGAGGAGCTTGGGTTGGTGGCCAAGGTGGCAACCGGCGACGCAATGGCCCGTTACGAGCGCCTTTCCAGCGGCGGCGAGCACCACCACCACTACGTCTGCGAACGGTGCGGGCGGGTCAGCCCCTTCTTCGACGCGGCGTTGGAGGAGGCGATCGGTGCGCTTGCCAAACGGCTCCCGGGGACCGTTAACGGCCACGAGATCCAGCTTCGGGGTTGGTGCGCCCGCTGCGCTGTAGCCGGCGGCCAGCCGGGGCGGGCAAAGGCCGAGGCGGCTTAGCCTCTCTCTGCCTCAGGCAACAGCGGCGGCAGGCGGCGGAGCAGGGCTGGACCCCGCCAGGCCCGCTCCCCGACGATGCCAAGCAGGGAAGGGATCAGCAGGCACCGGATCAACCCTGCGTCGAGGAAGATCGCGCTTGCCAGGGCGAGGCCAAACTCAGCGATCACCCGTTCGCCGCCAGCGATGAAGGAGCAGAAGACGCAGACCATGATCGCTGCTGCAGCGGTGATCACCGGTCCGGAGAGGGCGAGGCCGCTCGCCGTTGCAGAGCGGGCCTCCTCCCCGGCGTGGTAGCGCTCGTGGATCCGCGCCAGCAGGAAGACCTCATAGTCCATCGAGAGGCCGTAGACGATCGCAAAGACCATCACCGGAAGGAAGGACTCGATCGGTCCCTTTCCAAACGGGCTGAACGGCCCAAGCAAACCCCACTGGAAGACCGCGACCACGATCCCCAAGGAGGCACCGATCGAAAGCAGGTTCAAAAGGGAGGCTTTGATTGCAAGCAGGGGGGAACGGAAGGCCAGCAGCAGGAGCAGGGCAGCCAACGCCGAGACGATGCAGATGAACAGGGGCAGCCTTCCTTCAAGGGCAGCGGAGAAGTCAAGGGAGGCAGCGGTTACGCCGCCTACCAGCACTTCCAGCGGCGCCGCTTCCTCCAGCGCCGGAATCAGCCCTCTTCGAAGCCGCTCCACGAGCGCCTTGGTGGCGGCGGTCTGCGGTCCAGCGGCTGGTTGGACGGTGATCGCGGCAACGCGACCGTTTTCAGACCGCGGGACCGCCGAGACCGCGACAACGCCGCCCCCCCGCAACAGGGCGCCCCGCAGCAAAGCAAGGGTGTGGGCGGGGTTGTCTCCCGGCTGGAGGGCTCGGGCAACCACCGAGATCCGGCCGTTAGCGCCGGGGCCGAACTCCTTGGCGATCAGCGAGTGGGCGCGGTAGCTGGTGGTGCCAGGCCGCCCTTCACCGCCGTTCGAGAAGCCGAGCTGGAGCGACCCTACCGGGGCGATCAGCAGCGCGATCACAACCGTTGCAACTGCAGCAAACCAAAGCGGGCGGCGCAGCAACAGCGCAGACCACCGCTGCCAGCTCCAGGGGCCCTTGGTGAGCCGAGCGAAGGAAAAGGGGGTCCGCAACAGCCGCCTGCCGCAAAGGGCAAGGAGGGCCGGCAGGAGGGTCAGGGAGGAGAGGACGACGGCAAGGACCGCCAAGGCTGAGGCGGCGGCAGCGCCGGCAAGGATCCCGGCGCCGAGGAGGCCCATCCCCAACAGGCTGATCACGACGGTGAGGCCGGCAAACAGCACCGCCCGCCCAGCGCTGCGCATCGCCACCGAGACGGCCTCGGTCACCGCTGCCCCCTCTCCCAGCTCCTGGCGGAAGCGGTTGAGCAAAAAGAGGGCGTAGTCGATCCCCACCCCTAACCCGACCATCGCCGCCAACTCCCCAGAAAAGCTAGGCATTTCAAAGAGCCTTGAGGTGAGAGCGATCAGACCGCTTGCCGCGCCCAACCCGGCCAAGGCGGAGAGGATCGGTAAAGCGGCTGCTAGGGGGGAGCCGAAGGTGAGCAGTAGCACCACCAACGCTGCAAGGAGGCCGACCGCCGTCGCGGTGTCCACAGAGGAGCCCTCGGTTGCTTCCACCGCTCGCCCTCCAGCGGCAGCGGCTGCAACCGGGGCGGCCCGAGCGGTCCCTTTTACCGCCTTGACAACCCCCTTCACCACCGCCGGTGGCGGCTGGGGAGAGGCGAGGTCTAATTCCAGGAGCGCCGCCTGGCCGGACCGTCCTAGCTGCGGTCCCACGACCCCCCTTACCCCCGCCAGCTCCCGCAGCCTCCCCTCCAGGTCCGCCAAAGCTACGGCTGCTGGACCGCTGCGAAAGGTGTAGTGGTGGCGGGCGACCAACACCACCGGGACCGTTTCGCCCCGCTGGTTAGGAAAGGCCTTGGCAAGCAGGTCACCGGCCCGCTCCGCTTGGGAGCCGGCGAGGGCAAGGTTGTCCGAGTACCGTGGCTTGATCAGGTGGCCGGCGCCGAACAGCGCCAACGCCACCACCAACCACCCCGCTACGACGGTGCGGGGATGGCGCGCGGCAAAGCGGCTAACCCGGGTCATTCCAGAGAGGCTACGGCTTTCGATTAACGCTCCCTTAGCCCTCCCTTTTGATCCGGACAAACCTCCGGCCCCAAGAGAGGCTAGTTACAAACTGCTAGCGGTTGTCACCGCGGCACTACAAACAGCTCCAGCTGGCCGCGGAGGAGGTGTTCGTTGCCGTTTCCCTCCGGCTCGGCGATCACCCCCGCTGCAACGGCTGGGCTGTTGAAGTGGCCGGGCCTTCCCGGAAGGGTGAGCAGCGGGTGGGGGGAGCGGGGAAGGTAGACGTTGATCCCCCCGGAGCTGGGGTTGTAGACGTAGAGAAGGGAGCCGGCAAAGATCGGGCTTGTCCCTGGGATGCGGTTCTCCCACAACGGCTGCAGTCGGCCGGCACGGAGGCGGTAGGCGGCGGTGGCGGCGCCGTCGGCGACGAAGACCTTCGTGCGGCCGTTGTGGTGCCAGACGCAGGGCTGGGTGAACAGGGGCGCCCCACCCGGCGTGGGAAGCCGCTGCAGTTCTCCACCCAACCCCCGCTTGCGCATCCGGCCCACGCCGACTACGCGCAGCAGGCCGTCCTTTCCCCCCAGCAAAAGCTCCCGCCCGGAGAGGACCGCTGGCCCGCCCGAGCCGAGATCAAGGTCTTCGCGGTCTAGGTAGGCTTGGCCGGTTGGGGTGAACGTTCCCCGAAGGCTGAGGTGGGGGAGGGAGAGCAGGAGGGCGGAGTCGCCGAAGGCGGTGCGGGCGTTGTAGGGGCCGTTGCCGGTGACCACGGCCACCTCCCGGTCACCGGGCAGGACCACGGCGCCGGCTCGGGACCAGATCGCTGAGTCGGAGTAGGGGCAGCGGTAGGGGTTTAGCAGATAGCGGCGGTTTGAGCAGAGGGCGTTGAAAACGGAGACGATCCGGCCGCTTGCCCGTTCGATCACCACCAGGTGGCCTTGGTAGGGAGGGATGTCGCCGTAGTAGCCGCCGGTGGTGACGAGGAGGTACGGGCCGACGGCGCCCAGGGCGGAGGAAAGCTTTTCCCGCTGGGGGTCTGTGGTCACGGTGACCGGGAACCCGTCCCCAACTTCCCGCCCGGTCTGGAGGCTGAGCTTGCGGATCTTGCCGTCCGGATCGGGGGCGTAGACGTAAGGTTCGCCGGGGACGAAAAGGGGGCTTGCGTTGGTGAGCTGGCTGGTGGCGGCGTAGCGGCTGAAGTCCGGCGGGGTGTAGCTCCAAAGGACCCTGCCGGTCTGGGCTTCGATCGCAAAGGTGCGGCCGTAGGTGGAGGTTGCGATCACTACGGTTCGGTTCCGCCCCAACACTGGGACCGATCCGAGCACGAGCGGGGAGGAGTCGACCGTGCCGGGGAGGGTGACCGTGATCCGCTTCAGACGCCGCAGGTTGGCGGGGTCGATGCCGGGGGAGGCGTTGGTAGCGTCGAGCCGCTGGCTGTCAAGGCCGAACTGGGGCCATTGCGTCAAGGAAGCCGGCGCGGCGGGGCTGGGCTGGAAGGAGCGGCGGCTTGCTTTGGCGGTCGCACACCCGGCCAAAAGCAGGCAGGATGCGGCGGCAAGGAGCCGGGTTTGCCTGCGCCTGACCACGGGGGTATCCTGGCAGCCGTGGCCCAGAAAGTAAAGGTTGGGGATCCGGCACCGGACTTCGAGCTGGAAGGAACCGATGGCCCGTTTCGGCTCTCCGCGCACCGGGGAAAGCCGGTAGTCCTGCTCTTTTATCCGGGGGACGAAACGCCGGTCTGCACCAAACAGTTCTGCTCCTACCGGGACAACTGGGACCGGCTCAGCCGGTTGGGGGCGGTTGTGGTTGGGATCTCCGGTCAGGACCTAGCCTCCCACGAAAGCTTCAAGCAGCGTCACGGCCTGACCGTCCCCCTGCTTGCGGACCCGACCGGCACGGTCGCTCGCCTCTACGGCGTCCGGCACCCGCTCCTTGGCACCCGTCGGGCCGTGGTGATCGTTGATCCGGAGGGGGTGGTTCGGTTTCGCCACGACCACCTCTTGGGACTACGGTTCATGACCGTGGAGCAGATCGAGCAGGCGTTGGTCGGGGTCGTCTCCGCCGCCCGCTAGCGGCCCTTAGAGCGGTTTGCGGGGACGGAGTCCGACCCCACCGTCGACGCCGGTTCGCTCCAGTTCCCGGGGCCGGGGGGAGGGGGACGGCAGGCCGCCAAGGGGACCCTTTGCCGCAAGCTGCCGGTGGAGCTCGATCAGCTCCTCCTGGAGGTTGCGGGGGGCTTCCCCGGGTTGGGGCGAGCGCCGTCGCCAACGGCCATCGGCCCCCAGCTCCCAGGAGTTTGTGTTGTCTGCAAAGGCCCGTTCCAGGACGTCGACAAGCTGCTCCTGAAGCGCCGGCTCGACGATCGGCACAGCCGCCTCCACGCGGTGGTCGAGGTTGCGCGGCATCAGGTCGGCTGAGGAGATGTAGACCGTCCGCTGGTTGCCCCGTTGGAAGAGGAAGATCCGGGCGTGCTCAAGGAACCTGCCGACGATCGAGACGACCCCGATCCGCTCCGACACTCCCTCCACCCCCGGCCGCAGGCAGCAGATTCCCCGGACGTTGAGGTCGACCTTCACCCCGGCCCGGGAGGCTTCGTAAAGGGCCTTGATGCAGGTCTGGTCGACCAAGGCGTTGATCTTCAACGCGATCCGGGCCGGTTCGCCGTCCTTTGCCGCTGCAACGGTCCGGGCGATCTCGGCCAGCACCCCCTCCCGCAGGTGTTCAGGGGCGGTGAGGATCCGCCGGTACCGCTTCTGCCTGCCGAAGCCGGTCAGGTAGTTGAACATGTCGGCGATATCGGCACCGATCTCCGGATCGGTTGTGAAGAGGCCGAGGTCGGTGTAGATGCGGGCCGTTACCGAGTTGTAGTTGCCGGTGCCGATGTGGACGTAGTTGCGCACGCCATCCCCCTCCCGGCGTACGACCAGCACGCACTTCACGTGGGTCTTTAGTTGGGGCTGGCCGTAGACGACGTGGACCCCAGCCTGCTCTAGCGCCCGCGCCCACTGGATGTTTCGCCGCTCGTCAAAGCGGGCCTGGAGCTCGACTAGGGCAACCGCCTGCTTGCCCCGTTCCGTAGCCTCGATCAGCGCCGGGACGAGCCGGGAGTCGTCGGAGGTGCGGTAGAGGGTCTGCTTGATCGCTAGGACATCGGGGTCGGCCACGGCCTGTTCGACAAACCGCTCCACCGAGGTCGCGAAGGAGTCATAGGGGTGGTGGACAAGGATGTCCCCTTCTCGCATCGCTGCAAAGACGTCCGGCGCCTCTCCCTCGTGCCGGAGCAGCCGCGGCTGGGTGATCCCAGCAAAGGGCTTGAACCGGAGCTTCGCAAGGGCAGGGAGGCGGGCGATCTGCTCCAAGCCCCGCATGTCGAGGAGGGAGGGGGTTGGGTAGAGGTCCCGCTCTTCGACCCCGAGCAAGGTGACCAGCTCGCCGAGCAGCTGGGCGGTGCATCCCTCGGCGACCTCCACCCGCACTACCTCTCCAAAGCGGCGCCGGCGCAGCTCCGCCTCGACCGCCTGAAGCAGGTCGGCGGCGTCGTCGGAGACCTCGAGGTCGGCGTCCCGGGTGACCCGGAAGTAGCTGTTCGCCACGATCTCCATCCCTGGGAACAGCTCCTCCAGGTGGTGGGCGATCACCTCCTCCAAGGGCAGGAGCTTGACCCCGTTTCGGCTCTCGAAGGAGATGAAGCGGGGGAGGTTCTCGATCGGGACCTTCACCCGGGCGAAAACAGTTTGGTCGACGGCGGGGTCGCGGACCAAAACGGCAAGGCTCAAGGAGAGGTTGGAGATGTAGGGGAAGGGGCGGCCGGGAGCGACAGCAAGCGGGGTGAGGGCGGGGAAGATCGCCCGCTGAAAACGGGCCCGTAGCTTCCCTCGCTGGCGGCTGTCGAGGTCTTGGACGGAGGCGATCTCAACCCCCCGTTCGGCAAGCAGCGGCCGCAGCTGCTCCTCGAAGCAGGTGGCAAGCCGCCTGCCTGCCGCCAGGACCTTCTCCCGGATCGCAGCGATCGTCTGGGCTGGGGTGAGGCCGTCCGGGCCGGGACTGTTCACCCCGGCGTCGAGCTGGTCGTGGAGGCCGGCGACCCGAACCATGAAGAACTCGTCGAGGTTCGAGGTGTAGATCGCGCAGAACCGCAGCCGCTCCGCGAGCGGCACCGCAGGGTCTTCCGCCAGCTCAAGGACCCGGAGGTTGAAGTCAAGCCAGGAAAGCTCGCGGTTGAAGTAGAGGTCGGGGTCCTCAATGGACCTGCCCGCTGGGCAGGTCTGGTGCGCCTTGCTTGCCACCGCAACCTCCCTTTGGGTCAGCTGGTGATCTTCGCCCGCTCCTGGCTGCGGGTGGGCGGGCCCGGCTGGAACTCAGCCAGCGGCTCCGCTGCAAACCGGTACCCGACGCCGAAGTGGGTGTGGATGTACCGCCAACCTGGGGAGGCCGCCCGCAGCTTCTGGCGGACCTTGCGGACAAAGACGTCGACGGAACGGTCTCCCCGCACCATCACGTAACCCCAGAGGCGGCTGTAGATCTCCTCCCGCTCCAGCACCCGTCCGTTGGCGCTGGCGAGCAGCTCCAGCAGTTCGTACTCCCGCCTGGTGAGGTCCAGGCTTACCCCCCGGACATAGGCTTGGTAGCGGTCTGGCCGGATCTCCAGCTCTCCGGCCCGTAGGGGCTCCGCTTCCCGCTGGGATCCGCCCTCCCCTTTGCGCCGCAGCACCGCTTCCAGGCGGGCGACCACCTCCTCTGGGTGGCAGGGTTTGGCGATCCAGTCGTCCGCTCCGGCGCGCAGGCCCCGCACCCGCTCTGCAACGCTGACCGGGGCTGTGCAGACCAGCGCCGGCAGGAGGGGAAGGGTTGTGTGGAGCCGTTCCAGCCAAACGATCCCTTGGCCCTCGAAAAGGGTCGGGTCGACCACCACCGCAGAGGGGCGCAACGCGGTAAGGGCCTCCACGGCAACCGGCCTTTCGACCACGATCAGCTCCGCCTCCAGCCGCCGCAGACGGTTCTCTAAGACCGTTAGGAACCCCCTGTCGTGGTCGATCGCCACCACCCGCGCCCGCTTCAAGACCACCCCTCCCGGCGCGCCGCTGTGGTGGGCTGGTGCCTCCCTAATCACTGCTTCCAATCTATCCAGATTTGCCACGGAACTGCCTCCCCCTTACGGCTCCGACTCCCCTTCGGTTCGGCTGCCGGTCGCTAGTGGACCGGGGATCGGGTGGGAGGAGTCGGAAAACTCGGTGAAGCTGCCGGTGACCACAAAGACCGTCTGCTCGCCGATATCGACGGCGTTGTCGCCGATCCGCTCCAGCGCCCTTGCCACCAGGATCATGTGCATCCCCCACTCCCTCGTGTCGTGGTCGTCGCCCGCCTCCAAGGCGAGGTGGAAGATCTCCCGGTTCAACCGGTTGATCTCGCGGTCCCTGCGCACCAGGTCCTCGGCGAGGTCGATGTCCCGGTTGGCGAACGCAGCCTTGCTTTGGAGGGTCTCAACCTTTGCCGCCTCCGCCATCTGGACAAGCCGTTCGACAACCTCCGCCTTTGCCGGCGGGTTGTGGCCGGAGAGCGGCAGCAGCTTGGCGATGTTTACGCACTGGTCTCCCATCCGCTCCATCGACCGCAGGACGTGGAGGAGCGCTGCTACCAGCCGCAGGTCGCCGGCGACCGGGGCCTGGAGGGCAAGGAGGGAGAGCAGGGACTGGTGGACCTCGATGTAGCGGCCGTCGACCTTGTCGTCGTTTGCGATCACCAGCTCAGCAAGGGAGATGTCTTGGTTTGCCAGCGCCTCGCCGACCCGCTCCAGCTGCTCGACCACAAGGTCGAGACCGCCCAACGTCTGTTCCTCTAGGCGCCGTAGCTGGGCCTGTAAGTGAGGCCTGCCGGTGCCGGAAGGCCCCTCAGCCGAACTTGCCGGTGACATACTCTTCGGTCCGCCGGTCGCGGGGTTTGGTGAAGATCTCTGCGGTTGGCCCTGCCTCGACCAGTTCGCCGTCGAGGAGGAAGGCGGTGCGGTCGGCGACGCGGGCGGCCTGCTGCATGTTGTGGGTGACGATCACGATCGTCACCCTCCGCTTCAGGTCGCCAAGCCGGTCCTCGATCTTCAAGGTCGCGGTGGGGTCAAGCGCTGAGCAGGGCTCGTCGAGGAGCAGGACGAGGGGGTCAACCGCCAGCGAGCGGGCGATGCAGAGCCGTTGCTGCTGTCCTCCGGAGAGGGCGTGGGCCGGCGCCCCAAGCCGGTCCTTTACCTCCTCCCACAGGCCGGCGTCCCGCAGCGACCGCTCCACGATCTCCGGGAGGTGGCGCTTCGGGACGCCGGAGAGCTTGGGCCCAGCGGCGACGTTGTCGAAGATAGACATCGTGAGGAAGGGGTTTGGCCGCTGGAAGACCATCCCTACCGCCCTGCGGACGGCGATCACATCGATCGCTGGGTCGTAGAGGTTGAGGTCGTCAAGCAGCACCCTGCCCTCGCTGCGGGCCCCAGGAAGCTCCTCGTGCATCCGGTTGATGCAGCGGATCAGGGTCGACTTTCCGCACCCTGACGGGCCGATTACAGCGGTGATCTGGTTGGCCTCGAAGTCGAGGTCGATGCCCTTCAGCCCTTCCTGGTCGCCGTAGAAGGCGCGCAGGCCCCGGAGCCGCACCGTCGGGGCCTTGCGGAACCCATCCCGGATCGCCGCTGTCCCACCCTCGCGCACCGGTTCCCGGTCGGCAGCAGCAGGTGGTTTGATCGGCGGCCTTGCGCTCATAGACCTACCCGGGACCTGGTCCGCGCGTAGAGGTAGCGGGCAACGAAGTTGAGAGCCAGCACGAACAGGATTAAGAGTAGGGCAGCGGCCCACGCCTCGTTGTGTTCTTCCGGTGAATTCCCTTCAGCGAGCTGGAAGATCCGCAGCGGTAGCGAGGCGACGGCGTGGCCCGGGTTGATAGAGATTCCCTGTGCGAACACCGAGCAGGTGAAGAGCAAGGGGGCGGTCTCGCCGGCAACCCTTGCCACCGCCAGCAGCACGCCGGTAAGGATCCCCCCTGCCGCCCCCGGCAAGACGATCCGCAAAAGCACCTTCCAGCGGGGCAGGCCGAGGGCAAGGCCTCCTTCCCGGATCGGCCGCGGAACGAGGGCAAGGACCTCCTGGGCGGAGCGGGCGACGATCGGCAGCATGATGATCGCTAAAGCGATCCCGCCGGCGTAGGCGGTTTGCCCAGAGCCAACCACCAAAAGGGAGAAAACAAGGATCCCGGTAACGATCGTCGGCACCCCGTTGAGGACATCGAGGACGAACCGCAGCCCATTAGCGATCCGGGGCGGGGCGAACTCGTGGGTGTAGAGGGCGACAAGCAGACCGATAGGCACGGCAAAGGCCGTTGCCAGGAGGATCAACAGGCCGGTGCCGACGATGGCGTTGGCGACGCCGCCTCCTTTCTCGCCAAACGGCACTTCGCTGTGGATCAACAGGTCCAGCCCGAAGGCACCGGCACCCTTGACGATCACCGACCCGATCACCAGCGCCAGCACGCCAACCGCAACCACCGCCCCTGCCGTTGCAGCGGCCTCCATCACGACGTTGACCGCTCGGCGGCGGCGGAGGTGGCCCTCCTTTCCTTCCAGCCGTGCCTGAAGGGCGAGGTCGCTCATCGTGCCACCGCCCCTGGGACTCCTGCTGCTGCGCCGGCAACGGTCCGCGCGACCAGGTTGGAAAGGACCGCCAGGACGAGCAGGATCCCCGCCAGGTAGGCGAGGGAGGAGATCTGGAGGGTTGTCGTCGCGCCAAGGTACTCGGAGGCGATCCTGCTGGCAAGGGTGTCCCCAGGGGCAAAAAGCGAGGCGTGGATCCCAGGGGTGTGGCCGACCACCATCGCCACCGCGATCGCCTCGCCAAGCGCCCGGCCAAGGCCAAGCAGGACCGCCCCCACGATCCCGTTGCGGCTGTAGGGGAGGATCACCAGCTTCACCATCTCCCAGCGGGTCGCCCCCAGGGCAAGCGCCCCTTCCTTGAGCTCTCTAGGCACCGAGGCGAAGAGCTCCCGGGTAACGGTGGAGACGATCGGGACGGTCATGATCGTCAGCACCAGCGCGGCCGGTAGGAGCCCTGCTGGGGAGCTGGGGCCTGAGAAGAGGGGCATGAAACCGAGCACCGACCGCAGCGCTGGCTCGATCGTCCGAGCCAGCACTGGACCCATCACCGCGATTCCCCACAGGCCGAGGACGGCCGAGGGGATCGCCGCTAGCAGTTCAACCAGCATGCCGACCGGGGCCTGCAGCGGCCGCGGCGCGAGCTCGGTTAGGAACAGCGCGATCGCCAACGAGAGCGGCGCAGCGATCAGGAGCGCAAAGGCCGAGGTCACCGCGGTGCCGAAAAGGAAGTCGGCTGCGCCGAAGTGGCCGGTGACCGGGTTCCATTCCTGCCTACCGATGAAGGCGAGGCCGAACCGAGAGATCGCCAACGAGGCCTGGTCGAAGACCTTGTAAAAGACCCCTACCAGGACGACCGCAGTGGCGATCCCGCCAAGCAAGGTGAGCACCTGCAGCAGCCGGTCGCCGAGGTGGCTTGTCCGGGCCGTTAGCTTGGGCGCCCATGGCGGCGCGAGCTGCTTGGTGCTCACCTTGCCCAGCTACCCCTACGGCTTGATCTTTTCGATCGCCGCTTCGTCGATCTTCACCACCGAAGGCGGCAGCGGTATGAAGTCGAGGTGGGGGCCGAACTTCTGGCCGGTGGTGATCGCCCACTTCAGGAACGCCTTGAGCGTTTCCGCCTTAGGTGATTCCAGCGGCACCAGGACGTAGGTGAAGGTGGCGATCGGGTAGGCGTCCGGTGCCGAGGCCGGTGGGTCGACCAACGAGATCGCGTTGTTTTCTGGCGCCGAGGTGACCGCCCGTGCCGCCGCTTCGATCGTTTCCACATCGGGCACCGGGTAACGGCCGGCGGCGTTCTGGATCAACGCGAAGTGGTAGTGGTTCTCAAGGACGTAGGCGTTCCCGATGTAGCCGATCGCGCCGGGGGTGGAGGCGATCTGGGTGCCAACCCCGGAGTTGCCCTTGCCGCCGATCCCTACCGGCCAGCGTACCTGGGTCGAGTTGCCGACCTTTTCCTTGAATTCCGGGCTGATGTGGGAGAGGTAGTTTGTAAAGGCGAAGGTGGTCCCGCTGCCGTCGGTCCGGTAGACCGGGGTGATCTTCAAGCTCGGCAGCTTCACCCCCGGGTTCAGGGCTTGGATCTTGGGGTCGTCCCAGTTGGTGATCTTGCCTAGGAAGATTTCCGCCACGACCGGCCCGGTCAGCTTCAGCTCGTTGCCGACCCCCGGGACGTTGTAGGCGACCAAGACCGCTGTAAGGGCCCACGGGATCTGCTCAACCCCCTTTGCTTCCTTGAACTCGTCTTCGGTAAGGGGGGCGTCGCTTGCGCCGAAGTCGACGTCACGGGCGGTGATCGAGGCGATTCCCCCGCCGGAGCCGACCGCCGAGTAGACGATCGTCACACCGGCCGTCCGCTGGTATTCAGGCGCCCAGACGGAGATCAGCGGGGCGACCAGCGTCGAGCCGGCGCCGGTGAGCTCGGTGGCCCGGCTGCTGGCGGCGGACCCGCTCTTTGCAGATGGGGACGACGCGGAGTGGCTTGAAGAGCCGCACGCTGCAACGGCAAGGGTTGCTCCTGCCGTTGCCACTGCCATCAACAGCTTGGTTTGTCCAGTCACTAACGCTCCTTTTGGTCGTTTCAATCGGTCTTTTCCTGCTCTCTGACCCTGTCCCACCCGTTTTGGTATCCGAACAGCTGCAAAAAACCGAGGTGTGAAGATCTCGTGAACTCTGCCCCGCCGCCCCGGCAGCGATACTTGCGGCGATGTGGCGGCGCGGCGTCGAGCGAACGGTAGCCGATCTACTCGGCGAGCAGGTGGCGGTTGCAGGCAGATCGGTTGAGGCGGTGCGCGGCCTCGTCGACGAGCTCCCGGAACCGGCGGAGGAGACGGTAGCCGCCCTTGCCAAGCTGGAGGAAGAGGGGGACCAGCTCGCCAGGGAGCTGATCGGGCGGGCTGCGGTGTTGCGCCGTCCTGGGCCGACGTTAGCCGGCGGAGGAGCCCAGCTCCTTGCGCAGGCTCTCGACGACATCACCGACGCCGTTGTCGAGTTCGGCATCCGCCTTGCCGCTTACAGAGTCGAGGCGCCGCTTGAGCAGGCCCTTGCTTACCTCGACCTCCTTGCCGAGGCAGTTGCGGCCCTGGGCGAAGCCGTCCGGCAGGTCCGTCGCGGTCGGGCACCCGAGGAGGCGGTTTCTACCGTCGAGGACCGGGAGCACGCCGGCGACCGGCTTGAGCGGGAAGCCCTTTCATCCCTCTACGCGGAGGGGATCGATCCCCTCCTAGCGCTGCGCTGGACCGACCTGCTGGGCCACCTCGAGCAGGCGTTGGACCGCTGCCGCCGCGCCGCTGTGCTGTTGAGCGGCTTAGGCGCCGCCCGCTAGCGGTGTCGGCCGAACTGGGGCCGACCGGTCGGCAACGCCCGACCGCCTAGGCCGCCAGCAGCCGGCACCGACCGGGGGCGCAGGGAGGGGGGCAGAACGCGGACGTATAGGGAGGTTGCGAGGTTGTTTGCCCAGTCGAGATAGGGCTGGAGACGAGGGGCGCAAACTGCAAGGGCGCTGATCAGTCCCACGCCGATGCCGCCGACGATATCGCTTGGCCAGTGGATCCCCACCATCACCCGGGCGACACCGATCAGGATTGCCCAGATCAGGGCTGCGATCGCGGCCGTTCTTTTGCCGGCTAAGGCGAGGACGCCGACGATCGCAAAGGAGCCGGAGGCGTGGTCGGAGGGGAAGGAGGCGTCGGCGGGATGGGGGATCAGCTTGTGGAATTCGTGGAGGACAACAAACGGCCGCGGGCGGTCCCAGACCGTGTTGATTACCTTCACGCTCAGCAGGGCAAGGATCGTGGCGATCCCGGCTCCGAACGCGGCAAGCCTTCCCTGCGCCGAGATCAGGAACCCCTCGCGGCCCACGGCTAGCCAGGCCACTGCAACCGCCCCGACGAGCAGGAAGACCGCATACTGGGCGAAGAACTTCGCGATGTCGCCGACGGCCTTATGTTCGAAGGCAAAGTTGTTGAGGGCGTGGTAGATCGAGGTATCCATGGCTACCGTTCACAACTTGTTTACAACCTCCCGAAGGGTATCCAACCGCAGCCTTGCCCGCGCCAGGGGTGCTGCCGGGGACGAGGGGAGGACCGGTTAGGTGTTGCGCCGGGGCGCTAGGCGAGTCCAACCGCCGCCGCGGATGTTTGAAACCCGCAGCGAGTCCTGGCAGCGAGCCGGCCTTGCTGCCCAGCTCTCCCCCCAGGCCGGTCGCCACGCCCTGCGCAACCTCCCGATCCTGCTTGCCCTCTTCGCCGGCGTCCTGGTCGTCTTCAGCAAGCGGTACGAACTGCTTGGGGTTGGACCGCCCCCTTGCACCTCAGCCGGCCACTGCCCCGCCGGCTCAAGCGATCTTGCCGTCCGGGTGGTGGCGGTGGCGTTGCTGGTGGTGCTTGGCTCAGCGCTGGCGCGGGAAGCCGGTCGGGCGCTGCGGCCGACCCTCTTCCGCCGGCTCGAGCCGGCGACTGCTGGGACGGTAGGTTTCCTGGTCCGGCTCCTGACGGTCGTCGCCGTCGTGCTGGTGGCGATGGTTGTCGCCGGGTTGGAAGCGAAGGAAGCCCTCGCTTACGGTGGCGCCTTTACAGCCGTCCTCTCCGTTGTGGTCGGCCTTGCCGCCCAGCAGACCTTGGGCAACTTCTTCGCCGGCACGGTCCTCCTGACAGCCCAACCGTTTCGGGTCGGGGAGCGGGTCCGCCTCCAGGCCGGTCCCTTAGGCGGCCAGCTCGAGGGAGTGGTGAGCTCGCTCGGCCTCCTCTACACCACCCTTGCCGTTGGCGGGGACGAGGTGATGGTCCCCAACTCCGTGGTTCTGTCCTCGGCGATCAGGCCGCTGAAGGAGCCGGACTCCGTCTCCCTGCGGGTGAGGCTGCCCCTTGGCACCACCCCCCTCGACCTCCAAGAGCGGCTTGCTAGGGAGCTCCAGACACCGCTCCGCGGGTTGCCGCGGGTGACCCTTGAAGAGCTGGACCAAAGCTCTGTGGTAGTGCAGATCATCGCCACCCCCCGTCGGGCAGCCGACCGCAGCCGGCTGAGCTCGGAGCTCACCAAGCTGGTTGTCCCCCAACCGACCGATCTAGGGGCGGAGGCGGTAGCGGAGGAAGAGAAATGAGTCGCTGCGGTAGACCCAGGCCAGCTCCAGCTGGCGGGGCGGTAGCAGCGGCGGGCCGCTAAGCAGCGGGAGGGCCGCTTCGGCAGCCCGTTGCGCTGCCGCTTCAACCCCACGGCTGCCGGCCGGCGAGGAGGCGATGTCGCCTCCGGTCAAGCGGGGGGAGAGCGTGAGCAAAAGCTCGTCAACGAGATCCAAGGCAACCAGGCTTCCGGCGGTGTGAGGCCCTCCCTCGCACAGCAGGAGGCCGATCCCCTGCTCGGCAGCAAGCGCGGGAACGGCTGCCGCCAGGTCGACGCTGGTGGGGCCGTTGCGGATGTAGGTGACCGGCGCGGCGGCTTGGATCGTTGTCCCCTCGGTGGTGAGGACGATCAGCCTCGCCCCCGCTTCGCGCAGCAACGGGATCCCAGGGTCGAGCTCGCCGCTTGCTGTCAGCAGGCAGGCGTACGGTTCCTCGTCAAGTCCCCGCTGCGCCCGCTTGCGCCGTCCCTCCAGATCTGGGACAAGGCGGTTATAGCGCTCGACGCGGAGCGTCCGTGCCCCAACCAGGATCCCGTCCGGGAGCGTGCGCAGGGCGTGGAAGAGCTCGCGGTCGGCTGGGCCGCCAAGCGGCCCCGACCTGCCCTCGTGGGTGGTGCGGCCATCAACGGAGGCGATCATGTTTAGGAGCAGGTAGGGCCGATGAGAGGCACCGCGCAGCGGCGCGAGCTCTTCAAAGAGTCGGTCGACGAGCCGCTCCGCTGTCAGCTCCTCGCCCGCATTTTGGGGATCGAAAAGGGGGAGATAGGCTGCCGGCATCGAAGGACGGCTGATCAAGATAGCGGTCTTGCCAAGGCAGCGCCCTACGGCCACTTCCCCTCCGGCGGCGATTCCTGCTAGCGTCAGTGCAGCCGCCGACTCGGCGGTATAAGCAGTCAGAAAGCAGTGCTGAACCGTGCGGAAGCGGGTGCCGTAGGCAGTCCCTCCAAGCGGGAGGCACAGGTAGTGGAGGTATCAAGAAGTAATGCCTACAGGCACCGTAAAGTGGTTCAACGACGAGAAGGGGTTCGGCTTTATCACCCCAGACGGAGGCGGTCGGGACCTTTTCGTCCACCACACCGCGATCAACTCCGAAGGCTTCCGGACCTTGCGGGAGGGCGCGCGCGTCAGCTTTGACGCCGCGGAGGGGGACAAGGGACCGAAGGCTGTGAACGTGACGATGATCTAACCCGCTAAGCGGGGCTTCGTCGACGGTTTGCGGTTAGGCTGCAGCTGGCGTCAAGGCCGGCGTGCAGGCGATGGCAACCGAAGCTACAACAGCATCCCAAGGCCTGCAGCTGCGCAAGCTTGCGCAGCTGCAGGAAGCGGTTCGGGCTGGACGGGTTGCGGTCTTAGCAGCCTCGACCCTTCTTCTCTTCAGCGTCCTCACCGTCCTGGTCGCTGCGGGGAAGCCAACCTTTCTCTCCGCGCCGGTCCGCTCCAACTACTTTCCTGGTTGGCTAGCTGGGCCGTTCGGGGGCTTGGTGCAGCCGGCGGTCTCGGAAGCGACCTTGAAATGGGCCTTCTCCGTTGGCGTCCTCCTCGCCTACGGCGCCTATCTGCTGTTGATCGCTAACTACCGGACCATCGGCTGGCGGGCGGTCCTGGCGTTGGTGGTGGCGCTCCAAGCGATCTACCTGCTTGGTCCGCCCCTTGCCCTAACCGACGTCTTCAACTACCTCAACTACGCCCGGATGGAGGTGGTGCACCACCTCAACCCGTACGTAACGATGCCGGTCCTGGAGCCCCACAATGACCCTGCCTTCCCGCTCTCCAATTGGCATGGCCTGCTCAGCCCCTACGGCCCCCTTTTCACGATCTTCAGCTTTGCCTTCGCCAGGCTCTCCGTCGCCGGTTACCTGTGGTCTTACAAGGCTGCGCTGGTTGTAGCCGACGGCCTTTTGCTTGCCTTCACCGCTGCGGCTGCGAGGCGGCTGGGGCGGGATCGTCGGGAGGCGCTGCTGTGGGTAGGAGCGAACCCGATCGTGTTGGTCTGGGGTCTTGGTGCCGACCACAACGACTTCTTCACGATGGTGCTTGTGGTTGGGGGCACCTACCTGCTGATCGCCTTCGGTCGGGAGGGCGACGAAGACCGCAACCGCCTCCTCGCCGTTGCCGTTGCAGGGGCGGTGCTGGCGCTCGCCGCTTTCTTCAAGGCCTCTGCGGGGGTGATGCTGCCGATCGCCCTCTGTGCGCTTTGGTCCCGGCGGCGGCTCTTCAAGGCCCTCCTCCTCGGCGGGGCTGCAGGGGCGGCGGTCGGGTTCGCTGCCACGTTGTACGCGTTTGGCCTCCACTTCCCCGACATCACGGTCCAGGACACCCTTGTCACCGGACTAAGCATCCCGAACCTGACCGGCCTTGCTCTTGGCCAGGGCGGGGAGAGCCATCCGATCCACGTCCTCTTTCAGGTCGTTCTGGTGGCAGGGATCCTCCTCTCCCTCTACCTCGCCTACCGGTCGCGGCGGGTGGTCGAGGCAGCGGGCTGGGCCAGCTTCGCGCTCGTCTTCACGCTCAGCTGGGTCCTCCCGTGGTACATCCTCTGGATCCTCCCGTTCTGCGCGATGAGCGGCTCCCGGCCG
>Ga0167615_1000017_pt1 | contig 68645 bp, 65 predicted proteins | sample BED_Mat_host_9_1_FD_111800 | JGI IMG/M metagenome (GOLD analysis project Ga0167615, IMG submission 111800) | Extremophilic microbial mat communities from Yellowstone National Park, USA - BED_Mat_host_9_15 (v2) (version 2) | ecosystem: Environmental > Aquatic > Thermal springs > Hot (42-90C) >... | reverse complement strand
GCCGCCCCGCCTTGTCTTTTCTGTGCGTAACGGACGTTCTTCAGCTGGCGGGCGGTGTATAGTTCCGGCCCGTCCCCGGAGGAGCAACAAAACTGTCGAAGGGAGTAGGGATGCAGAGGAGAAAAAGAGCGGTCCTGAGGTGGGGCTTTGGGTGTCTTGCCACGGTCGTAGCGGCCCTACTGGTCTCCGCTTCGGCCCAAGCGCTGCCCGCGCCCGAAGAAGATCCGTTCTACCGCTACGAAGGGTCCACCCCCCTGTCCCAGATCGCACCTGGGACCGTTCTCAAGACCAGGGTCGTGCCCTACTCCGTTGCCGGGATCCCGCTCCCGATCAAAGCCGTGCAGCTTCTCTACCGCTCCGCGGGCGCTTTGGGCCAACCGACGGTAAACGTCACCTCGGTGCTGTTGCCGCCCTGGCACTTCGGCACGCCAAACGTCCTCTCCTATCAGTCCTTCTACGACTCCCTGAACCCGAAGGACGAGCCCTCCTACCAGATCGCTGGCGGCTTCAGCCTAGGCGGGCTGATCCCCGATGTCGAGTCCCTCCTGATCGCACCGGCTCTGCTCTCCGGCAACGCCGTGGTGGTCACCGACATCGAGGGTGAGCAGGCAGACTTCGCAGCAGGCCCTGAGTACGGCTTCAACACCCTGTACGGCATCCAGGCCGCCCTCAACTCCCCCGCTACCGGTCTGGCAGGGGCACGGAAGATCGGCCTCCTCGGCTACTCAGGGGGAGCGATCGGCACCGAGTGGGCGGTTGAATTGGCGCCCCATTACGACCCGGCGCTCAACGCCCGAATCGTCGGTGCAGCATTCGGCGGCGTTCTCGTCGATCCCGCCCACAACCTTCGTTACGTAGAAGGCAGCAGGGTCTGGGCAGGGGTGATCCCGATGGCGTTGATCGGAATCGCCCGCGCCTACGGTGTCAACCTCGCCCCCTACCTCAGCCCTTACGGCAAGGAACTGTACGAAAAGCTCCAGCGAGCCTCGATCTTCGAAGTCCTCGGCGCTTACCCCGGCCTGACCTGGAGCGAGCTCGCAAGCCCCGCCTACCCGACCCCAGAATCGGTTCCGGTCTACGTCCAGCTCGCCAACCAGCTGATCATGGGCAGCCGCGGCACGCCAACCGCACCCCTCTTTATCGGTCAGGGAGCCGGCGGGGAACTTGAAGGAACTCCTGGGGACAAGCCCGGGATCGGACCTGGGGACGGGGTGATGATCGCCGGCGATGTCCGGTCGTTGGCACGGGAGTACTGCGAACGGGGCGACAAGGTCCAGTACGTCGAATACCCGTCCCTAAGCCACGTCCTGGCCGCCGTGCCGTGGCTCTTCGAAGCCTATGCCTGGCTCGCGGGACGGTTTGCTGGTCTTCCAGCCCCCCAGGACTGTGCTTCGATCCCTCCGGGTAACCCGTTGACGCCGATCCCCTAGGAGCGCAGCGCCGTGCCGGGGCCAGCCAACCAGGCCTGGGAACGGATCGAGAGGCCGATCGTGCAAGCAGGCATGGGGGGCGGCCTCGCGGGCGGCGCCCTCGCCGGTGCGGTGAGCGCAGCCGGCGGCCTTGGCACCGTTGGCATGTTCCCGCCCCGTCAGTTGGCGGAGGAGCTGGCCGTTGCAAGGCGGCTCGCCAAGGGGAATCCAGTCGCGGTAAACCTGCTCGTCCCGTTCCTGAAGCAGGCTCACCTCACCGTCTGCGTCCAAGGTGGCGCCGCCCTGGTCGTCCTCCACGGGGGCTGGCCAGCCGAGCCGATCACCCGCCTGCAAGCAGCGGGCATACCGGTCTTTGCAACGGTCGGTACCGTCACCCAAGCACGGTCGGCGGTCGCGGCGGGGGCAACGGGGTTGGTGGTCCAGGGCGAGGAGGCGGGCGGCCATCTGGTCGGGGTTGAGCGCAGCGAGCTGGCGGTCGAAAAGGTGGCCGTCGCTGTGCCGGGAGTGCCGCTCTTCGGAGCAGGAGGGGTCGCTGAAGCAGAGGACCTTACAAGGCTGCAGGCGGCGGGAGCTCGGGCAGCCGTTGCTGGAACCCGCTTCCTCTTGACGGAGGAGTGTGCTGCACACCCCCTCTACAAGGCAAGGGTGATGGAGGCCCAGCGGACCGTGAGAACTACCCTTTTTGGCTTCGGTTGGCCACTCGCCCACCGCGTCGTTGAAAACGAGGCGGTGCGACGGTGGTGCGGACCGGACGGCAGGGAGCGGGAGCTCCTTTACCACCTCAACCGACGCAGCGCGCCCCTTGCCCGCATCCTGCCCCTGGGGGCGGCTCCCCTCCTGGCCAGGTTGCAGCGTCCCTCCATCCCCCTCTACAGCCCCGCCCCACCGCTGGCCTCGATGCCGACCCGCTGCGTCGAGGCAACCGCCCTTTACGCCGGCGAGACCGCTCCCCGGCTCAACGAGGTACTGCCAGCGGCGGAGGCGGTCGAACGGCTCTGCCCGTAAACCGGTGCCAACCGCCGATCTGAGCAGCCGGGACCTACGACCACTTGGGTTAGCCCAGAACCTGCCGCGCCGTTTTGCCGCCGCTCGCTGCGGCTTGGTCTCCTCCGCGGACCGGAACGCCCCCGGCAGGACTCGAACCTGCGACCAACGGATTAGAAGTCCGCTGCTCTATCCACCTGAGCTACGGGGGCCAACCTAAATCTTCGCCGATCGCCGCCAAGGTACCCGTCCGCTAGGGCAATGCAACGGCAGTATCATGACCTCACCATCACAGGTTGGGGAGTAGGTGATCCCCTTTAGCCCACGTTGAGTAAGGGACTCTACTGGTATCGGAGCAATGAGCAAGACCGGAGAGCAGGGTTCGACGCGTAAGCAGCGCCGGGAAGCGGCGCGGGCGGCCCGCAAGCAACTTGAAGCCCAAGAGCAAAGCCGCCAACTGCGGCGCAAGCGGTTGACCCAACTTGGGGCTGCCGGCGTGGTAGCGGTTGCGGTGATCGCAATCGCCTTTGCGATCAGCAGCGGAAGCTCTAAAAGCAGCGCTAAGCCGCACACGAAGGCCGCCCAAGAAGCAGCAACCCAGGTCGACCAGCTGCTGGCGGGGATCCCGGAGTCCGGCAACGTCCTTGGGAACCCCAACGCACCGGCAACCCTCGTCTACTTCGGCGATCTCGAGTGCCCGGTCTGCCGAGAGTTCACCCTTGGCGCGCTGCCCACGGTGATCAACAACTTCGTCCGGACCGGCAAGCTGAAGATCGAATACCGCTCGATGGAGACCGCCACCCGCGAACCGGCGGTGTTCAAGGAACAGCAGGCAGCCGCGCTGGCCGCCGGCCTGCAGGACAAGATGTGGTACTACGTCGAGCTCTTCTACCACGAGCAAGGGGAAGAGGACAGCGGCTACGTCACCACCGCCTACCTGCGCGGTCTTGCCGAACAGGTGCCCGGGCTGAACCTCAAGCAGTGGGAAGCCCAGCGGTCTAGCCCGAAGCTCGTCGAAGAGGTTGAAAGGAACGAGACGGAAGCAGGGGAACAGGGCTTCCAGGGCACCCCCTCCTTCCTACTTGGGAGGACCGGCGGTCCCCTCCACAAGATCACCGAACTGACCGCAAACGACCTCAACGAAGCGTCGGCCTTGTTTGAACCGGAAATCGAAAAGGTCCTGAAGAGCTAGGGATGGCAGGCCGGGCGCACAAAGCGATGTTGGTGCTGGCGGTCGCGGGGTTGGGCGTTGCCACCTACCTCACCTACATCCACTACGCCGGCATCAAGCCCCTTTGCACAGCCGGCGGGAGCTGTTTGAAGGTCCAGACCTCCGTCTACTCGAAACTGGACGGCGTGCCGGTTGCGTTGATCGGAGCGCTTGGCTACACGGCGATCCTGATCACCCTGCTCCTACCCCAAGGAGAACGGACGCGGCTAGTCACGCTGATGCTCACCTCCGGCGGCTTCGCCTTTTCCCTCTACCTCACCTACCGCGAGCTCTTCTCGATCCACGCGATTTGCGAGTGGTGCGTGAGCAGCGCCTCGATCATGACCCTCCTCGAGGTCCTTGCGGTGGCGCGGTTCCTCCGCGGCGACCCCCTTCCAGCTGAAAGCCGAGCGGCGGAAGCCCCTCCGCCAAAGCTCGCCCAAGCGAGCAGGTAGCGGTCGTTGGAGCCGGCTCCCTTGCAGTTAAGCCGGTTCGATACAATCCTTCAAACAATCGATCGGGAGCAACGAGCGGAGGCAAAGGTTGGCGGGCATTAGCGATGCGGTGCGACAAAACCCAGCAGGTGCAGCCCAGCCGCTGGCCACGGAAGGGATGGACGGACGCCCCTTGACCAACGACCCAAGCTCTGGGCTGGAGGACCAGCAAGGGACGGGATCGGCGCAGCTGGCCCGCCTGTTCGACCTTGCAAGCGACCTGCTGGCGACGGTCTCCCCGGCGGGGCGTTTGGGGCTCCTTAACCCCGCTTGGCAGGAGGTGCTTGGCTGGAGTCGGGACGAGCTGCGGGCGATGCCGCTGCGAGAACTGATCCATCCCGACGACCTTGGCCCAACCGAAGAACAACTACAAGCGCCGGCGGGCGGCACCGCAACCGTCAAGAACTTCGCCAACCGGTTCCGCCACCGGGACGGATCGTGGCGGTGGCTGCTGTGGTCCGCCCGTTACGACGACGGGACCTGGTATCTAACCGCCAAAGACGTAACCGACCGGCTAGGCCTCGAGCAGCACCCCCTCCACGACCCGCTCACCCGGCTCCCAAACCGAATCCTCTTGCTCGATCGTGCCCGGCGCGCGCTCGCCAGGCTCCACCGGGACCGCCACGCGGTGGCGATCCTGTTCATCGACCTCGATCGGTTCAAGGCGGTAAACGACACCCTTGGCCACAGGGCCGGGGACGACCTCCTGCTCCAGGTCGCCAACCGACTCAAAGAGGTGATCCGCGAGGCGGACACCGTGGCCCGGTTCGGTGGGGACGAGTTCGTGATCCTCGCGGAGGAGCTGGAGGGGGAGGCGGAGGCGGTGGCGGTGGCCGAGCGGGTCCTGCACGTCCTCGAGGAACCGTTCGACCTTGACGACGCCCGGGTCTCGCTGCGGGCAAGCGTTGGGGTGGCGGTCAGCAACGACCCCAGCCGCACCGCCGAGGACCTCCTAAGGGAGGCCGACATCGCGATGTACAGGGCAAAGGGAGGGGGAGGACACGACCTTGAGCTGTTCGACGAGCGACTACGCCGGCAGGTCGCGGCCCGACTGGACGTCGACGCCCGGCTCCGTCACGCCCTCCCCCGCCGGGAGCTCCACCTCGCCTATCAACCCCAGCTCCGCCTCGACGGCCGCGGCCGGGTCGGCTGGGAGGCGCTGCTGCGCTGGCAACCGCGGGGGGCGCTCCAGGTAGAGCCGGCGGAGTTCCTCCCCCTTGCGGAGGAGAGCAGGTTGATCGTCTCGATCGGGGATTGGGTGTTGCGGTCAGCGACGGTGCAGGCTGCCACGTGGCGCAAGCGGGAGCGGTACCGACCGACGATGTCGGTGAACCTATCTGCCCGTGAGCTTGGGGAAGGCAGGATCGTCGAACGGGTGGCAGCTGCCCTTGCAGCAAGCAACCTCCCGCCAACGGCCCTGTGCCTGGAGTTCGGTGAGCGGGCACTCCTAAACGACCCCCGGGCGGCGGCGGAGGTCCTGGCGAGGCTGCGGGAGCTTGGCGTCCACATCGCCCTCGACCACTTCGGGGAGGGTCGGACCTCCTTGGGCCTTGCCTCCTCCCTTCCCGTCGACACGATCAAGATCGACCGCACCCTCGTCCAAGGCCTTGAGAGCAGCCACGGCGCCCGGGCGATGGTAAGCGCCCTTGTCTCCCTCGCCCGAGAGCTGAAGCTCCGCCTTGTCGCAACAGGCATCGAAACGGAGCGGCAACTGAAGCTTTGCCGCCGCCTCGGCTGCCCAGTCGGCCAAGGGTACCTGCTCGCACCGCCTCAGCCGCCGATCTGACGGCATCTGCATCGTTGGCGACAAACCGGTACCCTCGCGGCCGTTGGAGCAGGATCGCCCCCAGAGCAGGCAGGAGCTTGCCCTCGAGACCCGGGTCCTTGAGAGCGAGAAGGAGGCCGCTGCCGTCGCTGCAGCAGAGCTCGTCAGGCCTGGCATGCGGGTCGGCCTAGGAACCGGCACCACCGTCGCCCATCTGATCCCAGCCTTGGCAAGGCGAGGGCTAAAGGGGGTGCGGTACGCCGCCAGCTCTCCCCGCACCGAGCAGCTTGCCAAGGCAGCCGGCCTACCGGTCTTCGGCCTGGAGGAGTTCAACGGCCAACTGGACCTGACGATCGACGGAGCCGACCAGGTCGATCGCAGCGGCTGGCTGATCAAAGGCGGCGGCGGCGCCCACACGAGGGAGAAGATCCTTGCCGCTGCCGCGGAACGGTTTGTGGTGATCGTCTCCGCAAACAAGATCCGGGACCGCCTCCAGCCGCCGGTACCACTGGAGGTGCTCCCCTTTGCCTTCCCCTACGTTGCCGCTGCCCTTGGCGAGCTGCAGCTTCGAGGAGGCCCTCCCTCTCCGGACGGAAACTTGATCTGCGACTACCTCGGACCGATCGGGGACACCGAGCGGCTTGCGGAGCGGCTTGCCGCCACCCCGGGCGTGGTCGAGCACGGTCTCTTCCCGCCCAGTTTGGTGAGCGAAGTGGTAGTTGGAATCCACAACGGGGTGGAGCGGCACAGCGGCGGCAAGAACGGCTGAGGGGTTCCCCTGGGGGTGGACTTTCGCGCCGCTGCTACTATGACAACTGTACAACCATGTACTTGTGATCGAAAGGAAGGCTGCGATGGTGCAACACCTGACAACGAAAAACTTCGACCAGACGATCAAGGAGGACAAGCTGACCGTCGTCGACTTCTGGGCGGCCTGGTGCGGCCCCTGCCGAGCGATGGCGCCCCAGTTCGAACTGGCAAGCGAACTGCGGCCCCAGTACGCCTTCGGCAAGGTCGACGTCGACGCCGAGCCGTTGCTTGCCCAGCGGTACGGGATCCAAGCAATCCCCACCTTGATCGTTTTCAAGGCCGGCAAACCGGTCGCTGCCCAGGCTGGCCTGGTCCCAGCAAACCAGCTTGTCCAGGCCCTTGACCGCCTGAACGAGAAGCTTGCCGCTGAGGCCGGTAGCCAGCCGGAGAACCAAGCTACGGTTGCAAGCTAAGGCTAAGGTTTAGCCTTAGCTTCAAAACGGGACCCGCTTCTCGTAAGCGGTAAGCCGGCGGATGCGGGGTTGCGGGGGCTGCCGTCTGGGAACCCCGATCAACAGCCCCGGCGATCGGGACGGCCGGATTTGAACCGGCGACCCCCTGCTCCCAAAGCAGGTGCGCTACCAGGCTGCGCCACGTCCCGCCGGTGCCAGTCTACCGCCACCGGCGACCCGGCAGAGCCGTTGTAGGGGACGGCGGGATAGTAGGGTTGATTGCGCCGATGGCAAAGATCAAGCCCCTTCAAGCGATCTACTACTCCCGCAAGTATGTGCCGGACGTCGCGGCCGTGGTAGCCCCCCCTTACGACGTGGTCGACGAGCAGCAGCGCCGCCAGCTGGCGAGCCGTTCCCCCTACAACGTCGTCGCCGTCGATCTGCCCCGCACGCCCCCCGACCCCTACGCAGCGGCAGGCCAGCTTTTCGCGAGCTGGCTGCGGGAAGGGGTCCTGGAACAGGACCGCGAACCGGCCTTTTGGGTCTACGAGCAGGAGTTCCTCGGCCCAGACGGTCGGTGGCGGCTACGGCGCGGCCTCTTCGCGCGGGTCCTGCTTGAAAACTACGGACCCGGCCGGATCCGTCCCCACGAGCGGACCCACCCAGGACCCCGGCTAGACCGGCTCCGCCTGACCAGGGCAACGAGGGCCAACCTCTCCCCGATCTTCGCCCTCTACTCCGACCCCCACGGGGAGGTGCTTGGCCCCCTGCAAGCGGTGCTGGAGGGGCTGCCGTTCGCGGAGGTCAAAGACGACGAAGGAACCACCCACCGTCTCTGGCGGGCGGCGTCACCGGCCGGTGTCGAGGCGGTCCTTGACCGCTGGCGGGACCGGGAGCTGCTGATCGCCGACGGCCACCACCGATACGAGACCTCCCTTGCCTACGCCCGGGAGAGCGGTGGCTTGGAGGTCGAGGGCCCCCACCGTTACTGCCTCGCCTGCCTCGTCGCGCTCGAGGACCCAGGCCTTGCCGTATTTCCAATCCACCGCTTGGTCCGCCTTGACGCGGGACAGGCACAGCGGCTCGAGGAGCTAGTTGGAAAGGCGTGCGTAGGCCAAGAGCTGCCGCTCAGCGAGCTCCAGGCCCGCTGTTCGAGGCCAGGAGGGGGGTTTGCCTTTGGCCTCCTCGCCGGCCCAGCCCAAACCGGCCGCTGGCTTGTTTGGCAGGAACCTACTTCCCTTCCTCCCGCCCTTGCCCAGCGCAGCCCTGCCTACCGGGAACTGGACACAGCGCTTTTGGAGAGCCTTGTCCTGGAGCGGGTTGGCGTCTCCGCGGACCGGATCGAGCGGCTTGAGGGGTTTGGCTACGCCCGGACCGTCTCCGAGGCCCGGCGGCTCCTGGCTGAGGGCACCTACACCCATGCCTTCCTGCTGCGGCCAACGCCGGTGGACCGGGTTGCAGCCGTCGCCCAGGCCGGGGAGTTCATGCCCCAGAAGTCGACCTACTTCTACCCAAAGCTCCTCACCGGTTTGCTGTTCAACCCGCTTTGGTGATGGAACAACGGGAGCTTGCGCAAGCGCTCGACGGCCTGCTCGAACCGCTTAGCGAGGCGACCTCCCCTCCCCAGCCCCCTCCAGGGATCACCCTTGCCGCCGTCCTGGTGCCGATCCTCCCCGCTGCTGGCGGGGGCGGAAGCCTTGCCGACCAGCGCCTCCTCTACACGCTGCGCCCAGTCGAGCTCTCCCGCCATGCCGGCGAGGTCGCCTTTCCTGGTGGCCGGTACGACCCCAGCGACGGCACCCTCCTTGCCACCGCTCTGCGGGAGTGCGAGGAGGAGGTTGGCCTCCCCGCCGCGCAGCTGGCGGTGGTGGGCGCGCTGCCCTTTGCGATGACGATGGCGACCAACCACCTCGTAAAGCCGTTTGTCGCTGTCGCCAGCGAGGCTGCGCCCTCCCTCTCCCCTGCCGCCGGCGAGGTCGCTGGCCTCTTCACCCCCACCCTTGGCGAGCTTCCGGAGCGGCGGGAGAAGGTGCGGATCGAGCGACGGGGGATCGCCTTCCAAACGGAGGCCTTTGTGGTCAGCCCCCATCTGATCTGGGGGCTGACCTACCGGATCACCTGTGAGCTGCTGCGCCGCCTGGCGCTGCTCTAGCGGCCCTCCTTGGGAGGTCCAAGCTCGATCGGCACCCCAACCAGGCTGCCCCACTCCGTCCAGGAACCGTCGTAGTTCTTGACCCGCTCCTTGCCCAGCAGCTCGTGGAGCACGAACCAGGTGTGGGCCGACCGCTCGCCGATTCGGCAGTAGGCGATCACCTCCTCGCTGTCCAGCACCCCCTTTGAACCGTAGAGCTCCCGCAGTTCCTCGGCCGACTTGAAGGTCCCGTCCTCCTTCACCGCCTGGGCCCACGGGATCGAAAGGGCGCCAGGGATGTGGCCCGGCCGCTGCGCAGCCTCCTCCTCGTACCCTTCCGGAGAGAGCACCTCACCGGCGAACTCGGCTGGAGAGCGGACGTCGACAAGCGCCACCCGATCCTGCCCCACCGCCTTCAGGACCTCGTCCCGGCGAGCGCGGATCGACTCGTCCCCGGGCCGGGCGACAAAGGTGGTTGGCGGGTGGTTGGGCAGCTCCTGGGTGGTGGGCCTGCCGTCGGCGATCCACTTTTCCCGCGGGCCGTTTAGGAGCTTCACCCGGTCGTGGCCGTAGTACTTGAGGTACCAGTAGGTGTAGGCGGCAAACCAGTTGTTTCGATCGCCGTAGAGGACGATCGTGTGCTCGTTGCCAATTCCCCGTTCGCCGAACAGCCTGCCGAACTCCTCTGGGCCGAGGAAGTCACGGCGCACCGGGTCCTGGAGATCCCGTTTCCAGTCGAACCCTACGGCGCCCGGGATGTGGGCCTCGGCGTAGAGGGCGGGGTTCTCGTCGACCTCCACGATCCTCAGCTGGGGATCGTCGAGGTGTTCCTCCAACCATTGGGGCTCGACAAGGACGTCCTTTGCGTAACCGGCCATCTTTTATCCCCTTCCTTTCCGTCTAAAGCAGATCGACTTTATTACTTTTATCAGGAAAGCTCCCAACCCCGATCAGCCGGCCAACCGCCTCGACCCCTACCTCCTCCCATCCCGCCCCCCGGCCTAGGAGGACAAACCCAAGGGCGTTTTCGGCGCAGATCCGTTCCGCGGCCTGCGCCGAGCGCTCCAGCCCAGCCGGCGGCTGGTAGGCGATCCCCCTGATCCCAGCGTCGACAGCCATCCGCACAAAGGCCGGCAGCCGCTGGTGGGCGAGCTCCTCCACCCGATCCGGCGGTGCCTCCCCAAGCAACCAGCAACCTACCGCGGAGTAGGCGAGGTGGCGGCTCAAGGTCGCCAGCCGGTAGGGGTCGGCCCAGACCACCTCTACCCGCTCCCCTGGTGCCACCTCCTCTGGCCCAGCCAGCCTTACAACCTGGCCGGCCGCGGCCAGGCGGGCGGCAAACCCCGCCGCTTGGGGGCCGTACCCGACTACCAGGACCCTTGCCATCCTCCCAAGGATCCCAGTTTCTTCGCCGTGCAGCCCCTCCCCGCTACGATCCCCTCGATGGCTGAGGCTTTGATCCTTGACGCGCTCCGCACCCCAATCGGCCGCTACGGCGGCGCCTTGGCCGCCGTTCGCCCCGACGACCTCGCCGCCCACGTGATCGAACGGGCCATAGTACGGCTGGGAATACCCGGAGAGCTGGTCGACGAGGTGATCCTCGGCAACGCCAACGGCGCCGGCGAGGAGAACCGCAACGTCGCCCGGATGGCTGCCCTGATCGCCGGCCTCCCCCAGGAGGTCCCAGGGGTGACCGTGAACCGACTCTGCGCCTCCGGCCTGGAGGCGGTCAACCAAGGGGCGCGGATGATCAAGCTCGGGGAAGCGGAGCTGGTCCTAGCCGGCGGCGTGGAGTCGATGACCCGAGCCCCCCTTGTCGCCCTCAAGCCGGAGCGGGCCTTTCCCCGGGGCAGCTTGGAGCTTGTGGACACGACGATCGGCTGGCGGTTCATCAACCCCCGCCTTGCCGCCCGTTACTCCACCGAGGGGATGGGGGAGACGGCGGAGAACGTCGCCGAACGGTTTGGCATCGGCCGGGAGGAGCAGGACGCCTTTGCGCTGCGCTCCCACCAACGGGCCGTTGCCGCCCAGGCGGCCGGCGTCTTTGCCCGCGAGATCGAGCCGGTGACGGTGAAGGGGCGGAAAGGGGAAGAAACGGTCGTCGATGCGGACGAGGGGCCGCGTGCCGACACCTCCCTTGAGGCTTTGGCCCGGCTGAAGCCGGTCTTTCGGGAGGGGGGAACCGTCACCGCCGGCAACTCCTCGCCGATCAACGACGGAGCCGCGCTTGTCGTCCTTGCTTCGGAGCGGATGGCGGAGCGGCTAGAGGCCAAGCCGCTGGCCCGGATCGTCACCTCCGCTGCCGCCGGAGTCGACCCCGCGATCATGGGGATCGGCCCCGTCCCTGCAAGCCGCAAGGCCCTTGCCCAGGCAGGCCTGACGATCGATCAGATCGACCTCGTTGAGTTGAACGAGGCCTTTGCCTCCCAGTCCCTTTACTGCCAGCGGGAGCTGGGGATCCCGGACGAGCGGCTGAACGTAAACGGCGGGGCGATCGCGATCGGCCACCCCCTTGGCTGTTCGGGGGCACGGCTGATCGGGACCCTTGCCCACGAGCTGAAGGCCCGCGGCGGCCGCTACGGCCTTGCCACCCTGTGCATTGGGGTGGGCATGGGACTGGCGACGATCATCGAAGCGGTCTGATCAAGGGGCTGCCGCACTTGCAGCAAGTTTGGGGGTCTGCCAGGGGGCGCGCAGCCGCTGTTGGAGGTAGTCGAGGAGCTGGCCTGCGCTCACCCGCTCCTGCACGAGGGAGTCCCGATCCCGGACCGTGACGGTCTGGTCTTCAAGGGTCTGGTGGTCGACGGTTACGCACCACGGCGTGCCGATCTCGTCTTGACGGCGGTAGCGGCGGCCGATCGCCCCGCCGTCGTCGTACTCGGCAAAAAGCTCGCCGCGCAGCGCTTCGTAGAGGCGGCGGGCGAACTCCGGCTGGCCGTCCTTGTTCACCAATGGCAGCACCGCGACCTTGATCGGCGCCAGCCGGGGGTGGAGGCGGAGCACGGTTCGCCGCTCCCCCTTGCCAGCCCCCTCCCGTTCGACCACTTCCTCGTCGTAGGCGTCGGCGATAAAGGCAAGCATCGCCCGGTCGGTCCCGGCTGCCGGCTCGATCACGTAGGGGATGTAGCGGCTGCCGGTCGCCTGGTCGAAGTACTCCAGCTTTTCGCCTGAGTACTCGGCGTGGCGACGGAGATCGAAGTCGGTCCGGTTGGCGATCCCCTCCAGCTCAAGCCAGCGGGAGGGGGCCCGCTCGTCCTTGCCGGGGAAGAGGTACTCGATGTCGCTGGTAGCGGAGGAGTAATGGGAAAGCTCCTCGGGGCCGTGGGCCCGCAGCCGCAGGTGGCTTGGCCTGATCCCCAGCCGCTTGTACCACTCCAACCGCTCCTCGAGCCAGTAGCGGTGGAACCGTTCCGCCTGATCGGGAGGGACGAAGTACTCCATCTCCATCTGCTCGAACTCCCGGGTCCGGAAGATGAAGTTGCCGGGGGTGATCTCGTTGCGGAACGACTTGCCGATCTGGGCGATCCCGAACGGTGGCTTCTTGCGGGAGAACTGGAGGACGTTCTTGAAGTTGATGAAGATCCCCTGGGCGGTCTCCGGCCGCAGGTAGACCGTTGCGCCGGCCTCCTTCACCGGCCCAATCGTGGTCTCGAACATCAGGTTGAACTGGCGGGGCTCGGTGAGGTCGCACTCCTTGTGCTCCCCCGGATGGCGGGAGGGGGCCCGCGGACAGGCCGCCTCCTCCAGCTGATCGGCGCGGAACCGCTGCTTGCAGGTCCGGCAGTCGACAAGGGGGTCGGTAAACCCCTCGACGTGGCCGGAGGCCTCCCAGACCCTCGGGTGCTGGAGGATCGCTGAGTCTAGGGCGACGATGTCGTCCCGTTCGGCGATCATCGCCCGCCACCACTCGGCTTTGACGTTGTTCTTCAGGAGGACGCCGTAGTGGCCGAAGTCGTAGGTCGAACCAAGGCCACCGTAGATCTCGGAGGATGGAAAGACAAAACCGCGCCGCTTGCAGAGGGCGACAAGCTTCTCCATCGTCGCGACATCATTCACGGCTGGCACTCTAACCTTGTCGGGTCGAGAAAGGGAGCGTCATGAATTTCGATCTAACCGAGGAGCAGAAGCTCGTCAAGGAAGCTGCCCGGGAGTTCACCGACCGGGAGGTTGTGGAGCGGGCACGGCAGAACGCCCGCGAAGGCCGGTTCGATCTTGAGCTGGTTGAGAAGGTCGCCAAGCAGGGGTACCTTGGGGCGATCGTGCCCCAGAAGTACGGCGGCGCCGGCCTTGACTACCGGACCTACGGCTTGATCGTCGAAGAGATCGGCCGCGGCGATTCGGCGCTGCGGACGGTGATCTCGGTCCAGACCTCGTTGGTTTGCTCTTCGATCCTGAAGTGGGGCACTGAGGAGCAAAAGCAGTACTACCTACCAAAGCTCTGCTCAGGGGAGTGGTTGGGCTGCTTTGGCTTAACGGAGCCGGAAAGCGGATCGGATGCAGCAAGCCTGCGCACCCGCGCCGAGCGAACCGACGACGGCTGGGTGATCAACGGCTCGAAGATGTGGATCTCGCTGGGCAACCACGCGCGGGTTGCCTTGATCTTCGCCCAAACCGACCCCTCTAAGGGCCACCGTGGCCTGGCCTGCTTCCTCGTCGACACCCAGCAGGAGGGGTTCCAACCCCAGGAGATCCACCACAAGATGGGGCTCCACGCCTCCGATACGGCAGCGATCTCCCTCAACGAAGTAAAGGTCGGTCCCGATGACATGCTTGGGCAGATCGGGGACGGCTTTAAGGTGGCGATGTCTGCCCTTGACTCCGGCCGGTTCTCCGTCGCCGCAGGATGCGTGGGGATCTGCGAAGGGTGCGTCCAGGAGTCGGTTCGCTACTCCAAGGAGCGGATCCAGTTCGGGCGGCCGATCGCCTCCTTCCAGCTCGTTCAGGAGATGATCTCGGAAATGGTGCTGCTCCGGGACGCCTCCCGCCTCTTGGTCTGGCGGGCCGGTTTCCTCAAGGACATGGAAAGGCCGAACACGCTCGAGACCTCGATCGCCAAGCTTTACGCAACCGAGGCTGCCAAGCAGTGCGCCGATCTAGCGATCCAGGTGCACGGCGGCGCCGGCTACGTCGACGACCACCCGGTGGAGCGGTACTACCGCGACGTGCGGGTAACAACCCTGTATGAGGGCACCTCCCAGATCCAGAAGCTGATCATCGGCCGGGCGATGACCGGGATCAACGCCTTCGTTCCCCAATGAGCGCCGCTCAAAACCCGCCGGTGCGCGTTGTGGGCGTCCTCGGGGCGGGGACGATGGGGGCGGGGATCGCCCAGCTCGCATGCCAGATCGGTGCCCGCACCCTCCTCTACGACCCCGTCGCCGAGGCGCTTGCCCGCGGCGCCGAGCGGATCCGCAAGGGGGTTGCCCGGGAAGCGGAAAAAGGGAGGGTGAGCCAAGAGGTTGCTTCGAGGATCGATGAGCTGCTCCTGACCACCGACCGGCTTGCCCCCTTTGCCGAGGCAGAGCTGGTGATCGAGGCGGCCCCGGAGCGGCTTGACCTCAAGCACCGCCTCCTTGGCGAGCTCTGCGAGATCGTCTCCGAGCGATGCGTGATCGCCACTAACACCTCCTCGATCCCGGTGACCGCTGTCGCTGCCGGGGCTACTCACCCGGAGCGGGTGGTGGGGATGCATTTCTTCAACCCCGCCCCAAGGATGCGGCTAGTGGAGGTGATCGCTGGGCTGCGCTCCGGTGCAGAGGCGCTAGCGCTGGTGGAGGCGGTCGGCAAAGCGATGGGCAAGGAGGTGATCCGGGCAAACGACGGGCCAGGCTTTCTCGTCAACCGGTGCAACCGCCCCTTCCTCCTCGAGGCGCTCCGGCTGCTCCAGGAAGGGGTGGCGACGATCGAGACGATCGACCGGATCGTCCGCCAAGGGGGAGGGTTCCCGATGGGGCCGTTTGAGCTCTCCGACCTGGTCGGGGTCGACACCGGCTTTGACGTCGCCCGCTCCTTTTACGAGCTCTCCTTCGGCGAGCCCCGCTGGCGCCCTTCCCCCCTTGCCGCCCGCTACGTCGCCGCCGGCCTGCACGGCCGCAAGACCGGCCGCGGCTACTACGTCTACACCGATGGCCAACCCCACCGACCCCCTGACGAGCCACCCCCGCCGGCGGCAAAGCCTGAGGTTGGCGGGGGCGGGCTGGTGGTGATCTCCGGCCAAACCGCCCTTGCCGAGGAGCTTCGCCAAGCGGCTGCTGCGGTCGGCTACCGGGTCAGCGACGGGGTGACCAAGAACCACGACGAGCTGCCGGCCTTGATCCTCGAATGCGACGTCCACCCGCGCGACCCGGTAGCGGCAAGCGGGCCGCGGCTGGTGGCGCTGATCTCCGGTTCGTTAGCCGAGCTCGATCCAACGGGCAGCTCCGTTGGCTTCCACGCCCTTCCGCCCTTCGACAACGCCGAACTGGTCGAGCTGACAAAGGGGCCAGGCTCCTCGCCGACCGTGATCGCTCGAGCGGAGCAGCTGTTCCGCACCTTAGGCAAGCACACCGTCTGGGTCGAGGACTGCCCCGGCCTGGTCCTTGGGCGGATCGTCTGCCAGCTGATCAACGAGGCCGCCTTTGCCCTTGGGGAAGGGGTTGGCTCGGCAAAGGACATCGACACCGGGATGGTCCTTGGTCTCAACCACCCCCGGGGACCGCTGGAGTGGGCCGACCTTATCGGGCTGGATCACGTCCTTGGAGTGATCGAGAGCCTCCACCGGGAGTACGGGGAGGAGCGGTACCGGCCAGCGCCGCTGCTGCGGCGGCTGGTGCGCCGGGGCCGGCTCGGCGTCCGCACCGGTGGGGGGTTCTTCGAGTACGGCCCCGGCCCTTCGCCGGTTGGCCTGCGCTCCAGCTAAGCCGCTTGGGCAGCCGGCAGCGGCTCGACGACGGCAAGGTCCCGGAGGTACCACTCAGCGTCAAGGGCGGCCCGGCACCCCGACCCCGCGGCGGTAACGGCTTGGCGGTAGACGGGGTCGGTGAGGTCGCCGGCGGCAAAAACCCCTGCCACCGAGGTCCGGGTCGAGTTGCCCTCGACCTTGACGTAACCGAGGTCGTCGAGCTCGAGCTGGCCCTTGACAAGGCTTGACTGGGGAAGGAGCCCAATCGCTATAAACACCCCCTTCACCGCAAGCTCCTTTGTCGAGCCGTCCTCGGCGTTGCGCAGCCGCACGCCGGTCACCGAGCCCCCCTCGCCGACGATCTCCTCGACGGTGTAAGGGGTAAGCAGCTCGATGTTGGGGGTCTGCTGCGCCCGGTCCAACATGATCCGGGAGGCCCGGAACTCCCGCCGGCGGTGCACGATTACGACCTTGGTCGAGAACTTCGCGAGAAAGATCGCCTCCTCCATCGCCGAGTCGCCGCCGCCGACGACCACGGTGGGCAGGTCTCGGAAGAACGCCGCGTCGCAGGTAGCGCAGTAGCTGACGCCCCGCCCGGCGTACTCCTCCTCACCGGGGACACCAAGCTTTTTGTGTTGGGCTCCCATCGCCAGGATCAACGCCTTTGTGCGGTGTTCAACGCCGTTGGCGAAGACGCGGTGAACCGGCACCTTCCCTTCGCGATCTAGCTCGATCCGCTCGACGTCGACGGTCTGGAGGCGGGCCCCAAACCGCTCCGCCTGGGCCCGGAAGGCCGCCATCAGGTCCGGGCCCATGATCCCCTCGGGAAAGCCGGGGTAGTTCTCCACCTCGGTGGTCTGCTGGAGCAACCCGCCCCAGGCAAACCCCTCGAAGACAAGCGGGCTTAGGTCTGCCCGGGCGGTGTAGAGGGCGGCCGTGTAACCGGCCGGTCCGCTGCCAACAACGATCACCTGCTCGACTGGAGTATCTGCCATGCGGCCTCCTTCCAAGGGGTTACTTTACTTTCTGAAGTATAGGCAGCCAACCGCCGCCCCTCTCCTAACCTTGCCAGAGCCGCCGCAACCCGTTGGGCATAAGGGGTGGCAGGAGCCGCCAAGCGGCGGACCAAAGCTGTGAGTAGGGCGCCAGCGAGAAGGTCGACGACGTAGTGCTCGCCAAGGTAGACAAGGGCGAAGGAAAGGGTTGCGGTGTAGGCGGCAGCAACGAGGGCGGCGGGGGGATCGACCTCCCGTAGCTCGAGGGTAGCGGCCAGCGAGGTAGCGAGGTGGAGGGAGGGCATTGCAGCGAGGGGGTTGCCGCCAAGCAAGGAGAAGAGCGGCCCCCACCCATCCCCCCAGAACCCTTCGCCGTACTCCACCATCAGCCGGCGCACCGCCATCACTTCCGGCGGCAGGTCGACCGCGCCGCTGCGGGCGACCTGCGCCGCATACCACGGCGGCGCCGTCGGCAGGACCCAGTAGATCAGGGCCCCGAGATCGAAGACGGCGTAGGTGCGGGCTGCCGCGCCGGGAAACCGTTGCGGTTGGCGGTAGAGGATCCAGGCAAGGGCGGAGTGGGGAACCACAAACCAAAGCCAGTGGCTCCAGACCAGCAGGCCGTCCAGCGTCCGGCTCCGTCCCCCCAACCGCCGCTGCAACACCACCGTCGGCAGCCGGCCCCCAGCAAGCGCCCGGTCGGCCCTCAGCGGGTAACCAAGGCGGACCCGTTGGCGCAGCTCTAGAGGCCGGTCGTTTGGAAGCTCGTAAGCGGAGAGGTAAGCCCACATGTGGGAGGCGCAGACCGCAACGGACCGTCGCGGGGAGCGGTCCAGCGCCAGGTAGATGCCGGCAGGGGCGGCGTAGGCAAGGGCCTGGGCGAGGTAGCGGCCATGGACCAGCCGCCGGCGCACGAGCGGCGCGGCGGTGCCGATGACAAAAAGGGCCCATCCGGCAGCCCTGACCTTCCGACGGCCCACGCCGGGAGCTTATCCGGCGGCCTTGGTAGCCCGGTGGACCGCGGGCCTAAGGGGGAGGCCTGCGGCAGCCCGCACGAAGGCGGGGATCACCGGGCTTGCGGGGTCGGCCTCCGGATGCCACTGGACGCCGAAGACAAAGGTCTTGTCCGGCATCTCGACCGCCTCGACCAGCCCGTCGGCAGCGGACCGGGCGCCGACGACCAGCCCCTCGCCAAGCCGGTCAACCCCCTGGTGGTGGTGGGAAAGCACGGAGTGGCTCTGCCCCCCCAAGACCTGGGCGGCAAGGGTGTCTGGCACCACCTCGACGGCGTGGCCGTTGCCCTCGAAGCAGCCCACCTGGCGGCGATGTTCCTTGCCCCAGCTGCGGTCCGGCAGGTGCTGGATCAGGGTGCCGCCAAAGGCGACGTTTAGGACCTGCATACCCCGGCAGATCCCAAGCAGGGGGAGGTCGACCTCGACTGCAGCGCGGCAGAGGGCAAGCTCAAAGCGGTCCCGGTCCAGCGAACCTGGCTCGGTTGCAGGGTGGCGCTTTGCGCCGTACAGGGAGGGGTCGAGATCGGCACCGCCGGCGAGGAGGAGGCCGTCGAGCAGCTTGAGGAGCTCTAGCGGCTGCTCGACGTGGCAGGGATCGGGGACGAGGCAGATCACCCTCCCCCCTGCCCGCTGCACGGCGGCCACGTAGCTTTCCGGAACAAGCAGCGCCACCTGGTCCCAGACCGACCACTGGGCCCGCTCCGGCGCGGCACAGATCCCGATCAACGGCCGCTTCGTCATACCTACACCTTAGGATGGTTATTCATGGCGGGAGATCGGCCCCTACTCGTCGACCGCAGCGAGGGCCTTGTCACCCTGACCTTAAACCGGCCGGACCGCCTCAACGCGCTCAACGCGCAGACCGTAGTCGCGCTCCGCGAGGCCGTCAAGGAGCTTGGCGAGGACGGGACCGTGCGGGCGGTGCTGTTGCGCGGAGCTGGAAGGGCGTTCTGCGCAGGGGCCGATCTCGAGGAGCTAGGGGGAGCCCGCGAACCAAAGCTGGTTGAAGAGGCCCTGTTCGCCGGATACCTTCCGGTCTTGGAAGGGTTGCGCCGGCTTCAAGCCCCTGTGCTGTGCGCGGTCCAAGGGGCTGCGGTCGGGATCGGCTGTTCCCTTGCGCTGGCCTGCGATCTGGTGGTTGCAAGCGAAGAGGCCTACCTTGGCCTTGCCTTCGTGCGGATCGGCCTGGCCCCAGACGGAGGCGCTTCAGCCCTGGTCGCTGGTCGGGCCGGGATCGGCCGCTTCCTCGACATGGCGCTGCTGGGGGAGTTCGTTGGGGCAAAGGAGGCCCACCGCTGGGGGCTGGTAACAAAGGTGGTTCCCAGCGGAGAGCTGGACCGCGAGGCAACCGACCTTGCCCAGCGGCTTGCCAGCGGACCGACCCGCGCCTACGCTGCGATCAAGGAGCAGGTGAACTCCCTCCTTCTCTCCACCTGGCAGGGGGCGTTTGAACTGGAGGCCCGACTTCAAGCCGGCCTCTCCCAGACGGAGGACGCCGCGGAGGGGGTGGCCGCCTTCCTCGCCAAAAGAGCTCCCCAATTCCGGGGTCGTTGACGGTCCGCGGGCTGGCGGGAGGAGGCGCAACCCTAAAGAAAGGCTCGGCGCAGCCTTTCGCGAACCTCAATAGAATGCCTCTGCCGTGGAGCAGACAGAGCACAACACAACGCCGCCCCGTCCCAAGCTAATCCCGTTCCTTACCTCCCTGCTTCTCGCCGGCTCAGCCTTCGCCCTCCTTGCGCCGGCCGCCCAGGCGTTCACGGTCACAACGCCGGAAGGGGCCTCCCCCAACGCCCACGCGATCCACGAAATCTACGTCCTCGCGCTGGCCTTCGGCCTGGCGATCTTCCTCGGCGTGTGGGTCTCTTTGGGCTGGTGCCTGTGGCGGTACCGAGCCCGCAAGCGCCACGCCGAGGGAGCACAGATCCACGGCAACACAAGGCTTGAGGTTGGATGGACGCTTGGCGCCGCCGGGGTGCTGGTGGTCCTGGCCGTGTTCATCTTCGTCAAGCTGGGGTCGATCATCGACCCCCAAAACTCCGGGCCGGAAGGGGAAGCGCTGCTTGAACGGGGTCCCCTCTACGCCCTTGCCGAACGGAAGCTCCCGCCCTCGGGGAAGCGGCTGGAAATCAACGTCGTCGGCCGGCAGTACGTCTGGCAGTTCGTCTACCCCGGCGGTACCGGTCCAGCGAAGTTCGGCCCGACCTACAGCTACGAGGAAATGGTCGTTCCCACCGAAACAACCGTTGTGCTGAACGTCACAGCGGCCGACGTCGTCCACTCCTGGTGGGTGCCAGCGCTGGGCGGCAAGGTCCAGGCCGTTCCTGGCTACCACAACTACACCTGGTTCAAGATCTCCAAGCCAGGGGTCTTCCACGGTCAGTGCGCCAACATTTGCGGCCGCGACCACGCCCGGATGATCGCGACCGTGCGGGCCGTTCCGCCGGCCCAGTTCGAAGCTTGGCTTGCCGAACGGAAACGTGACCTTGAAATCGCCGGAGAAGAAGCGGCCAACGCCCGCGCGAAGATGGCCCAGCTGCGCGGTCCCCAATCGGTTGAAAACCCCTAAGGAGCAACAAGGAAGGGAAGGCAGATGGCAACGCCGCAAACCCAAGCCCTAACCGCCGAGCAAGTCACCGCCCTCCCCCAGATCGTCGCCCACGAGGTAAGGCGCGAACCGAAGGGCTGGACAAGCTGGATTACGACAACCGATCACAAGCGGATCGGGATCCTCTACATCGTCACCACCTTTGGGTTCTTCATCCTCGGTGGCGTCGAGGCCTTGATGATCCGCCTCCAGCTGGGGGTGCCTGAAAACACCCTTGTCACGCCCCAGGTCTACAACCAGCTGTTCACGCTCCACGGGACGACGATGGTCTTCCTCTTCGTCGTGCCGATGATGGCTGGGTTCGGCAACTACCTGGTCCCGCTGATGATCGGGGCCCGGGACATGGCCTTCCCCCGCCTCAACGCCCTCTCCTACTGGCTCCTCCTCGCGGGCGGGATCGTCTTCTACGCCTCGCTGTTCTTCACGCCGCCGGAAGCCGGTTGGACAAGCTACGTCCCCCTTTCCGGCGCCCTCTACTCCCCCGGCGGCGGCCAGGACGCCTGGATCTACCTGGTCCACCTGACCGGCCTCTCTTCGATCCTTGGCGCGCTCAACTTCTACGTGACGATCGCAAACATGCGCGCTAAAGGCATGAGCTGGGGCCGGCTGCCGCTGTTCATTTGGGGGATCCTGATCTACTCGATCCTGATCCTGCTGGCGATGCCGGTGATCGCAGCGGCGGTGACGATGCTCCTTACCGACCGCCACTTTGGCACCCACTTCTTCGACCCCACCAACGGCGGCTCGGCGCTGCTGTGGCAGCACCTGTTCTGGTTCTTCGGCCACCCCGAGGTTTACATCATGATCCTCCCCGGCTTCGGGATCATCTCCGAGGTGCTGCCGGTCTTTGCGCGCAAGCCGGTCTTCGGCTACAAGGCGGTCGCCGCCTCGACGGTTGGGATCGGGTTCCTCTCCTTCCTGGTCTGGGCTCACCACATGTTTGCCACGCCGCTGCCGTTGGCGGTGCTGATCTTCATGATGCTCTCATCGATGACGATCGCGATTCCGACCGGGGTGAAGATCTTCAACTGGATCGGCACCCTCTGGCGCGGCTCGATCGAATTCCGTACCCCGCTTTTGTTCGCTGCCGGTTTCATCGCCCTGTTCACGATCGGCGGGATCTCCGGGGTGTTCCTGGCGATGTTCCCGGTCGACTGGCAGCTCAACGAAAGCTACTTCGTGGTCGCCCACATCCACTTCGTCCTCGTCGGCGGAGCGGTGATGACGATCTTCGCTGGGATCTACTACTGGTTCCCGAAGATCACCGGCCGCATGCTTTCCGAACGGCTCGGAAAGCTCTCCTTCTGGCTGATGTTTGTCGGGATCCTCACCACCTTCCTGATCCAGCACGTCGCCGGTCTGGAAGGGATGCCCCGCCGCGTCTACGAGTATCCGAACGTCGGCGACCTCGCCGCCGACAACCTCACCTCAACCGTTGGGGCCTTCATCCTCGCGCTCGGGGTGCTGGTGACGATCATCAACGTCCTGCGCTCCCTCAAGCACGGCGCGATCGCCGGCCCCGACCCATGGCGGGCAAACACGTTGGAGTGGTTCACCCCCTCGCCCCCGCCGCCCCACAACTTCGACGTGATCCCCGAGGTGCGCTCGCTCGAACCGTTGCGGGACATCCGGGCCGAAGTAGCCCGTGCCACCGGGGTAACGGAGCCGGTCGGCACAGGGGGCTAGGGGGTGTCCCTAGCGGAAGGGGTTGCGGCAGCAGCGACCGCCCGCCGGCGGCGGGCGGTCCAGGTCGCCGCAGACCTCTTGGACCTAACAAAGCCTAAGGTCCAAAGCCTCCTCCTCCTGATCACGGTCTTCGCGATGTACATCGCGGGGAACCCCTCCCCGTTGCTGGTCCTGGCAACCTGTCTTGGCGGCTACCTCTCCGCCGGGGCAGCCGGCGCCTTCAACCACGTCCTCGACCGCGACATCGACCGCCTGATGCGCCGGACCGCAAACCGGCCGCTCCCCTCCGGCCGCCTCTCCCCCCAGGTCGCCCTAGCCTTTGCCTGCTGCCTTTCCGCCCTCTCCGTCGTCGAGCTGACGCTGCTTGTTAACCCGCTTGCTGCAGCCCTCTCCTTTGCCGGCCTGCTCGCCTACGTCCTCCTCTACACCGTGATCCTGAAGCGGCGGACCCCGCAGAACATCGTCTGGGGAGGGGTTGCGGGGGCCGTTCCGCCGTTGGTTGGCTTCGCTGCCGTGAAGGGGGCGGTAACGCCCCTTGCCTTCCTGCTGTTTCTGATCGTCTTTTTCTGGACGCCCCCCCACTTCTGGTCGCTATCCCTGCTGATGCGGGAGGAGTACGCTCGGGCGGGGGTTCCGATGCTGCCGGTTGTCGAGGGGGAGCGGGAGACCCGTCGCCAGATCCTCCTCTACACCGTCCTGCTGTACATGATCACCCAGCTCCCGTTCTGTGCGGGGGCGCTAGGGCCTCTCTACCTCGCCTGCTCGATGGTCCTTGGCGGCCTCTTTATCCTCGGCGCCTGGAGGCTCTACCGCGCCCCCGAGGAGCTCTGGCGGCGGCGGGCGATCGGCCTCTACCTTTACTCCCTCGCCTATCTCGCGCTCCTGTTCGGGGCGATGGTGGTGGACCTGCGGATCTGAGTAAAGCCTTATAATTTGGCCGCAATGACCAGGGAGCTTGCCCGCAAGAACATCCGTACCGCGTTGATCATCTGCGCCGTCTGCGCGGTGATGTTTGGCCTGTCCTTCGTCGCCGCAGCGATCTACATCTGATGGCAAAGGAGCAAGCCAAACAAGAGCAGGTCGAGCAGACGAGCGGGGAGGCGCTGCCCCCGGTCGGTGAGGAGATTCACGTCCCGGGGCCAAGCATCCTGCCGCTGATCACGGCAATCGGCATCACCCTGATGGTGGTGGGGATCACGACCGTTAAGGAGCTCTCGATCCTCGGCTCCTTGATCACCGTGGTCTGCGTCTACCGCTGGGTGAAGAGCAACAACGAAGAAATCGACGAGCTTCCGCTCGAGGAGCACCACCGGCACTAGGCGGTAGCGGCCGGCACCGCCCCAGCTGCCGTCCAGCAGCGGAGGATGTCCCGGACCGAGATAACCCCTACGATCTCTCCCCTCTCGAGTACGACCAGGTGGCGGAAGTTGTGTCGGACCATCGTCGCCGCCGCCTCTTCAAGGGACCACTCCGGGGTGGCGAAGACGACTTCCTTAGTGAGGTGGTCCCGGACCGGCTCCTGATCCGGGTCGCAGCCGGCAGCAAGGGCCTCCATCACGTCCCGCTCGGTGATGATCCCTGGCCCCTGTTGCTCTGGGTCGATCACGATCGCAGCGCCCACCCTGCTGTTTGCCATCCGCCGCGCAGCCTCCCGGAGCATATGACCCGGTCCAACCGTGACAACGGCCGGCGTCATCCCTTCCCGAACAACCATGCCTACCCCCTTGCCATAGAGACTTTTGTTTCAATCTAGCGGATCGCCGTGCCGCTGTCAACGAGGGGCTGGGGCAGGGAGGCAGGGCCGACGGCAAAGAGATCGACCAGCCGCTGTGCGACCCGCTCCCAGGAGAGGTTCTCCCTCACCGCCTCTACAAGTGCTCGCCGCGCCGCTGCGCGCAGTGGGCTGGGGAGGTAAAGCCAAGCGATCAGCCGCCTCGCCAGCTGGCGGGGACCCTCCTCCTCCGTGAGCGGGAAGGAGAGCAGGGGCCGCACCGGTGGCGGGGCTTTTGCAGCAAGGAGGGCGGCTACCTCCTGCAGGCCGGAGTGGCCGGCGCAAACCGGGAGCGCCCCAGCCGCTGCGGCCTCAGCGGCGATCATCCCAAAGGCCTCCGGCAGCCTGCTCGGCACCACGACCGCATCGCAAAGGGAGAGCAGGGGGGCGAGCTGGGGGTGGTCGAGGTGGCCAAGAAAGGAGAGCTGGCGGGAGAGGAGCTGGAAGGGACCACCAGCCCCTTCCTGGGCGCGCTGCTCGAGGTGGGCACCGAGGGCGGGCAAGCCGCTTTGCCGAGCAAGGGCGGCAGCATCCGCCAGCTGCCCCGACCCGGCTAGGGCAACCAGCCGTTCAAGGGGCTCCCGCAAGGGGCCGAACCCAACCACCAGCAGCCGTGCGGTCGGGAACGCCCCAAGTAGCTCCTGGTGGGCAAGGAGCGCGATATCTACCCCCTTGGCCGGGATCAGCTTGCCGACAAAGGCGATCAGCGGCCCAGCGGTCGGGTCGACCGCTGCCAAGGCTTTAGCAGCCGCTGGACCGTCGACGCGAAAGTCGCCGCCGCCGCTTGGCAGGCGGCGAAGCTCCCGGACAAGCTCCCCAACCGCTGCCTTCCGTCCGCCCAGCCGGGGCCGGTAGGGGGTAAACAGCTCAACCTCTACCCCCGGCGGAAAAAGCCTCAGCTTTTCGCCCACCCCCTCCGGCAGCGTCGCCACCACCTCTGAAGCGGTGTAGGTGGAGCCGACCAGGACCGCCTCAGCCCGCTCCACCCCCTCCTGGACCCAAGGCAGGAACCGCTCCCGGTCCCGCTGAAGGGCGTAGAGGAGGTCGCTGCCGTGGACCTTGACAGCGTAGGGGACCGCTGCGGGAAGGGCGCGGGCGAGGATCGCTGGCCCGAGCAGGAGGTGGTTGGCAAGGGCCCCTTCCACCCGCGCCTGCTGGGCCACCTTGGAAACGGCAGCTACGTTGGCGGCAAGGTAACGCTCCAGCTCGGCCTCGCTGCATTCCAGGAAGGTCTTCGCTTCGAAGTGGGTGTAGTGGTCCCGGACGAAGACCGGCAACAGCCGGCCGATCGGCGGCAGGTAGACCGTCAGCCGCCGGGGCCGGCGCACCGTTTGGACGGTGAGACCGCCCCCCTCGAACCGGCCGACCGCGTCGACAAAGGGGAGCCGCTCCGCCTCCTGCTCCTGGCAGAGCAGATGGACCTCGTGGCCGGCCCTGGCTAAGGCCTCGGCAAGGCGGGCGTTGAAGACGTTGGAGCCGGTCCCGGAGAGGAGATAGCCGTGGAAGATCAAAAGCCGCACTGGACTACCTTGCAGGCTGCCACCGCCCAAGCGCTGGCTACGATACAGTCCAGCCGATGAGCGAGCTACCACGGTACCGCTTTCGCAACCCAACAACCGGCCGGGAACTGATCATGGAGGCCGAGCCCGGCAAGACCTACATCGACCGGGAGACCGGCGAACCGCTCGAAGTAACCGGGATCGTCGTTCCCCTTCCCCCTTCCCGTTCCCGGCTCCCATTCGCCCCCCAGTACCTGCGGTTCTGCCCCCACTGTGGGCAGTTGGCGCAGCGGGACCTCAACGACTGCCCAACGTGCGGTCGCCGAATGGACCCCGCCTCCTCCTAGCGGCCGTTGCCGCCGGGGCGTTGCTCGCTGGCTGCGGGGGGTCCTCCAGCTCCGTCAGCGACGCCCTCCCCCGCTCCACACCGGAACTGACGCCTCCGGAAAGCCACGCTCCGGAAGCAGCCGCTGCCCGCCGCACCTACGTCACCGTGCTGCCGACCTCCTCGACCACCTCCACCGCCTCGGCAACCCAACCCGCCCCTAGCGGTGGGGAAGCGGCGCAGCCAAAAGGCCAGGAAAAGCAGGAAAGCCAAGCCACGGAAACCCAAGCTACCTCCAGCAACGAAGCCCCGCCCTCTACAGAAACAGCCCACAAGGAAGAACAGAGCGGCGGGGCAGCAGCCCCTGGCGGTTAGCGCCGTTAGGGGGTCGAGACCAGCAGCGCTGAGTAGGTAAGCCGGGCTTCGACGTAACGGCAACCGTATTCCCGGACCACGCCGACGTGGATCTGGGCCGTCGGTTCGCTGGTCTTTGCGCAGTCCTCCTTCGGTCGGGAGGCCTGCCAGGTGGTCGACTTGCCCTGGCCAAGTGCCAACGCCGGCGCCCAGGTCGGGGAGGTGAGGACGATCACGTCCCCCTTCTTCACCGGGATCGTCGTTTCAAGGGCGAACTGCGCGGTCATCCCAAAGTACGGTTCCAGCTTGACCAAGGGCGTCGCTGCCACCAGTCGGTAGCGCACCGGTTCGGTCTTGGGTGGAGCGGTCTTCCGCTTCGTGGTCTTGTGCTTTGGGGAGCGCTTCTTTGCCGCCGCGCGCTTCGCCTTGATCCGCCGCTTCGTCGGCCGCCTGCCGCGGCTTGGGCGGCGCTTCGGCTTGGGGAGGATCGGTTCGAGGATGCCCAGCTCCGCCTCTGCCGGCCCCCCCTCGTGTTCGTCGAAGTAACGGACGTCGGCGGTCGTCGGGTTGCCAAGCGTGATCGTCCAGGCGACGATCCTCCCTTCACGCGGTATCACATCCGGGTTCTTGATCCCGTTGACAGAGGTCTGGAAGCCGCTTGTCCGGCTCACCACCAGGCATTCGGCAACGGCGCTTAGCTGCGCTGTCGCCCCACCAACGCTGCCCCCGCTGCTCCCGGTCGGCGTTGGCTGCTGCCCTTCCTTGGGGGGGTGGTGGACCGGGCCCCCTTCGCAGCTTGGCAGTGCCTTCGGCGCTCTCCCCACCACCCCGACTTCGGTGGTGGTCGCCTGGGCAGCGCCAGGGGCAACGCCGGCGAGGAGGAGCACCCCGCCAACCGCCCATCGAAGCCGCTTTTTGGAGCGTTTAGCCTTTGCCATCGCCACCTACAACACCAAACCTTCCCTGGGGTCGCGGCTCATCCTCCCTCCCGCAATGCCGCTGCCGCAGCCGCGATCTCCTCCGGGGAGCCGGGCCGCGGGACCCACGGCAACCGTAGCGGGTCGTTGGTGTAGCGGGGGATCACGTGGACGTGGAGGTGGAAGACCGTTTGCCACGCCGCCGACCCGCAGGAGTTGAGTAGGTTGACCCCATCGGCGCCCAGCCGCTCCTTGGCCAGCCGGGCAAGGCGCCGAGCGGCGCTGAAGACCGCAGCAAGCTCCCCCTCCTCTGCCTCCAGCAGGTCCCGGCGATGGGTTCTAGGGATTACCAGAGCGTGGCCGCGGGTAGCTGGGTTTATGTCCATGAAGGAGACGGTCAGCTCGTCTTCGGCCACGATCTCGGCCGGCGCCTGACCGGCTGCGATCAAACAGAAGATGCACCGCTCGTCCATGGCCACGTAGCCTACGCCCCCCTTTTGCGGCTTGCCAGCAAGGCCCGTGCCACTGCAACGGCCCCTGCACGGTCCTTCACCTCGCCGGCGTAGGCGGCAACCCGCAGCTCCTCGAGAAGCTCGCCAAGGAGCGGACCCGGTTCGATCCCCACCGCCCGGGCCAGCTCGTCCCCGGCAAGGGGGAGGGCCGGCAACCCTTCCCGCTCGAAGGCAAGGGCGTAGGGGAGGATCTGGGCAGCTAGGTTGAGGTGGGCGGCGATCGCCTGCTCGTGGTTGCGGCCCCTTGTCGCAAGCCGATCGGCGACGGAGAGGAGGGTGACGTCGACCCCAACCGGTCCGCAGGCCCGCAGGTAGGCGTAGCGGGTGCGGGGGGCGAGGGGGTCGCGCTCGTGGAGCAGGAACCCGAGGCGGAGATGGTGGGCGACAAGGCCGGCAAGGTACTCCCTGAGCCGGCGGGAGCCGCGGAGGCGGCGGACGATCTGCTCAGCCATTCGGGCGCCAAGGAGGTCGTGGCCGGGGAAGGCAGCCCAGCCGCGGCTGCCGACGGTCTTGGTTGGCGGCTTGGCGATGTCGTGCAGGAGCGCCCCAAAGCAGATCCCCCCAAAGCGGTCAAGGCCGTCACCAACCGGCCCGGACAACCTCTGGGCAAGCTCCTCCCGTACCCCCTCAATGGAGCTGAGAAAGGCTTCTAGCTCGCCGGCTCCAGCAAGCTCCCAACCCCCGTTTTTGCCGCGCAGGCCGTCCCGCAGGGCGGCGGCGTAGGCAAGGCATTCCAGGGTGTGGTCGTAGACGTCGAGGTGGTGGTAGGGGTTTTGCTCCACCCCCCGCTCCGCCACCAGCTCCGGGAGCACAACCCGGTCTGCCCCGGTCCGCTGCAGCAACCCCATCCCGAACGGGGGGTTCGGCCCCCCGACGATCCGCACCAGCTCGGCAAGGATCCGCTCGGCGGCGACGCCGGCTAAGGCAGGGGCGGCCTGGGCGGCAAGGGTAACCGTCTCCTCCTCGGGCTTGAAACCAAGCTCGCAGGCAAACCGGGCAAGCCGCACCACCCGCAGCGGGTCGCTGCGAAAAGCCTCCCTGCTTGCCGCCCGAAGCCGCCCTGCCGCAAGGTCGCCAAGGCCACCCAAGGGATCGATCACCCGGCCGAGGTCGAGGGGCACGGCAAGGGCGTTGATCGTCAGGTCCCGGCGGCCTAGGTCGGCCTCGATCCCTCCCCCTTGGAGCCGCTCGAGGTCGAGCTGGAAGCGATCTCCAACCACCCGCCAGATCGCCCTCTCCTCGTCGAGCGGGAAGCAGTGGGCCCCAACCGCTGCAGCCAGGCAGCGGGCGATCGGGCGGGGCTCCGCGGCGACGACCAGGTCGTGGTCGGCGGTCCTGCGCGCAAGCAGGAGGTCTCGGACCAGGCCGCCGACAAAGTAGGCCTCAACCCCCTCACAGCACCGTCTCACGGCTTCCAGCAGCCGTTGGTCAATCGCGGAGCCGGCGGGGAACTCGGGGGGTAAGGGCACAGGTCACCTCGTAGTTGATCGTCTCTGCCCGCTGCGCTACCTCCTCAGCGGTGATCCGCTCCTCCCCTTGAGCGCCGATCAGGACCGCCTCCTCCCCGCGCAGGGCTAAGGCAGCGGGATCCCGGCCGAGGTCGACCGTGATCGTGTCCATCGAGATCGTCCCGACCTGGGGGTAGCGGCGGCCGCCGATCAGCGCCGCCGCCCGCCCCGAAAGGAGCCGGTGCAGGCCGTCGCCGTAGCCGATCGGCAGGATGCCGATGTAGGTGTCGTGGGGGGCGATGAAGCGGCGGCTGTAGCCGACCGAGCGGCCGGCCTTGATCAGCCGCACGTCGGCGACGTAGGTGCGGAGGGTGAGGGCGGGGCTCAAGCCGTGCTGAAAAGGGTCCTCGTTAAAGGGGTCAAGGCCGTAGAGGGCGATCCCACAGCGGGCCATCTCGAAGTGGGAGTTGGGGTCTTGGAGGAGGGCGCCGCTGTTTGCAAGGTGGGCTACCGCCCGCGGCACCAACCCTTTGGCAGCGCTTGCGAACCGGGCGAACTCCTCGATCTGCTGCTTGAGAAAGCCGCTGCCGTCCCGGTCCCCAGCTGTGGCGAGATGGCTCATCACCCCCACCACCTCCACCCCCGGGAGGGCAGTGGCTGCCGCGATCAAGGAGAGCAGCCCGTTGGCGTCGGCGGAGCCTAGCCGCCCCATCCCGCTGTCGAACTTGACGTGGATCCGGCCACCCCCAGCTGCAGCCACCTCCTCCACCATCCAAGGCCGCCAAACCACAACCTCCGCTTCCACAGCCAACGCAAGGCGCAGTTCGGCTTGGGTGAGCGGTCCCAGCACTAGGATCGGCACCCCCTGGAAGCCGGCCTGCCGGAGCTCAACGGCCTCCCCAGCCGTAGCGACAGCAAGGTAGCGGGCGCCGCTAGCTAGCGCTGCCCGCGCCACCCCAACCGCCCCATGGCCGTAGCCGTCAGCCTTTACAACCGCGCAGAGCAGGGCCCGGGCGGAGAGGCGCTGGCGCAGGAGCCGGCAGTTGTGGCGGACCGCCGCCAGATCAACTACCGCCTCCGCCCGCGCCACCTTCCCCTCCCTTTTCCTTGCTCGCCGTCCGCAAGCCAGCGGGCCCGCGGCAGCGCTGCGGCGACATCGGTTGGCAATACCCCCTCCGCAGCCCTCCGCCTTGCCGCCAGCCGGCCGGCAGCGGCGTGGAGGTAAACCCCAGCTGCTGCGGCCAGGAAGGGGTCGGCCCCAGCCGCCAGCTGGGCGGCGATCACCCCCGCTAAGAGGTCGCCGCTGCCGGCAGTCGCCAAGGCGGGAGCGCGGCCGTCGTTTATCGCCACCCGGCCGTCGGGAGCGGCAACGATCGTGTCGTCGCCCTTCAAGACAACAACGGAGCGGGAGGCGGAGGCAGCGGTGCGGGCTGCCTCCAGCCGGGCAGCGCCAACCCTGCCCCGCTCCCAGCCAAGGAGCCGCTCCAGCTCGCCGGCGTGGGGGGTAAGGACGGTCGGCCCAGGACGGCCGGCAAGCTCCCCAAGGCGGCCGGCAAAGGCGTTCAGCCCGTCCGCATCGAGGACCAGCGGGGTCTGCGACTCCCGGACAACCGTCCGGATCAGCTCCTGGGTCGGCCCGGTCCGGCCAGCGCCGTTACCGACCGCAACCGCCCCTCCCCGCTCCAAAAGCGCCGCCACCTCGGCGGCTGCTGCCGGCACCAGCCCCCCCGCACCGTCTTCCGGCAGCGCCCTGGACATCGCTTCCGGGCCGCTTAGCACCGCCACCCGCTCCCGGATCGCCGCCGGCACGCAGGCGATCACGTACCCCGCACCGCCCCGCAACGCCCCTCGGACGGTCAGGGCAACGGCCCCGGCAAGGTCGGCGCTGCCACCGAGGACAACGACCTGGCCGCTTGTGAACTTGTGGGAGTGGGGCCCCCGTCGGGGCAGCGCTGCAACGACCTCCCTCTGGATCAGGCCAACCGCTGGCTCGGTGGAGGGAAGGTGGGCGTAGCCGTCGGCGGGGAGGCCGATCTCGACGACCTCAACGGTGCCCGCCCGCCACTTCCCTGGGGCGACGTAGTGGCCGACCTTGGGGAGGTGGAAGGTTACGGTCCGCTTTGCGGTGAGGGCTGCTCCCGCCACCGCCCCGGTCGAGCCATCAACCCCGCTGGGGAGATCGATCGCAACGACCGGCCGGCCGGCCTTCTCGACGATCTTGATCGCCTCCGCTACCGCCCCCCTGGGGGCGCCGCTAAAGCCGGTGCCCAGCAGGCCATCGACAACGACAGCGGCACCGCCAAGGGCTGCTTCAAACTCGGCCCGCCGCTCCCCGTGCAGCGCCTCCTCCACCACCCCCTCCGCCCCCAGCCGGGCCAGCGCCACCGCAGCGTCGCCGCTGTACTCGGCGAGGGGGTGGGTGGTAAAGACCTTCACCTCCAGCCCCGCCTCCCGCAACAAGCGGGCCGCGACAAAGCCGTCGCCACCGTTGTTGCCCTTGCCGCACACCACCACAACCGCGCCCCCTGCCGCCATCTCCTCGGCCGCTCGGGCAACCCCCGCCCCCGCCCGCTCCATCAGATCGATCCCCGGGATCCCCTGCTCCTCGATGCCATAGCGGTCGATCGCCCGCATCTGGGCGCCGGTCAGCAACGGTGCGCACCAAGGGGCAGGTGGCTCCATCCCTACTCCACGGTCACCGTCTTCGCCAGGTTGCGCGGCTGGTCGACGTTGCACCCCCGCCTGCGGGCGATCTCGTAGGCAAGGAGCTGGAGCGGCACTACCGCCAGCACCGGAGCAAGGAGCGGATCGATCGGGGGAAGGGGAAGGACGTGGTCGGCGGCGGCCACAACCCGCTCCTGCCCCTCCGAACAGACCGCTACCACCTCCGCCCCCCGGGCCCGTACCTCGGCGATGTTGGAGAGGAGCTTGTCGAGGACCGGAGAGTCTGTTGCGATCGCCACAACCGGGGTGTTCGGTTCAAGGAGGGCGATCGGGCCGTGCTTCATCTCCCCGGCAGCGTAGGCATCGGTGGCGATATAGGCGATCTCCTTGAGCTTCAGCGCCCCCTCGAGGGCGATCGGCAGGCCGATGTTGCGGCCGATGTAAAGGAAGAACTGCTTGTCGTAGTGGCGGTCGGCTACGTGACGGACGGCGGCGACAAGGGGGGTCGGCTGGCGGTCGGTCGGCATCCCTAACAGCTCGTCGATCCGGTGGGGAAGCTGGCGGAGGGCGGCGGCGATCGCAGCCCGCCGCTGCGCGGAGACCGTCTGCCGCCGGCTCCCAAGCCAAAGGGCAAGTAGGACCAGCGCCACGACCTGGGTGGTGAAGGTTTTGGTCGCTGCCACCCCGACCTCGATCCCCGCCCTGGTGTAGAGGACCGCCTCCGCCTCCCTGGTCGCCTGGGAGCCGGCGACGTTGGTGATCCCGACCACCCGCGCCCCCAACCGGCGCGCCTCCCGCATCGCTGCAAGGGTGTCGGCGGTCTCCCCCGACTGGGTGATCCCGATCACCAGGTCCTCCGAGCCGAGCACCGGTTCCCGGTAGCGGTACTCGGAGGCGATGTCTAGCTCCACGGGGAGGCGAGCAAGCCCTTCGATCACGTACCTCCCAACCAGGCCGGCGTGGTAGGAGGTGCCGCAGCCGACGATCACAACCCGCCTGCAGGCGGCAAGCTCCTCCGGGTCCAGGCTTCCCTCGAGGGAGAGCTCAACCGCTCCCCCCTCGAGGAGGTGGCCGGCAAGGGTCTCGGCCACGGCGTCGGCCTGTTCGTAGATCTCCTTCAGCATGAAGGTCTCAAACCCCCGCCGCTCCAGCGCTTCGGCATCCCACTCGATCCGCTGGGGGTTGCGCTCCACCTCCTTGCCGGCGCCGTCAACCACCCGTACCCCCTGCTCGCTTAGGACCACGACATCCCCGTCCTCGAGGAACAGGGCAGAGCGGGTGTAGGGCAGGAAGGCAGGCAGGGCGGAGGCGATAAACCGCTCCCCCTCCCCCATGCCGACGATCAGCGGACACTCCCGGCGCGCCCCAACGAGCAGCCCAGGCCGCTCTGCGGAGAGGGCGACGAAGGCGAAGTGGCCCTCCAGCTCGCCCAGCGCAAGCCGGACCGCCTCGACAAGGTCCCCTTGGTAGTAGCGGGCGATCAGGTGGGCGATCACCTCGGCGTCGGTTTCGGAGCTGAAGGCAACCCCTTCTCCAGCCAGCCGCTGCCGCAGGGTGTCGTGGTTCTCGACGATCCCGTTCACAACGACGTGGATCTTTCCCTCCTGGTCGAAGTGGGGATGGGCGTTGCGCTCGCTTACCGGCCCGTGGGTTGCCCAGCGGGTGTGGCCGATGCCGGTCTGGAGCCGGCCGTTGGTTGCCGGCTGGAAATTGGTAGCGCCAAGCCGCTGTGCAAGGCGATCGAGGTTGCCAACGACGCGGGTGAGCTGGACCCCGTTGGGGCCAAGCACGGCGATCCCTGCGCTGTCGTAGCCGCGGTACTCGAGGCGACGCAGCCCTTCAAGGAGGACCTCCTCCGCCGGCCTGGAGCCGATGTAGCCAAAGATCCCGCACATCGCTTGGGGAGTATGACAGCGGCGGTAGGGCCCTTCCGGGGGTGCGGTCAAAGCGCTTGGGAAACGCAGGCCGGTGCGCGCAACCGCTCAGGCCGGCCCGCCAACCTCCCGGACCACAGCCACCAGCCGCTGCACCACCGCTTGGGCCACCTCTGACTCCTCCGCCTCCACCATCACCCGGACCACGCTCTCGGTCCCGCTCGGCCGCACCACCACCCTACCTGAACCGGCAAGCAGCTCCTGCTCCCGGGCGATCGCCGCCTTGACGGCCGCGCTTGTCATCACCTCCCCCTTTAGGGCAACCGGGACGTTCTCGAGCACCTGGGGTAGCCGCCTGAAGTACCGCCCCGCCTCCAGCTCCTCCCCCTGGAGCGCTTCAAGGGCAAGCAAGGCGGTCGCCAGCCCATCGCCGCAGCCGTTGAAGGCGAGGTCGATCACGTGGCCGGACTGCTCGCCGCCAAGGCGCCAGCCGCGGGCCCGCAGCTCGGCGAGCACGTTGCGGTCGCCAACGGGGGTTTGGGCGACCTCGATCCCCAGCCCTTGGAGGTAGCGCAAGAGGCCGAAGTTGCTCATCACCGTCACCGCCACGCCCCCGCCAAGCTCCCCACGCCGTGCTAGATCGGTAGCGACCAGGGCGATCAGCTCGTCCCCGTCGACGACCTCACCCCGGCGGTCGACAGCCACCACCCGATCGCCGTCCCCGTCGAAGGCGAAGCCGAGGTCCCACCCCCCTTCCACAACCGCAGCCTGGAGCGCCTGGGGGGCGGTCGAACCGCAGCCGGCGTTGATGTTCCGCCCGTCCGGTTCGCAGCCAATCCGCCCAACCACCGCTCCCAGCCGTTCGAAGAGCTGGGGGCCGGCCTGGTAGGTTGCCCCGTTTGCGCAGTCCAGCAGGATCCGCCTCCCTGCCACCGGCCCCTTTGAAAACCGCCCCTCGAGGAGCCGCAGGTAGTCCTCCAAGCAGCCGTAGAGCGGCCGGATCCGACCCAGCTCCCGCCCCCCAACCGCTGCCGCTAGACGCCCTTCTACCTCTTCCTCGACGGCGTCGGGCAGCTTGAAGCCGTCCGGCCCGAACAGCTTGATCCCGTTGTCGTGGTAGGGGTTATGGGAGGCGGAGATCACCGCCGCCAGCTCCAGGCCGTGGGCCTTTAGCAACAACGGGGCAGCAGGGGTAGGCAGGACCCCCCCAAGCAACGCTTCCCCGCCGGCGCTTGCAACCCCCGCTGCAAAGGCAGCCTCCAACATCTCCCCCGACTCCCGGGTGTCCCGGAGCACGAGGACCCGCACCCCCCGGCCGCCGTGGACGGCGGTTGCGGCAGCGCCAAGCCGCAACGCCAGCTCGGCCCCAAGCTCCTCCCCAGCGACGCCGCGGACACCGTCGGTCCCGAACAGCCGCGGGCGGGGACTCAACGCTTGGAGAACTGGGGCCGCTTCCGGGCTTTCTTCAGGCCGGCCTTCTTGCGCTCCTTGACCCGCGCGTCCCGGGTCAGGAACCCCCGCTTCTTCAACTCCTTACGGAGGTTGGGGTCGGCCTCCAGCAAAGCCCTCGCGATCCCGTGGCGGAGCGCCCCCGCTTGGGCGGAGAGCCCGCCGCCATGAACCCGGGCCTGGACATCCATCCGTTGGGCGTAGCCGACGACCTGCAGCGGCTGTTCGATCAGCCGCTGGAGGGTGATCCGGGGAAAGTAGTCGGCAAGCTCCCGGCCGTTGATCAGGTAGTTCCCCTTGCCCGGCTTCAAGATCACGCGCGCGACGGCGGTCTTCCGCTTCCCGGTCGCCCGGTAGCGGGCTTCGGCGCCAAGGTCGATCTGGGCCTGGAGCGGCTGGGCCTCCTCCGCCGGGGGCTCCTCCGCTGCCTCCTCCTCAACGGCCTCCTCTTCCTCCTCGAGGACGTAGGAGGCGTAAGGGTCCTCCGGCTCTTGGGGGGCAAGCGGGTCAACCCCTTCCGGAACGATGTCTACTTCGAGGTGGGCACCTGGGACCTCTTGGTCCTCTTGGGGCTCCTGGTCCTTCTTGCCACGGTCGTTTGCCATCAGCCCTCCTTTCTAGCCCCGATCTCCACCGGCTTCGGCTGCTGGGCTTGGTGGGGGTGGTCGGGACCGGCGTAGACCTTGAGCTTGCGCAGCTGCTTGCGGCCAAGGCGGGTGCGCGGGAGCATCCCCTTCACAGCCTGGCGGATCACCTCCTCCGGCTTGGTGGCAAGGCGCTGGGCAAGGGTTTCGGTCTTCAGGCCACCGGGGTAGCCGGAGTGGCGGCGGTAGAGCTTGTCGGAGCGCTTCTTGCCGGTGACGTGGATGCGGGCGGCGTTGACGACAACCACAAACTCCCCACTGTCGACGTGGGGGGTGAAGTAGGGGTTGTGCTTGCCGCGCAGCCTGACCGCAACCTCGCTGGCCAGCCGCCCCAACGTCTTACCGGCAGCGTCGACTACCACCCACGGGCGGTCGTGCTCGCCCGGCTTGGCCATGTAGGTCTTCTGGTTCTCGTTGATCGCGGTCATCCCTTGCGCAAAGGGCCATCATAGAGCAACGGGCTGGAGCCCACCCCTTTGCTACTCCCACTCGATCGTGCCGGGCGGCTTGGAGGTGATGTCGAGCACCACCCTGCCCACCTCCTTCAGCTCCCCCATCATCCGGGAGGCGATCCGCTCCAGGAGGTCGTAGGGGAGGCGGGCCCAGTCGGCGGTCATCGCGTCGTCGCTGGTGACAGCCCTGATCGCAACGACGTAGCCGTAGGTCCGTTCGTCCCCTTGAACCCCAACCGCCCGGATCTGGGGCAGGACGCAGAACGACTGCCACAGCTCCCGGTACAGGCCGGCGGCCCGGATCTCCTCTTGGAGGATGTGGTCGGCCTCCCGCAACAGCTCCAGCCTGTCCCTTGTCGCTTCCCCGCCCACGATCCGGATCGCTAGGCCGGGGCCGGGGAACGGCTGTCGCCAGACCAGCCGCTCCGGCAGGCCAAGCTCTTCGCCGAGGGCCCGCACCTCGTCCTTGAAGAGCATCCGCAACGGCTCGACCAGCTCGAGGTCGAGCCGTTGGGGCAGGCCTCCGACGTTGTGGTGGGACTTGATCCGGGCCGCGCCGGCGGAGCCACCGGACTCGATCACGTCGGAGTAAAGGGTGCCCTGGACGAGGAACCGGGCCGGCCTGCCGCTGGCAGCAAGGGCCTTTGCCTGCTCCTCGAAGACCCGGATGAACTCCTCCCCGATCACCTTCCGCTTCTGCTCGGGGTCGATCACCCCCTTCAACCGCTTCAGGAACCGCTCCTGGGCATCGACAACGACCAACGGCACCGCAAAGGCCTCCTCGAAGGCCGCCCGGACCTGGGCCGCCTCGTCCTTGCGCAGCAGGCCGTGGTCGACGAAGACACAGGTGAGCTGGTCCCCCACCGCTTTGTGGACGAGGAGGGCGGCAACGGAGGAGTCGACGCCCCCGGAGAGGCCGCAGATCACCCGGCCGTCCCCCACCTGCTCCCGGATCCGTTCCACCTGTTCCTCGATGATCGAGCGCGGGGACCAGGTCCGCTGGCAGCCGCAGGCCTCCTCTAAGAACCGCTTTAGGACCGTCCGGCCGTAGGGGGTGTGGGCGACCTCGGGATGGAACTGGATGCCGTAGAGGCCGCGGCTTGGGTCTTCAAAGGCTGCTACCGGGGAGGCCGGCGATGAGGCCAGCGTACGCGCCCCAGGCGGGGGCTCGAAGACGGTGTCCCGGTGGGACATCCAGCAGGTCTGGTTGGCTGGCGTGCCGGCGAACAGGAGGCCGGGCTCCTGGACGGTAAGGGGGGTCCTTCCAAACTCCCCTTGGGCCGCCGGCTCCACCCTGCCGCCGAGGGCGTGGGCAAGGAGCTGCATGCCGTAGCAGATCCCAAGCACCGGCACGCCAAGGGCAAGCAGCTCCCGGGCGAGGGTTGGCGCCCCAGGGGAGTAGACGGAGGCTGGACCGCCGGAGAGGATCACGCCCTTTGGGTTGCGCCGCTTCAGCTCCTCGACCGCTTTGGAATGCGGGATCAGCTCGGAGAAGACGCCGCACTCCCGGACCCTTCGTGCGATCAGCTGGGAGTACTGGCCGCCGTAGTCGACGACCACGACCTCCTCGGTGGCAGCGGCAGCCCCGCCGGTTGGGCGGGGCTGGCCGCGCTCCAAGGTCTGGCTAGACATCGGCGGTGACCGCGATCCGCGACCCGCCGGCGCCCATCCCCACGCCCTGTTCCCGTTGGAGCTGCTTGCCCTCGGTCTGGAGGGCGGGGGCGATCACCACCTCTGCCCGGTTGAACTCGGCAAGGTCCTTGTAACCGCAGGTGGCCATCGAGGTCCGCAGCCCGCCGAAGAGGTTGAAGGTGCCGTCGTTCTCGTGGGCTGGGCCAACGAGGATTTCCTCGAGGGTCCCGTTCTGCTGGACCGCCACCCGGGTGCCCCGCGGCAGGGTTGGGTGGAAGGTCGCCATCCCCCAGTGGTAACCCCGACCGGGGGCTTCGTAGGCGCGGGCAAGGGGCGAGCCGATCATCACCGCGTCCGCCCCCAAAGCGATCGCTTTGGCGACGTCCCCGCCCGTCCGCATCCCGCCGTCGGCGATCACCTGGCAGTACTCCCCGGTCTCCAACATGTGGGTCGAGCGGGCCTCGGCGACGTCGGCGATCGCGGTCGCCTGGGGCACCCCGATGCCAAGGACCCCGCGGGTGGTGCAAGCGGCGCCCGGCCCAACCCCAACAAGGACGGCGGCTGCCCCGGTCCGCATCAGGTGCAAGGCGGTGTGGTAGGAGGCGCAGCCACCGACCACAACCGGCAGGTCGAGGGTGGGGATGAACTCCTTCAGGTTGAGCGGCTCGCTGACCGAGGAGACGTGTTCTCCGGAGACCACCGTCCCCTGGATCACCAGGACATCAAGGCCGGCTTCGATCGCCACCTCGTAGTAGTCCCTAACCCGCTGCGGTGTGAGCGAGGCGGCAACGACCACCTTCTGTTCCTTGATTTCCTGGATCCGCTGGACGATCAGCTCCTTCTTGATCGGCTCCCGGTAGATCTCCTGCATCTCCCTGGTCGCCCGCTCCTTGGGCAGGGAGGCGATCCGCTCGAGCTGTGCGTCGGCATCCTCGTAACGGGTGAATATCCCCTCCAAGTTCAGGACCGCCAACCCCCCCAGCCTGCCGATGATCCCTGCCGTCTGCGGCGAGACGACCGCGTCCATCGCAGAGGCCATCATCGGCAGCTCGAACTGGTACGGCCCCAGCTTCCAGGAGATGTCGACGTCGTCAGGGTCCCGCGTGCGCCGCGAGGGCACGATCGCGATGTCGTCGAACCCGTACGCCCGCCTCCCCGATTTGCCGCGTCCGATTTCTATCTCCATTTCCGCATCGTACCGCCGTCACCGGCCGATGTGCCGGATGGCGAAACCTCGATTCTTTCCACCTCAACCTCGCTTACCAACCGTTCCACACCCTTGAGCTCGACCACACCGGCCCCCATCCGGGCCAGCGAGTCGGCGCCGCTGGCGACGGCTAACCGCAGGCACTGGTCGGGGCTCTCGCCCTCGTAGCGGGCGGCGACGTAGCCGGCGAGGAAGGCGTCCCCGGAGCCAACGGGGGCAACCGGCTCCCGTTCGGCGATCCGGGCCCGGAACCGCACCGGCTTGCCGTCGAGCAGAAGCTGGGCGACGCAGCCGTCGGAGCGGGTGATCACCGCCTCCTTGGCGCCGAGCTCGACGATCTCCCCCACCCCTGCTAGCTGCTCCCCCTCGTCGCCGAACTCGTGACCGACCAGCTCCTCCGCCTCGACCACGTTGGGGCTGACCAGATCCGGCCCCGCCTTTACCGCCAGCCGCAGCGGCTCGCCATCGGCATCGACGATGGTGGTCAAGCCCATCCCTTTCAGCTCTTGCACAAGGTCAGCGTAAAACCCGGGGTCGACGCCACGGGGCAGCGATCCAGCGAAAACAACGATCGCCGCCCCCCGCGCCAGGTAGAGAAGCTTGTCTTTGAAGGTAGCGATCTCCACCTCGCTGACCCGCGGCCCCCGCTCGTTGATCTCGGTCTGCTGCCCGGTGGTTGGATCGAGGACCGAGATGTTCGTGCGGGACTCTTCTTGGATCCGGACGAAGTCGTTGAGGATCGATTCCGCCGTCAGCTCCTCGACGATCCGCGTCCCGGTTGCGCCTCCAGCCAGCCCTGTGGCGATCACGGGCCGTCCCAGCCGCTTCAAGGCGCGGGCGACGTTGATCCCCTTGCCTCCCGCCATCGACTGCTGGCTGACGCTGCGGTGGCGGCGACCGACCTGGAAGTTGGGCACGGTCAAGGTCTTGTCGATCGCCGCGTTCAGGGTGACCGTGAGGATCATCCGCCACCAACTTCCTAGCAGAGCGTGGCGGTTTGCGCTCCGCGGAGGCTAGCCGTCGGCAACCGCCCAGACCGCAGCCCGCAGCCGCTCCGCAGCTCGTGCTGCCGCGCGAGGCGGCGACCCACCCTCTAGCTGCCAAGCGTTCACAACCGAGCGGGCAGCGGTGACGAGGAGGGAGGCGCGCCGCTGCGGTTCGGGCCCAGCCCAAAGCCCCCCAACAAGGTCCTCGACGCGCCCCCCTTGAGCCCCTACCCCAGGGACAAGGAGGGGAAGGTCGCCAAGGATCGCCCGCGCGCGGCGTAGCGCCTCCGGCACCGTCGCCCCGACAACCGCCCCGAGCTCGCCGCCAGCGCCACCCTGCGCTAACTGGCAGAGGAGGTCGGCAAGGCGTTCCCAGACCCTCCCACCCCCTGTCAGCTCCAGCTCCTGGAGGTCTGCGCCGCCGCGGTTGGAGCTCCTTACCACCACGAAAACCCCCTTCCCCTCCCGCCGGGCGAGGGAGAGAAAAGGGTGGATCCCCTCCTCCCCAAACCAGGGGTTGACGGTAAGGGCATCCCCGTCTAGCCCTTCCTTGCCGAGCAGGGCCTGGGCGTAAGCGGCGGCGGTGTGGGGGATATCCCCCCGCTTGCCGTCGTAGATCACCAGCAGCCCAGCCTCCTTGGCAAAGCCGGCCGCCTCAGCGAGAACCGCAAGGCCGTCCCGGCCGAGCCGCTCGAACCAGGCGAGCTGGAACTTGACGGCAACGGCCGCTTCCGCAACCGCACCGATCACAGCCTGACAGTGGGCCAGGACCGCTGCAGCCCCCCCATCCCCGCCACATTGAGGCCACAGCTCGGAGGGGTTGGGATCGATCCCAACCACCAGCTGCGACCGGCGCCCCTCGACGCCTTGCGCCAGCCGATCGCGGAAGCGGCCTACTGCGCTCAGGCGACCGCCTTCTTCAAGGTGCTCCCAGCGGTGAACCGAACCACCTTGGAGGCCTTGATCTTGATCTTCTCCCCTGTGGCTGGGTTGCGTCCGGTCCGCGCTGCCCGCTTTGTGACGTGGAACTTCCCGAAGCCGGGAAGGGTGACGTCGGAACCACGCTTTAGCGCGTCCTGGACGCTCTGCAGCACCGCGTCAACGGCCCGCTGCGCCTCTGCCTTGGTTAGTTCGGCGCGGTCTGCGACCTGCTCGACCAACTCGGTCTTTGTCATCGGTTCTCTGACCTCCTAAATCACGTATTCGGTTGTTCGCGACCGCGAAGCTACCACGGACGCTGCTGCGAAACTAACAAGCGAGGCGGACGAAATCAACCGCTGCTGCTTAGATTTTTGCGGTGGAGCTCTCCCGAATCGGTTGGCTGCTTACCGTTGCCGGCTGCCTGTTGGTGGCGGTCTTCGCCCTACTTGCCGGTTACACCGGCTACGCCCTGCTCAGCATCGCCGTCGCCGCCTGCGCCTCGATCAACCTCCTCTAGGCGGGCCAGGTAGGCGGCAAACGCCCGGGCTGCCCTGCCCCGATGGGAGATCCTGTCCTTCTCAGCGGGTGAAAGTTCGGCCATCGTCCGCTCCCCATCCTGCTCGACCGGGATGAAGACAGGGTCGTAGCCGAAGCCTCCGCTCCCCCGCGGGGCGGGAGCAAGCCGACCCTCGACCGTCCCCCAGAAGACCTCCTCTACCCCAGCCACCGGGTCGACGTAGGCGAGGGCGCAGACGTACCGAAGGCCGCTCCCCGGCGGCGCAAGGGCAAGCAGCTTGGCGGTGTTAGCCTCATCCGGCGCGTTCTCCTCCCCTTCTGAAGCGAACCGGGCGGAGCGGATCCCCGGCGCGCCGCCAAGGGCCTCCGCCTCGATCCCGGAGTCCTCGCCAAGCACGGGGGCACGGAGCTGGGCTGCTGCAGCCCGGGCTTTGATCAGCGCGTTCTCGGCGAAGGTCGTGCCGGTCTCCGGGGGGAGCGCTAGGTCGTCGGGGATCGCCGTCAGCTCCACCCCGCGCAAGACGCGGGACAGCTCTTCGAGCTTGTGGCGGTTGCGGGTGGCGAGGAAGATCCTCACGGGGCGCCCTCTAGGGCCTGACGCTGGTAGCCAAAAAGCTCGGTGATCCCCGCTTCAGCGAGGGACAACAGCCGGTCCAGCAGCTCCCGCGAGAGCGGGGATCGCTCCGCTGTCGCCTGGACCTCGACCAGGCCCCCGCTCTCCACCATCACGACGTTGGCGTCCACCTCCGCCTGGGAGTCCTCGGCGTAGTCGAGGTCGAGGAGCGGCTCCCCACCGACGATCCCACAGGAGACCGCTGCAACCGCCTCCCGAACCGGGTCCCGGTCGATCTTGCCTTCGCCGACAAGCCTGCGGCAGGCAAGGCGCAAAGCTACGTAAGCACCGGTGATCGCCGCGGTGCGGGTGCCACCGTCGGCCTGGAGCACGTCGCAGTCGATGTAGATCGTCCGTTCGCCCAGGGCTTCAAGGTCCAGGATCGGCCGCAACGCCCTCCCGATCAGCCTCTGGATCTCTACCGAGCGGCCGTCCTGCCTGCCCCTCGAGACGTCGCGCCGCTTCCGTTCTCCGGTGGAGGCGGGAAGCATTCCGTACTCCGCCGTCATCCACCCACTGCCCTGACCGACCAACCAGTTGGGCACCCCCTCCTCGAGGGAGGCGGTGCAGATCACCCGCGTCTCGCCCACCTCGATCAAAGCCGAGCCGGCGGCGGTGCGGACAAACCCCGGCACGATCTGGACCGGCCGCAGCTGGTCAGGTCCCCGGTCAAAGCTCCGCTCCACCCCGTCTTACCCCCCTCCTACGGCTACCGGCGCAGGCGCGCCGCTCAACGGAACGTGCTCTACCTCTCCCAGCGGCATCTGCAGGAAGCGCGCGCCCAGCCGCCTAAAGGTCTCGGTCTCGCCGCTGCAGAGGAATCGGTAGGTACCCTCCCCTGCACGGGGGTTGCGCAAACCGCGAACCTCCAACGCATGCTCAACCTGCCGGGCGAGGGCCGGCCCTGAGCTGACCAGCCTCACGGTCGGCCCCAACAGCCGCTGGAGCATCCGGGAGATCAGCGGGTAGTGGGTGCAGCCCAAGATCACCGTGTCGACGCCTGCCTCCCGCAACGGCTGGCAGGCGGAGCGGACCAGCTCCAGCGCCTCGGCGGTGAACTCACGGCCTTCCTGGATGATCGCTGCAAGGCCGGGAACGGCCACCGAGGTAAGGGTGATGTGGGGATCTACCGCTGCCAGCGCCCGGTCGTAAGCGTGGCTGGCGACGGTGGTTGGGGTTGCCAGCAGGCCGACCCTCCCGTTGCGGGTGATCGCTGCCGCGGATAAGGCCTCCGGCCGAACCACCCCAAGCACCTCGACCCCAAGCGTCGTTTCGCGCATCCGCTCCAAGAGGGCGCCTAGCGCTGCCGAGGTCGCAGCGTTGCAGGCGACCACCAAAAGCTTTGCCCGCCGCTCCAAAAGGACCTCTGCAAGCTCGAGAGCGAACCGCTGCAGTTCCTCGGGACTCCGTTCGCCGTAGGGGAAGCGGGCGGTATCCCCAAGGTAGATGTAGTCCTCCTGGGGAAGGGCAACCAACAGCTCGTGGAGGACGGTCAAGCCGCCTACCCCGGAGTCAAAGACGCCGATCGGACGGGTGCGGTACTCGGCGGTTGGGCTTGTTGGGGCCGCTGCCACACCCCCATGATCACAAAACGGCAGCCGATCCAGCGCCGACGGTCGCCACCCGCGCGCTACCGTTCCCTTCCTTGCAGGCGCTTGTGATCTCCAACATGGCCGCCAGCAAAAGCCAGCCGGAGCGAGGCAGCTTCGTCCGTACCCAGGTTGCCGCGCTCAGGCAGCTACCGGGTTTGGAGGTGGAGCTCTTTGAGTTCCCCCCCGGAGCGCGGGCGCTGGCCAAGGCAGCGGCAACCCTGCTTTGGCGCTACCGCGGCCACCGGTTTGACGTCGTCCATGCCCACTTCGGCCTGGCGGCCTGGCCCGCCCTCTGCGTCTCCGCCCGGGTGCGGGCCTTAACCCTCCACGGCAGCGAGCTCGCCTACAGGCGGACCCGCCTTGCTACCCAGGCGGTGCTGCCGCTGATCGACCTCCCGGCGGCAGCCTCAGCCGAGCTGGCGGAGGCTGCCCCACCGGCTCGGCGGCCATACGCGATCCTCCCCTGCGGGGTAGACCTCCAGCGGTTGGTCCCCAAACCCCGTCCCCTTGCCCGCCAACGGCTTGGCCTTCCCCTTGGCGAGCCGTACCTGCTGTTCCCCGCCGATCCGCGCCGGCCCGAGAAACGGTATGACCGGGCCTTGGCGCTGGCCGGCCGGCTGGACTGCAAGCTCCTGGTCTTTGGCGGCATCCCGCCGGAGCGGGTCGTCGACTACTACAACGCAGCAAACGCCGTCGTGATCCCCTCCGAACGGGAGGGGTTCGGTCTAGCGGCGCTGGAGGGGCTGGCCTGCAACCTGCCGGTAGCTGCTACCCCGGTCGGCAACCATCCCCACGCCCTTGCCGGTTTAGAGAGCGCCCTTTGCGCCCCCTTTGACCTGGAGAGCTGGGCAGCCTTCCTCCGTCCCTACCTAGAGGCCGAGGAACGGCGACCGACCACCCGCGATCGCGCCGCCGCTTACAGCGCCGTGGCGATGGCCGAGCAGGTCGCCGACCGCTGGCGGGAAGCGGTTGCCCAGGCGGAGCAAAATTGGCACCAGGGTGGTTAGCATGCTCACAAATGGTGCGGTTGCTGCCGAAGATCGGTCCTAGGAAGAAGGAGCAGCCAGCCGAGCAGCCGACGGAGGCGCCGGCAGCGCGCAAGCCGGGGTTCCGGGAGCGGGGACGGATGCGCCGGCGGCTGCGTTACCTGCGGAAGGCGCGGGAGCTCGCCTACCGCGACCTTGGCGGATTGACCTTCACCCTTTATCGATTTGGCGGCCGCCGGGAGGAGCTGATGGCTGCCAAGTTGGAGCGGCTGGCAACGATCGACCGGGAGCTGCGCGCCCTTGAGAAGGCCCTTGGCGCCGAGCAGCCCTACACCGTCCTGCGGGAGGCAGGGGTGGTGGCCTGCCCCCGTTGTGCAGAGATCCACTCCAGCGAAGACCGGTTCTGCCCCTCCTGCGGTTTGGAGCGGTCCCCTGACGCAGAGCTACCGCTCACCACCGCCCAGGCGGGCCAGTCCCAGGGCGGGGAGGGGACCCCGACCCCAGCGCCGACCAGCGGCGAGCCGCAGCAAAGCGTGGAAGAGACCCGGCAGCTCTCGGAGCTCGAGCTGGGCGGCCGCGCGGAGCGGCCAAATCCAGAAGAAACGCAGGTGATCAGGGCGGAGGGCGATCGGGAAAGTTGACCCCCCAGCCTTCCGACCGCTGTCCGCTCTGCGGGAGCCAGCTGGCCGAGGAACAGGACTGGTGCTTGAACTGTGGGGGAGCGGCGCGGAGCCGCCTCGCCCCACCGCCGCGGTGGCGGCCGTTGGTTGCGGGCCTTGTCGTCGTCGCTGTCCTTGCCTTAGGGGGCCTTGCCGCCGCCCTCACGAAGCTGGCCGGCGAACCGGAAGTGACCGCCAACCACCTCACCCTCACCTACACCTCGACCCAAACCTTCACCACCGCCACCACCAGGGCAAGGCCGCTGCGCAAGGTAACCGTGCGACCAACCACCTCCCGCTCCGCTTCGGTTCGCACCGCCAAGCCAAGCTCGCCACGGAAGCCCAACCACCGCTAGGTTCCCAGCGTGGCGAAAGGACAAGCCCCAATCGTCGTCGTTGGGGGCGGCGCTGCCGGCCTCTACACCGCCTTCAAGCTCCTTGAAGAAGGGGCAAGGGTGACGTTGATCGGCGCCGGTCCGCTCGCGACAACGGCAAGCTACTGGGCCCAAGGCGGTCTCGCGGCAGCAACGGCAGCCGACGACAGCCCAGAGCTCCACCTCGAGGACACCGTACGGGCCGGCCGTGGGGCAGTGCGGCCGACCGCGGCAAAGGTCCTAGTCCAGGAGGCGCCGGCCCGCCTGAGGGAGCTCCTCGAGCTGGGCGTCGCCTTCGATCGTGACGCCGATGGCGGCCTTGCCCTTGCCCTCGAGGGGGGCCACTCCCGGCGGCGGATCGTCCATGGGGAAGGGTCGGCCACGGGCCGCCTGTTAGTCGGCTTCCTGGCAAAGCTGGTGGCTGGCCAGGAGGGGCTCACGGTGGTCGAGAACAGCCGGGCAGTCGGCCTCCTGGTTGGAGAGGGACGGTGCTGCGGGGTGGTAACGGAAGGGAACAGGGAGATCCCTGCAGCGGGGGTGATCCTCGCCTGCGGCGGCGCTGCAGCGCTGTGGGAGCGGACCACAAACCCCCCTGGTTCGGTTGGGATCGGCTTGGTCCTTGCGCTCCGCGCCGGGGCCCAGCTTGCCGACCTCGAGCTGATGCAGTTCCACCCCACCGCCGTCAGCGGCATCCCGGGCCGGGACGGGTTCTTGATCAGCGAGGCGGTGCGGGGCGAGGGAGCGCGACTGCTCAACGGCCGCGGCGAGCGGTTTGTTGAGGAGCTTGCTCCCCGTGACGAGGTGGCAAAGGCGATCTGGTCGGAGCTCGCCAAGGAGGGGCGGGGAGCGGTGTTCCTGGACATGCGGGAGGTGCCCCCGCAGCGGTTCCCAAACCTTTTCAAGGCGCTCCAGGAGGCAGGGCTAGACCCCAGCCGGGAGCTCGTCCCGGTCGCGCCGGCTGCCCACTACACGATCGGCGGCGTGCGGACCGATCTGTGGGGCAGGACAACGGTTCCCGGCCTTTACGCCGTCGGCGAGTGCGGCTGCAACGGTCTGCATGGGGCGAACCGGCTCGCCTCAAACTCCCTGAGCGAGTGCTTCGTCTTCGGCGCCCGGGCAGCCCAGGCAGCGGCAGCTGAGGGATCCCCGCCACCCCAGCGCTGGGAGCGGGTTCTCGCCTCAGCGCAGGAGCTCAACCCCCCTCCCCAAACCCGCAAAGCCCTTTGGGCGCACGCCGGGATCCTCCGCGACCGGGAGGGGCTGACGAAGCTGCGGTCCGACCCCCTGCTCCTCGTCAGGTTGATAGGTGAAGCTGCCCTGCTGCGCGAGGAGAGCAGGGGGGTTCACCAACGGCGTGACTTCCCGCTGAGCGATCCCGCCAAGGATCTTCACCATCTCTGTTTTGATGGTGAGAAAGGCTTTTTCTGGGAGCGGTGGCTCTAGCGCTAACCAAGCCTTAACAAGTTGCTTGGTCTCTCTTGAAAGTCCCTTTAGCTCCACCTCTTTACCTGGAGCTGATGGCACCGGGTTGCCTGCGCCAACCACTACCGCCAGCGGAGCAAAACCGCCGTTTTGGTGTTTGTGGTTGGTGGACGGGAGCGCGGGTTGCACCAACCCACACCCGACAACCAAGCCAAGGAGAACGATAGGGGATGTACCAGGTATCGAGAGCGATCTTCCGGGAGCTTGCCCCTTACCTAAGCCCTTCGGAGCACGGGAGCCCGCGGGAACGCAGCGAACAGCTGGCCGCCCGCAAGCGGGAGCTCTTGCGCTGCTGCGAGCAGGTGATCGAACGGCTAGCAACCGACCCTTACAGCTTCTCCGATCCAACCCGCACGCTGTTCAACGAGATCCGGGGCTTCTTCCCGCTGACCGAGCAGCGGCGGGTCTGGCGGGTTGTCACCGCCTACATGGGGATGGCCGAGCGGTACGTGGCCGAACACCCCCTCGACGGCTACGCTGCCGTAACCGGTGAACCGCCCCGCTGCCGGGCGACAACCCGCAAAGGGGAGCCCTGCCGGCGGCTGCCGCTGCCCCACAACGGGTACTGCCCCTCCCACCAGCACCTCGCTGAGACGGAGGAGGGCGAGCTGCCGCTGCTGCGGCTCCGGGAAAAGGGTGAAGCAGCCCTTGCCGCAGCTGGGGTTGTGAACCGGGACGAGGCCGGCGAGCCGCTGCGCTCGCCCGGTGCCGACGGCCACCAGCTCGCCCTGGCCGGCTGAGCAACGGTCGATCCTTTAGGCTTTACTCCGTGGCCGATCGGCAGATCACCACGGAGCGGGAAGAGGGCGTGCTGCTGATCACGCTCAACCGGCCTGACCGGTTGAACGCGTGGACCGCTCAGATGGGCGAAGAACTGATCGCCGCCTTCGACGAGGCCGACCGGGACGACCAGGTCCGGGCCGTTGTTGTCACCGGCGCCGGCAGGGCCTTCTGCGCCGGCGCTGACCTTAGCGAGGGCGCAAAAACCTTCGACGCTGAGGCCCGCGGCGGCAGCTCCGCCCCAAACATGGAGGATGGCCGCTGGCGGGACGGCGGAGGCCGCCTGACGTTGCGGATCTTCGAAGCAAAAAAGCCGGTGATCGCAGCGATCAACGGGCCGGCCGTGGGAGTAGGGGTGACGATGACGCTGCCGATGGACATCCGAATCGCTTCCGAAAGCGCCCGGTTCGGTTTCGTCTTCGTCCGCCGTGGGATCATCCCCGAGGCCTGCTCCAGCTGGTTTTTGCCGCGGATCGTTGGGGTCGGCCAAGCGCTTGAGTGGGTCCTGAGCGGGCGGGTCTTCTCAGCCCAGGAGGCGTTAGCGGGAGGGCTGGTGCGCAGCCTCCATCCCGAGGGGAAGGTGGTGGAGGAGGCCCTGAAACTGGCCGCCGAGCTGACCAAGGAAACGGCCCCTGTCTCGGTCGCCCTTGCCCGCCAGCTGCTGTGGCGGATGCTTGGCGCCGAACACCCGATGATTGCCCACCGTGCCGACTCCTTGGGGATGTACCTGCGGGGCCGCTCCAAGGACGCCGCGGAGGGGGTTACCTCCTTCCTCGAGAAGCGGTCGGCGAACTTCCCGGAACGGGTTTCAACCGACCTCCCGGACCTCTTCGCCGACTGGCCGGCGCCGCCCTTTATCCCCGGCCGCTAAGCGATGGCAGCCCGGCGGGCGCTCGTTGGCGTCGACGTCGGCGGGACCTTCACCGACGGCGTCCTGCTCCTCGACGGCTGGCTTTACTTTGCGAAGGTCCCCTCCCGGCCCGGGCGGGAGGAGGAGGCGATCGAGGAGGTGGTTGGCCACCTGCTTGGGGCGGCCGGACTTGGCGGCAGCGCAGTGGAGCGGCTTGCCCACGGGATGACCGTCACCACCAACGCCCTTCTTGAAGGCAGGACAGCGCCCACCGCCTTCCTCGCTACCGAGGGCTTCACCGACATCGTCGACCTCGGTCGGCAGGCCCGACCAAGCCTCTACCGCCTCTGCGAGGCTCCGCCCCGGGCCCTTGTCCCCCCTTCGCGGCGGTTTGGGGTCAGGGAGCGGATCACCCCGGCCGGCGTTGAGCTTGAGCCAACCGCCGACCACCTCGCGGAGCTGGCGGAGCGGATTAAGGCAAGCGGGGTGGTCTCGGTCGCGGTCACCCTCCTCCACTCCTACGCCAACCCGCGCCACGAGCGGCTGGTCGCAAGGGCGTTGCGCCAAGCGATTCCAACGCTGCGGATCTCGCTCTCCAGTGAGCTCGTTGGGACCTTCCGGGAGTACGAGCGGGCAGCGACCACCGAGCTTGACGCCGCCCTCTCCCCGCTCCTCGACCGCTACCTGACCCGGCTCCGCCGGCGGCTGCGCAGGCAGGGCATCGAGGGCCTAGAGGTGATGGCCTCCTCAGGGGGCCTCCTTGCGGTGCCGTTTGCTGCCCGCCACGGCGCCCACACCGTGCTCTCCGGCCCGGCAGGCGGCGTTCAGGCGGCGAAGCTGATCGGTAGGACGGTCGGCCGTCGGAACCTGCTCTGCCTCGACATGGGCGGCACCTCCTGCGACCTTTCCCTGATCGAGGCCGGCGAGGCCGGGGAAAGCCCGTTGCGGACGGTCGCCGGCCGGCCGCTTGCGCTGCCGGCGCTAGAGATCGTCACGATCGGTGCCGGCGGAGGCTCGATCGCTTGGCAGGACGAGGGCGGGGCGCTGCGGGTCGGCCCCCGCTCCGCCGGCGCTAAGCCCGGACCGGCCTGTTACGGCCGCGGAGGCACCGAGCCGACGGTAACCGATGCCAACCTCCTGCTGGGCCGCCTCGCCCACCACCAGCGGCTCGCCGGCGGGATCGCGATCGACCGGCAAGCGGCTGAGCACGCCGTTGCCAAGCTAGCGAACTCCCTCGGACTGACCCCAACGGCCTGCGCGGAAGGGATCGTTGCCGTCGCCGAGGCGGAGATGGCAAGGGCGCTGCGGGTGGTGACGGTGGAGCGGGGGATCGATCCCCGCCGGTTCTCGCTGCTTGCCTTCGGCGGCGCAGCCGGCCTCCACGCCTGCGCCCTTGCCGAGCGGCTTGGGATCGCGGAGGTGCTGGTGCCGCAAGGGGCGGGGGTCCTTAGCGCCCTTGGCCTGGCGACCACCGCCCCACGCCGGGATCGGTCCCAGACGGTGCTGCTGCGCGGCCGCGCCTTCACCACCGCCGCGATCCGCCGGATCCAAGAGAGGCTGTTGCGGGCAGCAAGCGCCGACCTCGGCCAGCGGCCGGTCCGCTGCGTCACGACCTTTGAACTGAGGTTCCAGGGGCAGTCCTTCGAGCTTCCGCTCCGCCTTGCCGGCGAGGTCACGGCGGAGCGACTGCAGGCCGCCTTTAAGCGGCTCCACCGACGCCGCTACGGCTTCCTGCTCGACCGGGAGGTGGAGCTGGTGACGGTAAGGGTAAGCGTCTTCGGCCGTGCCCCCCGGATCCGCCTGGCGCCCAGGGAGGGCGAGGAGGGGGCCGTTGTCCCTCACCGCCTCTACCACCAGGGCAGGTTGGTAAGGGCGAAGCTCTACCAAGGGCGGCTCCGTCCCGGGCAGGAGATCGTCGGCCCCGCCCTCCACCTCCTCCCGGAGGCGACCACCTACATCCCCCCCGGCTGGAAGGGGAGGGCGCTTGCGGAGGGAACGCTCCAGCTCAGGCGGCAGGGTGGTAGCCGGGCCCAAAGAGGGAGGCGCAACGAACGGCCGATCGAGCTCTCCCTGCTGCTTGGAGGGCTGCGCTCGGTCTGCGAAGAGATGGGGGCGACGCTGATCCGCTCCGCCTCCTCCCCCAACATCAAGGAGCGCCGGGACGCTTCGACAGCGCTCTTCAACCGCCGCGGGGACCTGGTCATGCAAGCCGAGCACATCCCGGTCCACCTTGGAGCGATGCCGGACGCGGTGGCGGCGGTCCGGGACCGCCCCCAACGGCCGGGCCAGAGCTGGATCCTCAACGACCCGTTCCAGGGAGGGACCCACCTGCCGGACATAACGGTAATCACCCCCTGTTTTGTGGGCCGCCAGCTGGTTGGCTTTGCCGCCAGCCGGGCCCACCACGCCGATGTCGGCGGTCGGCAGCCGGGATCGATGCCGGCCGACTCCAAAACGATCGAGGAGGAGGGGGTTGTGATCCCGCCCCAGCCCCTTACGGACCGTTTGATCGGGGAGCTCGCCCGCCAGATGCGCAACCCAGCGGAACGGCTTGCCGACCTCCAGGCGCAGCAGGCAAGCTGCCTGCTCGGCAGCCGGCGGCTGGCCGAGCTGGTTGAAGCGGCTGGCCGGCGCCGGTTCGACCGCCAGGTGGAGGAGCTCCTCGACTACAGCGAGCGGCGGATGGCCGCAGCGCTTGCGGAGCTCAAGGAAAGGAGCGGCAACCCCTTGGAGGCGGAGGACTTCCTAGAGGGAAGGGAAGGGGAGATCCCGCTCCGCCTCCAGGCGACCTTCGCCAACGGAGGGTTGATCCTCGACTTCAGCGGTTCCGCGCCCCAGCAGCCCAACAACCTCAACTGCCCCCTCTCGGTCACCCGCTCCGCCGCCTACTTCGCCGTCCGGGTGCTGGCCGATCCGACGATCCCAGCCTGCGCAGGGAGCTACCGGCCGATCGAGGTTCGGGCGCCTGCAGGCTCGATCCTCAACGCCCGCTACCCAGCGGCGGTCGCCGCCGGCAACGTCGAGACCTCCTCCCGGGTCGCAGACCTGGTCCTTGCCGCCTTCGGCCGGCCGCTCGGACAAGGGACGATGAACAACGTCACCGTCGGCAACGACCGCTTCGCCTACTACGAGACGATCGGCGGCGGCCAAGGGGCGTGTCCGGACCGGGACGGACCAAGCGCTGTCCACGTCGCGATGAGCAACACGCTGAACACCCCGATCGAGGCCTTGGAGCAGGAGCACCCGCTGCTGGTCCGCCGCTACGCTCTGCGGCGGGGATCTGGAGGCAAGGGCGCTTTTCGCGGCGGTGACGGGGTGGTTAGGGAGCTAGAGGCCCGGGAAGAGGTGGTCTTCTCCCTGATCGCCGAGCGCCGTCGCCGGGCCCCTGCCGGGGCGGCCGGTGGCGGCGACGGCAAGCCGGGCCGGGACTACAAGGTCGACCGTAGCAGGAGGCGGAGACGGCTGCCGCCAAAGGCCACCGGAACCCTCTCCGCTGGGGAGCGGTTGGTTATTGAAACACCCGGCGGAGGGGGGTACGGTAGCCCCCGCTAGCGCGCTACTATGCGTGTGCCGGCCGGCGGCCCCCCACCCACCCCCGCCGGCCGGCAATTTTTGTTTGAAAAGGACTTGTAAAAGTCCGGGGGATCCTTTATCCTTGGGTTCCCGGCCGCAATGGTTGCCCTCCGGCGCCGTGGCCGAGCGTTTTCTGTAGTCAACCTCCCCCTAGAAACCTATGCCAGTTGCGCTGAAAGAATGGGCGGTTACCGTCCGTGCGCTTGCGGAAGGCGAGCAGCTGCTCACGCTTCGCAAGGGCGGTATCCGCGAGCCAGAGAAGCGCTTCCGCCTCGAGCACAAGCGCTTCTTCCTGTTCCCGACGTTCGACCACCAGTCCTACCACCTGGTGCGGGAATCCCACAAGCCCGAGCTCAAGCGGGCGCTGGAGGAGGGCGTGTGGCCGGATGGCGAGCCCTCGCTGGTGGAGTTGGAACGGAACCCAGACCCTCCCCACCCGGACCGGGTCCGGATCAGGGCCTTCGCGGAAGTGGCCCGCCACTTCACGATCACCGATCGGCGGACCGTGGAAGCGCTGGCCCCCTTCTACGTCTGGACGCCGGACTACGCCGAAAAGCGGCTCCAGTGGCGACGGCGCCATCCGCTCCACGTGTTGGTGCTGCGCACCTACCGGATCCCTAGACCGGTGACGGTCAAGGTCCGGGAGGAGCACCTTGGCTGCCGCTCGTGGTGTGAGATCCAACGGGATCTCCCCTTCGAGGGGACGCCGGTGCTCTCCGACGCAGAGTTCGAACGGGCAAGCGAGGAAATCGAGGCGATCGTCCGCGCTGCCGGCGCCCCGGCCCTCGTCTAGTCGGTCGCGCGCTTCGGCCCGCCGGCTGTGGTCGGCGGGCTTAGCGCTGCCTAACGCGGACCGGCTGCAACTGAAAAGAGGGCACGGGACCGGGCGCGGCTGCCACGACGGCCCCGCTGCGAAGCCGGGCTCTGGAGCACTCCCCTCGCCGGCAGTTGGAGCAACCAAGTTGCTATATTGGCGGCGGAAAAGAGGCGGGAGTGCACGCAGGCGCAGGTGGAAAAGGAAGGCGGTTGCGGTGGGTGGCAGCGGTCGCAGCGGCGTGGGCGGTCGCAGCGGGTAGTTCGGCGGCGGCCTTCCAACCTACCGCCGTCTATGTGGCAGGCAACAACCAGGACAACCAGCTTGCCATCTCTCCCGCGCCGGAACTGATCGAAACCTTTACCCTAGACCCAGCCCTAAGCGGAGCGGAGACGATCGCCGCTGGGGACCGGTTCATCCTCGCGGTGGAGCCAAATGGCGAGCTCTTTGCCAGCGGCGCAAACGAAACCGACCAGCTTGGCCTTGGCGAAGAAGGGGAACCGAAATCGCCGACTAGCGGCTACGTCGTCGGCGTCGAAAAGAAAACGGAACGGTTGGATGAAGTTACGGCGGTCGCAGCCGGCCGCTACTTCGCGATCGCGTTGCTGAAAAGCGGCAAGGTCGTCGCCTGGGGAAGGGAGGAAGAAGGGGTGCTTGGGAACGGGGTCGCGAGCACAAGCCTCGTCTCCGCTCCCGTCTACGTCAAGGGGGTTGGCGGCAAGGGGGTGCTGGAAGACGTGAAGGCGATCGCCGCCGGCGAACGGTTCGCCCTTGCCTTGCTCGAAGACGGCGAAGTGGTCTCGTGGGGGGCTCCGGCATTTGGGGAGCTGGGGGACGACCACACCCTGGTTGCGCAGACAGTGCCGCAAAAGGTGGTTGAACCCGGCGGCAAATTCCCACTCACCGAAGTGGCGGCGATCGCCGCTGGACAGGACGCCGGCTTCGCAGTCCTCAAAGACGGCAGGATGGTCGCCTGGGGCAGGGACGAAGAAGGGCAGCTTGGGGTCGGCGAAGCGGTCACCTCGGGGTGCCACTGCCTGGCACGGCCGGCGTATGTAAAGGGCGTCGAAGGGAGAACCAACTACCTAGAAGGGGTGAAGGCGGTCACCGCAGGGGGAGAGTTCGCCCTCGGCCTCCTCGAAGACGGGAAGGTCGCCCGCCTTGGAACCGTGACCTCAACCGAACCGAGCTTCGACAGCCCCGTGCTGGTAGCAGGGGAAGGCGGGTCTGGTGAGCTTGAAGGGGTCGTAGAAGCGGCAGCTGGCGGAAGCTTTGCCTTGGTAAGAACTGAACAAGGGAACCTCCTTGGCTGGGGCGAGAACGGCTTTGACGAACTGGGGACGGGCAAGCCGGTGGTGGCGGTCCCCTTTCCAACCGAAATCCCGCTCCACGTCGTGACCCGGCTCTTCGGCGCGCCCCTGAGCCTGGACTCTTTGGTCCAGCTCGGGTCGCTGCTGACGGTCTTTCCCACCTCCCTGGAATTCGGCGCCGGCACCGTTGGCCAGCAGCTCACCCTCAGCTTGGAGCTGACAAACCCAAGCGGGGCGCCGATCCAGATCACCGAGATCCTCCCCGAACCGACCAAGGGCTCTGGGGCGCCAACCCCAGCCCCAACAACCGGTAGCTGCACCGTCGGTGGGGAACTGCCGCCAAACGGCAGCTGCACCCTGCCGTTTACCTTCACCTCCCCGGTGGTAGGCACAGCGGAAGGGCGGCTGCGGATCCTCTCCACCGCCTCCAACTCGCCCCAGACCGTCACCTACAAAGCCACCTGGCTTGCCCCGGTCACGGTTAGGACCGAAACGGCCTCTACCACCTCGGCTACCACCAGCCAAACGGTCACCTCCTCCTCGACGACAACCACCACGACCTCGACGACCACCACCCCGACCCCGCCTCCCCGCGAACGGCCGAGATCGGCCCCTAAGGGGCGCCGGCACCGTCCCCACTTAGGCGCACTCAAGCTCCACCCACCGCGGATCCTCCTAAAAAGCCCAACCGAGCAGCCGCCGCCGGTGCGGATCTCCTTTACCGCCAGCGGTACCGCCCGGGCAACGATCGTCGTGTACCGCCTAAGCCGCGGCAGCCGCCTCCAGGGTCGCTGCGTTGCAAGGGCGGCTAACAGGAGGCGGCGCCGGGCCGCTGCCTGCCAGGTTCGCCAGCCGATCGCCAGGGTCACCACGACCACCCATCGCGGAGCCAACACCGTGGTCGCCCACCTCCGGACGGCCGCCACCAGCCGCTACCTGGTGAGCGTGGTAGCCGTTGCCGGCAGGGTGCGGTCGAACACGGTCTCCGCACCGCTCACGGTCAAGGTCATGCAGCCCAAGCTTGACGGCGACGGCGACCGCGACGGCGACGACAGCGACGGCGACTACGACAACGACTAAGCCGGCCCGCTACCGCTGCCGCGGCTCAAGGGCTTCCCGGGCCGCCTGCAAACCGCTTGCAGCGACAAGCAGCTCAAAGGGGCCGCCGCTGAACGGGTCGGGGGCCTGGAGATCGCTTGCCCGACGGAGGACGGCTGGGATCCCGAACTCCAACAGCAGCCCGCGGAGGAACTCAGCCTCCGCTTCGTTGCGGGCCCGCACCAAGACAACCAGCGGCCCTTGGGCAAGGGCTGGATCGATCTTCCGGGCCTCGCGGCGCAGCCGGCTCTCCCGCCCCTCCTGCCCCGCTGCGGGGCCAAGCGGAACCGAGCACCGTGGACAGAGCCGGAGGTCCGCCTCGAAGCGGTGGCCGCAGAGCGGGCAGCGAAGCGGCCGCTTGCCCACCCTAGCCCCCGCTGGGCCGGGTGGGATCCAAAGCGTGCAGCTCGACCTCCTCCACCACGCCGTCTTCGATCAGGAAGGAGCGGGCCTGGGGCTGCTCCTCCGCGAGGGAGACGATCAGCCACTCCACCCCCGGCCAGCCGCGGGCGAAGGAGATGTCGGTTTGGGAGGGGTAGGCAGCGGTGCGGGTGTGGGAGTGGTAGATGCAGCCAAGCTCTAGCCCCTGCTCTTCAAGCCGGTTGTGGAGGGCAAGGACCTCCCGGGGGTCGATTTCAAACCGCAACGGGCTGGCTGCCTTGTTGGTTGCCGGCAGCACGACCGCAGCGACCCGCTCCGCCCCTGGGTGGCAGCCGATCACCCCGCAGCACTCGTTCGGTGCTTCCGCCTTGGCGTGCGCGATCACCTGGTCCAGCAGCTCAGCGCTGATCCGCATCGGTTACCACCAGACCGTGGCGTCGAGGTCGGCGCGGAGCTCCTCGAGCGGCTTGGTGTAGATCCCGCTGGAGAGGTACTTCCACCCCTCGTCTGCGACCACGAAGACGACGTTGCCCTCGTCCAGCTCTTCGGCGATCCGGACCGCAACCCGGGCCACCGCCCCAGAGGAGGGACCGGCAAACAGCCCCTCCTGCTCCAGCAGCCGTCTGGTGAAGATGATCGCGTCTTCGTTGGTAACGAAGATCTTGCGGTCCAGCAGGGAGAGGTCGATGATCGGGGGAATAAACCCTTCATCAAGGGAGCGCAGCCCTTGGACCGGCTCCCCAGGCATCGGCTCGGCGGCGACGATCTTCACCTGGTCGCCAAAGGTCTCCTTGAGCCTCCTCCCGCACCCCATCAAGGTGCCGCCGGTGCCCAGGCCGGCGACAAAGGCATGGACCTCCTCCAGCGCCTCGATGATCTCCAAGGCGGTGCCGTTGTAGTGGGCTTCTGGGTTTGCAGGGTTGCCGTACTGGTAGGGCATGTAGTAGGAGGGGTCTTCAGCGGCCAGTTCCAAAGCCCGCTCGACCGCCCCGTTTGAACCCTTCGCCCCCTCAGAGAGGACCACCTTCGCCCCGTACATCTCCAGCAGCCGGCGGCGCTCGACGGTCACGTTCTCCGGCATCACAACCGTCAGCTCGTACCCCTTGCGGGCGCAGATCATCGCTAGCGCGATCCCGGTATTGCCGGAGGTTGGCTCGAGCACCCGCGATCCCGGCTTTAGTGCCCCCTTCCGCTCTCCGTCCTCGATCAGCGCCTTCGCCACCCTGTCCTTCACGGAGCCGGTTGGGTTGCACCCCTCCAGCTTCGCCCAGATCTTCACCGAGGGCTTGGGGGAAAGGCTTGGCAGCGCGACCAGCGGCGTGTTTCCGATCGCCTGCAGGATGTCGTTGTAGCGGCACCCGCAGGGAGAGTTGCGCAAGCGCTCCACCGCCATCGCTTCAAAAAATATAGTATAGCCGCCCCTTGGCGCGCCGACCGGGGTGGCTACGGCCGCCTCCCGCCGGCCATCGCCGGAAGGATCACGACGGTGTCGTCCTCCTTCACCGGCGTAGCAAGACCCTGCAGCACCCGGACGTCCTCGTCGTTGAGGTAGACGTTTACAAACCTGTTCAGCTCTCCGTCGGCAGAGAACAGCTGCTGGCCGGTTGCGGGGTAGCGGGCGACCAGGTCCTTGAGGACTTCGCCAACGCTCTTTCCTGAAGCCTCCACCTCCCGCTCCCCGCCGACGGAGGCCCTTAGCACTGGGGGTATCTTTACCGTTGCCATCGCGCTACAGGCTAGCCTGCACCGGCGCAAAAGGCCTCATAGTCGGGGAAGACCCCCATCTCCTCGGGCTTGATCTCCTCCGGAGAACGGGAGCAGATCGGGCAGTTGGGGTCCCGCCGCACCTTCACCTCGGTCAAGGTGGCGGCAAGGGCGTCGTAGAGGAGGAGGCGGCCGATCGCCGGTTCGCCGATCCCGCAGATCAGCTTGATCACCTCCGTCGCCTGGAGCAGCCCCATCGTCCCCGGCAGGACACCAAGGACGCCGTTGGCGCCGCAGGAGGGGGCAAGCTCCGCCGGCGGTGGCTCCCGGAACAGGCACCGGTAGCACGGCCCCTCGTACGGGACGAAGACCGAAAGCTGGCCGTCGAAGCCAAGGATCGAAGCGGAGACAACCGGCTTGCGGAGGCGGACCGAGGCGTCGTTGAGGAGGTAGCGGGTCGGGAAGTTGTCCAACCCGTCGACGATCACGTCAAAGTCCTTGATGATCTCGAGGATGTTGGAGGCGTCAAGCCGGACCGGGTACTTGATCACCTGCACGTCCGGGTTCAACGCCTTGATCGTCTGCTCGGCGGAGTCGACCTTTGGGACGCCGATCCGTTCCTCGTTGTGGATCACCTGCCGCTGGAGGTTGGACCGGTCGACGACGTCGCTGTCGACGATCCCTAGGGTGCCGACGCCGGCTGCCGCCAGGTAGAGCGCTGCCGGCGAGCCAAGTCCACCGGCGCCAAGGAGCAGCACCTTGGCTTCGAGGAGCTTGATCTGCCCCTCCTGGCCGATCTCGGGAAGCAGCAGGTGGCGGGAGTACCGCTCGACCTGTTCGGGCGTCAGCGTCTTGGGGATCTCTACCTCGTAGCCACGGTCCTTCCAGAGGGTGATCCCCCCGGTCATCGACCGGACGTTCTGGTAGCCAAGCTCCTTCAGCAAGGTCCGGGCTGCGTAAGCGGAGCGGACGCCGGAGGCGCAGTAAAGGATGATCGGAGCGGTGCGGTCCGGCACCACCTGTTCGATCCGGGACTCGAGGTAGGAGCGGGGAACGTGCTTTGCCCCCGGGATCTTCCCTTGGGAGAGCTCTTCCGCCTCCCGGAGGTCGATCAGCACAACCCCCTCGTCCAAGAGCTCCCTGACCTCAGCCGGGTCGACCTCTTCTATTTCGCTCTTTACCTTGCGGAGCAGCTCTGCAGAGGACGTTGCCATCTAAAACTCCTAAATATCTGTCGGTTTTTCGATGTCATCTGTAGTGTAGCCGCTTCGGCCCGCTTCCGGCTGATATCCTAGCGGCGCAGTAGGGTTTTTATGCTCTTCTCCAGCAGATCTGAGTACGGCATCAGGGTGATGGTCGAGCTTGCCCGGGCCGCCCGAGAGGCGCCGGGGACGGTCGTGCCGCTGGCTGAGGTAGCCAACCGGCAGGACCTCCCGGTCGCCTATCTCGAGCACCTGGTTGCAAGGCTGCGGAAGGCTGGGTTGGTAAAAAGCCGCAGGGGGGCACGGGGCGGTTACCTCCTCAGCCGCGCCCCGGAACTGATTACCCTTGCCGAGGTGATTGAGGCGCTGGAGGGGGCGATCGCACCGATCGAGTGCATCAGCGAAGGACCGGAAGGGAAGCTGCTTTGCGTGCGGGACGGGGTGGTTGAAGGGGGTTGTCCAACCAAGCTCCTCTGGACCCGGGTCCAGGGGGCAATCCTGCGCACCTTGCGGGAGACGACCCTCGCCGACCTGCTCCTACCGGGCGCGGGCGAACGCAAACCGCTGCTTACAGCCAGTTGAGAACACAAAGCGAAAGGAACCGATGGCAGACCTGGAGATCCGCAACCTACACGTGAGAACTGAGGAGCGGGAGATCCTCCGCGGGGTGAACCTCGCGATCAGCAAAGGGGAGATCCACGCCCTGATGGGGCCAAACGGCTCCGGTAAGTCGACCTTGGCGAACACCCTTCTTGGCCATCCTGCCTACGAGGTAACCGAAGGACAGATCCTCTTCAAGGGGCAGGACATCACCGAGGCAGAGCCCCACGAGCGGGCAAAGCTTGGCCTCTTCCTGGCCTTCCAGTACCCGGTTGCAATCCCCGGGGTATCGGTCGCCAACTTCCTGCGGATGGCAATCAACACACGCCGTGAGCAACCGATCGGCTTGAAGGAGTTTCGGGAGCTCCTCAAGGAAGCCGTTGACCTCCTTGAGGTCGACCCGGCCTTCACCTCCCGGGGCCTAAACGACGGGTTCTCTGGGGGCGAGAAGAAGCGAGCGGAGATCCTCCAGATGGCGATGCTTAAGCCGGAGGTAGCGATCCTCGACGAGACCGACTCCGGACTTGATATCGACGCCCTAAAGACCGTCGCCCACGGCGTTGTCAGGCTCCATGAACAGTACGGCCTTGGGGCGCTGGTGATCACCCACTACCAACGGATCCTCCACCACATCAAGCCCCAGTTCGTGCACGTGATGCTCGAGGGGCGGATCGTCCTCGAGGGAGGCCCGGAGCTCGTGGAACGGCTCGAGCGGGAGGGGTACGACCAGATCAGAAAGGAACACGGTGCCCTTGTCTAGCCCAGTCACGCCACCTCGGGAGCGGGAGGCAACCCTCTACAAACCCCTTGCCGGCGCCGGTTGGCGGGCCGGGGCCAACCCCACCGAGATCAAGGACCACAACCAAGCCCGCGCCCTCGCGGAGCGGATGCGCAAGGAGGCCCTGGCCGCCTATGAGCGGCTCGAGCTGCCGGTCTGGCGGCGGTCGAACTTCTGGACCACAAGCTTCGAGAGGCTTGCGATCGAGGAGCTCGCGCCCCGTCACCACGACCCCAACCAGCTCGAGACCAGGGAGCTGGTCGAGAAGGGGCTGGCCCAGCTCCCCGACCGGGAGCGGAGCGGCCGGATCGTCCAGCTTGACGGCTCGATAGTTGCTGTTGAACTCTCCGCAGAGGCCCGTCAAGCCGGGGTAACGCTCTGCTCGCTAACGGAGGCGATCGATAGCCATCCCCAGATCGTTGGCGCCCACCTTGCCAGGCGGCTGTTGATCGACCGCCACAAGTTGGAGGCCGCAAACGCTGCCTTTTGGACCGGCGGCATCTTCCTGCACCTGCCGGCAGGGGCTGAACTGGAGGCCCCCTTCGAGCTCGTGCAGCTACTGAGCGGCGAGGGGGTTGCCCAGCACAGCCGGGTCCTTGTAGTCGCCGATCGGGCAAGCGACTTTCGACTCCACGAGTACGGCCTCGCCCTCTCGGCGGGTGGCGGTCAGGCGCTCCACACCGAGGCTTTTGAGCTCTACCTCCACGACGGCGCCCGCTGCCGGCTCGCCCACCTCGAGGACTGGGGCGGCCCGGAGGTCTTCAACTCTACGGTTCGGTTCGTGGGGGTCGGCAGGGACGCCTTCTGCCATTGGCTGCCAAGCCAGCTTGGCGGCAAGCTGATGCACGAGCACCTGGAGCTTTCGGTCTGCGAGCCCGGCGGCGGCATGGAATTCCGAGGCCTGTTCTTCACCGAGCAGGACGAGCTACTCGACACCTTTGCCGTCGACCTCCACCAGGTTGGCCCCTCCACCGGGGACTGCCACTTCCGGGGGGCGGCAACCGGCCGCAGCCGGGCCTCGATGGAGGGGTTGATCAAGATCAACCCCGGCGCCCAGAAGAGCCACACCTACCTCCAGATCCACACGATGATGCTCTCCCGGGAGGCGCAGATCGATGCGATCCCCTCGGTGCTGGTCTCGGCAGACGACGTCTCGGCCTCCCATGGAGGGACCGTTGGCGAGCTGGACGAGGCGGCGATCTTCTACATGCAGAGCCGCGGCCTCGATCGGGCTGCGGCGGTGCGGGTGATCGTCGAAGGGTTTTTTGAGCCCGTGATCACGGAACTGAAGGACAAACCCCTTGAAGAGCTGATCCGCTCGAAGATCGCTGCCAAGCTGGCACGGGCAAAGGAGGAGATCGAAGCCTACGCCCAGAGCCGGTGATGACGGCTACCCTCCCCCACCCCCTTGCCGTCGGCGAGATCAAGGCCGACTTCCCGATCTTCTCACGCCAGCCCCAGCCGTTCGTCTACCTCGACTCGGCGGCAACGGCCCAAAAGCCCCGGGTCGTGCTGGAGGCGATCGGAGAGCACCTGGCAACCACGAACGCCAACGTCCACCGCGGCCTTTACCCGCTCGCCCGCGCCGCCGACGAGGCCTTTGAGCGGGCCCGGGCCCAGATCGCAGCCTTCACCGGCGCCGATCCCCGGGGGACGGTGTTCACCAAGAACGCCACCGAGGCGATCAACCTGATCGCCTACGCCTGGGGCAGGGCCGAGGTGGGGGCAGGGGACGCCGTCCTGATCAGCGAACTGGAGCACCACGCCAACCTCGTCCCCTGGCAGCAGCTGTGCAGGGAGAAGGGGGCGGAGCTCCGGTACCTCAAGGTCGACGGGGAAGGGACGCTTTCCCTCCAGCAGCTGGAGCGGGAGCTCGAACGGGGGCGGGTGAAGGTGGTCTCGGTGGCCCACGTCTCGAACGTGTTGGGCACGATCAACCCCGTGGCGGAGATCGCCCAGCTCGCCCACCAGGCTGGGGCGATCGCGGTGGTCGACGGGGCCCAAGCCGTCCCCCAGCTGCCGGTCGATGTCGCGGCGATCGGCGCCGACTTCTACGTCTGGACCGGACACAAAGCGGTCGGCCCAACCGGGATCGGGGTCCTCCACGGCAGGGTGGAGCTGCTCGAAGAGATGGATCCCTTCCTTACCGGCGGGGACATGATCGCGAGGGTGGGCTTCCAGGAGACGACCTGGAACGAACCCCCTTACCGCTTCGAAGCGGGAACCCCCCCAATCGCCGAGGCGGTCGGCCTTGCCGCGGCGGTGCAGTACCTGCAAGGGATCGGCATGGAGCGGATCCGCGCCCATGAGCAGGCGTTGGGGGCCTACCTCCTGGCGCGGCTGCGGGAGGTTCCAGGGCTAACCGTCTTCGGGCCCGCCGACCCAGCGGCTCGAGCCGGCCTTGCCTCCTTCACGATCGATGGCATCCACCCCCACGACATCGCCGAGCTCGTAGGCGGCGAGGGGGTCTGCATCAGGGCCGGACACCACTGCGCCCAACCGCTGATGGCCCGTCTTGGCGTCCCGGCAACGGCCCGTGCCTCCCTTTCCCTATACAACGATGAGGCCGACATCGACGCCCTGATCACAGCCCTACACAAGACCGTGGAGGTATTCAGCCGATGAGCAGCGAGCAGCTCTACCGCGAACACATCCTCGACCACTACAAGCACCCCCGGAACTTTGGCGAGCTCCACCCCCACGACCTGGAGGCCTTTGAGCACAACCCCCTCTGCGGGGACGAGCTTGGCGTCCACATCCGGGTCGCCGATGGCAGGATCGCCGACCTGCGGTTCCACGGCAACGGCTGCGCGATCTCCCAGGCCGCGGCCTCGATCGCCTCGGAGGAGTTGATCGGGATGAAGCTTGAGGAGGCGGCTGCGCTGTCCGCCGAGTGGATGATCGAACTGCTCGGGATCCCGATCTCCCCTGCCCGCCGCAAATGCGCTCTGCTTGCGCTAAAGACGGTCCGAGGGGCGATCACCGGAGACGCCAGCTGGCCAAACGGCCAGGGGGAGATCTGATCGGCAGGGATGGCGGTATAATCCCGAGCAGTTGACTTGGAATTTGTAGGGAAGTAGCGGCCCAGCGAAAGGAAGAGATGGCAACGGTCGACACCACAAAGACAAAGACGCGCATCGCTAAGCAAAGTCCGATCGTCGAAGGCGAGCAGGGGGAGTTGCGCGCCCGCAAGGGGCTCTCCCGGGAGGTGGTTGAAGAGCTCTCCCGGATCAAGGGGGAGCCCGACTGGATGCGGGAGCTGCGGCTGCGCTCCTACGACATCTTCCAGCGCAAGCCTTGGCCGAAGTGGGGCGTCCCCCTCGATGGCTTGAAGCTTGACGACCTTGTCCTCTACCAGCCGCCGACAGCGGGGCGCTACCACTCCTGGGACGAAGTGCCGGAGGAGATCAAGCAGACCTACGAGGCGCTTGGGATCCCCCAGGCGGAGCGGGAACACCTGGCCGGCGTCGTCGGCGTCTGGCGGCAGGAGCCGGTCTACGAGGGGCTAAAGGAGCAGTACCGCAAGCAGGGGATCATCTTCTGCTCGATGGATACCGCCGTCCAGGAGTACCCCGACCTGGTGCGTCCGTACTTCATGACTAAGTGCGTCCCGCCCCAGGACAACAAGCTCTCCGCCCTCCACGGGGCGGTCTGGTCGGGTGGCTCCTTCGTCTATGTCCCTAAGGGGGTGAAGGTAGACCTCCCGCTCCAGGCCTACTTCCGGATGGAGGGGGCCGGCGAGGGGACCTTCGAGCACACCCTGATCATCGCTGACGAGGGGTCTGACGTCCACTACATCGAGGGGTGCACGGCGATGACCTACGCCGTCAACTCCCTCCACTCGGCGGTCGTCGAGATCTTCGTCAAGGAGGGAGCTAAGGCCCGGTACACCACCGTCCAGAACTGGTCCAAGGACGTCTACAACCTCAACACCAAGCGGGCCTTGGTGGAGGCTGAAGGGACGGTCGAGTGGGTTGGTGGCTCCCTTGGCGCTAAGTACGTGATGCTCTACCCGGCCTCCTACCTGCTTGGGGAGCACGCCCGGGCCGACCACCTCAACGTCGGGATCGCCTCCGGGGAAGTGCACAAGGACACCGGAGCGAAAGTCGTCCACCACGCCCCAAACACCACCTCCAACATCCTCGCGAAGTCGATCTCCAAGGACGGGGGGATCATGGGGTACCGCGGGCTGGTGCGGATGAGCAAGAACGCCCACGGCTCCAAGGCCCGCGTCCAGTGTGACGGCCTGATGATGGACAGCCGGTCCCGCTCAGACACCTGGCCGGACATCCAGATCCAGTGCCCCGACGTCACCGTCGCCCACGAGGCAACGGTCGGGCGGATCTCCGAGGACCAGCTGTTCTACATGGGCTCGCGGGGGTTCCCCGAGGACGAGGCAGCGGCGATGATCGTAAACGGCTTTATTGAGCCGGTTGCCAAGGAGCTGCCGATGGAGTACGCCGTCGAGCTCAACCGGCTGATCCAGCTGGAGATGGTGGGCTCGATCGGTTAGAGCAAAGGCAACGGAGCGATCCAGGAAGGGGCGCACCTAGCGCCCCTTCCTTTTGCCTGCGACAATCCTTCAACCGGATCCGCTGAAGAGCACTGCGAGCCGTATATCCCGGTGTCCGTTGCAGCCGAGCGATCGACAGCGACCTCCTCGGATACACCCCTAGCGGCGTTTTCCCGTCGCCACCAGGGCGACATCGGTTCCCGCCTCACCGGCCACGGCGTCCACACCGCGCGACTTCCACAGCCCCGTCCGCAACCCCCTGCAAGGGAGTAGCCGACCGCCGCCGGTACCACCAGGCGGTGGCCCGGGAACGGACGGGGCGCTGGCCTCAACTAGGCCAGCATCGGTGTTATCCGACCGGTGGCGGCCGATCAAAGTAGCCGAAGTGCGCCTCCCGCCTAAACTACCGATGCGCAATCTCTGTCAGTGGACTCGTGCCTCTGCCCACTGTGCTAAGCGTGTTTCTTGCCTTTACGCTGGGCTGAGCTATCAAATGCTGTAACCCCAAACTGTGCACGTTGTGGCGAGGGTGTACCTGCCCAAGCCCGGCAAGGTAACCGCGCGAGGGGAATCTTGGGCAGGTCCCCCTGGATCTAGCGGCCCTCATTCCAAGGTGCTTCCTCAAATTCGCGGCAGGTCAAGTAGCCCAGCGAGCCCATCGAGGGCGCCCGGGCCCTGCGATCAATCTACGGCTGCACGGCCACCGCTCCGCTAGACTCCCCGCTGCTATGAGGAGCGGAGCCGTTCGCCGGAGAGGTCGAGACCAACGTGGCTTCCGTGGTAACCACCACATCAGCAGGCCGGGGATGGAGAAAACTCTCGAGAACACGACCGCTCCAAGATCCCTCCTCAGCTGCAATCCCATAAGTCGCCCCCCGAGCCCTAGCGGCAGTGGCCTTTCCGCTTGCCACCCCGGGCTAAGCTCCTTAGAGTCGAACGCCCTAGCTCGATGCGCCGCACCGAGGTTCGCAACGCCCGCGCTGACGCTCGACACACCCCTCCCTTTGGCCGTTCGGTCGCGCTCTTTGATCGCCAGAGGTAAAAGCAGGCCGGCTACCTTCTGCCGGACCAGCGCCGCCGCTCGCATTAAGGGCCGGCCGCTTGACGGGGATCGGCTTAGCAACACGGCCCGGGCCCGGACAGACTGCCGACCACTTGCGCCACCAAGCGCTTTCAGCCCCCGGCCTCTCCCGCGCACGGTCTGAGTCCCAACAACACCGTGATGGCTACCTCCACCGCTCTTCAAGCAACGGAACGAACGTCCGCAAAAAGCCTCCCGCAGCGGTCACTAAAGAGGATTCGAGCGATCCCCCTCGGTTTGCGGATCGTGCTCGTGGTGGCCCTGTTACAAGTTATCGGCTGGTCCCTTGCCGTAGCACCGCTTCAGGGCCCGGATGAACCCGCCCACTTCGCGGCAATCCAGTACTTCGCTGAAACGGGGAAGCTAGTCAGGCCGAGCGGCGGCCATGCCACGTACTCCACCGAATTCGGAACGGTGATGAGGGTCCTTAACCTCGGGGACTTCCTGAATCCGACCGCCCACCCCGCCTGGACGAAAGCGGACCTCAAGCTGCTACAGCGGGCAACAAAGCATCTCCCGCCTGGCTCCCGCGCTAACGGGGAAGGACCAAACTACATCGGGACCAACCCCCCACTCTATTACGTACTGATGGCGGGACCCTACAAGCTGTTTTCGTTCCTGCCTCTCCCGTCTTTGATTTTGGTGCTTCGCCTGGTCACCGGCCTTTTCCTGCTGGCGACGGTCGGCTTGACCTGGAAGATCGCGGGCGAGGTGTTCCCCGACCGTTTCCGCCAAACGCTCGCAGCAGCGGTGGTAGCGGTGCAACCCAAGCTCGCGGAGATCGCGACCACGATCGACCCCGATGGCCTGCTGTTCACCTTGTGCACCGCCTTCCTCCTCATCTCGGTGCGAATCGTCACCCGCGGCCCAACCGCAAGGAGGGTGGCTTTAGCCGCCCTCTTAGCAGCAGCTGCATCGCTGACCCAAGGGAGAGGTCTGATCACCATCCCAGCCCTGCTCTTGGCGCTGGCGATCGCCTGGGTACGAACTCGACCTGCGCTGAAGGAAATGCTCAAGAGAGGGGTCTTAGCTGCCACGATCCTTGGAGCCGCCGCTTTGCTCTACGTAGCCTTCGGTCGCCCGCCCGGATCGACGATTTACGGCGGAGACGTACACAACCTAAACAGCGGAGCTTTTAACATCAAGCAGTTCCTTTCGGTTGTCTTTCAGTTCTATTTTGGCAGGCTTCCTCCCCTTCATCCGCTCGGGGTACCTTACGGATACCGCCAGGTATTCATCGAAACTTTCTTCGGCGATTTTGCATCGTTCACCGTCAACTTCAGCCAGCACGTTTACCTGGCGTTGCAGATTATGGCCGGAGTGGGCCTACTCGCCCTCTACACGTGCTGCGTCATAGACCGTTACAAGCTCCTCAAGCGATGGCCGGTTGTGGCAGTGATGGCTGGGTATGCCGTCATCCTAGTTGGCTTCCTGAACTACGTCTCCTACCGTTCCCTGATTACATCCGGGGGCACTGAACCCCTGATCACTGGCCGTTACCTGTTCTCCGCGATCGCGCTCTTTGGCCTGGCGATCGCCTACGTCATCGGCCACCTACCGCGGCGAGCGAGGCCCGTTGCCGCTGCAGGGCTGCTTGCCCTCGGTGTCTGTCTGTCCCTGGTTGGCATGGGAACAGCGGTCGAGAGCTTCTATGTCTAGACGGATCAAAAAGGTACTTCTTACTCCCCGCGGTGCGGCGGTGGCAATCTTTACGGTTGCACTGGTCGGAGCCGCCCTGCTTTGGATCAGACCCTACTTCACAACCCAGCGAACGTTCATAGCCTCAGAGCCAGCACCGACCGGGCTTGACACTCTTCAGCACTATGTAATCGGTCCCCACGACACCGCGTGCATGACCGAAGCCACTTTGCCGCGAACGTTGGGACAGATAAGCGTAACGCTGCTGCCGGTCGGCGGTCAACCCCTGCCGCCCGTAGCTATTACCCTCTCCGGCGCCGGTTACACGACGACCACAACCTCACCAGCTGGGTTTCCAGGTGGCACGATTGTGCTGCCGCTGCATCCACCCAAGCGAACGGTGATCGGCAACGTCTGCTTTACCGACATCGGCAAAAGCGAGGTAGCGCTGCTGGGCAGCAACGAACCGCACAGTGCTACCCGCTCTACCCTCGTAGTGGACGGTAAGCCCACGCCAGGCGAGATTGCGATTACCTTGCTGACCCCTGGATTTCATCCTCTGGCAGACAAGTTGGTACCGGTCGCCGAACATGTCTCCAACCTGTTCGACCGCCTGTTCGGACCCTACGTCCTCCTGATCCTTGGTGGGATTGTCTTGTTTGGCTTGCCAGTTCTGGTCGGTTTTGTGCTTTGGTGGGCATTGAGCGGGTCCTAGCGGGACCAACCGGGCCGGCGAAGCGGCTACCTCGGCGGCAGAGATCGGCCTGTTGTTGAATTGAGGGTCGCTCCGAGCTCGATCGGCAGTCGCGGGCCTGGACCAGCTCTGCGTCGGTGGCAGGTTCGCGACGGACCAGACAGCGCCCAAAGAAGCTACGGACCGAAGCCTGGCCGCGCTGGACCTGTGTCGGTGCGTTCAGTCAGGCCGCAGGGGCCTCTTTTGCATTCTCAGCTCGAGCCTGGCGTCTAGACAGATCTACCGCACCGCTATCGATCGAAGGTCGAAGTCGGTACCACTATCCCCGGCCAGCCTGCAGCCGGTCGGCACCCGGGG
>Ga0167615_1000016_pt1 | contig 69707 bp, 60 predicted proteins | sample BED_Mat_host_9_1_FD_111800 | JGI IMG/M metagenome (GOLD analysis project Ga0167615, IMG submission 111800) | Extremophilic microbial mat communities from Yellowstone National Park, USA - BED_Mat_host_9_15 (v2) (version 2) | ecosystem: Environmental > Aquatic > Thermal springs > Hot (42-90C) >... | reverse complement strand
TAGCGTTTCTTCTTCCTTTAATGGTAAGGTGTAGGTCAATTGCACGTATAAAGGGATGTATGCAAGGGGAGCCCTTATACCCCTAAAGGGGCTACTTTGAGAACAACAAAGACCCCAGAACCTCCGAGCTTTAGCGAGGAGAGTATGTCAGTTCTGAGCAAAAGCTCTGATGAGCTACGAGAGCGGTAAAACTTATATTGCGTGGAAAAAGACAGATCTTTATTAGCAAAGAGCCAAAAAGCCTAAATGTGTACCTGTTATAAAAGTGCTTATAAACATTGAGAGGATCTTATAATCCTCGCACTGCTTCTTCCATGTACGTCTTTTCATTGCGAGTGGTGAGCGATTATAAAGACATGTAAGATGCCTTTTAAACCACGGCACTATTTTGCCAACAGAATTCGGCAAACTGAGCTCATGATGCTCAATATAGTTAAGCGCCCTAAGAGCCACTGTTCCTAAAGCAACTACCTAAGTAGGTTCAATTACACTTATTGTTTCCTCGAGAAATGGATAGCAATTCTTTATATGCATAGTAGTAGGCCAAGAATTGGTACCCTTTGCGGTAACTGGGTTACAGAGCACTGCGTTGGTAACAAAATATTCAAGGTTCGTTAGCCCGGCTACATCTAGTAGCTTATGAAAGTTGTTTCCAGTTGCATCGCCTGAAAGAGGCGTATGTGTCACACAAGTACCAAGCCTTCCTGGCGCTTCTGCAACAAACATAACAGGCGCATAAACCTTGCCACTATACTCGCCAATTATGCCGCCAACTGGGTTTACAAAACCACACAGCTTGCGAGTCTTGGCTCGCCTTGCAAGGCCGATAAACTGCTCATGGCGGAAGGAGCCACAGACAGGTGCTCCTTCCGCATCTTTGCCTAGATCCAGCAAGCCAAAAATCCTACACTGACAAGCTATCCAGGTTTATATCAACACCAAATATGTTCGTTTTCTGCTGACTTTGCTTTCGATAATAACCGAGCCCTGTACCAGCTGGAATAAGCTTACCTATAATAACGTTTTCCTTCAGTCCTCTTAGCCTATCTACCTTACCTGATGCAGCAGCGTCTGTCAAAACCCTGGTTGTCTCTTGGAATGATGCCGCAGCTAACCAGCTACTTGTCGTCAGCGCTGCTTTTATCAGACCAAGAAGAATTACAGAACCAACAGCAGGCTCTCCACCTTCTGCTAGTGTCTTTGAATTAGTCTCGTCAAATTGTATGCGATCCACTATCTCGCCCGGCAAGAAGTTGGTGTCTCCAGGATTTTCTATACGTATTTTCCTAAGCATCTGTCGAACAATTATCTCAACGTGCTTGTCGTTTATGTCTACACCTTGTGAAAGGTAAACCTTTTGAACCTCTTCTACCAAATACCTTTGCACAGCATCGGTACCAAGGATATCCAGCAATTCCTGCGGACTTATTGAGCCCTCCGTTAATTGTTCACCAGCCTTGACACTAATTGGCCCCTGGCTTCTCTCTATATCAGGCCTAATACGCGCACCTGCAGGAACTACATATTCTCTAACTTCGTGTTCCTGACACACAACATACACAATATCAGGTTCAATCCTTACGGTTCCTGATCTCTTGGCCACGACCGTGTTTCCATGCTCGTCTCTTGCCAGCACCTGGCCTTCCATTACATGTTCGCCTTCTTTAACTCTCAAAGACATTCCGGGGCCAATGCGGTGTGGAATCTCATACCCATGAACGCCCGTAAGTTTGAGTTTGCGCATAGAATCAGCACGTATTAGCTCAAGGCTACCATTAAACTCCGCTATCACAGCCTTGCCCTTTGGGGTTCTTGCTTCGAACAGCTCTTCTACTCTTGGTAGACCCTGTGTAATGTCAAAGCCTGCAATTCCACCTGTGTGGAAGGTACGCATTGTAAGCTGTGTGCCGGGCTCGCCGATAGACTGAGCTGCAATTATACCTACAGCTTCACCAACTTCGACCAGTCTGCCGGTTGCCAGATTTCTTCCGTAACACAGCCGGCAAACACCTTCTTTAGACCTGCATATTAGCGGGGATCTAACCTTTACACCAAACAGGCCAGAATCAAGGATCTGTTCGGCAGCCTCGTCGGAAATTTCTTCCCCGGTTCTAACAAGCAATGTACCGTCGGGTAGCACCACATCAGCTGCAGCAACCCTTCCTGCAATCTTGGCAAATAGCAAAGACCTATCTGCCTGTGCATTGCTTAGACCAGTAATCCACACACCATCAGTAGTTCCACAATCCTCTTCTCTCACTATTATATCCTGTGCAGCATCAACAAGACGTCTAGTAAGATATCCTGAGTCTGCTGTCCTTAACGCTGTATCCGCAAGACCCTTTCTCGCACCATGTGTCGAAATGAAGTATTCCAAAACTGTTAGACCTTCGTTGAAATTCGAAGTAATTGGTAAGTCAATAATCCTTCCCGAAGGATCAGCCATCAAACCTCTCATTCCTGCTATCTGTCGTAGCTGTTGTATATTTCCGCGCGCCCCAGAACCCATCATCATCCACATTGGCGACATCTTGTCAAAAGCCTGTTCTGTAGCCTTTGCCACCTCATCTGTTGCAGCAGTCCAAAGTTCAACTACCTTGCGATATCTTTCTTCCTCTGTCATGATGCCACGCCGATAGTTGCGCTCAACAGCTTCAACTTCTTTCTGAGTGCGAGCAATAATTTCATATTTCTCCTGTGGAGTGCGTATATCCATAGCTGATATTGAAATACCAGCCTTTGTAGCATAATAAAAACCAATCCTCTTTATTTCATTGGCAACCTCAGCTGTTACTTCGTTACCATAGAGCTTAAAGCACTCCGCAATAAGCACCCTCAGCGCCTTGCGATCAAAGGTCAAATTCTGAAAATCAAGAGGCTGATGACGCGGATTTATAGGCTCTTTGCCGAGCGGCAAAACCTCGTTGAACAAGACTCTTCCTACAGTAGTCCTTATTATATTGCCTTTCCAATAAAGTCTAATAGGATCTTGGTAATCAACCACACCATTCTCTAAAGCAAGGTGTACCTCATCAAAGCCGCTCATTAAAGGCAGCTTTTCATCAGGAACGTCCTGATACCTATCGACTGTAAGCCAGAATGCCCCAAGAACTATGTCTTGAGTCGGAGCTATAACAGGATGGCCATCCGCCGGTGAAAGTATATTCTGAGTAGAGAGCATTAAGTTTTTGGCCTCAGCAATTGCACCTGCAAACAAAGGCACATGTACTGCCATCTGGTCGCCATCAAAGTCAGCGTTATACGCGTGACAAACCAAAGGATGGATTTGTATTGCAGAGCCATCTACAGGTACGGGATAAAATGCCTGTATACCCAGTCGGTGCAGGGTAGGAGCACGATTAAGTAAAACAGGGTGATCTCTAATTACATCGTCCAGAACATCCCACACCTCTGGACGCGCACGCTCCACCGCGCGCTTAGCCGCCTTCATACTGTCCGCATATCCTCTGTTCACAAGCTCCCGCATAACAAAAGGCTTAAACAGCTCTAGGGCCATTCGTCGCGGCAATCCACACTGATGTAGCTTGAGCTCTGGACCTACCACGATCACAGAGCGCCCGCTGTAGTCTACACGCTTACCAAGCAGGTTCTGTCGGAACCTACCCTGTTTACCCTTAAGCATATCGGACAATGACTTAGGCCGACGATTCCTTCCGGCGGCAGCCGTGGTAACTCGTCCTCTGCGGCTACTGTCAATTAACGCATCTACCGCGTCCTGTAGCATTCTTTTTTCATTCCGGAGTATTATTTCAGGTGCTCTTATCTCCATTAGCCGCTTTAGACGGTTATTTCTATTAATTAGCCTCCTGTAAAGATCGTTAAGATCTGAAGAGGCCCATCGCCCTCCATCAAGCTGAACCATTGGCCTTAGATCAGGTGGGATCACCGGAATCACATCTAAAATAACCCAAGCGGGTGAGTCTCCCGACTCTCTGAAATCCTCAACAACTTTAAGACGCTTTATAGCCTTTTGCCGCCGTTGACCCGTAAGTTGCTTTATCTCTTCCCGAAGTCGATACGCTTCAGCATTTAAATCAATTTTCTGCAGCAGCTCTTTAATGGCCTCAGCGCCCATGCCCGCTCTAAAAACCTTGCCAAATTTCTCCTTATACTCTACGTATTCGTTATGGGACAATATCTGACGCACATGCAGCCCATGTAATTGCGTGCGCATAGAGGCTATTTCTTCGCGTCTTTTACTAAGTTCATCCTCAAGCTCTTTCCTGCGAGACTCAGCAGCAGTGCCAAGCTCACTTTCCAGCCTGCGTTGCGCCTGTTCTATCGGTGACATCACTTGCCGTTTTTGTTCTGCATATTGGATCTCAAGCAAGTCAACCATTTCCTGCACAGCACGAAGTACCAAGCTACCTACATCATCTGGAATAATGTCACCAGCAGCGACCACAACTTTAGCCAAGTCACGGCTAACAAGGCCAAAATCGACACGCGCTTTTGTACCTTTAAGGGCTTCGAGCTTATCTCTCAACTGGTTAGCTTGCATAGAAAGCTCATTTACTCTTGAGGTAAGCTCTTCTTCTAATCTCTCTAATTCCTTTTCCGCTTGGCTTCGCTGCTCTGCTAATTGCCTTTCAATGTCTTCTTTGATCCTTTGGTCTAGGTTTGCGAGCTCTTCCTGAAGCCGCAGAATCTCGGGATCGCTTTCAGGAGTAAGCTGCTCCAACATCCGGTTTCTTGCTTCTTCATCAATTTCTAGTACTATGTAGCTCGCAAAGTACAAAACCCTTTCCAGATTTCTTGGAGAAATATCAAGCAGTAGCCCTATGCGACTTGGAACTCCTCTGAAAAACCATATGTGGCTAACCGGGGCGGCTAGCTTGATGTGCCCCATACGCTCACGTCTAACCTTTGAGCGTGTTACCTCTACACCACACTTATCGCAAATTATCCCCTTGTAACGATAACGCTTATATTTACCACAGTGACATTCCCAGTCCTTTACAGGGCCAAAGATCTTTTCGCAAAAAAGCCCATCGCGCTCGGGTTTTAGTGTTCTGTAATTAATAGTCTCCGGCTTGGTAACCTCACCATGAGACCAAGACAGTATCATTTCGGGTGACGCTAAAGCAAGCTTCACCGCCTCAAAGTTCTCCAGCTTAATCAATTGGCTTCTCGACCTCCTTGCCGTAGACTAAACCAATCTATGGGCCTACATGCCAAGCTCGTCACGCTCTAGATCAATACCCAGGTCTAGAGGAATCTGTTCAACTGTATCTTCTTCTGATAGCATTATTGGCTGTTCATTTTCATCCAAAACTTTCACCCCAAGAGCTAACCCTTGAAGCTCCTTAACAAGTACACGGAATGACTCTGAAATTCCTGCATCTAACGTATTTTCGCCTTTAACTATTGCCTCGTACGCACGGGTTCTACCAGTAATATCATCAGACTTGATCGTAAGCAACTCTTGCAAGGTGTGTGCAGCACCATACGCCTCAAGCGCCCACACCTCCATCTCTCCAAAGCGCTGTCCTCCAAATTGCGCTTTTCCACCAAGAGGCTGTTGCGTTACTAGCGAGTATGGACCTGTCGATCGAGCATGTATTTTGTCTTCAACAAGATGTGCTAGCTTCATCATGTAAATAACACCAACAGTCACTTCGTCTTTGAATTCCTCACCCGTCCTTCCGTCTCTCAGCTTAATACGACCATTAGCAGGAAGCCCAGCTCTTTCCAGTTCCTGCTTAATCTTTTCAATTGGCGCACCATCAAATACTGGGGTAGCTATCTTATATCCCAAAACCTTTGCCACCCAGCCTAAGTGCGTCTCAAGAACCTGGCCTAGGTTCATTCTGGAAGGCACACCCAACGGGTTCAGAACAATATCTACAGGTGTCCCGTCCGGCAAAAATGGCATGTCAGCAGCCGGTAGTACTTTTGCCACCACTCCTTTGTTACCATGCCGACCAGCCATCTTGTCGCCCTCTGATATCTTCCGCTTCTGTGCAACGTAAACTCTTACCAATTCCCTAACACCTGAGGGCAACATATCATCACCCTTTTCTTCGCTGAATACCTTAACGTCAACTACGACACCACGCTCTCCATGCGGAACCCGTAGCGATGAGTCTTTGACATCTCGAGAGCGATCACCGAAAACCGCCCTCAAAAGCCGCTCTTCGGCAGAGAGCTCTACCTCTCCTTTTGGAGTAACCTTTCCAACCAGAATATCTCTAGGTCCTACCTCAGCACCTGGGTAAACAATTCCTCTCTCATCCAGATGACGTAGTGCATCTTCGCCCACATTAGGTATGTCTCTTGTAATTTCCTCTGGACCTAGTTTGGTGTCCCTAGCTTCAATCTCATACTCTTCTATGTGAATCGATGTATAAATATCATCACGAACCAAATTCTCTGATATTAGAATCGCATCCTCAAAGTTATAGCCCTCCCAAGGCATAAAAGCAACTAACACATTCCTGCCCAACGCAAGTTCACCATGGTCCAAACAAGCGCCATCGGCTAGAATCTCTCCAGCTTCTACGCGTTGTCCCGGTTTTACCAGCGTACGATGGTTGAAACATGTACCTTGGTTAGATCGCTCAAACTTTGATAGCTCGTAATCAGTTGTAGTACCATCATCGTTTCGAACTCTTATATAGTATCGATAAGTGCCTCTAGTCGCATCGAACACAGGATAAGCCACATCAACCACAATGCCCGATTTTTTAGCAACTATAAGCCCTCCAGAGTACCTACCTGCTGTAATCTCCATACCAGTACCAATAAGTGGTGCTTCTGTCTGTATCAGTGGTACAGCCTGCCTCTGCATGTTGGATCCCATCAGAGCACGGTTTGCATCGTCGTGCTCTAAGAACGGAATCAGAGACGTTGAGACCGAAACTATCTGCTTTGGCGAAACATCTACATATTCAATGTTTGTCACATCTTCCATAGCGAAGTGTGAGCGTACCCGTGCTGGCACTCTTGCATCAAGAATTCTGTTTTTTTCATCTGTCCTAACGTTGGCCTGCCCGATAGAACACCTGTCTTCATCATCTGCTGAAAGATAAACAATCTCATCAGAAATAAATGGAACAACTAGAACCTCTTTTACTCCCTCTTTCTTCAGAAGTTCTATTTTCTGCTCATCAAGCTCACAGCCTTTTTCAAACAGGACACTGCCATCCTGCTTCTTGACGTCCTCGCGAAGTATTTGCCCTAAAAGTAGATCCTCCCTATCAACGCTTACCTTGTTGTACACTTTGCGATATGGAGTTTCTATAAACCCAAACTGGTTTACGCGTGCGTATGTCGCTAAAGATCCAATAAGACCTATGTTTGGACCTTCGGGCGTTTCAATAGGACAAATCCTGCCATAGTGTGAGTGATGCACGTCGCGAACATCAAAGCCAGCACGCTCCCGAGATAGTCCTCCTGGTCCAAGAGCTGACAACCTCCGTTTGTGCGTCAGCTCTGCAAGCGGATTGGTTTGGTCCATAAACTGCGATAGCTGACTTGAACCGAAAAATTCTTTTACCGCAGCAGCAACAGGCTTCATATTTATCAATGCAGAGGGAGTAACATTGGCTGGGTCGCAAATGGTCATCCTTTCCTTGACCACTCTTTCCATACGTAGTAAACCAATCCTAAATTGGTTTTGCAGAAGCTCTCCTATGGAACGTACACGTCGGTTACCCAAATGGTCAATATCGTCGGCCTGACCACCATTCAAATTGTATTCAATGACTTTTTTCACCATTGCGATGATATCTTGGGCTGTAAGTACACGAAGCGTCATATCTTTTACACGTTGCATAATATCGCCATCAGCAAGTTCAAGGCGCTTATCCAATTTGTACCGCCCAACTCGCCCAAGGTCATATCGTCTATGGTTAAAGAAAAGGTTAAATAATAAATTACGAGCGCTTTCTATTGTTGCTGGATCTCCAGGTCTTAGTTTCCTGTAAAACTCCAGCAACGCAGACGAACAATCAGTTGAAGGGTCTTTTTCTAGCGTTGCGCGAATAAATCGAAGCAATTCATCGGAGTCACTGATTCCAAAAACGCTGCTAAACGCCCTAAGCTGCTCCTCAACTGTACTGTGTTCGTTAAGATCGGATAACTCCGGTAGCTCCAGAGCCTTTATAAGCATTGTTACCGGAACTTTTTGCTTCCGATCGATCTTTGCAATTAATACATCTCTTGCACTAGTTTCAATCTCAATCCAAGCACCGCGATTTGGTATTAGTTTTGCACCATAAAGCCTTTTTCCAGTTGCCGGGTCTTCACTTTCGGTAAAATATACGCCTGGCGATCTAACCAGCTGACTTACCACGACCCTTTCGGTACCATTTATTATGAAAGTGCCCTGCTCAGTCATAAGCGGGAAATCACCCATGTATACTGTAGATTCCCTAATCTCACCCAAGTCCTTGATAACAAGACGCGCGTGCACCCTCAACGGTGCAGCATACGTCATATCCCTGTCTTTGCATTCCTCAACACTGTACTTGGGTTCTCCAAGTTCATATTTTCCAAACCGAAGTTCAAAGTTTTTGCCAGTGTAGTCTTGTATTGGGTTTAGCTCATCAAACAGTTCTCGCAGCCCCTCCTCCCAGAACCACTTGTAAGATTCCTTTTGAACAGCTATTAGATCCATTGGCTCGAGAACATTTGGCAACTTCCCATAGTTGATTCGAGTGCTGTTGGAGTTGGTCTCAGGCATGCTCATTCGTGCATCACTCCTTGGGCAATAAAAAGATGCTCTTTACGAATACGCCAGACAAGGCAAATTTGTCCCTATCTTATTTTTGGGGAAAAATAGACTGTCTGCGACTTGCACAACTACAAATATACCACACGACTGTGCATAAAAGCAACCTTATCGTAGATATCTCTTAGCATACTACAGCAATAGCTGCTAGTGCCACAGTAGATCTTCTACTTGATTTCAACTGTAGCTCCAGCTTGCCTCAAAGCTTGGGCAATTTTATCTGCTTCTTCTTTGCTAACGTTCTCCTTTATCGGCTTTGGCGCTGCCTCAACTAGGTCTTTGGCCTCCTTAAGGCCAAGCCCAGTAAGCTCACGGACCGCTTTTATAACGTTGATCTTACTGTCTCCAACCGCACTTAGAATAACCGTAAATTCCGTCTTTTCCTCAGCCGGAGCTTCGGCCGCCGGAACGCCCTCTTGAACCGGTGCAGCCGCTACAGCCGCTGGCTGAATGCCCCATGCGTCTTTTAACGCTTTTGTAGCTTCCACAAGATCTAATACCGTCCAATTGCTTATAATGTCCACTAACTCCTTTGGACTAAGCTTCTCCGCCATATAAAACGCCTCCTTAACAGCTAATTAATTCAATGACTCACAAGTAACCATATTATCATGTAAAGTTAAGCAGTCTTTTCTAGTTGATCTGCTTTTGCTTCCATTAAGTATATAAGCTGAGCAACTGGAGCTTCAAGTATTCCAAGAAACTCAGCTAAAGGAGCCTGCAGCATGCCCAAGAATTCAGCCATGGCTTGCTCTTTGGTAGGCAGCTCCGCAAGTTGTCGCGCAGTTTGCTCATCTAAAAGCCTACCTTGCACATAAGCGGCTTTTACAACAGGATGCCGGTACCGCCTGAAAAAGTCCATTAGCGTCTTCGCAGGTGCACTTATGTCCTCGTAGCCAAACGCTATCGCAACTGGTCCAGCAAAAGCCTGCTTAAAGTCGTAATATCCCACCTTTTCGCAAGCAAGTCTGGCTAAAGTGTTTTTGACCACCATTAGCTCTGCACCAACTGCTTTCATACTTTGGCGCAATTCCACAAGCCGCATGGTATTCATTCCTCTATAGTCAGTAAGGACAGCTACATTGGCCTGTCTCAGTTTTTCTGCAATCAACTCAACCTGCTCTACTTTTTCTGGCCTAGGTTGTCTTGTAAGCAAAGTAAAACCACCTCCAAGAGTCTATCACGCAGCAGCAAGCTGAACCGCTAAAACCGGGTTTACCTCTATTGATGGACCCATAGTGGGTGCTATATGAACCGTCTTAATATAATGACCCTTAACAGCCTGGGGCTTAGCACGCATAACCGCGTCCATGAGTGCTGCAAAGTTTTCCAGAAGAGCACTGCTGTCAAATGATACTTTGCCGATGCCAACATGTATAATGCCTGTCCTATCCATGCGAAACTCTACCCTTCCGGCTTTATATTCTCGAACAGCCTTAGCAACTTCAAACGTAACTGTCCCCGTTCGTGGGTTCGGCATCAGTCCCCTGGGCCCCAACAAACGCCCAAGCCGCCCAACTTGGCTCATGATATCAGGTGTTGCTATGGCCGCATCAAATTCTAGCCAGCCCGACTCGACCTTCTTTATTAAATCTTCGCCTCCTGCATAATCTGCACCAGCATCGAGGGCTTCTTTTACTTTGTCTCCCAGCGCAAACACTAAAACTCTTCTTTCCTTTCCTGTACCGTGAGGTAGTACCACAGATCCCCTTACCATCTGATCAGCATGCCTAGGGTCTACTCCAAGACGAATGTGAACCTCAACAGTCCCATCAAAACTGGTTGTAGATACCTCTTTGACCAGACTAATAGCCTCCTGAGGTGTATATATATCTTTGTCTATTTTGGCAAGCGCCTCTAGATACTTTTTGCTTCTCCTTTTTGCCATGTTAGCCCTTCCACCCTTCCACAAATACACCCATCGATCGTGCGGTTCCAACAATCATGCGCACCGCTTCGTCTAAGTTGTTTGTATTCAAGTCTGGCATCTTTTGTCTAGCAATTTCCCTTGCCTGTTCAAGGGTTATTACTCCAGCCCGCTCACGTCCAGGTCTTGCCGCTCCTTTTTCAATCCCCGCTGCCTTTTTGATCAAGTAAGCAGCAGGTGGCATCTTGGTGATAAAGGTAAAAGTTCGGTCTTCATATATAGTGATTTCTGCCGGGATTATCATACCTGCCTGTGAAGCAGTTCTATCATTATAGGCTTTAACAAACTCGACGATGTTTATGCCGTGTTGACCCAATACTGGCCCAACTGGTGGGGCCGGCGTAGCCTTTCCAGCTTCAAGCTCTAACTTCACAACTGCCTTTACTTTCTTCTTGCCCATTAGTGCAACTTCTCCACCTGAAGAAGGTCAAGTTCTACTGGTGTTTCTCTACCAAACATATTTACAAGCACTTTGAGTTTTCCTTTCTCAGGGTTCACTTCATCTACCCTTCCTAGAAAGTCTGTAAATGGCCCATCTATAACCCTTACGTTCTCGCCAACCTGGAAATCTACCTTTATTTTTGGAGCCTCACTTTGCATCTGACGCATTATATTCTTGACTTCAGACTCGGGAAGCGGTATAGGTTCTAGGCCAGAGCCGACAAACCCTGTTACACCAGGGGTGTTTCTCACCACATCCCAAGCTTCATCCGTGAGTATCATCTTAACCAAGATATAACCCGGATATATCCTCTTTTTGACATGCCGCCTTTTGCCATCTTTAATCTCAATCTCGTCTTCCATGGGCACGATCACATCCCGAATTTTGTCATGCATACCCATGGAATCTATGCGCTTCAAAAGATTTGCGCGAACACGCTCCTCCTGACCTGTGTATGCATGCACTACGTACCATTTGGCCTCTTCACTTTCTACATCATTTTGTTCTTCTATAAGCGCTTTGTCCAAGGACTCATCCGCCTCCAATTAAAAATTTATGGTCCAGTCACATAAACCAAAGAAAACAGTTTCGACAATAGTATGTTAGCAATCTCTAAAAATATCCCTAGCAAAATAACCGTAACAATAACAACTCCCGTCATTCTGTAAAGCTCTTCTTGCGTTGGCCACGAAACCTTTTTCAACTCTTCCCATGTTTCTATAAAAAACCTGTGTATCCTTTGCCACAGACTTGGTTCCTTTTCCTTCCGTGACTTTGGCCTTGCTTCTTTATTTGCAGGCTTTATCTGACTTCGCGATGGCTTGTATGCCTGCGGCACCATTTGCAATACTTCTTTAGTTCAATACGGTCTGGATCATTCTTCTTATTTTTTACAGTAGTATAATTACGACGCTTACACTCTTGACACTGTAAAGTTATTATAGTCGAAGGCATAACTATATTCTGTCTCCTCTTTTAGGAATTTCACCAATGCTCCCGCAAATACAATTATAGGTTAACCGGTCTCCATGCGTATGAAACCCTCTGCGAGTTGGTAACCTGCCTTTTTGCCCACCTCGGCTGACCACTCTCTTAATCTTTTTTCCAAGTCTTCCAAACTATGTTCAGGTGGAAACTGTGATTCATGACACTTAAGAGCCTGGACTTTCTTGTCAAAAGTTTCCGTTATATCCACAAAATAATTTGCATCAAATCCTGACGCAAGCCATGTTTCTCTCACAGTGTGGGCTTCCAATCCTTCTTCTAGCAAGTCCCTAAAAGCTCTAGCATTGCGTGCAGCTGGATAGACAGCAGCTAGACAAGCTTCACCCGCGGCAAGATGATCAGGATGGTACATTCCAATGCGTGTGTAGCCACGCACAGGTACCTGTGTTATGACTATGTCCGGCTTGTATTTTCTTATCATTCGGGTAATATCCTTGCGCAGCTCAATACTCGGGGTCAAAAGCCCGTCCAAATAGCCTAAAAACTCAACATTCCGAACCCCAAGAACCTTCGCTGCATTCATCTGCTCATTAATACGTATATCTCGCATTTGCTCGCGCGTAAGGGCCAGATCAAACCCACCTTCTCCTCCATCCGTACAAATAACATAAGTGACCTCAATTCCCACACTCGTCATCAGTGCAACCGTTCCACCGGCTGAAAACTCTGGGTCGTCAGGATGCGCTACAACCACCATGGCACGTTTTGCTCCGTGAAACACATCTTGCTCTTCAGCCATTTTCGTGTCTCCTCACAGTGTTAAGTAAAAATAGCCGGACTGCCTTATACAGCCCGGCTTGAGCAGTTCCCTAAATTAGACTTTTATTTGGCCGACTTGGCATTGGCAAGACGTTCGGCTACATCCTCCCAGTTTACAACGTTCCACCAAGCTTCTACATACTTTGCCCTTTGGTTTTGATATTTAAGGTAATAAGCATGTTCCCACACATCTAGCACCAAAATTGGGCTTAGCCCCTGCGCAGTTACATCCTGGTGCTTTTCAGCCTGCACTATAACTATCTGCTTTCCAACGGGATCCCAAGCAGCTATCGCCCAGCCGGACCCCTGCACTCCCAAAGCTGCTGCGGTAAAATGCTTTCTAAACGCATCGACTGAACTAAAATCGGTCTCGATTTGCTTAGCCAGCTCTCCACTAGGATCACCGCCACCTCTTGGGCTCATGTTCGGCCAAAAAATGCTGTGAAGTACATGTCCAGACAGATTGAAGCACAAGTTATTGGTGTATAAGTTAACTGCTGAGAAATCTCCTGTAGCCCTGGCCTGTGCTAACTTTTCAAGCGCCTGATTGGCGCCGTCTACATACGCTTGGTGGTGCTTATCGTGATGCAGCCTCATTGTCTGCTCATCAATATAAGGCTCTAAAGCATTGTAGTCGTATGGCAGCGGAGGCAACTCATATGCCATCTTCCGACCCTCCTCTAACTTACTAAACTAATTAACGAGATACAAGATAAAATTATCAAACAGGTTGTAGTGCAGGTGTACCAGAACTAGTAACCAAAAAGGTATCCCACATTCCTGCCTCTTCATGCCCGGGTACTAAGCAAGCGATCCTAAACGTCCCGGTTTTGTTGGGCGTAAAAGAAAAAGTTTGAGAACCACCTGGCGGAACCCCTTGCGTAGGATTTGGCGAGCTAGCCCCACCGAAAGCAAGCATTGTGGTGCCAGCGCCTGGTACAATGCTACACGAATGGGGCAAATTCTTCGCATGATTTTGACATATAATGGTTACCTTCCAACCAACCGGAACCTTAAAAACCAAGTTACCATTAGAAAACCCATCAAAGTTGAATCCACCATTATTGCTATTGTACGCTGCTACAACTGTAAAAGTTACCTCTTGCATTGAAGCATTCACTGAAATAAACTTCGCTAGCTGAGCTGGCGCCGTGGAGGCAACCGCTGTCTTATGCTTTACTCGTGAATGTACTATCTTAGTAGAAGTTGGTGAACTTCCACAAGATGTAACTGACAAGCCTAGGATCAAAACGATGGCCTCTACAACCACCGGTCTTGAACTTACAGCTTTTCCTGAGCGTTTTGTCCCTTTCGGTAATAAATTCACACCACATATTTTAACCTATGCATCTTCACGGTGTCAGTTGAACCTACAACACCAGGAGAGCCAGATACCACAACTATTAAGTCATTCGGCATCGCCATTCCCATCTTTATCAGATCTCGTTCTGCAGCGGCTATCATGCTGCCAGTTGTTCGATACCGCTTGTACAAGCGGGCATTTACGCCCCAATAAAGCGAAACTTTTCTCATAGTGCGCTCGCTTGTCGTATAAGCAAGCAAGGGAACAGGTGGCCTCATGCAACTTAATCGTTGCCCAGTAGCACCACTTTCGGTAAACGCTACAATCAATTTTGCATGCGCAGCATCGGCCAGAGCGACAGCAGCACGTGCCACAGCCGAGGCTTCATCCAAATAATCATATTCTGCAAAGCTCAGATAGTTTTGACGGTACTTTTCAGCTTCCTCTATCAATTTCGACATTGTTTTAACCGCATTAATAGGGTATTTTCCCACTGCTGTCTCTTCAGAAAGCATCAACACATCTGCGCCATCCCAAACCGCATTTGCAACATCCGTAGCTTCGGCCCTCGTAGGGCTGGGATTTTCCACCATTGACTCAAGCATTTGCGTCGCAACAATTCCTAGCTTTTGCTTACGGCGTGTAGCCAGAATTATGCGCTTTTGCAAAGCAGGAATCTGCTCAATACGCATTTGAAGGCCAAGATCGCCACGAGCCACCATGACTCCATCACATATATTTAAGATTTGATCTACTTGATTCACAGCTTCTGGTAATTCCAGCTTCACAATGAGACCAGCTCGGCAGCTCACTTCGTCCATTACTTGGCGACACCGCATGACGTCATCAACGCTGCTAACCATGGATTGCGCTATCCAATCTACATCAAGCTCTGCTGCCTGCCTTATACACTCAATATCTTCTTTGGTGAGCCCAATTTCTGTATAGCCTTTGCCTACAAATACAACCCCTTGACCCTTCTTAACTAGCCCACCTGATGCCGACCTGCATAGCACCTTGTGGGACTCAGCTGCAATTACTTCAAGTTCAACAGCCCCATCACCTAGCAGTACTGCGTCGCCTGCAGTAAGATTGTCAGGAAATTTCGTTATCCCTATACAAGCCCACTTCCCTCCGGTTGATGCACCATCAGCAAGAAGATATATTTGTTCGCTTTTTGAAACTTTGAGAGGCTCAGCAGATGTGCCAGTCACGCGTATTTTGTGGCCAGGCAAGTCGAACATCACTGGTATATACTTACTACGCCTTGCATGCCGTATACGCTCTACAAGTATTTTTCGTATCTCAGCGCCAGAATGCGAGCAGTTTATCCTAAACCCATTCGCTCCAGCTCTGATTAGGTTGTCAATACCTTGTTTTGAATAACAAGCTGGTCCAAGGGTTACCAAAATTTTCGCACGGCGTAAACTAAGAGCCATCAGTATTCTCCTCTTTTTCCTCAACTTCCTCCTGTTTAATACGCATCTGCTCTAATTGAGAAAATATATCCGGATCCATCAAGCCAAATAACTTCTTTGTGTATCCCGGTGTGTTTACATTCGAAAGCGACCGTATCTTACCTCCTACACTTTTAACTTCTTCCCAAAATAATGCCGTGCTTATGACATTGCAGCCTATAGCCCTAACAGTATTGGCAAGAGGCAAATCCGATGTGACAACGCACGGCTTACTAGTCTTACCGCGTACCGATTCCACAATGTAGCTATCCGCAGTCCCAGCGTCTCCAGAGTATATAATCTGAAGATGACTGCCAACTCTACCTTCAGGAAAATGCAAACCTTTCCCATCGAATACAAGGATTACATCTCGGCCCAGATATTCTGTGTAGCTAGCTAAAACATCAGTCAATTCAATGCGTGCGCCTTCGGCATCCTGAACAACAAGCTGACTCAGCTCCGGAATAGAGTGAATGAGGTTATAACCGTCTACCACGAATTCATGACATTCGTCCAAATGCTATCACCTTTTCTAGAAAGCAAGCCATCTTCTTACAGCATAAAGTACTATACCAGCAGCAACTGAAACGTTCAGACTTTGAATTTTCCCATACATCGGAATCATAACTGTGTCATAACACCAACGGCGCGTTAGACTACTTATCCCCTGTCCCTCATCCCCAAATACAAGTACCAATGGAGCTCTGAATTGATAATCAAAAATACTGTGTTTTGACGTAGGATCAACGCAGTATATCCAGAATCCAAGCTTGTCAAGCTCGCGCAAAGCCTGAGGTATATTAGGCACCTGGGCAACCTTTAGATAAAAAATTGCACCAGATGAAGCCTTTATTACCGCAGGCGTGATCGGAGCTGCTCGTCGCTTGCGAAGTATAAGTGCCTTGACACCTGTTGCTTCGCATGTGCGCATTATAGCTCCTAAATTTTGTGGATCCGATACACCATCTAGTACAACAAAAACTTGCTTTACCAGTTGTTCTTTATCAAATGAGCAAACTAGCTCTTTTATACCTTCAAATAAATTTATTTTTACCTCTGCACAAACAACTTGATCCTGTAGACTATTGCCAGCAGAAACTAACCGATCGCTAGGAATATACTCAATTGGGATCCCCCTGGACGCGACCAAGCTAACTAAACCTCCAAGTCGCGTCTTGTCAGCTGTGCTCTTTATGTAAATTCTTCTTACTTCAGCACCGCTTCGTATCGCTTCTATTACTGGATTTTTGCCGTAAGCTAGAATTTGTGAAGTTTTCAAGGTCTTGGCGCCGTAGCTGTATATATTTAAGGTAATCACCGGAGTAAATTTTATACAACAATGCTAGCAGTTTTAAGTAACTATATGTCTTGGACCAAGTTTAATAATCCAGCACGTGTTTACTTATCCGATGCGTAACCAAAGATACTACTTTATTATCCATAAGACACTACCAAACAGCTGGAAACACTAATGCCTCGTAGCTGCTGTGTAGCTAAAGGCAAGCTCACAACCTAGCGTGTGGTACTGACACGTTTCCATCTAACTCCTGCTTTAGTGTCTTCGAGTTGTATGCCCCTTTCTAATAATTGGGCACGTATTCGATCGGCAGTGGCGTAATCTTTGTTTTTACGTGCTTGTTCACGTAGTTCGATTAGCTCCATAAGCTCTTTGGGCAAAGTTTCTTCCCCAGTCTTCAAAATGTCAAGATGGAAATCAAGATCATTGAAAAACTCAATAGCTTTTTGCTTACCTTCTACGCTAAGCCTTTCAGAGTCGATAGCTGAATTGAGCTCGCGTATAGTCTCAAATGCATATCCCATACCCTGGGGTAGGTTGAGATCATCATCTAACGCGGCTTTGTAAGCCTGCCGTGCGCGTTCAATCTCATCAACTAAAAACTCACTGCTGGTTTGAGGCTGGTAATCAATTAGCCTCACGTACGCATTTCTAAGTCGATCCACACTTTCGGCTGCTGCCACAAGTGCTTCTTCCGTAAAATTCAGTTTCGACCTATAATGCGTTGTTGAAATCAACAGGTAACGAATACTCTCTGGTGTATACCCTTTTTCTAGCAGATCTCTAAGTGTATAGAAATTCCCCTTTGACTTTGACATCTTTTCGCCATTTACTAGAAGATGCTCACAGTGAAGCCAATATCTAACAAAAGGTTTCCCAGTTGCACACTCCGACTGAGCAATCTCGTTTTCATGATGAGGAAATATGTTATCTACGCCACCGGTATGAATATCAAACGTTTGCCCAAGATACTTCATGCTCATGGCAGAACACTCTATATGCCATCCAGGCCTACCTTTGCCAAACGGACTATCCCAGTATGGTTCATTAGGCTTTGTAGCCTTCCATAACGCAAAATCTGTAGCCTGCTCCTTTTGGTACTCATCTACGGCAACTCTAGCCCCTGGCATCAGCCTATCCAGGCTTATCCCAGATAATCTGCCATAGGCAGGAAAGTTTGAGATTCTAAAATACACGTCTCCGTCGGAAATATACGCAAAGCCTTTATCTACCAGAACTTTTATTAGTTCAATCATTTCATTAATGTGGTCTGTTGCTCTCGGATAAAATGTCGCAGGTCTAATCCTAAGCGTTTTAAGATCTTCAAAAAAGTACTGTATATATCTATCTGTATACTCTCTTAAACTTATGCCTTCTCTCCTCGCGCGATCTATTGTCTTATCGTCCACATCAGTTATGTTCATCACATGTATTACCTTATAGCCACTAAACTCAAGGTGCCTTCTCAACAGGTCCTCGAATATGTATGCACGGAAATTGCCGATATGCGCAAAGTCGTAAACCGTAGGGCCGCACGTGTACATACGTACCTCTCTATCATTAAGAGGCACAAACTCCTCTTTACGCCCGCTGTAGGTGTTATAAAAACACAATGCCATTGTCTACATCTTTTCTAATAAGACAACCGCTTGCGCGGCTATACCTTCAGAATGCCCAAGACCGCCTATTCCTTCAGGGGAACTCGCCTTAACACTAACTTGCCCTGGGTCTACTCCCAGCACCTCGGCAAGCCTGGCTTCCATGGATCGAAAATGCTTACTTAGCTTAGGCGCTTGAGCAATTATTACAGTATCAATGTTTACAACCGTGTACCCGCTTTGCCTGACTAGCTCGTAGGCTTTCTGAAGAAATATAAGACTGGACACATCCCTAAATACAGGATTCGTATCTGGAAAATGTTGACCGATAGTTCCAAGCCCCAAGGCTCCTAGCAGCGCATCGACAATGGCATGCGTTAATACATCCGCATCCGAATGACCTTCAAGCCCAAATTCACTTTCAATTTCTATTCCGCCTAGTATAAGCCGCCGGCCAACACATACACGGTGTTGATCCCATCCCAAACCCACTCTCATCGGGAGCTTTTTAAACGTTAACTCCAACACTAAGCCTGTAGTGCATCATATAACCCAAAGGTTTCGCTTCTATAAAGTATAAAAGATGCAGCTACTTAGCGCTGCCCTGATGAACCCGCTAATGTTCCTTTTTTGGGGGTAATCTGAATCATATCATTCTGAAGGTCGACAACAACAGTATCCCCAGGCTTCACTGTACCTTTTAGTATCTCCTCCGATAGCGGATCTTCTATCTGCCGTTGTATTACTCTTCGTAGCGGCCTGGCACCATATACTTTGTCAAACCCTTCACGTGCAAGCCAGTCTTTAGCTGCATCGGTTACCTCAATGCTAATCTTCTGTTCCGCAACACGTTCGCCAATACGATTTATCATTAGGTCAACAATCTTGCGAACTTCTTCAGTTGTAAGTGGCTTGAAGACAACAATAGCATCTAACCTATTAAGAAACTCAGGCCTAAATGTCCTCTTTAGTTCATCCTCGATTGTAGACTTAAGTCTCTTGTGGCGAGATTCTCTTTCTTTTTCTTCGTCCAGTGTAGGCGGCTGAAACCCAAACCCGGTTTGAGCATTTTCCAAGTGCGATACACCTAGATTAGAGGTCATAACAATAACAGCATTGGTAAAGTTTACAACTTTGCCCTTTGCGTCACTTAATCTTCCATCCTCAAGTATCTGGAGAAGTATATTAAAGACTTCCGGGTGCGCCTTTTCAACCTCATCCAACAGCACCACACAATATGGCCTTCTCCTGACTGCCTCAGTTAGTTGACCACCTTCGTCGTATCCAACGTAACCAGGTGGTGCCCCAACCAGCCGAGCAGTGGTGTGCCTCTCCATAAACTCTGACATATCTAATCTTATAAGGGCATCTTCTGTATCAAACAAGAACTCCGCAAGTGCCCTTGCTAGCTCTGTCTTTCCTACCCCGGTAGGTCCAAGGAACAAGAATGAACCAATTGGCCGCTTTGGATCCTTCAAGCCCGCTCTAGCACGGCGAATAGCTTGAGAAACAACCCTAACAGCCTCGTCTTGACCAACTATTCGCTTGTGCAATTCTTCTTCCATACGCAACAAGCGCTGGCTTTCTTCTTCTATTAGCCGCCTTACCGGTACTCCTGTCCATACAGACACAATATGAGCAATGTCCTCTTCTGTAACTTCTGGTATTATCTCGTTCATCTTGCCGCGCCACTCCATTTCTATCTGAGCATATTGCTCCTTGAGCTTGCGCTCTTGCTCTCTGTACAGCGCAGCAGCTTCATAATCCTGGCGGCTTAGCGACAACTCCTTAGCAGCCTGTATGTTTTTTATTTCCTTTTGCAAATCCTTCAGCTGAGGTGGTGCGCTACTCACTTGCATACGAACCCGCGCACCAGCTTCATCAATCAGGTCTATAGCCTTGTCTGGAAGAGCTCTATCAGAAACGTAACGGTCTGCCAAAATTGCAGCTGCTCTAAGCGCTGCATCGGTAATGGTCACCCTGTGGTGCTTTTCATAAAGACTCTTTATGCCCTGCAATATCTCAATCGTTTCTTGAAGAGACGGTTGATCCACAAAAATAGGCTGAAACCTTCGTTCTAGTGCGGCATCTTTTTCAATATACTTGCGGTACTCGTTTAAAGTTGTTGCACCTATGCACTGTATCTCGCCTCTTGCTAATGCAGGCTTAAGTATATTAGCTGCGTCGATAGCACCCTCAGCAGCTCCTGCCCCTACTAGCGTGTGCAGCTCATCGATAAATAGAATTACTTCTCCGCTTTGTCTAATTTCGTCTAGGATCTTTTTGAGCCTTTCCTCAAATTCACCACGATACTTTGTTCCAGCTACTAAAGCCCCCATGTCTAGCGTGAGAACCCTCTTATTAAGAAGGCTCTCTGGAACGTTCCCCATAGTAATTTGCTGAGCTAGTCCTTCGGCTATTGCAGTTTTGCCAACTCCCGGCTCCCCTATCAATGCTGGATTGTTCTTTGTACGTCTTGAAAGAATCTGAATTACCCTTTCTATTTCTTTTTCGCGCCCAATAACCGGGTCAAGCTGTCCCTTTCTGGCTAGCTCGGTTAAATCTCGCCCAAATTGATCTAGCAATGGAGTTTTGGAAGGCCGCCTTGCTTGTGGCTCACTTTCTTCAACATGTGAGTCATGCAAAATTCTTTCTATTTCTGCTCTTACCTTCTCGAGAGTAGCACCGAGCTCTTCAAGCACATGCGCAGCTATGCCCTCCCCTTCGATCAGTAGCCCAAGCAGCAAGTGCTCGGTACCCACATAATTGTGGCCCATACGCCTTGCTTCGTCAAAGGCTATTTCAATAACCTTCTTGACGCGCGTGGTTGGAATAATTTGTTGCGTTATCGGCCTCTCATTTCTACCAAGTACGGAGTCAATAGTCTGCCTTACCTTACCGATGTCTACGCCAAGATTGTTCAGTACTTTAGCAGCAATGCCGTCGCCCTCGCGCAGCAAGCCCAAAAGTAGATGCTCTGTGCCGATGTAGCTGTGATGTGAGCGCTCGGCCTCTTCTTGCGCTAGAGTTAAAACTTTCTTGGCTCTTTCTGTGAATCTTTCAAACGGATACAAGGCTTACCTCCGTACCTTTAAAGTTTGAAGTTGTCTCTAACTTCTTTTTACCACAATTACATATACCATAACCCTAGATTAGATATATCTAATGCCAAACTTTTAAGCAAAAATGAAAGTTTGACGCAAAATCCACTACATTTCCTCATATGAACCATCGCTTGAATCACTGGCAGACATCTCTTCATAATCTTCAGGCGGCGCTGTAAGCTGCTTTAGAGACAAACTTATTCTTCTGCGCGATGGGTCAATATTTATGATCTTAACTTGACAAGCAGTCCCTGGTTCCATTTGTTGCTCTAGATCCTCTATTGGCTCCCAAGAAGCTTCAGACACATGAAGTAAGCCTTCTACTCCGGGGGCAAACTCTACAATGGCACCATATTTCATTACTCTTTTGACAACGCCCTCGCAAATTGATCCAACGGGATGCTTTTCTATGAACTTATCCATAGGATCGGGTGTTGTCTGCTTAAGACTCAACGAAAGCCTCCCCTTTTCTTCGTCTATTTTTAGTATTTTTACACTTACTTCATCCCCCACATGGAGAACATCTGAGACTTTTTTCACGTGATCCCATGAAATCTCAGAAACATGGACTAGACCCTCGACGCCTCCAATGTCCACAAACGCACCATACTGTGTAAGGCTGCTCACTATCCCTTTTACTACATCTCCAACGTTAAGCTTCTTGAGGGCCTCTTCCCTTCTCTTCGCTCGATCCTCTTCTTCAGCAGCCTTCTGGGAAATTATCAGACGATTACGCCTTCGATCAACCTCTATAACTTTGGCAAGTATTTTTTTACCTATTATTGCGTCCATATTGGCACTATAGTATTTGCCAATCTGCGAGGCAGGTAAAAACCCTCGTAATCCCAGTACGCTTACTATGTATCCTCCTTTGTTCTTTTCCTTTACTTCGGCCTCTACGGTTGCAGCCGTATTCATAGATTCAACTGCATGAACCCAAAACTCTTCCATCCTTGCTCTCCTTAAAGATAAAACTATGTGACCGTCTTCGTTCTCCGGCTGCAACACAAAGACGCTCACCTGATCTCCAGGGTTTAGCTTTATAGGGTCACCCTTTTTACCACTTATCTCTTTTGCCGGAATGATGCCTTCAGCCTTATATCCAACATCCACAAGCACTTCGTCACGGTCAACCTTGACCACTACTCCGTTAACAATGTCCCCATAATTTAATGGCTTAAAGTGATCTGAGGCTAACCGATAGTACTCTTCCACGCTAAGCGCATAGGCTTCATCATCTGTAGCCATTGTCCCTTCATCTTCGGGCATACACAAAACCCCCTTTGTATTTATGTTGCGCAGCCATCTGAATTCTGATGTGGCTGGTTTGCACTTCTAATTATAGCAACCATCCTGCAGGTTCCAGCCCAGCGCTGTTAAGACAGCCACCACTTTGCCAAAGCATTCCGTCGGCAATCATTCTAGACAAAGTGCTAAAACCAGTAATCTGCATGACTTGCAATTTTAGCATTGGTTATTTCGAGTAGGGTACCACAATAGAAGACAAGAATCCCAGGCATACCCATCAATTCATGCCTGCATTACTAAAAAGCATCTTGATAATTGCACATTCCAGTATCCTTTGCCCTATTTTATGCTTTTGAATCTTTAACAACGTTATCCTTCTAGCGGTTGGTTCTTTTCATTCAATCTAATCACACGTGGTACATGATTCTTAACCTCTACTTCGTCGAGTTCGACATAAGTCATGATGATCACTTTATCTCCGGGTACTCCCAACCTAGCTGCAGCACCATTCAAGCCAATTTCGCCGGGACCCCCGGGGATTGCATAAGTTACAAACCTTTCTCCATTGTTTATGTTCACGACATGAACCTGTTCACCATCACATATGTCTGCCAACTCCATAAGCGCTGGGTCTATGCTAAGGCTACCTTCATACTCTGTGTTTGCTAAAGTAACCGTTGCCCTATGAAGCTTGGATTTAAGCATAATGCGTCTCATGCTGAACCTCCAGGTAAGGTTGATTTAACCACTATACAGCTCCAAAGCATCTATAAGCCTTACACCTGCTAGCCGGCCGGCAACTACGACCAGTGAGCCGTCTCTAGCATCCTCTAGCGGCACAAACCGGTCGGGGTCGACGATATCTATGTAATCTAAAATAAAATCTGACTCTGATGAAAGCACTTCTATAGCAATCTCCTTTAGCACATTAGCTTCTCGTATACCCTGCTTATATGACCTATATAGATGCATCAGTGCTCGATAGATAACGTTAGCTCGATCACGAACATGTTTTTGCTCAAGATAGACGTTGCGCGAACTCAATGCAAGGCCATCAGCATCTCGTACCACCGGATGCACTACAATGCCAACAGGCACATTTAGATCCTGAACCATGCGTTTTACTACAGCTACCTGCTGGGCATCTTTTAGCCCAAAATAAGCTTTATCCGCTGGTATAATATTGAATAACTTTATTAGCACCGTTGCAACACCCTCAAAGTGCCCAGGCCTACTTACACCCTCATAGTGTTGAGCAGGGCCCGCCACCACAACCTTCGTCGCAAATCCCTCAGGATACATGTCCTCAGCAGCAGGCACAAACACCAAATCAACGCCAGCATCTTTCAATAAAGTAACATCCTCGTCTGGCTTTCGGGGATACACATGGTAATCTTCATTTTTACCAAATTGCAGCGGATTGACAAAGATGCTTACCACAACCTTGTCACATTCATTTCTTGCGCGCTCAACAAGAGCCATATGCCCAGAATGTAAAGCACCCATCGTAGGCACAAACCCTATGGTTTTACCCTCTCGTTTCCAAAGTGTCACTTGATGAAAACACTCTTTTGGCTTACTTATCAGCATCATAGAGCCTTACTTGATATGTATGCTCTAAATCTGGGAATTTTCCATTTACCACTTCAATCATGTAGGCCTTTACAGCATCCTCAATTACCTGCGCGAGGTTTGCATATGTTTTCACAAATTTTGGCACCCTACCACATGTAAAGCCAAGCATGTCATTAACAACTAATACCTGTCCATCAGTATGCGGACCTGCTCCAATTCCAATGGTCGGTATCTTCACTGCCTCAGTAATCCTTTTCGCCAGATCAGCAGGAATCCCTTCTAGTACAATTGCAAACGCTCCAGCTTGTTCTAAAGCTAGCGCATCTTCATATATGAGCTGCGCATCTTCGCTAGTCTTGCCCTGCACTTTAAACCCTCCAAACACGTTGACAAACTGCGGCGTTAACCCCAAGTGTCCCATCACTGGGATACCTATATCGACTAACCTGCTAACCAATTCTAAAAACGGCCTGCCTCCCTCTATTTTCACAGCCTGAGCTCCGCTTTCTTTTATGAGCCTCCCAGCGTTGCGGACACCCTGCTGAACACATACTTGATAGCTCATGAACGGCATATCAGCAATAACCATAGCATTGCTCACACCACGGCACACCGCTTTTGTATGGTGAATCATATCATCAAGAGTTACAGACAAAGTGTTATCATAGCCTAGCACAACCATGCCAAGTGAGTCCCCAACCAATATAAGGGGAATGCCTGATTTGTCAAGTATGCTGGCAGTGGTGTAATCGTATGCGGTCAGCATTGCGAACCGTTGTCCGGCACGTTTAAAGGCCTGGACATCATGCACAGTGATACCCAATTTTGCACACCTCCCTGTAGCCGCCTATTAAGGTCGACTCAGAATGTCTTCAAGTGCTTGTATTTGCTCTATATTGAGCCTATCATACTCCAGCTCTTTGATCAAGTACAACGCCAGATCACAATACACAGTAAGAACACTGCGATCTAATTTGCCCTGAGCAACCATTTGTTTCAACTCGCCCAAGTGCGCCTGTACTGTCTTCACATCGCCACGCACTATAGGCCCTGTAAGCGCATCCCTAACACCAAGCACCTTTATGTTTTCTAAGGTGCCCTCAATGAGCGGCAAAAGATAAATAATTCCTTGTCCTGAGTGCCCAACAGCGGATTCCATAACTTTCACTGCCAACTGCTCAATGGCAACAAAATAGTTTGATGCTATACTAGCTGCGGCATGATAGAGCACTCGTTGTTCTTCAGAGATACTCAACGGTTTTGCTCCCAATCTTACAGCAATTTCTGACAGCAGCTCAGCTAGTTCCTTTTCGTTTGCATCTACACCAATATATATGTTCTTGAATTTATCAGCAAAAGCTTGTTCTGATGCAAAGCTTTGTAGTGGATGAAACCAGCCCAACCTAGTGAACCTTGGAATGGCAAATTGTACCTCGGAGATCTTAAGCGATCCTGCGGAATATACAAAGGCCAACGGTTGTGCATCCGAAACAATGTCATTTATGGTGCTAACAATAAATCTATCCGGGACCGTTACAAACACCAGAGTATTTTCTGAAATATCCTGCTTTTCAACTATGGAAAAACCTGCTTCATAAAGAGCCTGCCTAAGGGAGCTGCCAACCTTGCCCAAGCCTACAATGCAAATGTCTCGTAGCACTAAGCCCACTTGTATTCTCGCCACAAAAGCGCCGAGATCCTACGCTTCGGTTACAGCCTGCTCTTCTTCGGCAGGAACCTCTTGTAGAGGCATACCAAGCATGCGGTTAAATTCATCTGCACTAATTGTTTCTACTTGTTTTAAGTATTCGGCAATCTCTATTAGCTTATCTTTCTTCTCGGTAAGAATACGTTTTGCTGTGTTGTAAGCCTGAGTTATTATAGACCGTATCTCCTCATCTATAATGCTTGCGACTTCCTCAGAGTAATTCCTCTGCTCGCCTAGGTCACGGCCAAGAAACACAAGCTCTTCCTTATGGCCCAGTGCCACGGCTCCAAGCCGTTCACTCATTCCCCACTCGCACACCATCTTTCTTGCCAATCTTGTAGCTTGTTGAATGTCATTGGCGGCACCTGATGTTATATCGCCAAACATAATCTCTTCTGCAGCTCTTCCACCAAGAATCCCAGCCAATTGCTCCATTAGATCCTGCTTCGATACTAAGTACTTGTCTTCAGCCGGCAAACTCAGCGTCCAACCTAAAGCCATCCCTCTACTGATGATCGAGATCTTATGCACCGGATCACATCGAGGCAAGGATCTCATAACTATTGCGTGCCCGACTTCATGGTAGGCAATAACCGTTTTTTCCGCATCTGATATCATACGGCTTTTCCTTTCGGGACCTGCTATAACGCGTGCTATAGCTTCTTCTAGCTCAGCCATGCCAATTGTAGACTTATTAGCACGCGCAGCCAATATAGCTGCTTCATTTACCAAATTAGCCAGATCGGCTCCTGAAAAACCTGGCGTCTGTCTAGCAATAAGGTCAAGATCAACACTACTATCAAGAGGCTTATTTCGCGTGTGAACTTCTAGAATTGCTTTTCGCCCCTTGACATCAGGCTTATCTAAGGTTACGTGCCTATCGAACCTACCCGGGCGCAAAAGTGCGGGATCAAGGATGTCAGGACGGTTGGTGGCAGCAATCACTATAACATGGGTATTTGTATCAAAACCGTCCATTTCTACCAACAACTGGTTTAAAGTCTGTTCACGTTCATCATGACCCCCACCAAGGCCCGCTCCTCTTTGCCTTCCAACTGCATCTATCTCATCGACAAATACAATGCTTGGCGCATTTTTCTTAGCCTGATCAAATAGGTCACGAACGCGACTTGCTCCTACACCCACAAACATCTCCACAAATTCTGAACCCGATATACTAAAAAATGGCACCCCTGCTTCACCAGCAACAGCCTTGGATATTAAAGTTTTACCTGTACCAGGAGGACCCACCAAAAGCACTCCTTTTGGTATCCGGGCACCAAGCCTCACATACTTCTCTGGATTCTTAAGAAAGTCGACTATCTCAGCTAACTCTTGCTTTGCTTCATCAACTCCGGCCACATCAGCAAAAGTGACCATTGGTTTATCACCAGTTATTAGCCTTGCTCTGGATCTTCCAAAAGATAGAGCTTGAGAATTTCCACTCTGCGTTTGCCTCAGCATCAAGTACATGAATAACCCTATAATGCCAAGCAAAATTATGTTAGGCAGCAATAACTGCAGCCAATAAGAACTGCCACTATTGTTCTGAATATTAACTAACACTCCATCAGCTGTCAGCGTCTGCGCTGTAGACGTTGTGCTGTCCGGACCTGTAACATCATATTGCTTGCCCGTCTTTGTTGTGACAGTTATATCGCTCCCATTTATTGTTGCTGACTTTATTTGCCCCTGTGCAGCAAGATTCAGCATCTGCGAGTATGCCATCGATGGCGTAGACGGCTTGGTTTGAAACCCTTGAAACACTGCGTAAATTAACGCAGCAATCATGACCATGACAAGAAAATAAAACAGCGTAGAACGCGGAACCCTGTTCAATGTTACTCTTTTGCCTCCTTATTTAAACTATGCCCTATAGCAAAATTTAATCACACTTGCAATATCAAGATCCCTTTGGTGTACTTTTAACATATTCTATATGCCACAGTGTATTTATACCCCTTTTTGTATAATCGCTATCTGTTGCCCCCGACGTGAACAGATTGGCAACCCATACAACTTCATTATCGCCTTTATAAACAATTGGTAGAGTGTATCTTGAGTAACTTGGCACTTTATGTTTCATAAAAATATCTTTTAATTTTACTTTGTTTCCATCCAGGTACGCGTATGCTCCAGGTCGACTAAACCCGAGCTTCAGCCCTTCTAATGAATCAATATGAAAGGTGTGCTCGTTATTACCGCAACTAATTCCATCGCACGGTTCAACTTTTACTTCGCCTAGCTCCATAGGCAGCATAATTTTACCAACGGTTTTGAGTGGATATTCCCACATGCTTGGTATAACTCTCGATTTGCTCGCACTCACTTGCTCATACGTTACATATAAAAATCCACCAGGTATAGATATATACGACGGAATATGTCCCGTTTTTATAACTTTTAACAAACTGAGCACATGTTTCATGCTAAGACGCACAGGGATACCGTTGTTGCTACAAATTTTTTCAAGTATCGCCCCCAGAACTGAAACTTGAATCGCCTTTACCGCTGTTGTAGCGACAAAGTCTTTGTTTCCAACAATCTGATCAGCATAAACCTGGGCCACAGTAGAGATAAACCTGCTTTCAGCCATAAGCTTAACTATCCATTGATCGAAAGCTGGATTAACTAGTCTTAAAAAGGGTAGCAACTCCCTTCTGGTACGGTTACGCAATAATGTCATATCTGAATTACTAGGATCTATAATGTAATTTACGTCATGTGAATCTAAAAATTTCTTAATCTCCTGCTTGCCCAAATCTAAAAGAGGCCTTACCAGTTTCCCTCGCCTATAGGGCATTCCGGCTAAACCACGAATATAGCATCCCCTCATAATGTTCATGACCACCGTTTCAATATTGTCGTCACGGGTATGCCCAAGAGCAATGACGTCGCACTGAAGCCTATCTGCTGCTTTGTTTAGTACTGCATATCGTCTTTCCCTAGCCAATGCTTCAAAGGATTGCCCTGTCTTATGTGGTACACCTACCCTTAGCAGCTCAAAATCTGCACCAAGCTGTCTTGCTATTTCGCTGGCCCTGACTGCTTCAGCTGAGGATTCATTTCTTATGACATGATCTACATGTACGGCCACTATGTTCCAGTCATATTTGTTCTCAAGAGCTTTTAGCGCCAGCAGCAAAAAGGTCGAATCAGGCCCACCAGAAAAAGCAACAGCAATTCGAGATCCTCGTGGAATTAGCGATTGATTGACGATGGCTCCTTCAACAGCTTTGATTATTCGGGGGAAGCGATTAAACTCCATTTGCTTGACATGGCGGTGGATGGGATCGAACCATCGACATCGCGGTTATGAGCCGCGTGCTCTACCACTGAGCTACACCGCCCAAACAGCTTGCTTGAGCTTGTTTTTCTCTTTCAGTTTTTTCTTTTTGATTCTGTGCTTTTTTGCAGCAACCCTCTTGCGCTTATTCACCTACAATGCTCCGACCTTCGGGGTACTGCTGACAAATAAAATTGCGGAGGCAGGACTCGAACCTGCGACCTTCGGGTTATGAGCCCGACGAGCTGCCACTGCTCCACTCCGCATATATAATTATACCCGATATGTTAGAGGATCTTAAGATTACTTGCTTCGCTTAGCTTCTAAGTTCCTTTTTACATCCAAAAGCTTTTCTTGACTAGCCTTCAAAAATTTCGATAACTTTTCTTCGAATCTTGGGTCTGAAACCCCAGGTGAATGTTTTCCCCGCGTTGCCGATGCATTTGGATTGGCTTGCCGCAGCGAAAGCTCATAACGCCCATTTTCGGCATTATAAGATATCACCTTAACCCTAACTTTGTCATCCAGATTAAGGTAGTCTTTTATATCCCTAACATATTCATCAGATACTTCTGATATGTGAATCAAACCCTTTGCATTATTTTCCAAAGTGACAAAAGCCCCATAGGCAGTTATTCCAGTTACCCGCCCTTCGACAATACTTCCCACTTCATAAGTGGATGCTGCCTTTGACCCCTCTGTATGTGCCTGCTTAACTGAGTCCTCGATTTTTAAATCACCTCCTTAATCCAGCTTAAGATGTCATAAAGTAAACCACCTTTTGACTTAACTTTTTTATTACTTTTATGAACTGGTTGGTTCGGAGCCAAATTGCCCACTACAACAAACACTTTTTCTCCAGGCTTTACATATCCTTGTAACCTTTCCTGCTCCTCTATATTTTGAGGCGTAGTTGCAATGGCAAGCTGCTTCCTAATGATTAGATCTTGCTTCGCTATTGCCGCATTTTGAGCACTTAGCACGCTGACCTGTTGTGCCATGTTCCTGTCCTGTATGTACCCGCTCACAATAGAATACAACAACCACCCTCCAAAAAATAAAATGGCACCTAATATCAATGCTTTCCCGACACCAAACGCGCCTACTTTGGCCTCATCTAAGAATAGTCGTCGTTTAAATGCCTTCGCATGACGCATTCTACAACACACTCCAATGCGTATCTAAGGACCTTTGCCATATAGTTACCAGATCTCATGTTATAGCTTACCACTAAGTGCCTGCTCCCAAAGATGCTGCAATTTTTGTGGGTCCACCGAAGTAGGGTCTACCTCAGCTTGATCCAGTAAGTCTAATAGCCTCTTGTAAGCTTGCTTGAATTCTTTAGCTTTTTTACGCAGCGCTTCTTCGGGATTTAATTTCAAAACGCGAGCCAAATCTACAATAGAAAAAAGTAATTCCCCTAATTTATCTTCAGATAGCTCAGATTTAAGCTCCGATACTAGCTTTTCAATGCGTTGATCTAAATGTTCAATTCTGTATTCAAGACCAACACGAGCCGCCCTTTTCTGAAGCCCAAGCGCATAAGCGAGTGCCGGCAATGAAGGTGTAACTCTATCCAATGCTCCTTCAACCGCTTGTTTGGTCTCCCCACCTTTAAAGCGCTCCCAATTATGCAACACTTCGGTGCTTGAACTAAGCTTTACAACACCAAATACATGCGGATGGCGTTTTACCATTTTCTCTGCCACCGCCTTGGACACATCAGCAGCATTAAATTTGTGCTCATCCTTTGCTATTTGAGCATGCATGGCTACCTGCAACAAAAGATCTCCAAGCTCTTCCTTTAGTTTTTCATGGTTGCCGGAATCAATTGCATCCAGGACTTCGTAAGTTTCCTCAAGTAAGTACGGTTTTAAAGACTCATGTGTCTGCTCTCTGTCCCAAGGACAACCATTTTCAGAGCGCAGCACTTCAACTACTCTGAATACCGACTCAAGCTCCTTGCTTACTTCAGGCGGCACTATGGGCTCGCTTATAAGATCACAGCCAATCACATTGAAATCAAGATCCGCGACAGCCTGGCTCCATGACTGATCTCCCCTTACAACTGTAAGCATGTGGGAAGGTGGCATACTCTCTTTCAGTGTCTCAATATCGCTTTCCGTAGCTTCTCTGAGTATAAGGGGTCTGAAAAACGAAGGCGTAAATTTTTCAAGCAAACCACCTAAAACAATTTGCACACCGCCGAACTTTTGCTGTAAATCCTTCTCTATCTGTTCGGTCATGATATTGTACTTGCCTCGACTTCAATAAGTGCAGCAGATTCATTGTACAACTGCGAAAGTACTCTAATAAAGTTTTCTACCATAGCCTGCCATTTCTGATAACTTATTTGTAATACCAGTCGATTTGGCAATATACGCACATCAGGATATTTGACTTTCAATGCTTGCAGATCGAGAAACCTTTTTGCATCAACTTTAACCTCAAGAACTTTACCGTCATATCGCACGGACTCTATCCCACATTGCATGGCAATTATTTTCACGCGAAGCGCAAAGATAAGGTTACTTACTTCCTGCGGAAGTGGGCCAAACCGCTCTCGCAACATACGTGCTTTTACATTTAGCTCCCGCTCACTCTCAACTGAAGCTAAATCCCTATATATATCAAGTCGTAAGTTCTCGGATTCTACATACCAATTAGGTATGTAGTATTCAAAAGGCAAATCAATGCGAGGCCCACTTTTGTCTAGGAAGCTTGACACCTGTTTACCAGCCTTTAGTTGTTCTACAGCCTCACGTAAGAGCTGTATGAAAAGCTCATAACCAACTGCAGATATTACACCGTGCTGTTCCGTACCAAGAAGGTTTCCTGCACCACGAATTTCAAGATCCTGCATAGCTAGGGTAAATCCTGCGCCAAGTTCAGTCAGCTGCGAAATAGCTTTAAGTCGTTTTACTGCCTGATCGCTCAGTCGACTCTTTGAATCATACAGAAAGTAGCAGTACGCATGTCTTGCGCTCCTTCCAACCCTGCCGCGCAGCTGATACAACTGAGCAAGGCCAAACTTATCACAATTATCCACAATTATGGTGTTGGCATTGGGAATATCAAGACCCGATTCCACTATAGAGGTACACACAAGCACATCAAACTCGTGGTTAGCGAATTTCGTCATCACATTTGCAAGTTCAGCTTCATCCATCCTACCATGCCCAATGCCAATTCTAGCTTCAGGTATAAGTTTTGCTATCTTATCTGCTGCTCTGTATATGGTTGCAATGCGATTATGAACATAATAAACCTGACCACCACGTACAAGCTCGCGCCTCATACACCTTTGGATCAATTCATCATTGTAAGGGGCAACAAAGGTGCTCACAGGATGACGTTCCTGCGGAGGGGTAGTTACCACACTAATGTCCCAAATTCCGGACAATGCCATGTGAAGAGTTCTTGGTATGGGGGTTGCTGAAAGTGTAAGCACATCTACCTCGCTTTTCATTGCCTTCAGTCTCTCTTTCTGCAGTACACCGAAACGATGTTCTTCATCAATTATCAGTAAGCCGAGATCCTTAAACTTCACGTCTGACTGTAGCAGTCTATGCGTTCCAATTATCACATCGATTAAGCCTAGCTTCATATCAGCAAGTATCTTTTTCTGCTCGCTAGCCGCAACTGCCCTAGACAGCATCGCTACGTTAACACCAAACCTGGCAAGCCGTTGCTTAAAAGTTAGAAGGTGCTGTTGTGCCAAAACAGTTGTAGGCACAAGCACAGCAACCTGCTTTCCATCAAGCACAGCTTTAAACGCTGCTCGCACAGCTAGTTCTGTTTTGCCAAATCCAACATCTCCGCAGATCAACCTGTCCATTGGCCTGTCGGACTGCATATCCTCTTCAATTTCCCGCATCGCCCGTACCTGATCGGGGGTCTCCTCGTAAGGAAAGCTAGCCTCCAGTTCAGCTTCAAACTCTGTAGGAGGCGGGAATGCGTGACCACGTCTTGCCTGTCGTTTAGCGTATATCTCTAAAAGCTCTTTAGCCACCGATTCAGCTTTCTGTTTTGCTCTGGCTTTAGCCCTACTCCACTCACCACTGCCAAGTCTATCCAGCTTAACCTCGCCATCTGCACCTATATACTTTTGAACTCTATTGAGAAGTTCGCTTGGAACATATACCTTATCACCTTCCGCATATTCGATTTCCAAATATTCCTTAGTTTGCCCAGAACTTTCAATAATTCGCATACCAAGGAATCTGCCTATGCCATGGTCTATGTGCACCACCAAGTCACCTGGCCGCAACTCCACCTGCCAGTTAGATTTATCGCGTCTTTGACCTCTTGACCTGTTAATTCTTTTGGGTATAGTGCCAAACAAACTATAATCGCCCAGCATGCAAAAAGTAGGGTACAACGCTGCTCCAATACCGCATCTGCCCGTTGATATATAGACTCCACTGTCGAGATCAACACAAATGTCTGGATTAATCTCCAATAATGGCAGAAAACTATCTGATTCAAGTAGCGCTTTAACTCTAGACGCCTGTTCCGTGACAATTAGTATACTGCTAAATTGCCGCTTAAGCTCAATAAGTTTGTTTCTAAATTCTTGTGTTCTACCAGCAATAGATGGGGCAGGTTGCCAGTAAGACAACTTTTGGCTACCGGCCGCAGATACAACTGTAGGGTTAAGCTTCTTAATCTTGAGGTCTAAAGAGGCTAGATCTTCATACGGCAAACGAAAAGTTTTAGGAAACTCATTTAGGCCTCTCAATTCTAAAAGCGTTGTATCAATATCTTTAAAAAAGTTTGCTGCATTCAGCCTTTGTATTTCCGGGTCGCAATCCAAAACTATCGCACCATCAATATATTCCGTAAAATCACCCAGGTCCTCAAGGTAAGCTGCGTAGTCTTTCGTACTACTAATTTGCTGCCCTGCTTCCAGATCGCTTATATCGTTTAGAAACCTTTGCTTTGCGTAATCAGCAAGCTCTACACAGCTGGCTTTGAGCTCCGACAACACGGCTTGCTTTACACCAATATTGAGAACCTCCGAAGCTACAGGGATAATAACCTCATCAACTTCAACAACTGACCTTTGAGATTCAGTATCCACTAACCATATGCTTTCCAGTTGATTGCCGAAAAATTCAAATCTCACTGGATAGCCTTGACCCACAGGGAAGACATCTATGATGCCCCCTCTTTGCGCAAACTCGCCAGGATGTTCTACTATGTCACTACGCTGGTATCCACTATTCACCAGACGATCGATAAGCTCGCCGAAATCGACATGAGAACTCTTAGATAAACGCAAGGTATACGACACAAAAATTGCTTTATTTAATACTTTGCCAGCAAGTGCTTTTCTAGAAGTGACTAAGACAAATGGATCTGTATCAAAGCATAGGGACCTTAGCGCTTCTATACGACGTTGAGACACTAAGTTTGTCGCACTATTACCACCTGCTGGAAAGATTGTATCCTCGTCATAAACCTTAACCGGAATTCCGGAATTATTCCATAAGGCAATCTTTTCCAAAAATTCATCTATTACGGGCACGAGCACCACAACGTGTTTTCCAAACTTTTTCAGCAATGACAAGGCAAAAGGCGCCCAGAGATCATCAGGCAAAAATACCGACGTATCGGACGCCTTACTGGACTCACCGCGTAGCAGTTCTGCTACACAAGGATCTGCAAGCAACAGGTCATAAAGCTTCATGCGCTATGCTCCGCAGCCCATTATACTTGCAAGCCGAGTTTTCTAAGCCTTGGCTAAGCGATTCTTGGAGTATTTTTGCAATGTTCCTGATCATGATAGGCACAAATGTTTGTTCAACTGTATCAAATGGTGACAGAACATAACTTATCACGTCCTGGTCTAATGGTCTGCCTATACCCACGCGTATTCTCCAAAATTTTTGACTTCCAAGATTCGTTATAATCGACTCAACGCCCTTATGACCTCCTGACCCTCCATCTAATCGAATTCTCAGTCTGCCAAAGGGCAAATCTAGATCGTCATGGATTACCCATAATTGTTCTGGGCTGATTTTAAGCTGTCTACATACTGCTACAACTGACTTACCACTAGCATTCATATATGTTGCCGGTTTCAGCAAAAATACCCCTACCTCTCCACAGTTACACTCAGACACATAACCATGCCACTTACTATGCCAGCTACTGCATTTAAGTTCACGGCTAAGTTCGTCCACAACCATCCAGCCCACATTGTGCCGACTCTTGGCATATTTTTTGCCAGGATTGCCTAAACCCACAATGATAATGGTGGGCTTTTGCAAATTAGCTTCAGTTGTGACCAAAGACGTGAGCATAAAGAGGTACGCCTATTAATATTATGCCAACAGCAAGCGCAAATCCTGAGGCTATGAGTACAGCACCAGCTGCTAGGTCTTTAATAAGCGCAGCAAGAGGATGATATTCGGGTGCTATTATATTCATCGCTTTTTCCACACACGTATTTATGATCTCACTAACCATCACAACACTTGAAACCGCGAGAATTAATGATATGGCCACGAGATCCAGCCCAAGCCAAATGCTAAGACCTAAGGCAACTGCAAACAACGTTAAATGAACACGCATATTACGCTCTTTTAAGGAAGCTAGAGCACCCCTGCCAGCGAATTTAAAGCTAAGCAAAAAAGAAACAAGGGCTTTTTGCATATGCCTATTCCTCCTGCTCATATTCGATTCTTCCAGGCACATACCTTACGCCAACTAAATAAAGCGCCGACTGGGTAAGATTTTCCATTTCGTCCCGCTGCTCTCTGGTAGAATGGTCATATCCTAAAAGATGCAGAAGCCCGTGTACAAACAAAGTGATAAATTCAGTCTCAAGGCTATGACCTAATTGACTGGCTTGCAATTGTGCAATTGGAACACAAATTATGATGTCCCCAAGATAGTATGAATCGTCAATTTTGCTCCCATGTGGGAACGACAGCACGTCTGTGGCATAGTCGTGACCCGCAAACGTAGCGTTTAACTGACGCATCAAACGTGTGCCACATAGCTTAACGCTAAGTGCCACATTTTCCTGCATCAAGTTATCGCCAGCTAGTCTAATAACTTCTTTGGCAACTCTGACCAAGTCGCCTTTCTTAATCTGAACCTTTGTTCTGTGGGATCGTATAATTTCTAGTCTTACCATAACAATGCTTATATAATATTCCCGGCGCCTTACCTTCCAATTACTGTATCATGAATCTGATTAATTCTCATGCTTCAGCACTGAATAGTGTCTGTATCGTGGTTTAACGGATGAGTACGCTGTTATTTATACATGAAAGACTGGCCGTAGCACTTATTATGTTGACAGCGGTAACTGCATTTCTTTCCTTACTGGGGCTGCTAAGGCGCGTAGGAGCTGGAGGAACAGCACGTGCGTTGATAATTTTAAGTGGCCTTCTTTGGATTTTGCAAGATATTCTCGGCATAACACTGTTTGCAAGCGGAAAGCGTCCCGAAGAGTTTCTTCACTACATTTATGGGGTTATAGGGCCAATATTTCTATTTGGTGGATATGCCTATTCTAAAACACGCGCCGAACGTGGCGAAGCAATAATTATAATGGTTGCAGCGCTATTGTCCATGGTCGTAGCGATTCGGGCACTAATGACGGGTTGATAGAAAACCTGACAAAATTGCTTAAACTCCCAAAACCGAACCCGCCCTATCGTGCACAAGAAAGAGCGTATCTTGCCAATAAGGAGCTTAAAAAGCTCTATCCTGTAGCACATTGCGAGCTTATACACCAAAATCCGTATCAGCTTCTAGTCGCAACTATACTTTCGGCACAGTGCACAGATGCCAGAGTTAATATGGTTACACCGGCTCTTTTTGAAAAGTATCCTAGCCCAGAACAAATGGCAAAAGCAGATATAACAGAACTAGAACAATTAATTATGTCAACAGGGTTTTATCACAACAAGGCTAAAGCCATCAAGAGCTGCTGTCAAGTACTGGTTGAAAAATTTAACGGAGTTGTTCCAAATACCATGGAGGAGCTCTTACAACTTCCAGGCGTAGGGAGAAAAACCGCAAATGTAATATTATCAGTAGCTTTCAGAAAGCCCGGCCTTGCAGTTGATACCCACGTTACAAGGCTAAGCAATAGACTCGGTCTAACAAGCTCTAGCAATCCCTTACAAGTCGAAGCTGACGTATGTTCAATACTGCCTGATTCAGAATGGGGCGACTTCGGTTTAAGACTTATACTACACGGGCGACGCGTTTGTCATGCCAAAAATCCAGAGTGTACTAGATGCACCCTTAACTACTTTTGCCCATATTATCTAATAACAGGCGATAAAAGGTAGAAAAGAAGTAAACGCTAAAATCCTATTGGGCTAACTCCCACATTGTTGCGACGCCCTGACCAACGCCCACACACATCGTAGCCAGGCCTAGCTTAGCCTTTCTTCTCAACATCTCATGAACAAGTGTAACTATAATCCTTGTTCCGCTACACCCAAGAGGATGGCCCAACGCAATAGCGCCACCGTTCACATTCACCTTTGCAGGATCTAAATCCAGCAGACGTATGCATGCAAGAGATTGAGATGCGAAAGCCTCATTTAGCTCAATCAAATCTGCATCTTGATAAGGTATTCCCGTCTTTCGGGAAAGCTTCTGAACTGCTGGCACTGGCCCAATACCCATATATGCCGGATCTACTCCCACTGCTGTGCCTCCTATAAATCTTGCAAGAGGCTTTAAATTGTGTCGCTTGCATGCAGTTTCACTAGCAAGAATGACTACTGCAGCCCCGTCGGAAAGTGGCGATGAGTTACCAGCTGTGACACTTCCATCCTTAGCAAAAACAGGCTTCAGCCGACTTAATGCCTCCAATGATGTATCACGCCTCGGACCCTCATCTTTGTCAACGACCTCTGTTGCACCATCTAGACTGGTCTCTACTGGAACAATCTCTGGATAAAATCTACCACTATCCTGCGCTGCTACTGCCTTTTGGTGCGAATCCAGGGCAAAAACATCTTGATCTTCTCGAGCTATCTCATATTTCCTAGCTACATTTTCTGCCGTTTCGCCCATTTCGTACGGATAGTACATCTGGGCTAGCCTTGGGTTTACAAATCGCCATCCAAGTGAGGTATCAAAAACGTTAAAGCCACCCCTAGGAAAGGCAACGTCAGGCTTGGGCATGACCCATGGTGCCCTGGTCATACTTTCTACCCCACCAGCCATTACTAAGTCAGCAGCTCCGACTTGTATCTCTCGCGCGGCAAAGATTACAGCCTGCATTCCCGAAGCACACAGGCGGTTTATTGTAGCCCCAGGAACTTCAACTGGAAAACCAGCTAGCAGCAACGACATCCTAGCTACATTTCTGTTGTCTTCACCAGCTTGGTTCGCGCAGCCTATGTACACATCTTCTATCTGCACAGGATCTAAATTAACTGAGTCGAGAGTCTGCTTCATACAAATGGCGCATAGATCATCGGGCCGAACGTTTCTGAGAACACCTCTATACTTACCCATTGGCGTACGCTTAGCTGCAACAATATATACATCCTCCATTTCCTATTTACTCCTTATATTGAGGTCCACGCTTCTCCAAAAAGGCCGTTATCCCCTCTTTGGGCATACCCATATGCACAGCTGCCTCTTGTAAGTACGACTCATAATTTATAGCATCTGTAAGCCACTCTTCCAGTGAATAATTTACCGCTTTGCGTGACAACCAAAGTGTAGTGGGCGAAGCATACGAAATGTTCTCTGCATACACCTTTACATGGTGGTCAAATGAAGAATCTTCAAAAACCTCATTAACTAGACCCCAACTTAGCGCAGTGCTGGCATCAAGTGGAGAAGAAGAGAAAAACATCTGAATAGCCCTCCCAAGCCCTATTATTCTGGGCAAAAACCAGCTGGCACCTGCGTCCGGTACAAATCCCACCCTAGAAAAACCCGCTATAAAACGAGCAGAGCTGTTACATAAGCGTAGATCACATGCTAAGGCTAAGCTCAAGCCGGCACCTACCGCTGCTCCTTCTATAGCGGCTACGGTTGGCTTTTTCAAGTCTCGAAGAACCTGTATCAGTGGCAGGTATTCCTCTCGCAAAACCTCACCAACTAGTTCTGCATTATCCTGTTGCTTATCCACAAATTCTTCCAAGTCCTGTCCAGAACAAAAGCTGCCTCCTGCTCCCCTGATCACCACTACCTTTATGTTTGCTTCTTCCTGGATAGTCTGCAGAGTTTTTCTAAGCTTTTTGCGCATTGAACTGTTAAGAGCATTTTTCTTTTCGGGACGATTGAGTACAACATAGCCTATATTGTCCTTGACTTCGGTTAAAATTTCTTCGTCTGATTCCATCATCAAAACACCACCTTTATTTACCCTTGAAAGATGGCTTTCGCTTCTCTATAAACGCTCTCATACCCTCAACTCTATCTTCTGTACCAAAGAGCATATAAAACGCATTTCTTTCAAACTCAAGGCCTCTATCCAAGGGCAGCTGATCTGCCATAAGTACCGCCCGCTTAGCAAAATAAGTGGCTAGCGGAGGCTTGGTAGCAATCTCCGAAGCTAAGCGTACAGCTACTGATACTGTCCTCTGATATGGTACGACCTTATGCACAATTCCAAGCCTATGCGCATGCCTTGCGCTTATAAATCTACCTGTAAGCACCAAAGCCATAGCTACGTACTTGCCAGCAGCCCTTGCCCATCTTTGCGTACCCCCAGCGCCAGGGATTATGCCGAGATTAATCTCAGGCTGCCCAAATACAGCATTGTCACCGGCAATGACAAGATCACACATAAGTGCAAGCTCGCATCCGCCACCCAATGCATATCCATTTACAGCCGCAATGATTGGCTTTGACACGTCAGCGATTCTCTGCCACAACTCAAAACGCCTTTGCTTTATTTCCGACACCATGTCAGACTCTGCCATAGCCTTAATGTCAGCTCCTGCTGCAAAAGCTCTGTCAGATCCAGTAATAACTGCAGCGTAAGCTTGTGGGTCTCTATCATATTGCTCAAGTGCATCGACTAGGCTTGAAAGCAGTTCAAAATTTAGCGCATTGAGCGAATCGGGCCTGTTGAGCTTAATAAGGGTTACGTTATCTATCTGCTCTTTTATAACAATGTCACCCATTCATTCCCCCCAGCTGCAAAAACTACTAAAGCTTATGGCTACAAGTTTTTACCCCATTAGCAATAACTTACACCAAACCTAATATCTAACCTCTTAAATAAGCTATGCCGATAAGCCGTTTAAACCATCTTAGTCTATATCTTCAGATATTTGTTGTCAGTTGTTTCATCTCCCTATATCTCTCACTCAGCTTTACATTAAAAGCATAACCTCTTATTTGCATTGATAGCAAGTTACAAAGCATTAGTTACATTCGTTATATTTTTGCTTGCTGTGGCAAGCCAACGTGGGTTTCGACCGAGTTTACTTGCGCCAAAAACGTAAAATTGCATTAGACTAATCTAAGATATGATACAACCGGAGTACTTGTCAGATCTTAGACCCCTTAGTGTAAGCGAGCTTGCAGAGCTAATAAGGGATGTTGTTTCCGAAACCTTTCCGTACGTATTAGTAAAAGGTGAAGTATCAAAGGTCAAAATTCATCATGGCCACTACTACTTTGAAATAGTTGATGCCAACGCAAGAATAAATGCAATCATTTGGCAGAGCACATCGCTTCGCTTGAGCATCCTCCCTGAAGAAGGCAAAGAGTACATATTTTCAGGAAAGGTAGATTATTATCCGGCTAACGGTAAGATAAGCTTCATAGTAAGCGATTTACAGTATGACAGCTATGGTCAACTTCGGGCGGCCAAGCTGGCACTAATACAAAAGCTTGAGCAAGAAGGTGCATTCTCAAGCGCAAGGAAAAAACCTTTGCCCATGCTGCCTTCATGCATTGCAATAATAACATCGGAAACAGGAGCAGTGATTCATGACCTTGAGAAAACCATTAGAGAGCGTTTTCCCAATATGGATATACTGCTCTACCCAGCACTAGTGCAGGGCAAGACATCTCAGCAAAGTGTTATTTCGGCACTAGAGCAATGCAATAAAGACGGAATAGCCGACCTCGTCATAATTGCAAGAGGAGGTGGCAGCGCAGAAGAGCTAGCAGCTTTTGATGGTGAGCGGCTTGTGCGCGCGATCATGGCATCTCGCATCCCAGTTGTAACTGCACTTGGTCACACTTCTGACAGAACCATTGCCGACATGGTTGCTGATTTAGAGTGCAGAACGCCGACTGACGCTGGAAATAAAGTGGTGCCTGACAAGCGGCAACTCATTGAAAGTATAGAACGTAATGAAAAGTTCGTAATTCAGCAACTAACAAAGTTAATAAAGGAAAAATACGAGCAAATATCGACTGTTGACAAACTTCTGTCAATACACATAAAGAATCGTTACACTGCAGTCACAAAACGGCTCAAATCAACTCAAATGGCAGTCATAAGCAGTCGGCCTGATATACTGATAGCTCAAAAGCAAACAGATGTACAACACCTAAAACAACGTCTGGAAACTGCAACTGATCAGTTTATAAAAGACCGAACATTAAAGCTAACAGCGATTGTTACCAAACTTCTCAATTCAACCGCCAGGTATCTGGAATCGACAAAGGGCAATGATACCCAGGTACGCGAACTAGACATCCGTATGCGGCGGGCTGTAGGTAACATTCTAAGGGTAAATGAACAAAATATCCTGAGCACCGAAAAGGCGCTTAAGTCATTGGGCCCGGAAAGTGTACTTGCGAGAGGATACAGCATAGTAAGGAGACGCCAACACGGTGAAATTATTAGAGATAGCGAGGACGTAACAGTAGGAGAAGACATAGAAATACAATTAGCAAGGGGGGCACTCGATGCAAGAGTTACCGGAAAACCCTGACACTCATGATGACATATCGTTTGAAGAAGCACTAAGGATAGCAACCGAGCAAGTAAACAGGCTTGAGTCGGGCAATCTTAGCTTGGAAGAAGCACTCGCTGCTGTTGAAATTGGGAAAAAGTATTTATCAATATGCCGCGCTAAGCTTGAGCAAGCAAAAGGGCAACTGATCAAAATGCAGGTGGAAATCGAAGAACAAATGCCCTCGGATTTTGAGCCTAACCAGCCTTGAGCGAGGAGAAACCTACGATTGATTCAGAAGAGTTCCGCTTAATTGCCTCAAGTAGTTTCTTAACAGGCGTAACAGTAATATCTACACGTATAGACGACAAGCTGTACGGACTTACTGCAAATGCTGTTACATCTTTTTCCCTAGACCCGCCCTCACTGCTAGCGTGTATCGCCGTGACATCCGACACAGGTAACCAAATTTTAATATCTTCGGCGTTCGGAGTGAGTGTGTTAGCAGAAGACCAACAATCTATAGCGCAAATGTTTGCAAGTGACAAGGAAGACAAATTTAAAAGCGTGCAGTGGCACCTTGGCGAAAACGGCATGCCGCTAATATCCGGATCCGTAGCTACATTCGAGTGTAATTTAGAGCATTATACAAATGTTTTTGATCACTGGATATTTGTGGGGCGGATATCAACATTGAAATTCTATCCGTCAAGAAAACCACTATGCTTTTACAAAAGTAGATATTGGACAGCAATCCTTAAGTCAGCTAGCCCGAGTTAAAAGCTATACGCTGAAAAATAAAAAGGTGCTTGGCAACGACCTACTCTCCCGCCCCGTTGCCAGGGCAGTACCATCGGCGCTGGAGGGCTTAACTTCCGTGTTCGGGATGGGAACGGGTGTTTCCCCTCCGCTATGGTCACCAAGCACCTACAAGGAATTAAGCACTAAGCTCTACAAATCTGAGTGAATCAAAAACTTATTTGCCAACCCAATACCATAGCTAAACGCGAGCTACATTCTATCACTTCCTCGCGTTTAGTCTTGAAAGGTGAAATAGAACATCCTGCACAGTGGGAATGCCCAAAGATATCCTAATTTAGTTATTGGCGAACAAGCCCTCGGCCAATTAGTACCGCTCAGCTCAGAGGATTACTCCTCTTACACCTGCGGCCTATCAACCTGCTAGTCTTGCAGGGGCCTTACCCGGTTGACCCGGTGGGAGACCTAATCTTGGGGTGGGCTTCGCGCTTAGATGCTTTCAGCGCTTATCCCGTCCGGACATGGCTACCCGGCAGTGCTCCTGGCGGAACAACCGGAACACCAGAGGTCCGTCCATCCCGGTCCTCTCGTACTGGGGACAGCTCCCCTCAAGTCTCCTGCGCCCGCGGCGGATAGGGACCGAACTGTCTCACGACGTTCTAAACCCAGCTCGCGTGCCGCTTTAATGGGCGAACAGCCCAACCCTTGGGACCTACTCCAGCCCCAGGATGCGACGAGCCGACATCGAGGTGCCAAACCGGGCCGTCGATGTGAACTCTTGGGCCCGATCAGCCTGTTATCCCCGGGGTAACTTTTATCCGTTGAGCAGCGGCCCTTCCACGCGGTACCGTTGGATCACTATGCCCGACTTTCGTCCCTGCTCGACTTGTAGGTCTCGCAGTCAAGCCCCCTTATGCCATTGCACTCTACGCCTGATTTCCATCCAGGCTGAGGGAACCTTTGGGCGCCTCCGTTACTCTTTAGGAGGCGACCGCCCCAGTCAAACTGCCTGCCAGACACTGTCCGCACACCCGATCAGGGCGCGCGTTAGAATCAAGACTTAACCAGGCTGGTATTCCACCGGCGGCTCCACCGGAACTGGCGTCCCGGCTTCTCAGCCTCCCAGCTATCCTCTACAGATTAAGCCTCGATCCAATGCCAAGCTGCAGTAAAGCTCCACGGGGTCTTTCCGTCCTGCCGCGGGTAACCTGTATCTTCACAGGTGTTTCAGTTTCGCCGAGCCCCTCGCCGAGACAGCGCTCAAGTCGTTACGCCATTCGTGCGGGTCGGAACTTACCCGACAAGGAATTTCGCTACCTTAGGACCGTTATAGTTACGGCCGCCGTTTACCGGGGCTTCAGTTCGGGCCGGTTAAGCCCTCCCCTTAACCTTCCGGCACCGGGCAGGCGTCAGCCCCTATACGTCCCCTTACGGGTTCGCAGAGACCTGTGTTTTTAGTAAACAGTCGCTTGAGCCTGTTCGCTGCGACCTCCCTCAGCTTCGGCCGCAAGGGCCTACACCAAAGGAGGCACCCCTTCTCCCGAAGTTACGGGGCCATTTTGCCTAGTTCCTTAGCGAGGGTTAGCTCGACCGCCTTGGAATCCTCTTCCCGCCTACCAGTGTCGGTTTGCGGTACGGGCACCGGTGCTCTCGCTAGAGGCTTTTCTAGGAAGTATGGAATCAGCCACTTCGCTCCTTATTCAGGAGCTCCCCATCACCTCTCGGAGTTAACACCAGGACGGATTTGCCTATCCTGGCCTCCTACCGGTTTGGCCGGGCACATCCAGTCGCCCGGTTGGCCTATCCTCCTTCGTCCCCCCATTGCTGATAACGAGCACGCGGTGGTACGGGAATATGAACCCGTTGTCCATCGCCTACGCCTTTCGGCCTCGGCTTAGGCCCGACTAACCCTGGGACGATTGACGTTGCCCAGGAAACCTTAGGCTTACGGCGGACCGGGTTTTCACCGGTCTTTACGCTACTCGTGCCGGCATTCGCACTCGTGCGCGCTCCACACGGGCTTACGCTCATGCTTCACCGCACGCACGACGCTCCCCTACCCAGAAGTAGCTATACGCTACTCCTGCCATGGCTTCGGCGGAGGACTTAAGCCCCGATCATTTTCGGCGCCACCTCACTCGACCAGTGAGCTATTACGCACTCTTTCAAGGATGGCTGCTTCTAAGCCAACCTCCTGGTTGTCTGGGCAAAGTGACCTCCTTTACCACTTAGTCCTCGCTTTGGGGCCTTAGCCGATGGTCTGGGCTGTTTCCCTCTCGACCGTGAAGCTTAGCCCCCACGGTCTCACTGCTGCTGTATAGGATGCACGCCATTCGGAGTTTGGTTGGGTTTGGTAGCGAGGTGATCGCCCCTAGCCCATTCAGTGCTCTACCTGCGCCATCCCACAACAACGCTGCCCCTAAAGGCATTTCGGGGAGAACCAGCTATCTCCGAGTTCGATTGGCATTTCACCTCTACCCACAGCTCATCCGATACGTTTGCAACCGTAACCGGTTCGGGCCTCCACGTGGTTTTACCCACGCTTCACCCTGGCCATGGGTAGCTCACTCGGTTTCGGGTCTACTAGGCGCGACTCTAAGGGACCCTGCGATCCCTCACGCCCTATTCGGACTCGCTTTCGCTCCGGCTCCGGGTGTCACCCCCTTAGCCTCGCCACGCCTAGTAACTCGCCGGCTCATTCTACAAAAGGCACGCGATCAGCCCTTGCCTTGCGGCAACTGGGCCTCTCACCGCTTGTAGGCCTACGGTTTCAGGTACTATTTCACTCCGCTCCCGCGGTACTTTTCACCTTTCCCTCACGGTACTCTGCACTATCGGTCACCAAGAGTATTTAGCCTTACGCAGTGGTCTGCGCAGATTCACCCAGGATTCCACGTGTCCCGGGCTACTTGGGAAGTACCCGGAGGATCATAACCTTTCGTCTACAGGGCTGTCACCTTCTCCGGCATGGTTTTCCAACCATTTCGACTAGGCCATGATTTTGTAACCTCCTGGTGCTCCGGCAGAAGCACCTGGGTACTCCCACTACCCCTGCCACGCAACAGCTGCCGCCTTTGACACGTGACAGGTTTGGGCTCTTCCCCTTTCGTTCGCCACTACTCAGGGAATATCTTTTCCTGCGGGTACTAAGATGTTTCAGTTCCCCGCGTGCCCCCTGACAGGCTATTTTATTCACCTGTCAGTGCCTGGACATTACCCCAGGCGGGTTACCCCATTCGGAAATCCCCGGGTCACAGCTTGCGTCCAGCTCACCGGGGCGTTTCGCCGGTAGCCGCGTCCTTCATCGGCTCTTGGTGCCTAGGCATCCACCGTAGGCCCTTACTAGCTTGTCCGCCACAAATTGGGATTCCAAGACATTCCCACTGAGGTCTTCCGACCTCATGTGCAGGATGTCTATTCACTTTTCAAGGTGCATCTCTGTCGAACTAATCGACAGATGTAGAGAACCAGGGCGAGCCTCCAAAACCTTGCGTCAGCCTAGCCCAGCTCAATTTAGCGGATTCCCACCGCGACTAGTAGGCCTACCATGTCCCCTTTATAGGAGACATGCCCCTATGAGCGCTTGCGCTACTCTTCACCCACCAAATGGGCTACTCTTCACGGTCGCACTCACGGTTTACCTGCCTACCTGACTTGAGCTACACCTTGCAAGCAGCTGAGTAATATCAGCTGCGTTACAAGGCATCTCCTTAAAGGAGGTGATCCAGCCACACCTTCCGGTACGGCTACCTTGTTACGACTTCGTCCCCCTTACCAGGCACTCCTTAGGCGCCTCCCTCCCTTACGGGTTGGGCCAGCGACTTCGGGAGCACCCGACTCAGGTGACGTGACGGGCGGTGAGTGCAAGGCCCGGGAACGTATTCACCGCAGTGTGCTGACCTGCGGTTACTAGCAACTCCGGCTTCATGCAGGCGGGTTGCAGCCTGCAATCCGAACTGAGGCCGGTTTTAAGGGATTACCTTCACGTCGCCGTGTCGGAAAACCCGCTGTACCGGCCATTGTAGCGTGTGTGTAGCCCTGGGCATAAAGGGCATGCTGACTTGACGTCATCCCCACCTTCCTCCGGGTTTCGCCCGGCAGTCTCCCTAGAACAATTCAACTAGGGACGGGGGTTGCGCTCGTTGCGGGACTTAACCCAACACCTCACGGCACGAGCTGACGACAGCCATGCACCACCTGTGCTGCGGTCCCTTTCGGGAGGCTCCGCGTTTCCACGGAGTTTCCACAGCATGTCAAGCCCAGGTAAGGTTCTTCGCGTTGCATCGAATTAAACCACACGCTCCGCTGCTTGTGCGGGCCCCCGCCTATTCCTTTGAGTTTTAACCTTGCGGCCGTACTCCCCAGGCGGTGCGCTTAATACGTTAGCTGCGGCACTGACGGGCTCAATCCCGCCAATACCTAGCGCACAACGTTTAGGGCTAGGACTACCCGGGTATCTAATCCGGTTCGCTCCCCTAGCTTTCGCGTCTCAGCGTCAGGGGCACGCCAGGAAGCCGCCTTCGCCACTGGTGTTCCTCCCGATATCCACGCATTTCACCGCTACACCGGGAATTCCACTTCCCTCTCGTGCCCTCTAGTCGGGCAGTTTGCAGTGCACTTCCCCGGTTAAGCCGGGGGATTTCACACCACACTTGCCCGACCGCCTACACGCGCTTTACGCCCAGTAAATCCGGGTAACGCTCGCCCCCTACGTATCACCGCGGCTGCTGGCACGTAGTTAGCCGGGGCTTTCTTGGAGGGTACCGTCAGATCTTCTTCTCCTCCGACAGGGGTTTACATCCCGAAGGACTTCTTCCCCCACGCGGCGTCGCTCCGTCAGGCTTTCGCCCATTGCGGAAGATTCCTCACTGCTGCCTCCCGTAGGAGTCGGGGCCGTATCTCAGTCCCCGTGTGGCTGGCCGTCCTCTCAGACCAGCTACCCGTCATAGCCTTGGTAGGCCATTACCCTACCAACTAGCTGATGGGACGCGGGCCCCTCCCGAAGCGCATCGCTGCTTTCTTCCAGCCCCATGCGGAACTGGACATTATGCGGTATTAGCACCGGTTTCCCGGTGTTATCCCCCACTTCGGGGCAGGTTACCCACGCGTTACTCACCCGTTTGCCGCTAGGGATAACTTCCCTTGCGGGAAATTATCCCCCGCACGACTTGCATGTGTTATGCACGCCGCCAGCGTTAACCCTGAGCCAGGATCAAACTCTCCAACAAAATAGACCATTCCAGAATCCTGATAAGCGGGCTAGGCGACCACAAGGTCTTTGGTGGCCCGCCCTGGCTCTCTATTCACTTTTCAATGTACATCGCCCAAATATCGTAGGGCCTTTTCCCCACTCGGCAAGATATAATTTTAGCGCGTCTTGACACGTCATGCAAACATTGCAGGCGAAAATGCGAAAATTTTTTGCCACAATTGTTTTACACCCTAGTAGTCGCAAAATAATAAGCGCAGTCAGACAGCAGATTGGATAATAGCTTACCGCTTGGTTGCAATAACACGGCTAAAAGAGTCAAAATACCATAAGTAAAGATTTTTGGTATCACTATTGTGCAAGATTTTAATTAAAATTGTGGAGTAAACACTCATGATACATGCACCTTCATCTACACAAACAAAAACTGATAATGTAGTGAGATCACTTAAAAGGCCGGCCTCTCCTTCTGACTGGTGGCACTATCCGGCTAGCGTTGCTACAGTGTTACTAGCATTTACCGGTTACTCAATTTGGACCGCTCTTCAAGGAAGTAACTCATTTCATCAGTTTTTATCGCCTTACTATTCTCCACAAATTGCCGTTGGTCGAACACCAGTCTCACCAGCTTTTTTTGTTCTTTGGGTCCCTCTGCTGTTTAGAGCCACTTGCTACTACTATCGCAAAGCTTACTTTAGAGGATTTTTTGCACATCCGCCAGCATGTGCTCATACAGAACCTAAAAGACGAAGTTACTTAGGTGAAGCTCACTTCCCATTTATTCTTAATAACCTGCACAGATTCTTTTTCTATCTTGCCGTAATCGTGCTTGCATTTTTATGGTGGGACGCATTAAGAGCATTCGATTACAACGGCCACTTCTATCTTGGAGTTGCATCAGTCCTTATGCTAGTAAACGTTGTCCTGCTCTCGCTATATACTTTTGGGTGCCATGCATTTAGACACTTAGCCGGCGGTCGACTAAACTGCTATTCGTGCTCAAGAAGCGCGAAATTTATGCTCAACACGTGGAAAGGGGTAACTACCCTGAACATAAGGCATTCACGCTTCGCATGGCTTAGCTTGTTTTCAGTAGCCATTGTTGATGCATATATACATCTTTTGGCAGCACACGTCTTCGTGGATCCTCATATTCTTTTTTAAATAAGGCAGGTGAAACTAAATGGAGCCCTACGAAATAGTTAAATGTGATGTCCTGATAATAGGTGCGGGTGGAGCAGGACTTCGAGCTGCAATTGAAACCTCCACAGCTGGTGCAGATACTGTAGTAGTGTGTAAGTCATTGCTTGGCAAAGCCCACACAGTCATGGCCGAAGGAGGTATGGCTGCAGCTCTGGGCAATGTAGCACCGCAAGATTCTTGGCAAGTGCACTTTACCGACACAATCCGAGGAGGCCACTTTATAAATAATTGGAAAATGGCAGAAATTCACGCAAAAGAGGCGCCTGATAGAGTACTCGAACTGGAGCGGTGGGGCGCTATGTTCGACCGTACAGAAAACGGTCTTATACATCAGCGTCCTTTTGGTGCTCATTCATATCCACGCTTAGCTCATATCGGCGACAGAACAGGCCTAGAACTTATACGAACGCTTCAAGAAAAAGTCATCCATACTAATACACGAATATTTATGGAATATATGGCAACAGACCTACTTTGTGAAGACGGGCGTGTAAAAGGAGTGTTTGCTTACAGTCGCCACAACGGTGATTACGTGCTGTTTCTTACAAGATCAGTAATTCTAGCAAGTGGAGGTTGGGGCCGCATATACAAGGTTACCTCTAATTCATGGGAGTCAACCGGCGACGGTCAGGCAATGGCGTACAGGGCCGGAGCCGAACTTATGGACTGTGAAATGGTACAGTTTCATCCGACCGGAATGGTATGGCCACCGGCGGTACGAGGGATTCTTGTTACAGAAGCTGTACGAGGTGAAGGTGGAATATTAAAAAACGCCCTAGGCGAGAGGTTCATGGAAAAATATGATCCAAAGAGAATGGAACTTGCGCCGAGAGACGTGGTCGCACGTGCCATTCAAAGCGAGGTCGATGCCGGCCGCGGAAGTCCACATGGAGGAGCCTATTTGGACATAACCCATAGAGGCGCTGACTACATAAGGCGCAGGCTACCTAGCATGGTAGAGCAATTTGAGAAGTTGGCAGGCGTCGATATAACTAAAGAGCCAATGGAAGTAGCTCCAACCGTTCATTACGCTATGGGAGGAGTTCGTGTCGAGGCGGAAAACGCCGCTACAAATATCCTGGGCCTATTTGCGGCCGGAGAAGTTGCAGCTGGGCTTCATGGAGCTAACAGGCTTGGCGGTAATTCCCTCACCGATCTTCTTGTGTTTGGAAGAAGGGCAGGTCTCGGAGCGCTAGATTACCTATCACAGCATAGCCCAGCGCATGCTGAGGTAAGTGAAGTAGAAGTAAGGCAGATACAACAAAGGCTTAATAAGCCATTTAACTCTGAAGGTACAGAAAATCCCTTCAAGCTCCAGAATGAGCTCCAGGAAATAATGTCGACTTACTGCGGTATTTGGAGAAATCAAAAAGACCTAGAAGAAGGGCTTCAAAAAGTACTCAGCCTAAAAGAGCGTATACAAAACATAAAAGTTCCTGGCGACAAGCATTTTAATCCCGGATGGAATGCAGCCGTAGATTTAGAAGGAATGGTAATATTGGGTGAAGCTGTCATACGGAGTGCTTTGGCTAGGAAAGAAAGCAGAGGTGCCCATACTCGTACAGACTATCCTAATGAAGACCCCTCTCTAAACTGGGCAAACTTTATAGTGTGGAACGAAAATGGCGAAATGAAAATAGAATTAAGGGAGTTTTCTAGTCCGCGTGATGATCTAGCACAAATTTTGCAAAATGCGCCGGTGATTGCCCCAAAACAAGCAGGAGGTTAAAATGAACGAGCAAAAAGTACGTTTTAGAGTATTTCGAGGCACAAACGAAGAAGGTGGCCAACTAGTCGATTACGACGTGCCTGTCTCTGAAGGAATGGTGGTATTGGATGCGGTACTTTATATACAAGCAAACTATGCCCCAGACCTTGCAGTCAGATGGAATTGCAAAGCAGCTAAGTGTGGTTCATGCTCTGCGGAAATAAATGGATTGCCAAAATTAATGTGCAAAACAAGGGTTAACGACGCAATTAACAGAGACGGGGTAGTCGATGTAAGGCCAATGCATGCATTCCCCCTTATAAAAGACCTTGTTACTGACGTCAGCTGGAATTACGAAGTTAATAAGCAGATACCGCCTTTTACGCCTGCTGATTCATCCGATGAGCCATGGCGCATGCAACAAGAAGACGTTGATCGAGTGCTCGAGTTTCGGAAATGCATAGAGTGCTTTCTATGCCAGGACGTCTGCCATGTGCTGCGTGATCATAATGGCAAAAACTTTTACTATGGGCCAAGGTTCATGGTGAGAATAGCTTCGCTTGAAATGCATCCCAAAGACACCGTGTCCAGAATAAAACTACTTAGGGGAAAAGCAGGTATCGGTTACTGCAACGTGACACGCTGCTGCGTTGATGTGTGTCCTGAACACATAAACATAACCGACAACGCCATAATACCGCTAAAGGAGAGGGTTGTCGACTCGTATTTTGACCCCATCATGCGTCTATTCGCAAGGAAGAATAAATAATGGCTTAGGACAGCCCACGCCCGGATTCGAACCGGGGACCTACGCCTTACCAAGGCGTTGCTCTGCCTCCTGAGCTACGTGGGCAATATCCAATTAACTGCGCAGTAATATCCCTAATAAATATTAGCAATCTGTTGCATTTTGTTACCTACAAAGCGAGTGCATGAGCTAATCTAAACGTCTCTATATCTATTTGGCGCTTTGCGAATGCTGCAAGCTCCAGTGAAGTAGTAACTAAGTTGTTCGCTACAAGACCGACTTGCACTCCATGTATACCTTTTTGGAAGAAGTCCACCGCTGCAGCACCCATCCGGGTAGCAATATACCTATCGATGGCAAGGGGCGAGCCGCCACGCTGCACATGACCAAGAATGGTTAATCTCGCCTCCAGCCCTGTTAATTCAGTAATTGTTTTTGCAACATCTGTGACCGGTCCGCATCCCTCAGCAACAACTATAATCGAGTGCGCCTTTCCTTTTTCCCGTGCCATAACAATGCGAGAGCAGACATCTTTTTCTATATCAACAGGAACTTCGGGAATAATAATAGATTCCGCACCACTAGCAAGGCCTGCTTCCAGCGCAATGAATCCTGTGTCTCTTCCCATGGTTTCAACAATGAAAATGCGTTCATGCGATGTAGCAGTGTCTCGTATACGGTTGATAGCTTGGACTGCTGTGTCAACAGCTGTCAAATGCCCAATACAGTAGTCTGTACCTATTAGATTGTTGTCAATCGTGCTAGGTATATGAATCACCTTTACACCAGCTGTCTTTAGGCTTAGTGAGCCTCTGCATGAGCCATCACCGCCTATTACTATAAGATGCTCCACCCCAAGCTGCTCCAGCGTCTTTAGAGCCATTGTAAGGCCTTCTGAGGTTGCAAATTCTGGGGTACGAGATGTCCTAAGAATAGTGCCACCTCTGTGAATAACATCAGCTACCGTACCAAGATGCATTTTTTGATACTCGCCCCGCATTAAGCCAGAAAATCCGTGCCTAAATCCAAACACCTGCCATCCGCTTAAAATGGCTCGCCTCGTAATAGCGCGCAAGGCCGCATTCATGCCTGGCGCATCTCCTCCGCTTGTGACCACTCCAAGTCTTTTAGCTGTCATTAAATTACACTAGCCTCTGAAAATGTCAACCAGACACGCTACACTAGGAACAATATGGGTAACCCCTTTACTTGCAAAATATATTCCATTTTCCCCTGCGGCAACCATAATGGGAATGACCACTTTGTCCGGATTCTCCCTTGCATACCTTTGAGCCAGCCCAAGATCATCCATTGCATCTCCTACATATGCCAGGAATCTTACATCACCGCAATTCCTTATGATAATCTCGAGGCACTCAGGATCGGGTTTCTTTCGAATCTCTGAAGTAACAATATTAATCGGCTGAACATACTGCACTTCGCTAAACAATTTTAGGAAGTGCTCAAGCTCAAACTTGTTACGACCTGTTACAATTCCAAAATGTTTAACCCCCATGGACTTTAATCGAGCAAATAAATCTTTTGGAGCAAGTAAGGTTTCGTTTACATAGTTTCCCGGGCCAACATTTCCAAGCCTGGGAGTTTTGCCATAAAGCTTTGTAAATTTATCGGTCCCCCAGTAAAGCTCAGCAAAAATATCAAATACCAATCCTCGATCAGGTTCATACCAGCCATCTATAGACCTGGCGGCATTAATTCCACCGCCCAAACTAGCCACTTGTCTTGCAAGCACTTGATATCCATATTTCCTCGCAACTGCGCTAAGCCCTATTAGTGTAAACGATAAGTCTATATCATCATTAAATCCATTTATCAACTTGAATGCAGCTATATCTGTCAGGTCTAGCGACAGTGACTCACTACAGATTTCAGTCACCCTTAAGTAGGTTATGACAGTTTCAACAACAGTCTTACGAAACGACTTAGACGTGTCAACCAGCACCCCATCCACATCAAATACAACAAGATCAGGAACTTTCGTATCTATAGTCTTGCAGCTCTTCATTTAATCCAATCCCTAAAAAGAACACTTGGCAACATCCAGTATCTGTGCACCTAAGTCCATACAGGATATCATTCACAAATTATATGGCCAAATCCTTGAAGCGCATTTTGTATCCAACCTATAACTTGTTGCCTAGGCTCTACCGTAAGACTCGCCTCAGGCACGATTGTGACCTCTCTACCATTTACCGTGACAACAAATTTGACACGAACATTTCCTGGATTATTCCTAATGATGTCAACCAACAATTCCACCCTTTCTAGAGGGAAATTTCTTTCAATTGCTACGGTTATTTCATTGCAAGGCACTATGGCATTTTTTGTGGCTGTATAATCTTCAAGAGAACTAACCGTATCTGCAATGATCGTCACGCCTTCAGTATCCTTTAGATCATCATTGTCGGCTGCCTTGTTTTGAGCTCTTTGTATCGAGTCAATCGTTCCTTGTATAACTAATATCTTGTCTTCGCTATTCACTAGCTCCCGGAATTGCTCATACACTTTAGGAAAGAAAATTATTTCGACACTTCCGGTAAGATCCTCTAATTCCAAATAGGCCATCAGGTTTTGGTTTTTAGTCACAACCTTTCTAAGTGAACGCGGCAATCCTACAACTCTGACTCTTTGTCCTATCTGATCTGGACCTAGATCAGCGCATGAAACTGTGGCAATACGTGCTATAACACCTCTGACGGCATTGAGCGGATGGTCACTCAAATAAATGCCTAAGTACTCTTTTTCATCGCGCAGCTTGTCCATCGAGGACAGGTCTTCGCATGATTTTTCTGGATATTCCAGCGGCAGTGAAGTGTCAGACATCATGTCAAAAATCGATGTCTGAACACTGGCAGCTTTTCTTTTCTTACCTTCTGCATATCTGATGATGCTATCCATATTTGCCAGCATCTTTGATCTGTCGCCTAACTTGTCACATGCCCCACTTCGTATTAAGCTTTCAACCACACGTCTATTAAGCTCTCCCTTTTCAGCCAAAGAATCACAAAGATCCTGAATGCTGTTAAATGTGCCTATCTCGTGTCGAGCCTCTACAACACACGATGCAGCTTTCTCTCCAACATTCTTTATCGCGCCAAGGCCAAACACAATGTCGCCACCTCTTATAGAGAAATTAACTTCAGATATGTTGACATCAGGAGCAAGCACATTGATGCCATGCGCACGCGCGTCCCGTATGGTATCTGCTAGCTTGTCCAGATTACCTTCATGATGCATCATAAGTGATGTGAAAAACTCAACAGGCATATGTGTCTTCAAATACGCGGTGTAATAAGATATCAAGGCATAAGCCACTGAGTGTGATTTATTGAAACCGTACTCAGCAAACTTAGCTATCTGCTCAAATAAGCGATTTGCCGTCTGCTCATCTATACCATTTCGCATAGCGCCATCTATAAACTTTTGTCGCTGCTGCACCATTTTCTCCTGATCTTTTTTACCCATAGCAGCTCGCAATACATCAGCTTCGCCCATGCTAAACCCCGCCAGCCTGCGGGCCGCCATCATGACCTGTTCTTGATACACAAACACCCCATATGTCTCACGCAAAATAGGCTCGAGCCACTCATGGTCATACGTAACCTCTGCCTTCCCTTGTTTACGTGCCACATATTCTGGAATAAGCTGCATAGGACCTGGTCGAAACAAAGCAATTGCAGCCGCTAAATCGGTAAAACACGATGGCTTCATATCCAAAAGAAGCTTTCGCATACCTTTGCCTTCAAGCTGGAATACACCATGAGTATCGCCTCTACTTATTAGCTCATATACCAAAGGATCGTCAAGATTTATTGACTCAAGATCCACTAGGTTTCCAGTTCGCTCACAGTGTAATTTAAGGGCCGTTGCGATAATGTCAAGATTTCTGAGCCCCAAAAAATCCATCTTGAGCAGACCAATCTTTCCAAGTGAGGCCATGTCATACTGAGTTATCACTGTCTGGTTGTCCGTTCCCAGCTGCAAAGGCACCATCTTACTAAGAGGCTCAGGTGAAATGACTATTCCCGCTGCGTGTGTGCCATGATTTCTGGCTATACCTTCGAGCGACTTCGCAACGTTTACAAGCTTTTGCACAGTTGGTGAATTTTCGTATTCTTCTCGCAGCTCTGGAGAAGTTTCAAGTGCAACAGAAAGGGGTAATGATCTACCCTGATAAACAGGTATCATTTTTGCTATACGATCACACTCTTTAAGGGGTACATCCAAAACACGCCCGACATCTCTTATTACTGCTTTGGATCCCAAAGTGTTGAATGTTGTTATTTGCGCTACTCGGTCGGTGCCATACTTGGAAGCAACATACCTTATAACCTTCTCTCGTCCTTCGACAGAAAAGTCTATATCGATATCTGGCATAGATATACGCTCAGGATTCAAAAACCGTTCGAATATAAGGCCGTACTTAACAGGGTCAATGCTTGTAATACCCAGACAATAAGCTACAACGCTACCCGCGGCCGATCCTCTACCTGGCCCAACTAAAATATTTTGTGATCTGGCAAATGAAATAAGATCCCAAACAATTAGAAAATAGGTCGCATAGCCGGTCTGCTCAATTACGGATAACTCATACTGTAAACGTGCACATGCTTCTTCGTCACCATTGGGATAACGTTGCGAAAATCCTTCTATAGCTTTTTGTCGCAAGTAGCTTTCAGGGGTATGGCCTTCAGGAACAGGAAATGGCGGAAGCTTTATGCTACCCAAGGGTATTTGCACGTTGCATCTATCACAGACTTCTAAGGTGTTGAACAACGCATCAGGACGATATGAAAACCGCTCGTACATCTGCCTGGCTGTTTTAAGATAAAACTCCCGAGTCTGAAAACGAAAACGGTTCTTATCTTGCAGCCTTGAGCCGGTCTGTAAACAAAGCAACACATCATGCGCATCAGCATCATCACTACTTACATAGTGGATATCATTCGTAGCAATTACTTTTAATCCGAATTCCTCAGCCGCCTGCAGAAGGAAGTTATTTACCGCAGCTTGTTCCCTTATTCCGTGGTCTTGCAACTCAAGATAGAAATTATCTTTCCCAAAGATTGACACATACTCATCTATGGCATTAAACCCTTGCTTTACATCTTTAAGCGCTTTTGTCGCAACTTCCCCTGCCAAACATCCAGAAAAAGCGATAAGACCTTTAGCATGCTTTGAAAGCAGATCTTTGTCTACACGTGGCTTATAGTACATCCCCTCAAGATGAGCCTTTGTACACAGCTGAACCAAATTAGTATACCCTTCATTTGTTTCTGCTACTACAGTTAGGTGAAAATAATCACGGTCAAGCTTGGGATCTTTGTCTTGCATTCGCCGTGGTGCAACGTAAAGTTCGCATCCAATAATAGGCTTTATGCCAACCTTTGTACACTCTTCATAGAAGCTGACCGCTCCATACATTGTGCCATGGTCGGTTAATGCAATACCTGGCATCTCTAAGGATGCAGCAGCTGCCACCATTTCAGGAATACGGCTTGCCCCGTCAAGCAAGGAGTATTCTGTGTGATTGTGCAAATGCACGAACCGCAGATCCTTGGACATAGAACGACCTTAACCTCTTATTTTCTTTCGCAAAAGTTCTGAGGCAAGTTTAGGATTGGCCTTCCCCTTGGAGGCTTTCATTATAGCAGCAACCAAAGCATCAAGTGCCCTGTCCTTACCATTAGCATAATCAGCTACAGCCTTTTGATTTTCTCTTATCACCAGGTCAACCAGTTTTTCAACTTCAGCCTCGTCTGAAATCTGAACCATCCCTTCCCTCTGAACTATTGTTAAAGGACTTTCTTTGAGCTGCCAGGCTTTTTCAAAAGCCGTCTTAGCTTGTGTAAAAGACAACTTACCTTCTAAAACTAGCTTTGCCAACCCAACCACATCATGGTTTCTAAAAGGTAAAGGTTCATCAAACGCTAGAGTCCTAATCTTGGGTGCTCCAACTTCAAGTGCCCATGTGAGTGCATTACGCGCGTCTTTTGTATCGTTATAAATATCTAGAAAAAGACGCACCACTTGCGGAGATTCAGTAAGTTGAACCGCCTCTTGAACATTTAGACCAAGCTCGTCAACAAATCGTCGGGCAAGATCGGCTGGAAGCTCACCAACATATTTTCTCGCGTTTTCCATCAACTCCTGATTTATCTCCAACGGCGGTAAGTCCGGCTCGGGAAAGTATCTATAGTCATGTGCGTATTCTTTGCTACGCTGTGCTACTGTTATTTGGGACTGCTCGCTCCAACCTCTTGTTTCCTGGATTATCTCACCGCCATTCTCGAGAACTTCAACTTGTCTTTCGATTTCATACTGTAAAGCGCGCTGCACCGCCCTAAACGAGTTCATGTTTTTTATCTCTACTTTAACCCCGGGTATAGTATTCCCAACTCTCCTCACAGACACATTTGCATCACATCTCAGGCTACCTTTTTCCATATCACCATCACTGACGCCTAAAAACCTAAGCAATCGCCTTAGCGCCATCATGTAGTCGCGCGCTTCTTCCGCGCTGTGTATTTCAGGTGCACTAACTATTTCCATAAGCGGCACACCAGCTCTATTGAGATCTACAAACGACGAAGATGAATACTCCATTTCTTCTGCCGAATGCAACAGTCTGCCTGTATCTTCTTCAAGATGCGCCCTTATTATGTGCACCTTTTTTAATTCGCCACCAGTGTAGAACTCCAAGTACCCCCCTTTGGCAATCGGAAGATCATACTGGCTTATCTGGTATCCCTTTGGTAAGTCAGGATAGAAATAGTTTTTACGATCCCACTTCGTGACAGCAGAGATCTCACTTTTCAAAGCCAACCCAACAGCTATAGCCATAATAACCGCCTGTTCATTTAGAACAGGCAACGTGCCTGGCAGCCCAAGACATACCGGGCAAACATTCTGATTAGGTGGTAGCTCAAAGTAATCCGCCGGGCAAGAACAAAACAGCTTAGTCTTTGTGCGCAACTGAGCATGGACTTCCAGCCCTATAATAGGCTCATATTTCTCTTCAAGCATCTTTTCCATTGTTCAGATCAAGGGCGATACTAGCATACCGCAAATCTCTTCCACGGCATGCGCTGCTGCGTAAAGTAAATCTTCTCTAAATGGTGGGGCAATAAACTGTATCCCAACTGGCAATGAACCAACCGTTCCACAAGGTACGCTCACTGCTGGCACACCAGCTAAACTTGCTGGAACCGTGAGAATATCGCACATATACATGGTCAAAGGATCAGAGAGCTTTGAACCGAGATCGAATGCAACGCTAGGCGACGTTGGCCCTGCAATTAGATCACAGTTTTCAAAGGCGTTATCAAAGTCCTGCCGTATAAGAGTACGTATTTTCTGAGCCTGAAGATAATAAGCATCATAATAACCAGCCGATAAAGTATAGGTTCCAAGCATTATCCTCCGTTTGACTTCCTTACCAAATCTTTTCTTTCTTGTTACCGTGTACATGTCATACAAGGAATCTTGCTCTTCACGTACCCCATACCGGACCCCATCGTATCTTGCCAAATTAGAAGACGCTTCTGCCGGAGCCAAAACATAATAGGTGGACAAGGCTAAATCTGTGTGCGGTAAGCTTATTTCGATAATGCTAGCTCCTTGCAAAGCAAGCTCGTCAACTGCTTTGTGTACTAAATCGGCTACAGAACTGTCAACACCTTGCCCAAAGTATTCCTTCGCAATCCCGATGCGCTTACCCTTTATACTCTGCTGCTTTGCTTCATCCAACTTGAAAGGTTCTACGGCTGCAGAAGTTGCATCCTTTTTGTCCCAGCCTGATATGGCCTCAAACACCAAAAAACAGTCATCAACACATCTAGCAAATGGGCCTATCTGATCTAAAGACGAAGCAAACGCAATTAGCCCAAAACGACTTACTCTTCCATAAGTAGGTTTTAGCCCAACCACTCCACATAATGCAGCCGGTTGTCGTATGGAACCACCGGTATCTGAACCTAGCGAATACACACATTCGCCGCTTGCCACGCTAGCAGCACTACCTCCGCTCGAGCCACCTGGCACTTTCTCGGGATCCCAAGGGTTTCGCGTTGACTTGAACGCCGAAAATTCAGTCGAGCTACCCATAGCAAATTCATCACAGTTTGTCTTGCCAAGCATCACAGCACCCAACGCTCGAAGTCTTGTTATTACCGTTGCATCATACGGGGGAATAAAATTTTCCAGAATTTTCGAGGCAGCTGTAGTCTTAACACCTTTTGTACATATGACGTCTTTTACAGCCATGGGTATACCATAAAGAGGATTTATGATATCCGGTTCATTCTCAAGCTTTTTATCTAGCTCCTCAGCTCTTGCTAAAGAGAGATTTTCATTTATTTCAATAAATGCTTGAATCTTCTGTTCAGTCTTAGCTATATGGTCTAGGTGAGCTTGCACAAGCTCCTTACAGGAAACTTCTCTTCTTAAAATTAGGGCAGCGTATTCCTTTATGGTTTTACCAATCAAATTACTCATACTTAATTATACGAGGAACCTTGAAAAAGCCATTTTCGATATCGGGCGCCATGCGCTTCAAATCATCAGCACTTAAACAGCCTTCTGGTTCGTCATCGCGCAAACGGTGTATTACATTTATTACTTGTGCCGTTGGCGAAACTCCGGAGGTATCTACTTCCCTAATCTTAGCAACATGCTCTAAGATTCGCTGCATTTGTTCAGCATACAATTCCAGTTCATCATCGTCTACCCCAAGCCGGGCTAATGCTGCGATATGCCGTACATAATCTGTATCAATCTTGTCTTGCATTGCTTAGCGTTTCTCACCAATTAGCGCAAGGAACTGCGCTTCATCAATAATTGGAACACCTAACTTCTTTGCTTTCTCAAGTTTAGATCCAGGTTCTGAACCTACAACCAAATAGTTGGTCTTCCGGCTCACATTTGGTAGTGCGACCCCGCCAAGCTCTCGTATCTTTTGTTCAGCTTCTGCTCTAGTCATACTAGAAAGCGTACCAGTAATCACAAATGTCTTACCTTCTAGCACTTTGCTAGCTACCCCAGTTTCAGGGCCTATTGGCTTAATGCCAGCGTCCAATAATGCTTGCAACATCCTAGAACCGTCATGTTTAAAGAAGGAAGTTATAGACCGAGCTACTATGGGCCCAATGCCTTCTATTGTGCTTAGCTCTTCTTCGCTTGCATTTTGTAATGCCTCTATGCTACCAAACTTCTGGGCGAGCAATTCAGCAGTTCTTTCTCCTACGTGTGGTATGCCCAAGGCATAAATAAACCTATCAAGTGCCACCTCTTTACTTTTCTCAATGGCACTTACCAAATTTCTTGCAGATTTTTCGGCAAAATTCTCAAGTGTCTTTACCTGCTCTACGGTAAGCTTATAAAGGTCAGCAGGCTGAGAAACAAGGCCGCTTTCGATCAACTTTTTTACAACTTCCTCGCCTAGACCTTCAATATTCATGGCCTCTCGGCTAGCAAAATGCCTTATACGCTCCTGCATCTGAGCCGGACATAAAGCACTGGTACAGCGGTACATAACCTCTCCTTCAGCACGCTCAACAGGACCGCCACATACAGGACACTTTTCCGGCATCCTAAATTCTCTTTCATCGCCATCCCTAAGCTCTGGTACAGGCCTGACAACTTCTGGAATAACCTCTCCAGCCCGTCTTACTACAACAGTGTCACCTATAAGGATGTTTTTCCTACGAATTTCATCCTCATTGTGGAGGGTTGCTCTTTTAACTATGACGCCACCTATCTCAACAGGCCTAAGTATTGCAACGGGAGTGAGTGTTCCAAGCCTTCCTACACTTACCTCGATGTCCTCTAGAACAGTTGTTGCCTCTTCAGGAGCCCATTTCCCAGCTATCGCCCACCTTGGCGACCGCGCTACAAACCCAAGCTCATTTTGATCACGGGCCGAGTTTACCTTAATTACAATACCATCTATACCGTAGTCTAGTTCGCTGCGCTTTGTCTCCCACTCTTCATAAAATTCGATGACTTCGCCTAGATCTTTGCACAACTTTCTGTTTTTGTTCACACGAAAACCAAGTGACTCTAAAAGCCCCAGCACTTCCCACTGAGTTTCAACAACACCGGGAGGATCAAGCGCATAGGCAAAGGTCTGCAAATGTCTTTGTGCAGTTATGGATGGGTCAAGCTGTCTTACCGAGCCAGCTGCCGCATTGCGCGGATTGGCAAATGTAGGGCGCCCAAGCTCAGCCAACTGCCTATTTAGCTTCTCAAATGCACTAAAGGGCATATATACCTCTCCTCTAACCTCAAATTCACTTGGCATGTACGACGGTACATCTATTTTTAGAGGTATTGACCTTATTGTCTTTAAATTAGCTGTCACGTCTTCACCTTCAACGCCATCTCCCCTTGTTGCTCCACGTATCAGCACACCGCTTTGGTACACAAGGCTAAAAGCAAGACCATCTATTTTAAGCTCACATACCAATTCGGGCTTGCGTCCGAGAGTTGATACTACCCTCTGATACCAATCATTAAGCTCACCAATAGAAAAAGCATTGGCCAAACTCAGCATAGGAGTACGATGACGAACCTTCTGAAATTGCTCAGCAGGCGCCCCACCAACCCTTTGGGTTGGCGAATCAGGCGTTACCAAATCCGGAAACTGAGCTTCAAGCTGCTGAAGCTCACGAAAAAGGCTATCATACTCGGCATCCGATACAAGCGGCGCGTCAAGTACATAGTAGTGATAATCATACTTGTTTATGAGTTTTCTGAGCTCTTCAATTCGCCGGCTGGCCGTTTGCCTGTCCATCGTGGGCATCATCTAATATGGATAATTTAGCCAAGCTTGCTAAAAACCTTCTGGTAGCATCGCCAAAGTCGATTACAAGCTCTATGTCGTCACTTGTCTGACATATCTCAACTATCTTCCCCGCTCCAAATATAGCATGACGAACCTTTTGCCCTGGTTTGTATAGGTTTGTGTCAAGAGCCTGGTCTTTGGGTGTCTGGCCATCTAAAATGCCTTGCAGCTGTGCAGCTGCACCAGCTTCATCGTGTTCCTCCGCACCTTGTATCAAATCTGGTGGAATCTCCGCAAGAAATCTTGATGGCTCAGATGGCCTAGAACGCCCATGCAAGTGCCGCCAGAACGCATGCAGAAGATAAAGTCTTTCCTTAGCCCTTGTGGCAGCTACATAGAACAACCTTCTTTCTTCCTCTATACCATTCTCAGCGCGTATAGATCTTTCATGCGGTATAATTCCCTCTTCCAGACCACATACAAATACCACCCTATATTCCAGACCTTTTGCAGCATGCATGGTCATTAGGGTTACAGCGTCCTGTTCTTGGATTAGATCATCCTGATCAGACACAAGACTTATGTCTGCTAGGAACGATTCCATCCCAGTTGGCGGAGTTAAGTGATCATACTCTCCCGCTAGTCCCAGTAACTCTATTATGTTCTCCCAACGTGAATCTCCAGTAACACTACCATCCCTGTAAAAAGATTCAGCGTCGATTATGTCTAACAAAAACTTGACTGCCTGAGAAGTAGGAAGCTCTCTTACAGCTTTATATGCCCGGCTTAACTGCTCATACAATACTCGTAAATTGGGCTGAATCTGCTTGGGCAGGGTCTTAATATCTTCAGCCGTAGCCAGTGCATCCATGACAGTGCAGTCTGCGCTCCGACAATAGGTCTCTATTGTGTCAATTGTGGCAGGACCAATATTCCTCTTTGGTACGCCCACAAGACGTGCAAAACTATGAGTATCACGTGGGTTCATCAAGAATCTAAGATAAGCTAATATATCCTTTATCTCTTTTCGCTCATAAAATCTTATACCGCCTACAACTCTATACGGTATGCCCGCCCTTAGCAGCGCCTCTTCGAAAGCACGCGACTGAGCATTGATCCTATACACTACGGCAATATCTTTTGGCTTTATCCCCTCATCCAATAATCTTTTTATTTCTTGCGCAACAAAGTTAGCTTCATCCGACTCACTGTAAAGGCGATAACACATGGGCTTAACGCCTTCTCTTTTTAAAGTCCAAAGACTTTTTTCTGCACGGTTTTGGTTATTTCGAATGACAGAATTAGCAACCATTAAGATAGGTTGGGTTGATCGATAATTCTGCTCAAGTGTAACGACTTTGGCATCAGGATAATCATCCTTAAACTGCAAAATATTTTGAACATTAGCTCCTCTCCAGCTATATATAGCTTGATCATCATCTCCTACTACACAAATGTTTCTGTACCTGGAGGCTAATAGGTGAATCATTTGATACTGCGCTTGGTTTGTATCTTGATATTCGTCAACCAAAATGTAGCGCATTCTTTCTTGGAAATAGTTCAGTGCTTCAGCAGACTTTTTCAACATTTCGACGCTGTAGAATATCAAATCATCAAAATCCAGCGCATTAAGATCACGCATTTCTGTCTGGTACATCTTGTATATGCTTTTGACATCGAGCTTGTCTGCTGCATTATTTGTATATTCATCGGGCCCAATTAAATTGTTCTTGGCCGTTGATATTCTGTACTGCACTAGAGCAAGACGCGTTCTTTCTGCATTTACCCCAGCTTTTGACATGACCTTCTTTAGTACTGATGCCCTGTCGTCTTCGTCATAGACCATAAAATCTCGACGAATTCCTATTGTCTGACCTTGCATGCGCAGCATCTGCACCGCAATAGAGTGAAAAGTTCCAACCATAACCTGCTTGCCATCTTCGCCCACTATATTGCATATTCTTTCTTTTAATTCCTTAGCCGCTTTATTTGTAAATGTAACAGCTAGAATGTTCCATGGCTTTATCCCGGCCGAAATTAAGTACGCAGTGCGGTATCCCAATACTCGTGTTTTTCCACTTCCGGCACCAGCAAAAATTAAAAGCGGACCTTCAGTGTGTAAACAGGCTTCGAGCTGATCTGGATTTAGTTCTTGCTTTAACCGCTCTTTTATCACTTCGCTTTGCATTTCCCCAAAAATGCTAAAAATATACCCGCATCTCTTACTAAAACCTACATAAAACGCTACTTTGTGAGACCTTGTTCATCCAAATGACAACATGTAAACAGGTAAAATCAGGAACAGGTACCATATACTATTATGCCTTAAGGCACATTGAGTGCTTTATGATATTTAGAGCCTTATCAGCACATAAACCTTTATTCAAGCCGTAAGCATGGATTCGATATTCACCATTAACACGAAACAGCTCATTATTGATGTGTTCGTGCTATCTCTTCTTGGCCTAGGCTGGTGGATAATGTGGGCACACATAGGGCCAGGTGCTGCGATAGGGTTTGCCATGGCATGGTGGGGTTTAATTTTGAGTCTGGATAATATAACCTATCACATTCGTAAGGTATCGTTGTTAAAGCAACACAAAACACGGTTTTGGCTTCTGGGAATATCGTCAGCAATTTTGTGGTGGTGCTTTGAAGGATTTAACTTTAGAACAAATAACTGGCAATACATTGGTGCTAACGCGTATAACACAGCCATATTCGCACTGTTAGCTTCAATAGCCTTCTCAACAGTGCTGCCTGCAATTTTTGAAATGGCCACCATATGGAGCAGCGTTCTGGGATACAGCAGGCCAAAACAGCGTACTTTACCAAAACAAGTCATTTTAGGTATCTGCGCATTGGGCATATGCTTAACAGCTTCGATCATAGTCTGGCCTGCATATATGTTTTGGGCAATATGGGTTGGTCCACTCCTGTTTCTCGATCCCCTGCTTTACATGGCACAGAAGAAAAGTATACTCGGCATGGTCGCTTCAGGAGACTTAAAAAGCATATTGGCTTTATATCTAGCTGGCCAGACATTGGGCCTTATATGGGAATTTTGGAATTATTGGTCAATGCCTAAGTGGATTTATCATGTGCCGACTTTTGGGTTGCCCCACCTATTTGAGATGCCTCTTTTAGGTTACCTCGGCTACGGTCCGTTCGCACTAGAAATTTTTACTATGTATTCAACATTGCAGGCTGTTATCAGCAAGTTTATGGCACTACCTAGTGTGGATATCCATGTAGCTGCTCCTGAAGAAGTTAGGCGTATCAAATTGAAAGTTTAGGTTTACCTATAATATAATGTAGGTATGCCTAAAAAAGAAAGTTTGCGAAAACAGCTTCTTCTGAGTCAGTCACAAGAGGATTACATTAAAGCTATTTATCAACTGCGCGGGAACAACACTTACGTTTCCACAACCGAGCTTGCCAGACGGCTTAAGGTAACACCCGCGTCGGCTACAGAAATGCTAAGAAAATTGGCCAAACTGGGACTGGTCGTGCACGACAATTACAAAGGTGCTACGCTTACAGAACTCGGAGAAAAGGTAGCACTAGAGATGATTAGGCACCATAGACTCATTGAGCTATTCCTAACTGAAATACTCGGCTATACATGGGATGAAGTGCATGATGAAGCTGAACAGCTTGAGCATAGCATTTCGGAAAGAATGGAAGAAAGAATATCAGAAGTACTAGGCTGGCCGGACCTAGATCCACACGGCGACCCCGTTCCCACACAAGATGGTCATATATCTAATAAGGTCTATCAACCTCTTGCCGATTGTAAGCCAGGTTCACAAGTCAAGGTAATGCGAGTATCAGACAGCGATCCAGAAATACTAAAAGAGCTAAGCAACATGGGCATCGAGTTAAAAACTCAACTAACCATAGTAGAGAAATCAAAATATGAAGGTCCAGTACATGTGATAGTCAAAGGGAAAGAATTAGCTATACCAATTGGTATAGCTAGAAAAATATTTGTTCACAAGTAGTTGAGTATGAAACAAACTAGCCTAAGAAGCCCGTCACGCGAAGAACTGGTCAGACTGAAAGACCGGGTTCGCATTGAGCAAGCCCATAGGAAAAGGCGCTTGCTTGCGCTTTTTTGGTTGACCCTTGGGCCCGGCGTACTTGTTATGTTAGGCGAGAATGACGCCCCATCAATGCTTTCTTATGCTGCTACGGGAGCTAAATACGGTTTGGGCTTCTTTTTGCCCTTTGTCCTGTTAACTTTTGCTATGGCTTTTGTGGTTCAAGAAATCACCGTAAGATTAGGTGCTGTAACTAAAACAGGCCATGCTGAACTTATTTACCGAAGATTTGGCCGGTTCTGGGGCCACTTTTCGATGGTCGACTTGCTTATAACTAATTTTCTTACGCTTGTAACAGAGTTCTTAGGTGTTGCAGCTGGGGCTAGCTTTTTCGGTATAAAACCTGTATACGCGGTTGTCTTGGCAGCTATCATAGTGTTGCTAACATACCAGTTCAGACGCTACTGGTCTTGGGAAAGAGCTCTTCTTGCGCTAGCAGCTATTAATCTCGTCTTCATACCTGTTGGAATTATGGTGCATCCATTGTGGGGACAAGTTGCTACTTCTTTCTTAACCTTTAGCCCACTTCCTAAGCACGTTGGGTCTACGTTTATTGTCATCTTACTTTCCGATATAGGGGCCACCGTTACTCCCTGGATGCTGTTTTTCCAACAAGCAGCTGTAAGCGACAAAGGATTATTAATCAAAGACATTACATGGGGCAGATTAGACACAGCCGTTGGAGCAGTGTTGGCAGCAGCATCAGGCATTTTCACAATAATTGCCACTTCTGTTCTGTTTGACCATCATATAACAGCTACCAACTATAATGCAGCCCAGTTCGCACAAGCATTAGTCCCCTATGCTGGCAAAGTTGCCGGTGTACTGTTTGCCCTGGGAATTATGGAGGCAGGAACTCTTGCAGCTATTGCGATAGCCACTTCAACCGCGTATTCGTTCGGGGAAGTAACAAATACACCACATAGCCTGAACGCAAGCTTTTCAGAAGCAAAGATGTTCTACGGGATCTTGTTCTCAGTTGTTGTTCTTGCCGCCACGTTGGTACTGATACCTGGAATCCCTCTTATATACATAATTCTTTCAGTCAACGTATTAGCAGTATTAACAATGCCACCAGCTCTTGTATTTCTTTTGCTGCTAGCTAATGATAAAGATATTACCGGTAAATATCGAAATAGCACTCTATTAAATGTCCTGGGAATTACAGTTACCATAGTGATAATACTTGCTGGTCTACTCTTCGCTGTTTCATCTATTATTAACATCTAATGAGCTAGGGGAGGTAGCAAATATGCAAATCATAAAAAGCAAACCTGAAGACACAGTAACTACCATAAAGTCAGAAACGGTCTTGAATTCTCTGCCAGGAGCCTCACTTGAAGAATATCACTCAGACCAGCACCGAATTAAGCAACTGTCGAAAAAGAAGCTAAATCGTGGACTCTATCTAATTATTTGGATGCTCAGAATATATGTGGTATTTATGTTAGTCGTACTTGCTCTTAATGTACTTAATAACATGCATTAAAACAATTTAGAGTCAAATAACTGTATAAATTGTTGAGCCTAAATGATAGGCTGCGTACTAATGTAGTTCCTCTCTGATTATTACTTTATGCACCTCGCACTTCCTGGTACTTTGTACAGCAAGATTAGAAATAAGGCCGCGTTTTTACTTCAACTGTTGCTGATAAATTAACGCTCTTTACGAAGGCAAATATCTGACTACACCCAGCCAAAGAGATTTTGCTAGTTACGCAGCAAATAGACTCTGTTTGCTACAGTCCCTGTTATTCCTTGCCAGCTATCACTAGCCTGCCTATGGAATCTTCCATAATGGTAGATTGCCGGTGCGGGGATTCGAACCCCGGACCCTCGGCTTAAAAGGCCGCTGCTCTGCCAGGCTGAGCTACACCGGCAGCGATTTTGGTCCATTAATTAGTTTAAAGTAAAAGCACAAGTGCATTTACGATATATACTAATGTTGATAGGCAAAGCCTATAGTAAAGCCCTACACGCGAAATGTCTACCAATAAAAGCTCCGAATTACTGCACGCGCCAGCACTCTGTTGCCGGAAAGAGGGAAATCTATTTCCGTCATCCACCTATTACCTGGTGTAGGCTCCGGACTTACACGCGGGCGCTCCGCCGGCTTTTTGTTTCCCCCGGGATCGCCCACCTGACGGCGGTGCTTCCATCCGTCCATAGGCGCTTCGCATAACGGCCCACTCCAGGCGACGGCCATCACCCTCACAAAGTTGCGCACCGCATTCAGATCTGCTCCAAGATAAAGGCGCTGGCGTTGCAGCAAAACGTCTACTCCCACAGCGGCTGGGCAGCCTCGCTAATACAACGACTCAAACCAAGCTAACCAATCCCGGTACCCCACGTCAAGGATCCTGTACTTCGGACAACGAAACACCACCATCAGCCCCTCCCGTCGCGTTCGGGCCGTTGCCCACCTGGGCCGACCACATGGGCTATGTGCAGCCCCGCTCCTCCTATAAGCCCGCCACCTGCCAGTCCAGGTCGGCCCGCCGATGCACTGAAGAACACCCAGGCGTACAGCGCCGCTACGCTCCTCACCACTCCCATCACCAAAGCCATGCGATCTTATAGCAGATGCTGTTGGCTTGCGCACAATCGTCCAAGAGTTTCATAACATACATTGCCATATTCGCCAGCGTTTGTTCGCAAAAGCACTAACATTTGCAAACGCCTTTTGGTAGATATATACACGTGTTCCAATAATAACGATTTGCGCATATAAAGAAAGGGGCCGGCGGTTTAAATCCGTCGGCCCCTTAAGCTTATAAGGGGGCATATGGTGTGCAGGGTACTTATGATTTGCGTTGTTCCCAGGGCACTCCCAATATTGGCAATAGCACTCTATC
>Ga0167615_1000015_pt1 | contig 69945 bp, 64 predicted proteins | sample BED_Mat_host_9_1_FD_111800 | JGI IMG/M metagenome (GOLD analysis project Ga0167615, IMG submission 111800) | Extremophilic microbial mat communities from Yellowstone National Park, USA - BED_Mat_host_9_15 (v2) (version 2) | ecosystem: Environmental > Aquatic > Thermal springs > Hot (42-90C) >... | reverse complement strand
CGCACCTTTGACGAGGAGCTCCTCGCCTGGCTTGGCCACCAAGCAGCCCCCCTTGCCGAGCGGGACGAGGACCGGATCCGCCGCATCGCCGCCGAGCTCGCCTACGGCTTCAGCTCCCTTGCCGGGATCGGTCCCGCCGTAACGGTGTTCGGATCTGCCCGCACGCCGCAGGACCACCCGCACTACCGGTTGGTGCGGGAGATCGGGGCTGCCCTGGCAAGGGCCGGCTTTGCGGTGATCACCGGGGGTGGGCCGGGGCTGATGGAGGCAGCCAACCGGGGCGCCAAGGAGGCAGGGGGAACGTCGGTGGGGTGCAACATCGAGCTCCCTGAAGAGCAGAAGCCCAACCCTTACCTCGACATCTCGCTTGAGTTCCGCCACTTCTTCGCCCGCAAGATCATGTTCGTCCGCCACGCCGTCGGGTTCGTGGTCGCCCCCGGAGGCCTTGGGACCCTTGACGAGCTGTTCGAGCTACTGACGCTGCTGCAGACCAAGAAGATCCACCGCGCCCCCGTGGTCTTGGTGGACGGTCCGGAGTGGCGGGAGCTTTTGGGATGGCTGGAGCGGTTTGCCCTTGCCGATGGGCGGATCGACGCAAGCGACCTGGAGCTGGTCAGCCTCGCCTCCGATCCAAACGAGGTGGTGGAGTTGATCGTAGAGGTCCACCGCCAGGCCCTAGAGCGGAAGCCGGAAGGGGTAGAGGGCCCTTAACCCGACCGTGCTCCCAGGCGTCGGGAGCACGGCAGGGAGGAGGTGTTAGCTTTCGGCCGCCGCAGCGACAACGGCAGGCGACGTAAGTCGCCGCACTTCGATTGTACCACCTGGCTTCGGCTCCAGGGTGCCGGCTGATCGGCTCCAAGAGCGCCAACTCCGCTTCGAGGCTATCCGACCGTTCCTCCTAAAAGCGAGAGTCTCGAACCGGAGCTGGTTGGGGAACGGACCGGCGGGCGGCGGTCGAGGTTGGCCCCGCCACGACGAGCGGGCTAGGTCGCACCTCCAGGACGCTCGTTGCTCCGACCTTACCCATTTCCGGTGCCAGCCCGCGCCGCGGAAGTTCGCGCACGGGGTGGCGCAGGCTTGAGCCGAGGGAACGACCGCTAAGGCCAGCAGACGCGGGATTTTCCTCTATCGAAACTTGCCGCCGCTGCTTGGAGCATGCGGTCAAGCAGCCACGACCGGGAAGGTGAATAGGAATTTCCCCGTTTCGAGAGTCACGGTTGGGAGGAGAGGAGCCCCGAGGAGCCGCCGGCTGTCGGGGGACGGTCCAACCGGTGATCCGACCCCAACCTGACCTAAACGCTCTACCTGGGCCGACACAACAGCGGCTGGCCGCCTGTGAGTCGCCCACGACACAGCTCTAACCGCGGACGGGTAAAAACACCGCACTTCCTTTTGGGCTGGGCGCGGCATGGGAGAAACCGGGCAGTTTCACAAGCGCTTGCCACCGGTGAGCGACAAGTGCAAGCCCTAGCCGGTCGCTCCCTTCAAACGCCAATCTCCGGTGTACGCGCCCTTGGCCCAGAAGGCTGGGCCGCCCCGCAACTCACAACGCCAAACGAGCGATACGCAGCCGCGGCACGGATCACGGCGCCCATCAGCTTGGCCGGCGGAACCCAAGAAAGCCAGAGCGACGCTATCTCCCCCACCTTCCCGCCCCTGAGCTCAGCCGACCTGCCGACTAGGGACAGCGGGTCAAGACCGATCGACCGGCGCCCCCTCGCCTAGGCTTGCACGTTCTCAGACCGACCGGCGACCCTACGCTCCATTCACCCGATCAAGGAAAAACCGTGACGCCCCCTACTGCTATGGTCACCTACAAGTAACGAGGATCCCGCTCTTCCGAGGCAAGGCTCGCTTACGCTAGCTGTCCGCCACAAAAGTCTTCACACGATGCTCAACATCATCCGCGGGCGCCGCTACCATCGGTCCGTCTGCCAAGGTTCATTTTCACCAAGTAACACTGGCAACAAGTAAACGACGATGGCAAACCGAACATCCATAGAGTGACAGCCTCAGCTAGTTGGACTCATTTGCGGCCGCGCAACACTCTCGGAAGATGGAGCTCTACTCTTGCCGCCAAGTTGCTGGGACTCTCACCGTCAATCACCCATTGCCGCAACATCATAATAGATTACAACTCTCGCAGTATAGTAATGGTATGAAACAGGTATTCTTAAGTCATAGCACTTGTGATCTCGACTGGTGCAAATCGCTTAAGTTGCGCGCGGAGAAGGAGCGAGGAATCAAGGTGTACCTTGCCGAGTGTGACCGACAGCCAGGCAAGGAGCTCGCTAAGAAGGTTACGGATGCGATGGACCGATGTGACGTGTTTCTGGTGCTTATCACACAAAGCAGCATCAGGTCGTCATGGGTGAACCAAGAGATCGGGTACGCCAAAAGAGCCAAAAAGTGGATCATTCCAGTGATACAGCGTGGATCAGACAAAGGAGGCCTGGGGATGCTCGAGGGCCTCGAGTACATAAAGGTCGACTTCGACCACCCTGGTCAAGGGCAGGACCAGGTGCTCGCAGTCCTAGACGGCCTAGCTCAGGACAAACGACCCGCACCGTCCGCAGAGTCCGCGCTATTGCTTATGTTTCTTATTTTGGCGCTGGTGCTCTTCTTACCGACATTTATCCCCGTAACTTCAGTTCGCTAGGCGCGTCGGCGACAGATAGCGATATGAGGTGTCCGAGGGAAGCAGGTGCACTTGCGGTACTTGCGCGGACGAGAGCTCGACGGTACGGCGCCGTAGGTCTGTGTTTGACTCGAGTGTGCGGCCTTTTTACCGCCACAGAATGGCCTGTGACACCGGCGGCCCGTACTAGCTCCTCCCCCTTAACCCCTGGATCCACCATACGTGCCGGGATCTCTGCCTTTATGCGCCTTGTGCGTGTTTGCGGAAGCTTCCGGGAGCGGTGATCCGAGTTGATGCAGCAGAAGCGAGGCGGCGCGGCGAGTTTGGCCGCCCCAAAAAGTTCCTGGCGTCGCGCTGGAAGTTCGGAACTTTGCGGGGATGAGCTCCCGTTAGGCCGGAGCGGTCTCCGTCACATAGTTCAGACCTGAGTGGTAACCGCGCGTCGGGTTGCGCTTCACTGAGCTCGCCAACGCGGAAGAGTCCGGGCGGCGATGTCGATCCCGGGCCGGTTCTGGCCGCATTTTCTCTGGAGGTGTAATTCATAGACATCGGTGCGAGCACGTGCCGATCTGAACAGCAGAGTTTTTAGATTATTGTAGGATTTACGGGGCCATCTGAGGTTGGACCAGGCGGTGTGCCAACGCCCCGGCAGCCTCCCCCGGACCCGGGGACAAGTTCTCGACCTACAGGAGATCTTCCCGACACCCCGCGACTAAGTAGGCGAAGGTGCCACCGCGGCGATCCCCAAACCGCCAAGCTGCTTGGACTAGGGCTGAGCGGGCCCTCCCACCTCGCCCACTCCAGCAATCAAAAGCGGCATTCCGCCATCGTCCCCAACACCCAGGCCGCCGCTGCTGCCGGGGCCGGCAACAATAGCCGACAATACGTCGCCTTCGTTTGGGAATCCTTTCGCCGAGCCCTCCGGCTAACAGCGTCTAGGAATGTCCCGGACCGCGCCCAGCGGCAAAAACAAGGAAGCCGCACCCTCTTGCGGGGCGCGACTTTTTCGAGGAGGAGGCTGGGGGCTCTAAACCCCCTGGGATCCAATAGCGGGGGCGGGATTCGAACCCGCGACCTTCGGGTTATGAGCCCGACGAGCTACCAGACTGCTCCACCCCGCGTCGCTCGGCCCTACTATATAGCAAAACGCCGCCACTCCTTCAACTTCCCCTCGCTGTCCCCCGGCGGTTAGGATGGCGCGCCGTGCTCCTTGCCGTCGTCGACATCGGCACCAACTCCACCAGGCTGCTAATCGCCGGGGTCGGGTCCGATGGAACCGTCGATGAGCGGGTCCGCCGCTCCCAGGTGACGCGGCTTGGCGAAGGGGTTGATGCGACCGGCCGCCTCGCCCCAGCCGCGCTCGAGCGCACCGAAGCCGTCCTCTCCCAGTACACCGCCCTGATCGCCGAACACGGCTGCGCGGCCAACCGGGCAATCCTTACCTCCGCCGTCCGGGACGCCACCAACGGCCAGGAGTTCGTCGAGCACGTTCGCAACCGCTTCGGCCTTGACGCCAGGCTTCTCTCCGGCGAGGAGGAGGCCCTCCTCACCTTCCAGGGCGCCGTCTATGGCCGCAACCTGCCGGGACCGGTTGCGGTGATCGACGTCGGCGGCGGCTCCACCGAGGTGGTGGTAGGGATCGACGGGAAGGTCACCTTCCACCACTCCCTCCAGGCCGGGGTGGTGCGGATGAGCGAGCGCCATCTGCACCACGACCCGCCGACTCCGCAGGAGCTTGCCTCCCTCCAAGCGGACGTTCAGGAAACCCTCCAAAGGGGCCTTGCCGGCTGCCCCCGCAGCGGTCTTTCCAGGGCGATCGCCGTCGCCGGCACAGCCACCTCCGCCGCGGCGATCCTCCAACGCCTCGACCCCTACGACCCCACCCGGGTCGAGGGCTACCCGGTCCCGCTCGCCGATCTTGAACGGATCGGCAGGGAGCTTGCCGCCCTCCCCCTCGAGCAACGTCGAGAGGTGGCCGGCCTCCATCCCGACCGGGCTCCAACAATCGTTGCCGGGATCGTCCTCTTAGCCGAGACGCTTCGGTTCCTTGGCGTAGGCGGGTTCGAAGCCTCAGAGCACGACATCATGTATGGAACGTTGCTAAACCTCCACCGGGAAACCCCCCAAAAAGCGGTGTCAATCGAACATCCGTCCAGGGTTTTTCGGCCGCGATCCTAAGCCGCTGCTATAACACTCGCTATCGGCTGATCCGGAACTAAAGGTTTTCCGTAAACAGCCGATGAACAAACCGTCGGAGACGACCTGATCCCTGTCGGAACCGGCGCACATAGCTTGTAGAGGTTGCTAGCGGCCGCAAGGCCGAAACGAAAAATCTCCTCCCCTCTCTCTCCTCCTCCCACCCTCTAGCAGCCTCTCAAGCACTCGATCCGGGACATGTTCCCTGCGGGTCCCGGATCCGGAGAAGGGCCGCAGCTGCGGCCCTTCTCCCTTTAAAGCCCTCCCTAAGCGAGGTTGGCCTTCCGCGGGTATGCGACCGATGGATCGGTAAGAACGTTGACCAAGGCCGGCCCCTCCGCCGCAAAGGCCCGCTCCAGGGCGCCGGGCAGCTGCTCCGGCCGCTCCACCAGCTCCCCGTGGCCGCCCAACGCCTCCACGACAAGGTCGTACCGGGTCGCTGGCCGCAGCTCGGCGGCGACGGAGTAGCCGTAGACGAACTCCATCGGGTGCTTCTCCAGTCCCCAGATCCCGTTGTTGCCGACGATCGCTACCACCTTCGCGCGGTGGCGGACCAAGGTGTCGAACTCAAGGCCGGAGAAGCCGAAGGCGCCGTCACCCAAAAGCAGCACAACCGGGTGGTCTGGGTCTGCTAAAGCCGCCGCCAAGGCGTAGCCGGGGCCGGCCCCGAGGCAGCCAAACGGTCCTGGATCGAGCCACCGCCCTGGCCGGTAGCTGTCGATCAGCCTGCCGGCGTAGGAGGCGAAGTCACCGCCGTCGCAGACAACGGTTGTCTCGGGTGTAAGGAAGGGGGCAAGGTCGGCGTAGATCCGCATCGGGTGGAGCGGGGCCCGGTTGTCGCGGAGCTCCCCTCGCTCGGCAGCCCGCAGCTCCTGCTCCCGCTCCCGCAGCCTTGCCACCCACCCTTCGGTCCGCAGCGGCCGGTTGCCGCACCCCTCCTGAAGCGCCGCAAAGACCTCGGAGAGGGGGCCGAACAGTTCGGCGTAAGGGGGCCGTGGCGCCGGCCGCTCGAAGGGGGCCCGGTCGATCAGGACGACCTTCGTCTCCTCCCCAAAGGCCCCGCCAAAGCCGAGGCGGAAGTCAAGCGGGGCGCCAACCACCAGCGCAACGTCCGCCTCCCGCAACGCCTCGCTGCGGGTCCGGGAGAAGTAAAGGGGGTGGTCGGCGGGGACGCAACCCCGCGCCAGACCGTTGGTGTAGGCCGGGATCTGGAGGGCGGAGAGGAGCTTGCAGAGGGCCTCCTCCCCAAACCCCCAGTAAAGGCCGCTACCTGCCATCACCACCGGCCGCTGGGCCCCGGCCAACAGGGATGCCACCTCGTCCAGGCGCTCCAACCGGCGGGGTGCCTCCTCCCTGCGCGGGGAGACAGGCCGCTCCTCCTCCTGCATGAAGACGTAATCGAGCGGAAAGTCGACAAAGGCTGGGCCTCCCCGGGGCGCTGTCGCGGCCCCGATCGCCTCCTCCAGCAGCTGGGGGATCTCCGCCGGCCCGCCCACGGTCCGGGCGTAGCGGCACAACGGGGAGACAAACGGGATGTGGTCTATCTCCTGGAGCGACCCCTGACCCCACCGCGTCGCCGGCGCCCTCCCCCCTAGCACCAACAGGGGGGACTCGTTGGCCTGGGCCTGGGCGATCGCGCTCATCCCGTTGGTCACGCCGGGGCCGGCGGTTAGGGCGCAGACGCCGAGCCGGCGGGTCGCCTTCGACCACCCCTCCGCAGCAAAGGCCGCGGTCGCCTCATGGCGGACGTCGACGATCGGGATCCCCTCCTTCACGCAGCCGTCGTAGATCGAGAACAGATGGCCGCCGGAGAGGGTGAAGAGCGGCCCCAACCGGTGGGCCTTGAGGCGACGGGCGACAAGCCACCCGCCGTGGAACCGTGTGGTCTGGTCTGGGGGGGAGGATGTAGCTGCCATGGGGGGACTTTACCGCCGCCGGCTGGTTGGTTTTTTGACGTCAACCGCAACTTTTTCCGCCAAACGGTCTTAGGCTGGTATAGGAGCCCTATGGAGGCCCGTACAGCAAAGCAACCGGTCCTGGTCGGCAAGCTGCCGACCAAGAAGCTGCTGCGCCTTGCCTCGGAGGAGAGGCTGGTCGCCCTCACCCGCGCCGGCAACGAGCGGGCCTTCGAGGTCTTGGTCGAGCGGTACCGCGCCCGGCTGCTTGCCTTTTGCCGGCACATGCTCGCCAGCAAAGAGGACGCTGAAGACGTCCTGCAGGATGTCTTTGTCGCCGCCTACAACGCCCTGCTCGCCGACGAGCGACCGGTCAACGTGCGGCCGTGGCTTTACCGGATCGCACGGAACCGCTGCCTGAACGAGCTGCGCCGCAAGAACCCGGCCGGGGTCGACTCGATGGACGTCTACCTCGGCGAAGGGGCGGAGTCGGTAAGCGACCGGATCCTCCAAAAGGAGCGGGTCCGTCACCTCGTCGAGGACATCGGCCAGCTCCCCGAGAGCCAGCGGACCGCCCTCCTCCTCCGCGAGCTCGACGACCTCTCCTACGAGCAGATCGCCGAGGCGATGGAGACCACCGTCTCCTCCGTGAAGTCCCTGTTGGTACGGGCTCGGGTGGCGTTGGCGGAGGCCGCCGAAGCCCGGGCCCTCTCCTGCGCCGACGTACGGGTGAGGCTGGGCGAAGAGGCGGAGGGCCTGGCCAAGCTTACCCCGCCCTACCGCCGCCACCTGCGCAGCTGCGAGAGCTGCCGCGCCTTCCGCAAGCAGCTCCGTCGCAACGACCGCCTCCTTGCCGCGCTGCTGCCGGTTGGGGTGATCCCTGCGCTCCAGCGGCTGGTGATCTCCCACCTGCCGGAATCCTCCGCCTACCTTGGCGGCGGCTCGGCAGCTGGCGCCCTCGGCGCCTCGGCAAGCAGCTCGAGCCTTGGCTCCCTGCTTGGGCTAGGGGGCGGTGCGGTCGCCACCAAGGCAGCCGCCGGCCTCGCCACCGTCGCGATCGTCGCTGCCGGAGCTGTGGCTGCCGAACAGACGATCCACCGTCCCCCCCACAGGCACCCTGTCCGCAAAAACGCCGAGGCGGGGGTGAAACGGGGTTCAGAGGGGCATGGCCAGGCCGACCACAGCGCCGCTGGGCCGCCGCTGCTGCCGGCGGTAGCTGCCGTCTCTACCCACCACCGCGCAGTGCGAACGGAGGCGACCACAACCAAGGCCAGCCGGACCGCTAAAGCTTCGACAACGACCTCGACCTCAGCGGCCGCCACGACCACGGCCACTGCCACTGGCAAGCCAACCCGGACCGTCGCCTCCACTACAACCAGCGCAACCACTAACTCCCGCACCGACTCCAAGCCGCCCTCCTCCACCTCCACGACCTCTACCAGCCGCGCTACCGCGACCGCTACCAGCCTGACGACAACACCGCGGACCACAACCCACCAGCCGACAGCTAAGGAGAGCCGGCTGGCGCGCAAACGGGCCGGGAAGAGGCGGGCCAGGAAGAGGCGGGCCGGTTAGCTGCCGATCGAGAAGATCCGCTCGATGTCGTGGCGGGAGTAGAGGGCGAGCGCAACCATCGTCCGGGTCCGTAGCACCCCGGGGTGCTGGCCGATCCGGGAGGTAACGACCTCGGCAAGCCGCTCCGGATCGGCCACCCGGACGATCGCCACGAAGTCCCACTCACCGGTCACCGAGTAGGCCTCGGCAACACCCTCGATCGAAGCAAGCTCAGGGCCCAGGGTGGGAAGGGAGTCCCGCTCGGCCTCGATCAGGACGATCGCGTGGGTCACTGGACGGTGTGGCTTTCGCCAGGCTCGAGGACGACGACCTGGGAGACCCCGGTTGCCTCGACCTCCGTCTTGAAGGCCTGGGCGTCGGTCTCGATCGGCGGGAAGGTGTTGTAGTGGCAGGGGATCACCGTCCGGGCGCCGATCAGCCGCACCGCCTCGACGGCGTCGAAGCGATCCATCGTGTAGTGGCCGCCGATGCACACCAAGGCGACGTCGATCCGCTCCACCCCGTCTCCAAAGCCCGCTGCTTTCGCCCCGGTCCGGGCGAGATCGCCGGCAAGCCGCAGGTCGCCGAAGAGGGCCGTGTCGCCGAGGTGGTAAACGATCTTCGAGCCGATCCCAACGATCAGCCCAGCAGGGGTATTAACGGTCCCCTTGGGGGTCGTCGAGGTATGCCACGCCGGCACCAGCTTCACAAACCCGAACGGGAGCTTGACGGTGCCGCCTAGGTTGGGGTCGTAGACCTTCTCCAACCCTTCCTCCCTGAGCTCGTTGGCGATCTCGACGATCGCTACGACCTCGCTCCCGCTCCGCTTGGCGATTCCAACGGTGTCGCCGATGTGGTCAGCGTGGCCATGGGTGAGGAGGATCGCTTGAGGCGAGAGCTGGTCGGCGGAGACCGCTGCCTTTGGGTTGCCGGTCAGGAAGGGGTCGATCAGGACCGAGGTCGAACCCTCCCGCAGCTCGAAAGCGGCGTGACCGAGAAAACGGATCTCCATCTCTTCTTACCCTCCTTTCCGGGTTTGCTAACGAACAAACCGGCTCTTGAGCCGGACCAACAATACCCTCAGACGCGGGAACGGGCAGCTGCCAACCCGCTACCGGACAGAGCGCCACAGAGCCCGCCGACGACCGCCGCGGTCCAGCTCGCCCCTTCGACTGCAAAGGGCAGCACCGCGAGGACGAAAGCGAACGCCAGCGCCCCCACCACATCCCCTTCTGTCCTTCCCCGCCGCAGCTCCTCCAGCTCCGGCACCAGCCAGGCGACGAGGAGGGCAACGCTCCCCCCCTCGCCCCCGCTTAGGAGCGGTAACGGGTAGAGGGCGAGGGCGGCAAGGGCGCCGGCTACCCCTGAGCCGATAAACAGCGCCGTTACCACCGCCGCCCCGTGACGGCGCTCGAGGGCAGCGCCGAAGACGGCGGTAGCGGTGAGGACGCAGGCGCCATAGAGGAAGGTCGGGAAGGAGCTGCCGGCGTAGGCGAACTGGTAGGTGAACAGCCGCCACCAGTCGCCCTGCAGCGGCCCGCGCACCAAAAGATCGCCGACCCGTAGGCCTCCGCCCTCGGTAACCACCCACAGCACCAGCGGGGCAGCGACCAGGAGCGCCGTCACTAGCGGCGGACCAAGCGGAAAGGCAACCGCCCGTGCCCGCCGCACCCTGAAGGCCGAGAACGGCCGGCGACTGCGGGAGAGGGAGCGGCGGAACCGGTCCCTGGGCAACTTCGGCGCCCGTTTGCGCAGCCGGCTGCCGCAGTACGGGCACTCCGTTATATAGGGGCTGACCTCAGCACCGCACTGCTTGCAGATCACGAACAGGTCAGCGCCCGAGGACATCTACAAACCTATTCTAGGTTCATTTACAGGCCAGCAACGCTGCACCAAGACCCCCTAAAGCGCTACCCTCACCGCGGGGGCAGGCCATGCCCACCGGCCCGCTGGGCCGGCGCAGACGGCAGCGAACCAAAGGAGATCGGAGATGGAGCTTGGATACGACGGCCAACTTTTCATCCTTGCCTTTGACCACCGCGGCTCCTTCCAGAAGAAGTTCTTCGGGATCGAGGGGGAGCCGGACGCCGAGCAGACGAAGGTGATCAGCGACGCCAAGCACCTGATCTTCGAGGGGCTGTTGGCAGCTGTCGACCAGGGGGCAGAGGTCTCCACGACCGGCGTCCTGATCGACGAGCAGTTCGGCTCCACTGTGCCCCAGGAGGCCCGTGCCAAGGGGCTCAAGCTGGCGATGCCGGTGGAGCGGTCCGGCCAGAAGGTCTTCGACTTCGAGTACGGCGAGCGGTTCGGCGAGCACATCGAAACCTTCGCGCCCGACTTCGCCAAGGTCCTCGTCCGCTACAACCCCGAGGGGGATAGGGAGGCCAACCGCCTCCAGCTGGAACGGCTGAAGCGGCTCTCCGACTGGCTGCGGGACCCGGCCCGGTCCTCCCTGGCGGTCAAGCCGCGATTCCTGTTCGAGCTCTTGGTCCCTGCCGAGGAGCACCAGCTGGCCAAGGTCGGTGGGGACGCCGACCGCTACGACGCCGAGCTGCGGCCGGCGCTGATGCGCCAGGCGATCGCTGAGATCCAGGATGCGGGGATCGAGGTCGACGTCTGGAAGATCGAGGGGCTGGAGCGGCGGGAGGACTGCGAGGCGGTGGTCGCCCAGGCCCGCGCCGGCGGCCGAGACCGGGTCGCCTGCGTAGTGCTCGGCCGGGGGGCCGACTCGGCTCGGGTCGAACACTGGCTGCGCGAAGCGGCACCGGTGGAGGGGTTCTGCGGCTTTGCGATCGGCCGCTCGATCTGGTGGGACCCGCTGAAGGCCTTCACCGAAGGCTCCCTTGGCCGGGAGCAGGCAGCCCAGCAGATCGCTGCCAACTACCTGCGGTTCCGCTCCGTCTACGAACAGGCAGGGGCTGCAGCCGCCCTTACCTAAGCCGGCGATGCGGCTCCGCCAAACCTTGAGCGACCTCGAGCGGGAGTTCGCCCGGGAGGTCGACAGGCAGCGGCAGCGGCAGGCGCTGTTGGCTCAAAGCGCCCAGCGGCGGCGCATGCTGCGGGAACTCAACCGCCGACGGCGGCGGGGTTCGCTGCGGTTCTTCCTGCTCGTAGCCGTCCTTGTGGGAACGGCGGTTGTAGTCACCGTCGTGATGTTCGCCACCCTCTACCTGCTCCTCGACTAGCCCTCCGGCGCCTCCCCCTGGCTGAGGCGGCCAAGCTCACGGTCGACCGCGTCCTGCCGCCGTTGCTCGCGGCGGCTCCCCTGCTCCTGGATCTCAAGGTAGATCTCCGTCCTGTAGATGGGGACCTCCGGCGGCGCCTCGATTCCAAGCCGGACCTTGTCGCCCATCACCGCAAGCACGGAGACCTCGACCTGGTCCCCGATCATGATGCTTTGCCTGACCCTGCGTGTGAGAACCAGCACCGTTCCTTCCTTTCGCTAACCCCTCCTTGCCGCGCCCCAAGGGCTGGCCAGGCTGGGAACTTGCTCCTTCCCTACCTGTTCTCCTCACTCCAACCGACGCAACCCGCCGGCACCTACTTTTTCTCAAGGATAGTGACGCTCTGCACGGCGTGCCAAGCGGGCGGGCACCTCTCCCGCAGCCGGGCCCATGTAATAGGCTGCGGCTTGAAATGGCACGCAAATCACTACGTCCGTACCTGAACCAGATCCGAACCTGGACGAGGCAGGGCCGGACCGACGCCTGGGTCGCCCACCAGCTTGAAGTGACCGTCCAAGAGGTCCAAGAGTTCAAGCGCCAGAACGGGCTGGTTGACGGCGAGCAGGAGGGAAACGCCTCTTGGTCCGACGAGGAGGTCGACCTGCGCGCCGCCGACGAGGCGCTGATCGCTGCTGAACTGGAAGCCGCTGAAAAGGAGGCGGGGTTGAAGGCTGACCAAAACGGTGAGCCCAGCGACGCGGCAACCGCCGAAGAGGCCGGCGGCTCCAGCGAGCAGGAGGGGCGCCGCCAAGGCACCAAACCCGCGAAGCGGGAGAGCGGCCCGCTCCGCCTCGAAGGCACCTTCGACCACGGCGAGGAAGGGTACGGCCTCTGGCTCGATCCGGCGATCAAAGACCACCCGATCTACGCCGAGCACTGGGCCGGCCACCGCCCCGTTGAGGTAGTTGTCGAAGCCGACAGGATCGTGATCACGCGGCTCGGCGAGGACAGCTGAGGGCTGGGGGAGCGCCGCCAGCCGCCGCTTGGCGGCGCTCCCCACCCGCCTTAGCCGCGAACCGGCAGTCCAGCTTGACCTTCCCTTCCCTTTCCGCGCCCACAGTTATCCGCAGCCAAGCGGTCCCTACCCTTCGCTGCCGCCGATAACGTACTGCCGCTCCCCCGGAAAGGCAAAGCCAAGGCGGCGGGCAGCCGTTTCGATGTACTGGCGGCTCTCCAGCACCGTCCGCTCCTTAGCGAGCCGGTTGTACTCCGCCTTCAGGTGCGCCACCTGCCCTTGCACCGCCGCCTCTTCGTGGAGGCCCCTCCAAAGGGAGCGCGCAGCGGAGAGGTAGAGGTAACCGATCACCCCACAGGCCACCACCAGCAGCAGGGCAACCAACCGGCGCTTCCTGCGGACGGCTGCTCTGCTCACCCTTTGACCGTTCGCGAGCCGGCAGCCAGCTCCTGCCGCTACCGGCCAAATGCAGCCGGCCCTGCAAACCGGGCCCGCTCCCCAAGCAGCCCCTCGATCCGCAGCAGCTGGTTGTACTTGCAGACCCGCTCCGAGCGGGAGGGGGCGCCGGTCTTGATCTGGCCGGCGCCTGTGGCAACGGCCAGGTCGGCGATCGTCGTGTCCTCTGTCTCCCCCGAGCGGTGGCTGATCACCGCCCGGTAGCCGGCGGAGCGGGCGAGGTCGATCGCCTCCAAGGTCTCGGTAAGGGTGCCGATCTGGTTGACCTTGATCAGGATTGCGTTTGCAACGCCCCGCTCGATCCCCGCTTGGAGCCGGCTGGTGTTGGTGACGAAGAGGTCGTCGCCGACCAGCTGAACCCCCCTTCCGAGCCGCTCCGTCAGCAGCCGCCACCCATCCCAGTCCTCCTCCGCCATCCCGTCCTCGATCGAGAGGATCGGGTAGCGGCCGGCAAGGTCCTGCCAAACCCCTACAAGGTCGGCAGCGGAAAGCGTGCGCTGCTCGTGCTCGAGCCGGTAGCTGCCGTCTTGGTAAAGCTCGGTCGTTGCTGGATCGAGGGCAAAGGCAACCTCCTCGCCGGGACGGTAACCGGCCCGCTCGACCGCCTCTAGGAGCAGCTCCAACGCCTCCTCGTTGGAGGAGAGGTCGGGCGCAAAGCCGCCCTCGTCCCCAACCCCCCCGCCAAGGCCCCGCTCCTTCAAGGTCTGGCGCAAGCGGTGGAAGACCTCCGCACCAGCCCGCAGCGCCTCGCTGAAGGCTGGAAAGCCAACCGGCACGATCATGAACTCCTGAAAGTCAAGGCGGTTATCGGCGTGGGCCCCGCCGTTGAGGACGTTCATCAGCGGCACCGGGAGGAGGTTTGCCTGCTCCCCGCCGAGGTAGCGGAACAACGGCAGGCCCCGCTCCGCCGCCTGTGCATGGGCGGCGGCTAGAGAGACGCCGAGGATCGCGTTGGCACCCAGCCTTCCTTTGTTTGGGGTGCCGTCCAGCTCCACCATAAGCCGGTCAAGCCCGGCTTGGTCTGCAGCGTCGTAGCCAACGACCGCCTGGGCAAGCTCGTTGTTGACGTTTTCAACCGCCTTGCGAACCCCTTTGCCGGCGTAGCGGGGTCCGCCGTCCCGCAGCTCGACCGCCTCGTAGCTTCCGGTCGAGGCTCCAGAGGGGACAGCAGCCCGACCCCACGCCCCCGACTCGAGCACCACCTCGACCTCAACCGTCGGGTTACCGCGGGAGTCGAGGATCTCCCGCCCTCGGATCGCCTTGATCCTGCCCATCCCGGTCCCGGCGGTGGCGCCCTATCCGGCCGCCCCGGTAGCGCCCTTCGGTAGCTTGTACTCCTTGCAGTCCGGGACGACGTACCCGGTCCGGCATTCCGTCCGTTCCCGCCACTTTTCCCGGAACTGCTTGATGAAGGCGGTAAGGGCCTTCTGCTCAGCGTTCGCCTTGATCGTCTGGACGATCAGCGGTTCGGCTTGGGCAAGGGTCTGTTCGGTAGCGGGGTTGACCTTGGTGACCCGGAAGATGTAGTAGCCAAACGGAGTCTTTACAGGCCCGCTGAGCACCCCTACCTTGGCCGAGAAGATCGCTTCGGAAAGGGCCTTCTCCTCGGAGCCGCGGGTCACTTCATCGAGGACCCCGCCGTTTGCCTTGCTGACCGGGTCGATCGAGACCGCCTTTGCCACTTCGGAAAACGGCTTCCCGGCTTCGATTTCACCCTTTGCCGACTTGGCTTCCGCTTCCCCCTTGGTGAGGATCAGTTCGATGTTGCGGCTTTCCGGCTTTGTAAAGGCGGCTTTGTGTTCGCTGTAGTACTTGGCGATCTCGGCCTTGGAGGGGGTCTTCTGCGCCGACTTGGTGACCTTTTCCTCGATCTTGCGGGCAAGCAGCTGGAGCTTCACCCGCCGCAGCAGGTCGGCTTCGGTCTCGCCGGAGCGGGCAAGGTAGGCCTGGTACTGGCTTTCCTTTGGGAACTGCGCCTTCTTGAGGGTTTCAAACTCCTTGCGGGCTTCCGCGTTGGAGACCTTAATCCCCTCTTCCTGGGCCTCCCCCAAAACCCACTGGGAGCTGATCAAAAAGTCAAGGACCTGGGTCTTGTACGCTTCGTACTCGTTCTGACACTGGCTCTTCAGCTGGGAAGGGTTGGTCTGCTTGCTCTTCTCGGTCGCCTCAAGGTGCTGGATGCAGGCGGTGAAATCGGGCGGTTCAGGCACCGGGGGCGGCGTGGCCTGCTTGCCCCCTTCCACCGAGGCGTAAGGGCCGTCTACGGCGATCCGCAGCCAGTGGTCGAATTCCGCCTTGGTGATCGGCGTCCCGTTGACGGCCACGACGGCGTCTCCGGGAATCCCACCGCAGGCAGCGACGCCCACGGCGGTCGCCCCACCTACCAACAGCAGCGCAAGTTTTCTCTTCCCCTGTTGCACGGAGCGCGATCCTACACCAAAACGGTAACGTAGGCGCACCTTGACCAAAAAAGCGATCACCGTTAACCGCTACCCGGCGCTAGCAACCAGCTCCTCCCCGCTGCGCTCCTTCTGGCGCAGCTCGAAGAGGAGCTCTGCCAGGCGGACCAACTGGTCGAACCGCTCCTTGCCATCCCCTGCAACCCGCATCGTCAGCTGGCTGCGGGAGGCTTCGTAGAGGGCGTCGCTGAGCTCCCGGTGGAGCCGCTTCGCCGAGGCCAGGGTGAGCTCTAGCGGCGATACCACCACCCTCCCGCCGCGGAAGGTGAGGTTCCGCACCCCAACCGCCGCAAACAGGATCCGGGCCCTGGTCAAGGCAAGGAGGTTGCGGACCGGATCGGGCGGCGGGCCAAACCGGTCGTTGAGCTCGGCGGCAATCTCCTCCACTTCGGACAGCTCCCGGGCTTGGGCAAGGCGGCGGTGGAAGTCGACCTTTGCCCGCTCGTAGGGGATGTAGTCGGCGGGGAGGTAGGCGTCGACCTTGACGTCGAGGCGAACCGGCTCCGGCGCCTCCTCGGCCTCCTCCTCAGAGAGGTCGGCGATCGCCTCCTCCAACATCTGCATGTAGAGCTCGAAACCAAGGGCAGCAACGTGCCCCGACTGCTCCTCCCCCAGCAGGTCGCCCGCCCCCCGCAGCTCGAGGTCCCGCATCGCCAAGGCAAAGCCGGAGCCAAGCTCTGTGTGGTCGGAGAGGGCGGCTAGCCGCTTGGCAGCCTGCTCGGTTAGCGCTGCAGCGGAGTTGTAGAGGAGGTAGGCGTAAGCCCGCTCCCGACGCCGCCCCACCCGGCCTCGGATCTGGTAGAGCTGGGCCAGGCCAAACCGGTCCGCTTCCTCAACGATCAAGGTGTTTGCCTTCGGGACGTCAAGCCCCGACTCGATGATCGAGGTGCAGACCAGGACGTCGGCCTCGCCGCGCAGGAAGGCCAGCATCACCTCCTCAAGCTGGTGCTCCTCCATCTGGCCATGGGCGATCGCAAACCGCAGGGTGGGGCAGAGCGCCCGGAGCCGCTGGGCCGTCTCCTCGATCGTCTCGACGCGGTTGTGCAGGTAGAAGGACTGGCCACCCCGGCCAGCCTCCCGCTCCAGCGCCTTTTTGATCAGCCGCTCGTCGTACTCGCCAACGTAGGTGTGGACCGGCCGGCGGCCTTCTGGAGGCGTCTCGATCACCGAGATGTCCCGCAGCCCGGCAAGGGAGATCTGGAGGGTGCGAGGGATCGGGGTCGCCGACATCGAGATCACGTCGATCGAGAGCTTCAGCGACCGCAGCAGCTCCTTCTGGCGGACCCCAAACCGCTGCTCCTCGTCGATGATCAAAAGGCCCAGGTCCTTGGCCTTGAGGTCCCGCGAGAGCAGGCGGTGGGTGCCGATCAGGATGTCGATGCGCCCTTCCGCGAACTCACGCAACACCTGCCGTTGCTGGCTGGGGTTGCGCAGGCGGGAGACGAACTCCACCCGGATCGGGTAGTCGGCAAGCCGCTCCGAGAAGGTTCCAAAGTGCTGTTGGACCAGCACGGTGGTGGGGGCAAGCATCAGCACCTGTTTGCCGTCGGTAGCCGCCTTCAGCGCCGCCCGCAGGGCCACCTCCGTCTTGCCGAACCCGACGTCCCCGCAGATCAGGCGGTCCATCGGCCGCTCCGACTCCATGTCGGCCTTGACCGCTTCGATCGCCGCCAGCTGGTCAGGGGTCTCCGTGTAGGGGAACCGGGCTTCGAGGTCCCGCACCCACTCTGAGTCGGGGCCAAAGGCGTACCCCTTCCGCCGCGCCCGTTGGGCGTACACCGCCAACAGCTCCCCCGCCAGCTCCTTGGTCGCCGCCCGGGCCCTGGCCTTCAGCTGGTCGAACCGCTTTGAGCCGAGCTTGGAGAGGGGCGGCACCTTGCCATCCCCAACGGCCTGGGCGGAGATGTAGCGGGTGATCTTTGCTAGCTGGTCGGTCGGTACCCAGACCCGGTCCTCTCCGGCGTATTCGAGGTAGAGGTAGTCCCTTGTCACCCCGGCGACGGTCCGGGTCTGGAAGCCAGCAAACCGGGCGATGCCGTGGTCCTCGTGGACGACGATGTCCCCGCTGCGCAGCTGGGCGAAGGAGCGCAACGACCTTCCCCGGCCGCCAAGGCCGCTACCCGGCTCCGGCCGCGGCCTTACCACAAGCCGCCGGGCCGGCACGACCGCAAGGCCAAGCTCGGGCGAGGAGAACCCCTCCTCTAAAGAAGCGACGGTGAAGTAAAGCCCCCGGCCCTGGGGCGGCGGCTCGCCGGGCCCAAGCCAGGTGGGCTTTAGTCGTTTGAGGTTGTAGGCAAACCGTTCCCCTTCCCCTTTAGCTGCAAAGCAGACGACAACCAGGTAGCCGGAGTTGAGAAGCCGTTCCAGCTCCACCTCCGCTTCGGCGACGCTGCGCGCCTTGCTGCGTAGCGGCGTACCGGCAAGCGCAAACCGATCGGGGTGGGGTTGCTCCTCCAAAGAGAGCTCGCTGCGGCGCAGGACCTCCGCGAGCAGCTCAGCGGGGTCCAGGTAGAGGCCGGACCGCTTCCGCTCCTCCAGCTCCTCCTCCTGGGCGGCTTCCCGCAGCGCGCCCTCAACCCCCTCCCGGTCGGCGATCACCACCGCTACCCGCCCGTCCACCAGCTCAAGCAACGGGGCAAACTCCTCCAGCGGCAGCAGGTCGGCGGGGGAGGGGTCGTCCTCCCCACCGGACTCTGCCGCGGCAAGCCGGACCAGCTCCCGCACCCCCTCGGGCAGCTCGGCAGCAGGGGCGACCTCGACCTCCTCCACCTCCTCTAAGGAGCGCTGGGTGAAGGTTGAGAAGGTGCGCAGGGAGTCGATCTCGTCGCCGAAGAAGTCGACCCGCACCGCGTGGTCGGTGGTGACCGGGAAAAGGTCAAGCAGGCCGCCCCGGACCGCATACTCACCCCGCTCCTGGACCTGCTCAACGCGCTCGTAGCCGGCCTTGGCGAGGAGGCCAACCGCCTCCTCCAGCGCCAGCTGCTCCCCCTGCTTCAGGGAGAAGGAGGCCGGCCGTAGCTTCGAGCGGGGGACAAGCTCGCAAAGCGCCGCCGCGGCGGCCACAACCGCGGTCCCAGGCTCCCCCGCCTCAAGGGCGGTAAGGGCAGCGAGGCGGAGCCCGACAAGGTGGGGTGCGGGGAGGAGCAGCGACTCGTAGCTCACCCCCCGCTGCGGGAACAGCCGGACCCGATCCAGCCACCCGCCCAGCTCCCGCGCCAACGCCCGCGCCTGCCCCTCGTCGGCGCAGAGGATCAGCGGCACCCGACCGGCCATCGCCAGACGGCGGGCGTAAGCGGCGATTGCAACGGCCCGCAACGGGGAGGGGACGAACCCCGCCTGGGCAGCAAAGAGCGGCTCGAGCGCCCCTTCAAGGCGGTCGAGACCAAGCAACCCAAAGAGCGGGCCACCTTTACGGTCCAACGTCCTCTTCATCTTCTCCAACAAGGGCTAGCAGCCGCGTTGCCGCCTCCTCGACCACCGCCGCCAGCTCCTCCTCCCCGACGCCAAACGGGGCTAGGACGTAGCTCGATACGACCTGCGGATCGGTGGTCGGCGGTCGTCCGATCCCGACCCGAACCCGCCAGAACTCCCTGCTCCCAAGGTGGGCGGCAACCGATTTTAGCCCGTTGTGGCCGGCCAACCCACCGCCGAACTTCACCCGCACCTCCCCAAAGGGGAGGTCGAGCTCGTCGTGGACAACGGCCACCCGCTCAGGTGGCAGCTGAAGCTCCCCCCGCGCCGGGGAGACCGCCCGTCCGGCCTCGTTCATGAAGGTCTGGGGCCAAAGCAAGGCAAGGAGGCGGGAGCCGTGCCGCCCAAAGGCAAGGAGGGCGCCGTAACGGCGCTTTGGCGGCCCTGCCCCAACCTGCCTTGCCACCTCGTCGAGCACCATGAACCCCGCGTTGTGGCGGGTCCGGGCGTAGCGCGGACCGGGGTTGCCAAGCCCCACCAACAGCCAGTCGGCGCTGCCGCCGCCCAGCTCCTACCCCTCTTCGCCGCCCGCTTCCCCTTCGGCAGCTGCGCCGCCTCCACCGCCGCCCGGCAGCCGGGGTGGGGTGATCGTCGCGACGATTGCGTCCGGCGTTTCGGTCAACACCTTAACCCCTGCCGGCGCAATAAGGTCGGCAACCGTCAGGTTGTCGCCGATCCCAAGCTTTGAAACGTCGACCTCAAGCGCCGCCGGGATCGCGGTCGGCAGGCCTTCAACGGTAACTTCCCGGATGATCTGCTCGAGGATCCCCCCTTCCTTCACGCCGGGGGCCTCCTCCCCGCCAACCAGCTCCAGCGGAACGACGGCGTGGATCGGCCGGTCGAGCTGGACCCGCATCAGGTCGATGTGGATCGGATCCCCCTTTACAGGGTCCCGCTGGACCTCCTTGATCACCGCCGGCGAGCGGTCCCCTTCCAGCTCTACCTCCAAAACCGTCGCTTCCTCGGTGAGGAGGTGGCGCAGCTCCCGGGCGCCGATCTCCACCGCCAACGCCTCCCGGCCGGCCCCATACAGCACCCCCGGCACCACCCCGCTGCGCCGCAGCCGCCGGGCGGCGCGGGAGCCAACGGCGGTGCGCCGGCGCAGTGAGACCGTTGTCGTTGCCTGGTCGGACATCGGCAGGGCAAAGACTCTAGCAACGGCGCAGCTGCGCGGTCTAGAAAAGCTGGTTTTCGCCGCCGAAGACCGCGCTTACCGAGTCGTCGATGAAGATCCGCCGAATCGAGTCGGTGAGGAGGTCGGCGCAGGGAAGGACCCGGATGTTGGGTGGCGCACCGGGCGGGAGCGGGATCGTGTCGGTGACGACGATCTCCTCCAGGCCTGCCGCTTCCAGGTTCTTAAAGGCGTCCCCTGACATCACAGCGTGGGTAGCAGCGGCGTAGACCTTCAGCGCCCCAGCGGCGTGGACCGCTTGGGCAGCGGCCCGCAGCGTCCCGGCGGTATCGATCATGTCGTCGACGATCACCGCGGTCTTGCCCTTCACGTCGCCGATCACGTAGGCGATCTCGGAAACCTGTTGGGCCGGCCGCTCCTTGTCGAGGATCGCCAGCTCGGCGTCGAGCACGGAGGCAAACCGCTTGTTCAGCTTCACCCGGCCGGCATCGGGGGCAACGATCACCAGGTCGTCCAGCCCCAGGTCGGCGAAGTACTGGGTGAGCATAAACAGAGCGGTCATGTGGTCGACCGGTTTGGAGAAGAACCCCTGGATCTGGCCGGCGTGGAGGTCCATCGTCAGGACCCGATCCGCCCCCGCCGCTTCCAGCATCCGCGCTACCAGCCGGGCGGAGATCGGCTCCCGGGGCGCCGACTTCTTGTCCTGGCGGGAGTAGCCGAACCAAGGGGTGACCGCGATCACGCGGTGGGCTGAGGCGCCAACGGCTGCGTCGATCATCAACAGCAGCTCCATCAGGGCGTCGTTGGCGGTGATCCCGGTGATCGGGTTGCCGCAGGTCGACTGGATGATGAAGACGTCGGCACCTCTGATCGACTCCTCGTAGCGGCAGTAGACCTCCCCGTTGGAAAAGGTCTTCAGCACGATCGGCCCTAGGTCGACCCCAAGCTTGCGGGCGATCTCGCTTGCAAGCTGGGGGTTGGCCCGCCCTGTAAAGAGCATGAGCCGCTTGTTGTAGTCGATCGGCAGCGAGGTCGGCAACGCCGAGGGGCGAGTCTCAACCGCGCTCATCGTAGCGCCGATTCTAGAGCCCCTTCCCGGTGGCAGGCTGCTCGGCAGGGGCATCCTTCCCCTCCCCTTCTGCCTCCGACCCACCCTCCCGGCGCCGCTGTGCCCAGCCGGGTAGGTTCCGCTGCCAGGCGCGGGCGATCGCGAGCGCCCCGTCGGGGACGTCTTCGGTGATCACCGACCCAGCGCCGGTGTATGCGCCGGCGCCAACCCGGACCGGGGCGACAAGGGTTGTATCGACACCAAGCCGGGCCCCAGGACCGATCGTCGTGCGGTGCTTGGCGAAACCGTCGTAGTTGGCGGTGATCGTCGCGGCGCCGAGGTTGGCTTGGCTACCGACGGTGGCGTCGCCTACATAGGAGAGGTGGGGGACCTTCGCGCCGGGGCCGAGTTCGGTCGCCTTCAGCTCGACAAAGGTTCCAGCCTTTGCTCCTTCGGCAAGGACCGTTCCCGGCCGCAGGTAGGCGTAGGGGCCAACCTGGGCGCCGGCACCGACGTTTGCCCGCTCCAGCCAGGAGGCCCGCACCACCGCCCGCTCCCCGATCAAGGAGTCGGTGATCGTGGTGAAGGGGCCGACCACCGCCCCGCTTGCCACCCTGCTTTCCCCGCGCAGGATCGTAAACGGTTCAACCCGTGCCTCCGGCTCCAGCCTCACCCCTACCTCTACCGTCGTCGTCGCGGGATCGACGATCTCCACCCCCGCCTGGAGGTGCCGTTCGCAGATCAGCTGCCTGGCAAGGGCTCGGACCGCTGCCAGCTGGAGCCGGTCGTTTACCCCCGCCACCACCCGTGGATCGGCACAGCGGTAAGCGGCAACGGCCTTGCCGCCAGCGCGCAGCAGCTCGATTGCCTGGGTGAGGTAAAGCTCCCGTTGGGCGTTGTTGGCGTCGAGGCGGCCGATCACCTCCGCCAGTACCTGGGCGGCGAAGACGTAGATGCCGGCGTTGATCTCCTCGATCGCTAGCTCCCCCTCCGTCGCATCCCCCGGCCGCTTCGTCTCGACGATCCTGGCGACAAGCCCCTCCCCGTCGCGCACCACCCGGCCGTAGCCGCTGGGATCGGAGAGGGTGGTGGTAAGGACCGTTGCCGCCGCGTGGCTGCGGTCGTGGAAGGCAAGCAGCTCCTCGAGGATCGCGGGCTCGACAAGGGGGACATCGCCGCAGAGGACAAGGACCGGCTTGCTTTTGTCCAGGAGCGGTAGGGCTGCAGCGACGGCGCCGCCGGTGCCGTTTGGCTGGGGCTGAACGGCGTGCAGCACGCCCGGCGGTAGGAGCGGGGCCAACGGCGCTGCCGGCGAATCGACAACCACAACCTGGGCCGCCCCAGCCTCCAAAGCGGCGTGGACCGGCCAGAGGGCAAGGGGCCTGCCACAGAGGTCAAGCAACGCCTTCGGCGTCGTCGACCCCATCCGGGTCCCCAACCCAGCCGCCAGGACAACCGCTTGGAAAGGTGGCGCCATCTTCACATCCCCCAAAGAGGCTGGGGAGCCTGGATTCGAACCAGGACCTGAAGATCCAAAGTCTTCCGGGCTGCCATTACCCCACTCCCCACCGCTTGCCGCTGCTCACCACCCTATCTTCGCAGCTCCCCGCCAGGGCTGCGTCTGGGACCAAGGCCGAGGACGCGCATCGCCTTCAAGCCGAGGCTAAGCCGCTCCCGCCCCTCGCTGGAGGAGACATCCAGCCCGCTTAGCTCCTTGATCCGTTCGAGCCGGTAGTAGACGGTGTGGCGGTGGGTGTAGAGCCTTTGGGCAGCAGCGGCGACGCTGCCATCGCACTCCAGGAAGGTCCCCAAGGTCTCGACCAGCGCCGTCTCGTACTGTTCGTCGTAAGCGACAAGCGGGGCAACCGTCTCCTCGTAAAACCGCTTCAGCTCCTGGGGGTTTTCCCGGACCGCCGGCAAAAGCAACCGGTAAGAGCCGGTGCGCTCAAAGCCAAGCGGCTCCCCAACCCCCTCCCCCTCGGCGACGTTTGCCGCCAACAGCGCCTCCGCAGCGGCGCGGGGCAGGTCGCTTGCGCTCCTAACGGGGCGGCTGTACCCGACGACCGCCCAACCGAAGCCGACAAGCTCCCGCAAGGCAGCGCTAGCAGCCCGCTCGCCAGCGGCCTCCCCACCCCCGACAACCCCAACCAGCTCCCCAGGGCTGCCCTCCCGGGCGGCGCAGGCGAGATCGCCGTCCCCCGCCCGCAGCGCCTGCTCAAAAAGGGCGAGCAGCCGGTCCTCCCACCCCTCCTCAACCGTCCCCTGGAGGTGGACCCGCGCAAACACAACGGTGGCGCCGCCGGCGAGGTCAAGGCCAAGCTCCTCAAGCCGGCGCGGGATCTCGGCGTTGCTCCGCTCCGAGGCGGAGAAAAGGGCCTCCACCAACGCTTGGGCCGCCCGGCGGGCCGGCCGGTTTGGGAGCTGGATTCGGCGCAGCTCGGCAGCGAGGAGGGCCCGCAAAAGCGGCCAAACGGTGGGCAGCGGGGAGGCTGTAACGAGCACCCGCACCGTCCCTACCCGCTCCCCGCCGTGGGTGAGCGGTTCGCTTAGGACCGGCTCCTTTCCAGCCCGCAGCGCCCGCTCCTCGGCTGGAGAGCGGCTGGCGACGGCAACGGTCCCGCCGCCGCGGTCTAACACCAAAAGGCTGGCGCCAACCGCCCGCTGGAGGGCGCGCACCAGTTCGGGAAGGGAGGCTCCCCCTTCAACCGCCCCGGCGAGGAGCCGGTAAGCCTCCTCACCAAGCCCCGATGAGCCCTCAGGCGAGGAAGTAGACGGCAACTAAGGCCCCAACTGCGCCGATTGCGACCAACGCCGCAAAGACGTATAGGGAAAGGATGCCGGCCGCAAACCGTTCCCAAGGCCGGGCAAAGGAGTTGACGGCCGGCCAGAGGATCAACCACAGGAAGGCCGCCACAGCAAAGACCACGGCGCAGACGATCAACAGGTTGTACAGCTCAGGCCTGCTCATCCCGTTGGCCACCATTTTGCCAAGGTGGCTGGCTGCAGGGGCGGGGCTCGGCGAGGTCGGGAGGGGCGAAGCCGGCAACCCAGAGCCGGGCGAACCGGCCGCTGCGCCCAAGCCGCTGGGCGGCACGGGCAGCCCGCCAGGCCGCCCCAGCCCCCGCGAAGAGAGCGAGGAGGGTGGGGCCGGAGCCGCTCAGCAGCGCCCGCTGGGGCCCTACCTCGACCAGCAGCTGCTTCAGCTCTGCAAGCTCTGGGCAAAGGGAGAACGCCGCCGGTTCGAGGTCGTTGACCAAGAGCTCCGCCGGCGGCAGGGGCTCCCCGCTGCCAAGGGCTTGGCGCAGGCGGCAACGAAGCCCCTCCAGCTCTTCGGCTGGCCGGGGCAAACCGAGCCGGTCGGCCTCCCGGTAGACGGCGGCGGTAGAGAGGCCGAACGGGGCTGCGCAAAGGAGCAGGGCGCACTCCCCGGCCGGTGGGGGCAGCGGTTCCAGCCGCTCCCCTGCCCCGGTCGCTAGGTAGCGGCGCGGTTCGACCTGGGCGGGGACATCGGCTCCCAGCTGCGCGGCAACGGCAAGCAACGGCCCCGCTGCCCCAACCCCCCACAGCCGGCCGGCAAGGCGCAACGCTGCGCCGGCATCGGCCGACCCGCCGGCAAGGCCGCCGGCCAGAGGGATCTCCTTCTCAACCACAACCTCCAGCGCCGGCTGGGGTTCCGGCAGGGCGCGGCGCAGCGCGGCGATCGCCTTTGCCGTTAGCTCCTCCCCTTCGACCGTCGCCCCCACCACCGCAACCAGGTCCTCGCCGGCCTGTGGCCTGGTCCGGGCATAAAGGCGGTCGGCGACGGTAATCGGCTGCATCACCGTCACCAGCTCGTGGCGGCCGTCCGCCCGCGGGGGACCGACGAAAAGGCCGAGGTTCACCTTCGCCGGCGCCTTGGCTTGATACGGGCCGCCGCTCACGGCAACCCTTCGGCGAGGCGAAGCAGCTGCTCGGGAGAGAGCTGCTCGGCCCGGACGTTTGGCGGAAGGCCCTGGGCGGCGACGGCGCGGGCAAGGCGGTCCTGGGGAAACCGCTTTGGCTCGGCCAAAGCGACGGAGCGCAGCAGCGGCTTGCGGCGATGGGCAAAGGCTGCCCTGATCAACGCCACCACCTGCGGCGAGGGGGGTGGCGCAAACCGTTCGCCGACAAGGACCACCGAATCGACGTGGGGCCGGGGCCAGAACGCCCCCCGCCCTAGCTCCCGCGCTACCCGGACCTTGAAGCAAAGCCCAAGCAGGGCTGAGGGAGCGCCGTAGAGGCGGGGGTTGGGGGGTCCGGGCAGCGCGGTCAGCCGCTGTCCTACCTCCTTTTGGACCATCACGGTAAACCGCAGCAGGCGGGGATCGGTAAGGGCGAGGTTGAGCAGCAGCGTAGCCGCGATCCCGTAGGGGAGGTTGGCGACAAGATCGGTTGGCGGCGGGTTGAGACCTTGAAGGTCGAGGCGGAGCGCGTCCCCCCAGTGGAGGGTGACGTTTGCAAAGGGGGCAAGCGCCCCTTCAAGCGCTGCTTTCAGTCGCCGGTCGACCTCGACGACGTGGAGGTGGCGAACCCGCGGGGCAAGGAGGGCGGAGAGGTTCCCGGTGCCGCCGCCAACCTCTAGGACCACCCGCCCCTCCAGCGGCGAGGCCAGCTCCACAACCGCCTCCAGCGTCCGGCGGTCGACCGTGAAGTTCTGGCCCAGCGCCCGCCGGGGCGGGCCGGGCAGCTCAACCGGGCAGGCCGTCTGCACCAACGCCGAAAAGTTCATCCCAGTTTCGATCCATCAACGCGTCGAACCGCTCGTAGCTGAGACCCCGGCGGGCGGCGACGAACCGCGCCGTCTCGACCACGTAGGCCGGCTGGTTTGGCTTCCCCCGATACGGCTGCGGCGCAAGGTACGGGGCGTCGGTCTCCACCAGGAGCCGGTTTAGGCTCACCCGCTCCGCTGCCAGGACGAGGGCGGAGGCGGAGGGGTAGGTGACGTTGCCAGCAAAGGAGAGCCACCACCCCTGCTCCAGGCAGCGATCGAGCTCCTCGACCAAGGTAAAGCAGTGGAGGACCACCTTCAGGCCTTGGGCGTGGGCAAGCAGGAGGTCAACGGTCTCCTTTTCCGCAGCCCGACTGTGGATCACCAGCGGCTTTCCAAGCTCCCGGGCAAGGTCGATCTGGGCGATGAACGCCCGTTCCTGGTCGGCAAGGGGAGCCCCCTCCCGGTAGAGGTCAAGGCCGGTCTCCCCGATCGCCACGCAGCGGGGATGGCTTGCCAGCGCCCGAAGCTCGGCAAGGTCTTCGCCGTCAAACCCCGCCGCCTCGTTGGGGTGGCGGCCGATCGCGGCGTAAACCTGGGGGAAGGCCTCGGCGGCAGCAAGGGCAGCGCGGCAGGTCCGGGAGTCGATCCCGACGGTAAGGATCCGCCCCACCCCTGCCTCAGCTGCAAGCGCAACCAGCTCGGCCTGCCGCTCGAGGTCGCCGGGCGCGCACAGCTCGAGATGGGTATGGGAGTCGACCACCGCCTTACCTGCCTGTGACGGGGTCGGCCTCCCGCTTGGGGAAAAGCGGCGCCAAGGGAGGGAGCTCCCTGCCAAGGGGTGGACCGGGTGCAAACTCCGCCCCGGCTAGGGAACGGTCTGGGACGCCAAGGGCACTGAGCAGCCGATCGGTCGAGTCTGGGAGGTAGGGCCAGAGCGCAACGGCCACCGCCCGCAGTCCGCAGGCAAGCGAGGCCAGAACGGTGTCCAGCCGGCCTGCTTGGTCGGGGTCCTTGGCGAGCTGCCAAGGGGCCTCCTGCTCGACGTAGCGGTTCAAGGCCCGGATCCGCTCCCAGACGTACTCCAAGGCGGCGGTTAGCTCGACCCGGTCCAGCCGCTCTTCAACCCCCGCCCGGAACCCTGAAAACAGCCCACCAGCAAGGGCTTGGTCAAGGGGGGCGGCGGGGACAACGCCGTCGCGGTAGCGGCCGACCATCCCAAAGGTCCGGCTGGCGAGGTTGCCGAGCTCGTTTGCAAGCTCGGTCTCGTAGCGGAGCTCGAAGGCCGTCGTCGAGACCGAGCCGTCCTGGCCAAAGGGGACCTCGCGCAGCAGGTAGTAACGGAGCGCGTCGGCGCCGAAGCGGTCGATCACCGCGATCGGGTCGAGGACGTTGCCCAACGACTTGCTCATCTTCTCCCCCTCCATCAGCAGGTAGCCGTGAACGAAGATCTGGCGGGGCAGCTCCAGCTCGGCAGCCAGCAGGAGGGCCGGCCAGTAGACGGCGTGGAAGCGCAGGATGTCCTTAGCGATCAGGTGGAGGGTAGGCGGCCAGAACCGGCGCGGGTCTCCGCCTGCAGCCGGGGCATAGGAGAGGGCGGTGTAGTAGTTGAGGAGGGCGTCGAACCAGACGTAGAAGACGTGGTCTGGATCCCACGGCACGGCAACCCCCCAGCGGAGCCGTCGCCGGGTGAGCGGTACATCCCGCAGCCCCGCCTTGATGAAGGCAAGGGCCTCGTTGTACCGGACGGCGGGGGCGACAAAGGTTGGGTTGCGGTCGTAGAGCCGTTCCAGCTCCTCCTGGAACCGGGAGAGGGCGAAGAAGTAGTTCTCCTCCTGCTCCCGCACCAACGGCACGTGATGGATCGGGCAGCTGTGGTCGGGGCCAAGCTCCGCCTCCCCTTTGAAGTCGGCGCAGCGGGGGCAGTACCACCCTTCGTAGGTGCCTTTGTAGACATACCCACGGTCCCGGACCGCCGAGAGGACCTCCTGGACCTTCGCTTCATGGTTGGGATCGGTGGTGCGGATGAAGAAGGTGTTGGTTGCGTTCAGCTTCGGCAACAGCTCTTGGAAGCGGGCGGCGTTTCGATCGGCAAGCTCCTTGGGGTCGATCCCCGCGGCGCGGGCCGCCTCGGCGACCGGCTCGCCGTGCTCATCGGTACCGGTCAGGAAGAAAACCTCCTCCCCCCTTTGGCGGTGGTGGCGGGCAAGCACGTCGGCAGCGATCGTCGTGTAGGCGTGGCCCAGGTGGGGGGCGGCGTTGACGTAGTAGATCGGGGTTGTGACGTAGAAACGCACGGCGGGAAGGCTAGCTTGCGGAAGGGCTTTGCCCTGGATCGGGCGGTCCAACAACCAAAACCACCTCCCCCTTTATCCGCCGGTCTTGGAGCGCCTCCGCCACGTCCCTGGCCGGCCCCCGGATCACCTCCTCGTGGAGCTTGGTCAGCTCCCTGCACAGCGCGATCGGCCGGTCCGGCTGGCGCAGGGCAAGGCCTGCAACGGTGGCTGCAACCCGCTGTGGGGAGTCGAAGGCGACCGCCGTCCCCTGATGGGCGGCAAGGAGCTCCGCCGCCCGCTGCGCTCCTCTAGGCAGGAACCCCAGGAAGCAGAACCGCTCGCAAGGGATGGCAGCGGCGATCAATGCGGTGGTGATCGCAGTTGGCCCCGGCAGCACCTCGACCGGGATCCCCCCTTCACGGCAGGCCCGCACCAGCTTGAAGCCGGGATCGCTGACGAGCGGCGTCCCTGCATCGCTAACCAGCGCCAGGCTTTCCCCCTCCTGCAAGCGGCGCAGCAGCACCGGCACCATCGCCGCTTCGTTGCGGTCGTGGAACGGGATCAAGGCCGGCTTGGGGATGCCGTGGTGGGCAAGGAGGCGGCCGGTGCGGCGGGTGTCCTCGCAGGCGATCCCATCTACCTCCCCAAGCACCTGGACCGCCCGCAAGGTGATGTCGGCGAGGTTGCCGATCGGCGTGGGGCAGACGTAGAGGCGACCGCTCATCCGACGCCAAGCCCTTGCCAGGCAAGGACCGCTGCCCCAACCATCCCCGCGTCGCTGCCAAGCTCAGCCCTCACGACCGGGACCGAGGCGACAGGCGGTAAGGCGCGGCGCTGGAGGACCTCCCGGGCCGGGGCTAGCAGGAGCTCCCCGGCGCCTACGACCCCACCGCCAACGACGATTAGCTCGGGGTTAAAGACGTTGGCTACGTTGGCAAGGCCAACGCCTAGCCTCGTCCCGATCAAGGCGATCACGTCCCGGGCGGCCCGATCGCCGTCGTGGGCCAGTTCGGTGACCAAGGCGCCGGTGATCTCCCTGCCTTCCGCGACCGCCTTGCCTAAAGCGCAGTTCGGGGTGGCGCGGCCGACCCGCATCCCTTCCCGCGCCAACGCGGTGCCGGAGGCGACGCTCTCCAGGCAACCGTGGTTGGGGCAGCCGCTGCCGCAGGGGGGGCCGTCCGTCTCGACCACCATGTGGCCGAGCTCCCCGGCCGCGCCATCGGCCCCCCGGTAGAGCTTGCCGTCCAAAAGCAAAGCCCCGCCGATGCCGGTGCCGACGGTTAGCATCACCACGTCCTGCGCCCCCCTAGCCGCGCCGGCCTCCCACTCCCCAAGGAGGGCGAGGTTGGCGTCGTTATCGAGGAAGACCGGCAGGCCAAGCCGCTCGCTCAAGCGCACCTTGAGCGGCAGCTCCCGCCACGGCAGGTGGACGGCATGGCGCACGACCTCCCGTTCGCGGTCCAGCAGCCCAGGCACGCCGATCCCGACCCCGCTCACCGCCAGCGGCGTCGCCTCCCGGAGCCGTTCGATTAGCTCGATCAGGAGGCCGTATACGGCCTCCCCGTCCCGCTCCGGCGGCGTCGGCAGGTCCTGCACCAGCCGGGCGCGCACGGCAAGGCCTCGGTCGACTACCCCGCCAAGCAGCTTGGTCCCCCCTAGGTCTACGCCGATAACCCCGTGCTCCTGCACGGCGGAACTATATGCGGGAGCGCACCGGCTATCTTCTTAGGTAAGGGCCGGCTCCTTGGAGCCGTCCTTGCCCTTCCCCGCCTCGCCCCCCTCCTTGGCGGCGGACTGCTCCTTGGCCCGCTCCCGTTCCCGCCGTCGGGTGCCGTAGTCGGTGTTGTAGAAACCGGATCCCTTGAAGTGGATCGCGGGGGCGTGGAAGACCCGCCTTACCGGCACCCCGGTCTCCGGGTCGTGGGTAAGCGGGGCGTCGGTGATCGCCTGAAAGACCTCGAAGGTCGTACCGTCCGGCCGTTCGTACTCGTAGATTGGCATTGGCACTCTCATTATAAGAGTGCCAGCGCCAGAACCGGCGGCTGCTAACGCTCCTCGGAGTAGGTGGGGCTCTGCTCTGCCCCGCTCCCGCTCGGCGGCGGCGAGTAGGTGAACTCTTCCTCCTTGCCGAAGAGCAGATCCAACACCTTGTTACGGGCCTGCTTGCTTACCGCCACCGCGGCGAGGGAGCCGATCCCTGCGACCACCAAAGAGCGGCGCAGGAGCTTGCTTGCACCGGCGGCCTTCTCCGGCTGCTCGCGGACCCCCTTGGCGACGTCCCGGAGCGCGGTGACGGCTTGGAGGAGGTCCCGCTGGAGCCGGCGGTCCTCCAGCAACGCCCGCGCCGGAGGCCTGCCGTTGACCGCCCTCCCGTAGGCGGAGCGGGCCGCTGCAAGCGCGCCGAACAGGCGGCGGCGAAGCGTCCGATCCTCGATCAAGCGGCGGAGGTAGGGGTTTTCCCGTGCCGCTGCGACCAGCTCCAAGGCAGACTGCGCGCGGTTGCTGCTCCTACCCTTCTTCCCTGCCATCTTTCGCATACCTCCACAAATAGGATCGCCTTACCTTTCGATCTTATCCCCTCGCCGCAGCCGTCGGCAGCCGCTACCGGCGGCCGGCTGCAGTTGGCTTCCCCCGAGACCGTTTGGTTTCAGCGGCGTGCAGCGCCGCCCGTTCCGCTGCAGTTGGGAAGGACCAGATCGGTTCCGGCTCCCCGGGGGCGTAGAAGAGCAGCCGCAGCTGGGCCGGGGGCTTGAGGTTCGCCTCCGCCGGCCGGAAGGTAGAGCAGGGTTCGCCGAGGCCAAGGGCACAGAGGTTGTGCTGCATGAAGTAACAATCGGCACATGTGACCTTGGGCAGCTTCTTTGCAGGCATCACCAACCCTTCCCTTCAGGGCCAACTATTGCTCCCCCGCGACCGCGGGGCGTTGGGGGAGAGGACGGGGGAATCAAAGCAGCCAGACCCCGCCGCTGCAAGGCCACGCCGGCCTGCGATCCCGCAAATCCGGGAAAAAACAGCTCCGTTCAGCCCCGCAGCCGCCAGCCGAAGGACCGCCCCGCAAAGGCAACGACCTCCCGGGCCAAGGCAACGGAGGCGGTCGCGGCCGGGGAAGGGGCGTTGCGCAGTAACAGGATCCGGCCCAGCCGTTCGTAAGCGAAGTCGTCAAGCAACGATCCGTCGGCTCCAACGGCTTGGGCGCGTACCCCGGCAAACCCCTCGCCGAGGTCGGCTGGGTCAAGCTCCGGGACGTAGCGCTGGGCGCGACGGGCCAAGGCGGCGGGGTGCAGAGCAAGCCCAAGCTCCGCGGCACCCGCCCGCCACCAGCGGCGGGCCATCCGCCAAAACCCTGGGTAGGCGGCAAGCCGGCCAAGGCCGGCCAGCTGCTGCGCTAGGCCGCCGCCCCCAGCGCTGGGAACCAGCAGAGCGGTAGGACCGACGCTCACCGACCCGTCGACATGGCGGCTGAGGTGGACCCCTAAGAACGGCAGCTGGGGGTCGGGGACGGGGTAGATCAAAGCCCGCACGAGGTCGGCAGAAGGCCTCCGAAGCTCCCTGTAGGTTCCTTTGAAGGGGACGATCGCGGGCTCCCGCTTGCCGCCAGCGGTATGCGCAAGCCGCTCTACCCCTGCCCCCGCGCAGACGACGGCGTACCTGGCGAAGGTCTCCCCGAAGGCGTGGCGGACCACCACCCCGCGGGGCCGTGGAGCAAGGCCTAGGACAGGGACAGCCAGGCAGACCCCTCCGCCCGCTTCCAAAAGTTCCCGGCCCAGGGAGTAGGTGAGGGCTCGGAAGTCGGTCACCCCCGTGTTTGGGGAGTGGAGGGCTTCTACCCCCCGCACCGAAGGCTCGATCCGGCGAAGCTCGCTGGGGTCGATCAACCTCGCCCCCCTTACCCCGTTGGCAGCCGCGCGCCGCGCCAGCTCCCGCAGCCTCCCGACCTCCTGCCAGCCGATGGCGACGACAACCTTTCCGCAGCGGGCGTAAGGGAGCCCTTGGCGCTCGAGGTAGCTGTAAAGCAAAGCCGCGCCTTCGACGCAGAGCCGGGCCTTCAGCGAACCCGGCCGGTAGTAGATGCCGGAGTGGATCACCCCAGAGTTGTTGCCGCTCTGTCCAGTTGCCAGCTGTGGCTCTCGCTCAAAGACCACCACCGGCCCAGCGGGGCAGCGGGTCGCTAGCTCCCGAGCAACCGCCGCACCGACGATCCCGCCCCCGACGACCGCCACCCCGCACTCCCCAGGGGGCGACGCGGTTGGCAGTGCGGGCGGGGGGGCATCGGCCATGGCGCCACTTTAAGGCGGAGAGACGAAAATCCATTTATCGTCGAGGCCGTGCGGATCCTCGTCAGCGGGGCAAGCGGCTTTGCCGGGTCCTTGATCCTTCCCTTGTTGAGGGAGGAGGGCCACGAGCTGCGCCTTTACGTCCGCAACCCAGGCAAGCTCTCCGACCTAGCCGGCGAGGAGGTGTTCGTTGGGGACCTGCTCACCGCCCAGAACCTCAGGGCGGCCCTCGACGGCGTTGAGGTCGCCTACTACCTGGTCCACTCGATGGAGCGACCCCAGCCCGGCTCCCCGCTCGACCACCGACCGTTTACAGAGCGGGAGCTGCTGGCGGCCCGACGGTTCGGAGAGGCGGCTGCCCAAAGCGGGGTGCGACGGATCGTCTACCTCGGCGGCTTGCTCCCGGCAACCCAGCCCTCGCGCCACCTCGCCAGCCGCTACCTGGTCGAGCAGACGCTCCTTGCCTGCGTACCCGACTCGGTCGCGCTGCGCAGCTCGATCGTGATCGGCGAGCGGTCCCGCTCCTTTCGGCTGTTGGTGAGGCTGATCGAGCGGCTACCGCTCCTGCCCCTGCCGGCCTGGCGGGACCACCGGACCCAGCCGATCGATCAGCGGGATATCGCCTCTGTCCTGCTCAAGGCCAAGGAGGAGGAGGTGCCTGGCGGACGAGCTTACGAGCTGGGCGGCCCGGAAACGATCACCTACGCCCGGCTGTTGGAGCTAATCGAGGAGTCGCTGCTGGTGAACAGGGTGAACCTGCCGATCCAGCTCACCGCCAACCAGCTTGTCGGTCGGATCGCCGCTGCCGTTGCCGGCGAGGATCCAGAGCTTGTCGTGCCGTTGATGGAGGGGCTTGGGTTCGACCTGCTAGCAGCCGATCCGCCCGCTGAGATCGAACGGGTCTTCTCCGTCCGCCTCCACAGGCTCCCTGCCGCGATCGAGCACGCGCTACGCCGCTGGGAGGAACGGGAACCACTTGCCGCCCGCTAAGCCATTAGGCATCGTGAAGGTGAGCTGCTTGATCAAGGCAGCCCCTGAACGGGTCTGGGAGGTGGTGATGGACCCGCTGTTGTTGGAGCGGTGGGTAACGATTCACCGCCGGCTTGTGGAAAGCGACCCGCCCCCTCCCCGCTGCGGCTTTCGGATGCGCCAGGTCCTTGCCTTGCGGGGCGTTGGGATCGAGGTCTCCTGGGAGCTGATCGACTGTCAACCCCCTTACCTCGCGGTCTGGGAGGGGCGGGGACCCGCCCGCTCGAAGGCGCTGACGGAGTACCGCTTGGAGGAAGCTGACGGCGGCACCAACTTCATCTACCTGAACCGGTTCCAGCCCCCGCTTGGCTTGCTGGGAACCGTTGCATCGAAAGCTCTGGTCGGCGGAGTTTCGGAGCGGGAGGCGGTCCGTAGCCTCAACCTACTTAAGGCTTTAGTTGAGGAAGATCGGGGCTTGGATCAAACCAATCTCCCGAGGTCGAGCTAACAGCGATTACGGTTGTTACCGTATTTGCTGTAGTTATATGGTCGTTGTCGGACGTCCCAACAAAACGAACCCACAAGGAGCAACTGGTCAGTGAGTGAGTTCTTGCAGGAAAAGCTAAGCGAAATCGACAAGCGACTGGAGGAATTAAGGCCTCTCGTGGAGGAATTCCACAGTCTGGAGGCTGCACGGGCAGCACTGGACCAGGTGGGCGCTGAGCGGCGAGGTGCCAGGAGGGGCGGTCGGCGCCGGACCACGACCGGCGCGGGGAGGACAAGGGGCCGGCGGCGTGGGACCGGGCAGCGGGCGTTGCAGACCCTCGAACTGGTGAGGCAGTCCCCGCAGGGGATTACGATCCCCGAACTGGCAGCGAAAATGGGGATGCGCCAAAACTACCTCTACCGGGTGCTGCCAAGCCTCCACAAGGAAGGGAAGGTCCGCAAGCGGGGACGGCTCTGGTTTCCGGTGGAGGAGGAGCAGAGCGAGGCAGCATAACCCCGCTGCGGGGAGCTTTTGTAATGGAACGGAGAGAGGGCCAGACGGCCCTCTCTCCGTGCGTTATGCCCTTAGATCAGGCCGAGCTGCTTGACGGTGTCCCGCTCCCGTTCAAGCTCTTCAACGGTCTTTTTGATCCGTTCCTTTGCCTTCTCGTCGTGTTCGATGCCCTGCACGATCTGCCACTCCCCGCCAGCGCAGGTGCAGGGGAAACCGGCAACAAGACCCTCTGGAATGCCGTAGGAGCCGTCGGAGGGGACGCCCATCGACACCCATTCACCTGCCGTCCCTTGCCACCAGTCCCGGATGTGGTCGATCGCGGCGTTTGCCGCGGAACCGGCGCTGGAGGCCCCCCGCGCCTCGATCACCGCTGCCCCCCGCTGTTGCACGGCTGGGATCATCTCCTCCTCGATCCAACGGTCGTCATCGATCAGCTCGATCGCCCGGGAACCGTTGACAAGGGCGTGGTTGATATCCGGGAACTGGGTCGTGGAGTGGTTGCCCCAGACGGCGACGTTGGTGATCTGATCGACTCCAACCGCCAGCTTCGAGGCGACCATCGCCACCGTTCGGTTGTGGTCCAGCCGCATCATCGAGGTGAACCGCTCCCGCGGGATGTCAGGGGCGTAATGCATCGCGATCAGGCAGTTGGTATTGGCTGGGTTGCCGACCACCAGCACCCGGATGTCGGAAGCGGCGTGACCGTTCAGCGCTTCCCCCTGGGGCTTGAAGATCCCCCCGTTTGCCTCAAGCAGGTCTGACCGCTCCATCCCCTTGGTTCGGGGCCGCGCCCCGATCAGGAGCGCCACGTTCGCGCCATCGAAGGCCTTCTTCGGGTTGTCGGTGATCTCGATCCCCTTCAGGAGCGGGAAGGCGCAGTCAACCAGCTCCATCGCCGTCCCCTCCGCAGCCCGCAGCGCCTGGGGGATCTCCAGCATCCGCAGCTCCACCGGGGTGTCCTTGCCGAGCATCTCCCCGGCTGCGATCCGGAAGAGGATCGCGTAACCGATCTGCCCCGCCGCCCCAGTCACCGCAACCTTCACCGTCTTTTGCTCGCTCATAACCTTTCCATCTCCTCGATTACCGCGTCAGCAAATTCCGAAGTACCAACCGCCGTCGGATCGTCCCGGCGGGGCTTTAGATCGTATGTAACCCGCTCCCCTTTTCGAATCACCGTCGCAATCGCCCGCTCCATCCGATCAGCCGCCTCCTCCTCGCCGAGATGGCGAAGCATCATCACGCCGGAGAGCATCAGGGCGGTTGGGTTTACCTTGTTCTGCCCTTTGTACTTCGGGGCAGAGCCGTGGGTTGCCTCGAACACCGCCGCCTGGTCGCCGACGTTTGCGCCGGGCGCAAGGCCAAGGCCACCGATCATCCCCGCGCAGAGGTCGGAGACGATGTCGCCATAAAGGTTTGGCAACACCAGCACGTCGTACTCCTCGGGCCGGGAGACAAGCTGGTTGCAGAGGTTGTCGACGATCCGGTCGTCGAACTCGACATCTGGGTGACGGCCTGCAACCTCCCGCGCCACCTCGAGGAAGAGGCCGTCCGTGAACTTCATGATGTTGGCCTTGTGGACAGCGGTCACCTTCCGACGGCCATACCGCTGCGCGTACTGAAAGGCCGCCTCGACGATCCGTTCCGTGCCGCTCACCGAGATCGGCTTGATCGAGATCCCGCTGTCCTCCTTGACCTTTGCACCCAACCCGGCAAGGAACTCTCGGAGCCGGGCGTTCTCCTCGCTGCCCCGCTCGAACTCGATCCCAGCGTAAAGGTCCTCGGTGTTCTCGCGGAAGATCACGACGTCGGTCTCGGGGAACCGCGTCCTTACCCCCTCATAGGCTTTGCACGGCCTGATACAGGCGTAAAGGTCGAGCTCCTTTCGGAGCGCGACGTTCACAGACCGAAACCCAGTGCCGACAGGGGTTGTCGTCGGCCCCTTGATCCCCACCCCGGTCCTCCGCAACGAGGCAAGGGTCTGCTCGGGGAGGGGGTTGCCGTGCTTTTCGTACTCATCGATCCCTGCCTCTTGGCGATCCCACTTGAACTCGACCCCTGTCGCCTCGAGCACCCGGCGCGTCGCTTCAGCAAGTTCAGGGCCGATGCCGTCCCCTGGAATGAAGGTCACCTCGTAAGCCATGGCCGCAATCCTATTGGCTGGCGGGCGAGCATGCGGGAGGGCCTTCCAGCCCTACCATCTATCGGGAGATGGCCTCCAGACGGCAGCGTCGGACGATTCCCTTGCTCCGGGTCTTTGGGATCCAGATCTCGGTCGGGGCAAGCTGGCTGGTCGTGCTCCTCGTCTACCTCTTCCTCCTCACCCCATACTTTCACTCCCTTCTTGGCGGCGGCTACACCGCCGCCTACCTGCTCACCGTCCTAGGTGTCCTTGGGTTCTTCGCCTCTTTGGTTGCCCATGAGCTCGGCCATGCCCTGGTCGCCCGCCACCAGGGAGTAGAGGTGGTGGGGATCGAGCTCTGGGCGCTGGGCGGCTTGACCAAGACCCGGCTCACCAAACCGCTTGGCCCCTGGAAGCGGCTGGCCGTCGCAGCCGCCGGCCCCGCGGTGAACGCAGCGATCGCTGTGTTCTGCTTGGGGGTCGGCGCCGCCGCTGTTGGCGGGTCACCGTTCTTGCGCCTAGCCGTCGGGGAGACGGCCGGCCACCCTGGCGCCGGCGCCGTCTTCCTCGCTTGGTTGGGGACGGTAAACGTGCTGTTGCTAGCCCTCAACCTCCTCCCCGCCTACCCCCTGGATGGGGCCCAGATCCTCCAGTCCTTGCTTGCCGCCCTCTCCGGGAACCAGGCGCAGGGCCTGCGGGCGACCGGGAGGATCGGCCAGTTGGTTGGCCTTGCTGCAGGGGTTGCCGCCTTCTACCTGATCCTCCACGGCTACCCCTCCGGCCTGTTCCTGCTGCTGCTTGGGCTGTTCCTCTTCCAAAGCGCGACCGTTGCCGCCAATCAGGGGGAGGCGGCGGTTCGCATCTCCCACCTGACGGTCGGCCAGCTGCTCGACCGCCACCCGCTGCTGGTCCCAGCAGAGCTGCCGGTCCTGGAGGCTTGGGAGCGGTACTTCGAGGGCCACGCTGGGGGGTGGTACCCCGTTGCCGACCCTCAACACCGCTTTCTCGGCGCCGTGAGCGGGAAACGGCTCCAAGAGGAGATCGCCGCTGGCCGTCCAGCGCTGGCGGTAGCGGAGGTAGCGGAAGGGGCACGGGAGCTTGCCTTTCTGTTGCGCGACGACGGCGAGCCGGTAGAGGGGCTTTTGCGCAGCGAGGGGATCCAGCGCTGGGGAGGGTTGGTCGCGGTCGACTCGGACGGCGTCGTCCAGGGGATCCTTACTCTCTCCGGCCTCCAGGCCGCCTTGCGCAGCTAACGATCCGCAGCGCACGCCTTTGGCGATCGGTTATAAAGTCTTAACCTAGATGCCTGAGCACGACGTCTTGATCATCGGCGCCGGGCTTGCCGGGCAGCGGGCGGCACTGGCTGCAGCGCAGGCCGGCGCAAGCGTGGGGATCATCAGCAAGGTCCACCCGGTGCGATCCCACTCGGTGGCAGCGGCAGGCGGAATTAACGCCGCCATCAACCCCGAGGACGACTGGCGGTCCCACGCCTTTGACACCGTCAAAGGGTCGGACTACCTCGGGGACCAGGACGCGATCGAAGTGATGTGTTCTGAAGCCCCTGCGGAGGTCCTCACCCTTGAGCACATGGGGGTGACCTTCCACCGCAACGACCGCGGCGAACTGGACCTCCGCGCCTTCGGCGGCGCCTCGATGAAGCGGACCGCCTACGTCGCCGACATCACCGGGCAGGCGATCCTGCACGTCCTCTATGAGCGGCTGCTCTCCCACGGCGAACAGATCACCCGCTACGAGGAGTGGTTTGTAACCCGGCTGATCCAGGACGAGGAGGGCCGGTGTTGCGGGGTGATCGCCCGGGACATGAGGGACGGCCGGCTGGAGCTTTTTGCAGCCAAGGCGGTGATCCTTGCCTGTGGCGGCGCTGGACAGGTCTACCACCCCACCACCAACGGCCTGATCGTTACCGGCGATGGGATCGCGCTCGCCTACCGGCTCGGGGCGCCGCTGATGGACATGGAGATGGTCCAGTACCACCCCACTACGCTCGTCGAGAACGGCCTCTTGATCACCGAGGGCGCCCGGGGCGAGGGGGCGATCCTCCTCAACGGCAAAGGGGAACGGTTCATGGAGCGCTACGCCCCCAACAAGCTCGAGCTCGCCTCCCGGGACGTGGTCTCGCGGGCGGAGCAGACCGAGATCCTTGAAGGGCGGGGCGCGGGACCGGACGGCTCAGGGATCTACCTCGACATCACCGTGGTCGGCCGGAAGCGGATCCTCGAAGCGCTGCGGGAGATCGTCCACGTCGGACGCGACTTCGCTGGGGTAGACATCACCAAGGAACCGATCCTGATCAGGCCAGGCCAGCACTACATCATGGGCGGCGTGAAAACCGACGTCGACGGCCTCACCCCGATCCCCGGTCTCTACGCCGCCGGCGAGGTCGCCTGCGTCTCGGTCCACGGCGGCAACCGCCTCGGCGCCAACTCCCTCCTCGACACCTTGATCTTCGGCCGCCGCAGCGGGGAACACGCGGCCAGGCAGGCGCTTGAGATGGCGATGCCCCGCCCCAACAAGCACGCCTTGCTTGAAGAGGAGCGGGCGCTGGCGGCGATCCTCCGGCGGGACACCCGGGGGAGGCGGCTCGCCGAGATCAAGCTGGAGCTTGGGAAAACGATGAACGAGCACGTTGCCGTCTTCCGGGATGAAGAGGTCCTCCAGAAGGCGCTTGCCACCGTCACCCGGTTGCGGGAAGAGGCGGCGGTGGCCCAGATCGATGACCGCGGCTCGGTCTTCAACCAGGACCTTGTGGCAGCGCTCGAGCTCTCCTTCATGCTCGACTGCGCCGAGGCGATCGTCCTCTCCGCGATCGAGCGCAAGGAGTCACGGGGCGCCCACTACCGGACCGACTTTCCAGAGCGGGACGACGACAACTGGCTGAAGCACATCATGGTCACCAGGGACGGGGATGAGCCAAAGCTCTCCTACTCCCCGGTCACGATCACCCAATGGCAACCGGAAGTGAGGACCTACTGATGGCACAGTTCACGCTCCGCGTCCGTCGCTACGATCCGAACTCCCCGACCGGCCCTTACTGGCAAGAGCAGACCGTCGAGCTGGAGGAACACCGCTCCGTGCTGGAGGGGCTGCTTCAGATCAAGGCCCTTTACGACGGCTCTCTGGCGGTCCGCTGCTCCTGCCGTTCGGCGATCTGCGGATCATGCGGGGTGCGGATCAACGGCGAACCGGGGCTTGCCTGCAAGACCCACCTCAACGAGGCCCGCGCCTTCTCCGAAGCGATCGGCAAGGGCGGGGTGATCGAGGTCGAACCGCTCGGCAACATGCCGGTGATCAAGGACCTGGTCGTCGACATGGACGCCGTCCACTGGAAGAAGATCAACCGGGTCACCCCCTGGCTGATCGGCCGCCAGCCCGTCCCCCAGCGGGAGTACATCGTCCCCCGGGAAGCGATGCTGGACGTGACCCAGACGATGGCCTGCATCCAGTGCGGCGCCTGCGTCTCCGACTGCCTGGCGATGGAGGCCGACCCGGAGTTCATCGGCCCAGCTGCCCTTGCCAAGGCGTACCGGTTTGTCGGTGATCCTCGGGACGACCGCCGAGAGGAGCGGGTCCGCGAGCTGGCTGAAGATCCCCATGGGATCTTCGAGTGCACGCACTGCTTCAAGTGCGTCCAAGCCTGTCCGAAGGAAGTGAACCCGATGGGGCAGATCATCCGGCTGCGGCGGATCGCTAGCGCCGATCTAGGGATCGTCGATCAAAACAACGGCGTCCGCCACGAGCAGGCCTTTGCGACCTTGGTGAAGGAGCACGGCCTCCTTCACGAGGCCGAGCTGCTCCCCCGCTCCTACGGCGGCGACTCCTGGTTTGGGAAGTTCCACCCCGCCGCCGGTCGGGAGCTACTCTCCTCACTGCGGGTGATCGTAAAGGCGATCCTGCGCGGAAAGGTCAACCCGCTGCGGGCGATCATTCCCCACCGCCTTGCCACAGCCGACCGCAAGGCGGTGCAACGGATCTTCGACCACGTCGACGGCAAGAAGAGCCCCCACCGGGAGCAACGCTACGAGCTGAACCTGTTTGTGGTCGGCGAGGACGAACCGCAGGAGTCGCAGGAGCAGACGGAGGTGACCAGATGAAGGTTGCTTACTGGCCTGGATGCGTAAGCAGGGGGTTCACCCCCGAGCTGCACGGGGCGATGGAAAAGGTCGCGCCGCTTTTGGGGATTGAGCTGGTGGAACTGGATCGCGCCAACTGCTGCGGCGCTGGGGTGCTCTCCGAGCACAACATGGAGCTTGCCGACACCCTAAACGCCCGCACCTTCGCCCTTGCCCAGCAGGTGGAGGGTGCGGAGCTGATGATGAACATCTGCTCCACCTGCCAAGGGGCCCAGAGCGAGTGCCAGGAAAGGCTGGATGCCAACCGCGAATACCGGGAGCACGTCAACTCCACCCTCGCCGAGGAGGGGCTCCGCTACGAAAAGGGGATCGTCAACAAGAACTTCCTCTGGGTGCTGGTCGAGGAGATCGGTTTGGACCGGCTCCGCTCCCTGGTAAAGCGGCCGCTCTCCAACCTCCGGGTCGGCCCCTTTTACGGCTGCTACATCGTCCGGCCCCGCCCGCGGCTGGGGATCGATGCCGAACATCCCCGGGACCGCTACCTCGAGCAGGTGATCGAGGCGCTTGGGGGAACGGTGATCGACTACGCCGGGGCCCGGAAGTGCTGCGGCTTCCCGATCGTGACGATGAACAAGGAGGTCTCGCTGCGCCAGGCAGGAAGCCACGTCGGGGAAGCCCTTGACCTGGAAGCCGACTGCCTGGTCACGCCCTGCCCCCTCTGCCACCTCAACCTCGACCTTCAGCAGCCGCTTGCGGAAACCGTTGTCGGCAGGGAGCTTGGCCTGCCTGTGCTCCACCTCCCCCAGCTGGTCGGCCTCGCTCTTGGCCTCTCCCCGAAGGAGCTTGGCCTTGGCCGCCACGTCGTCCGACCCCAGGCTGTGATCGACTGGTCGACGGCCGTTGTCGCCGGCGCCCCCGCCTAGCGCACCGTTGGGTGCGGGGCGGTGAAGCTTCTAACAGTCGTCGGCAACCGGCCCCAGTTCATCAAGGCCTCCGTGCTATCTAAAGCCCTTGCCTCCAACCACCAGGAGGTCCTTGTCCACACCGGTCAACACCACGACTACGCGCTCTCGGCGCGGTTCTTCGCGGAGCTGGAGCTGAAGGAGCCGGACCACTTTCTGGGGATAAGCGGGGGGAGCAACGCCTCCCAGCTGGGCCGGATGCTGCCGGCCTTGGTGGCGGTGATCGAGGCGGAGGAGCCGGACGCGGTCCTCGTTTACGGCGACACCAACACCACCCTTGCCGGCTCCCTTGCGGCGGCAACGGTTGGGCGGTCGTTTGGCCTCCTCGATCGCTGCGGCAAGGAGGTGGCCCGCAGGGGCGTGCCGCTGATCCACGTCGAGGCTGGGATGCGCAGCGACGACTGGACGATGCCGGAGGAGCACAACCGGGTCCTCACCGACCACCTTGCAACCCTGCTGGTCTGCTCTACCGAGCGGGCGCAAAGAAACCTGGAGGAGGAAGGCTTGCTGGCCCGGCCCGGCCGGATCGCTGCGGTCTGCGGCGACCTGATGGCGGACCTTGCGGTGGCGGTCGCAGAGCGGGCAGGTGCTGCAACAGGGGTGCTCCAACGGCTTGGCCTCGAGCCGAAGGAGTACCTGCTCGTCACCGCCCACCGGGCAGGCAACGTCGATCGCAAGGAGCGGCTGGAGGCGTTGGTAGGGCTGTTGGCTGGCCTTGCCAAGCGGCATAAGGTCGTGCTCCCGTTGCATCCACGGACCCGCAACCGCCTCGTCGAGTTTGGCCTCCTCGGCCGGGTCGAGGCGATCCCAAACCTGGTGATCACCCCCCCGCTCCCCTACCTGGAGACCGCGACCCTTCTCCGCCACGCCCGGGCAGCGCTCACCGACTCCGGCGGCCTCCAAAAGGAGGCCTACCTTGCCGGCGTCCGCTGCCTAACCCTCCGCGACCGGACCGAGTGGCAGGAGACGGTCGACTGCGGCTGGAACTTCCTCGTCGACCTCTCCCTTGAGCGGGCGGTAGCGGCCCTTGAGGCCCCGCTCCCCCAACAGCGGCCGCCCCTTTTCGGCGCTGGCCAGGCCGCCCAGCGGACCGCGGCAGCGATCGACGCCTTGGCCCAGCGGCTGGTAAGAGAGAGCCGATGAGCGCGGTGGAACGGATCACTGCAGCTGTGGTCGGCCTTGGCTACTGGGGCCCAAACCTGGCCAGGAACCTCGCTGCTCTTCCCGGCGTTGAGCTCCGCTGGCTGTGCGACGCCGACGTCGAGCGGCTTGGCCGCTGGGCCCAGCTCTACCCCACGGCTAAGACGGCGGATCGGCTCGAGGAGCTCCTTGCCGACCCAGACCTTGACCTGGTCTGCCTAGCGACCCCTGTGGCCAGCCACGCCTCCCTTTGCCGGTCTGTACTAGAGGCCGGCAAGCACTGCTTTGTAGAGAAGCCCCTTGCCCGCTCCAGCGCCGAGGCACGCCAGCTCGCGGAGCTAGCGGAGCGGAAGGGGCTGACGTTGATGGTCGGCCACCTCCTCCTCTACCACCCAGCGGTGGTCAAGCTGAAGGAGCTGATCGGCGAAGGGACGCTTGGCGACCTCTACTACCTCTACACCAACCGCCTCAACCTCGGCCAGCTCCGCCGGGACGAGAACGCTCTGTGGAGCCTTGGCGCCCACGACGTCTCTGTGCTTTTGTACCTGCTCGAGGAGCAGCCGCAGCGGTGCATCGCCCATGGGGAGGCGTTCCTGCAGGAGGGGATTGAGGACGTGGTGTTCTGTTACCTACGGTTTCCTTCAGGGGTCGCTGCCCACCTCCACCTCTCCTGGCTTGACCCGCACAAGGAGCGGCGGCTGACCGCTGTCGGTTCGAAACGGATGGCCACCTTCGACGATATGGCGTTGGAGGGAAAGCTGACGATCTTCGACAAAGGGTTCGACCAGGACTTCCGCTCCTGGGGCGAGTACCTCGCCCGTTCCGGGGAGCGGCTCTCGCCGGCGCTGCCGGCCGCCGAGCCGCTGCGGCTGGAGTGCGAACACCTCCTGCGCTGCCTGCGCGAGGGCAGCCGTCCCCGCTCCGACGGCAGGAGCGCGGTAGCGGTAGTGCAGGTGCTGGAGGAGCTGGAGCGGTCGCTGCGGGAAGGCCGCTAGAAGCTCCCGCTTGCAAACGGGTCCTCGACGACCACCGTGTCCTCCCCTTCCAGCTCGAAGGCGGCGTGCAGCGCCTGGACTGCCACCGGAACCTGGTCCCTGCCGATCACACAGGAGATCTTGATCGGGGAGGTGGAGATCATCTCGATGTTGATCCCTTGGTCGGTGAGGGTTCGGAACACCTTGGCGGCAACGCCCGGGTGGGTCCGCATCCCGGCTCCAACGATCGATACCTTCCCCATCTCCTCCCGGGTGTGGAGGCCATCGAAGACCTTGCCGCGCAACGGCTCCAGCGCTGAAACGGCCACCCTCAGGTCTTCGTGGGGCACGGTGAAGGAGATCTCGGCCTTGCCGCCGCTGCCAAGGGGCACGTTCTGATCGATCATGTCGATGTTCACGTTCGCGTCGGCAAGCGCCTCGAAGATCTCCGCTGCGACGCCGGGCCGGTGCTCAACCCCGGTCAGGGTGATCATCGACTCAGCCGTCGAGTGGGTTACTGCGGTGACGAGCGGACGCTCCTCCATCTTTTCCTGTACCTCGCTTTCAGAGGTCACCAGCGTACCTGGTTGGTCGGTGAACGCAGACCGGCAGTGGATGCGCACGCCGTGGTTGCGGGCGTACTCAACGGAGCGGAGTTGGAGAACCCCCGCCCCAGCTGCCGACATCTCAAGCATCTCCTCGAAGGAGAGCAGGGGTAGCTTCCTGGCGTTGGGAACGATCCGCGGGTCCGCGGAGTAAACGCCGGGGACGTCTGTGTAGATCTCGCATTCCCGGGCGCCAAGGGCGGCAGCAACGGCTACCGCCGTGGTGTCGGAGCCGCCCCGGCCAAGGGTGGTCACGTCGGCTTGGGTAGAGACCCCCTGGAAGCCAGCGACCAGCACGATCTGCCCCCGCGCAAGCGCCTCGCGGACCCGATCGGCGCGCACCTCGATGATCCGGGCCTTGGTGTGGTAGGTGTCGGTGACGATGCCGGCCTGGGAGCCGGTGAGGGAGATCGCGTCGAAGCCAAGCTCGTGGATCGCCATCGCGCAAAGGGCGCAGGAGATCCGCTCGCCGGTAGAGAGCAGCATGTCGAGCTCCCGCGGCGGCGGGTGGGCCGAGATCTCCTCCGCCATCGCGATCAGCTCGTCGGTGGTCTTGCCTTGGGCCGAAAGAACCCCAACGACGCCGTACCCTTCCTTACGGCGGTCGACAAGGCGTTGGGCAGCTCTCTTGATCCGTTCGGCGTCGGCAACCGATGTCCCACCGAACTTCATCACGACGATCCCGTCCATCACCGGGAAGTCTGCCAGCCAGCTAAAGAGCGCGCCGCCCCGTCAGGGCAAGCCCGACCGTCACCTCGTCGGCGTACTCCAGATCGGCCCCGACCGGAAGGCCGGAGGCAAGCCTTGTCACCGCTACCCCTGGGGCCCGCTGCTTGATCTCGGTGGCGAGGTGGAGCGCGGTTGCCTCGCCGGCGGCAGTTGGGTTGGTGGCGATGATCACCTCCCGCACCCCTTCCTCGCCAAGCCGCTTGATCAGCTCGCCGATCCGAAGCTGCTCGGGTCCGATCCCGTCGGCGGGGGAGAGCGCGCCGCCGAGAACGTGGTAGCGACCCCGGAACTGGCCGGTCCGCTCCACCGCGATCAGGTCATGGGGTTCCTCGACAACGCAGATCACGGTCCGGTCACGACCGGGGTCGGCGCAGATCGGGCAAAGGTCGCCGTCGGCAAGGTTGAAGCAGATCCGGCAGGTGGTCATCCGCTCCTTAACGGCCCTGATCGCCTCCGCCAGGGCGAGGGCTTGGGGGGCAGGGGCGCGCATGATGTGGAAAGCAAGCCGTTGCGCTGTACGACGGCCGATCCCAGGGAGCTTGGCAAGCTCCTCAATCAGCCTTTCCACCGAGGGCGGGGAGCTGCTCACTCCGCTCCCTCCGCCGGCAGCTCCTCAGCTTCAAGCTCCCGGAAGAAAAGGTCGATCACCTCCTCTTCCTGCCCCGCCTGATGATCCTCCAACCGCTCGTCAAAGGCAAAGGCAAGCGTAATCGGCGTGCCAAGCAGCCCACGTAAGGTGGTGGTGAGGAGGGCGAGGCGGGCAGGCTGTTCCGCCTTCTTGCGGGCAAACCGCTTGCCGGGAGGGAAGCCGATCGTCACCGTCTCCCCCTCAACCCCTACCGGGCGCGCTCCATCAAGCAGCCCCGCCAGCAGAAGGTCGGTTTGGCGCGTCCGCTCGATCGCCGCCGGCCACTGGGCCACGACCTTCTCGAGCGTAAGGGGCGCCGATCGGTCGGCTCCCGGCTCTTCGGTGCCGCCGGCAGCAGCTGGCTGATTCGCTGCCGCTTGCTTGGGCGGCGGTTCGTTAGCCGCCGACGCAGAGGGCAGCCCTCCCTCCGGCCGAGCCTTTTGGGGCGAGGGGCGGACAGCGCCGTTGGCTGGAGCCGTCGGCGCCGGCTTGCGGTGGCCCCCAGGGCTCTGCACGGCTTGGGGCCGACCTCCCCCGTCCCGTCCCTCGCCGCGGGCCGCCCTGACAACGGCCAGCTCCAGTTGGGTGCGGGGGCTGGCGCCGGCCCTGATCGCTTCGCGGGCGTACCCAACCCGATCCAACAGGGCCAGCAGCCGCCCCTCGCCAACGGCTTGGGCTAGCCTCAGCTGGCGGCCGTCCGCCTCCTCCCCTAAGGAGAGCTCGGCCGGCACCTCCCCCAACACGCAAACAACCAGCAGCTCCCGTCCCCGCTCTTCCAGCTCTTCAAGGACCGCCTGGGGATCCTGGCCACTGCCGAGCAGCTCCTCGACTACGGCAAGGGCTCGCGCCGCCTCGCCGTTGCCGATCGCCTCCAGCAGCACAGCCACCGACTCCTCGCTGACTCCGCCCAGCAGGGCGAGGACATCCTCCGCCCTTACCTCCTGGCCGGCGTAGGTGACGACCTGCTCAAGGAGGCCAAGGGAGTCGCGGAAGCTTCCCGTCGCCCGCCTGGCGAGGAGGAGGGCAGCCTCCGGGTCGAGCGCGATCCCCTCCTCGGCCGCAACCCTGAGCAAGAGCTCGGTGATCTGCCGCACCGTTGGGCGACGGAAGTCGAAACGGTGGCAGCGGTCGACCACGGTTGGCGGCACCCGTTGCGCCTCGGTGGTAGCGAGGACGAAAACGGTCCGGGGTGGTGGTTCCTCGAGGGTTTTCAGGAGGGCGTTCCAAGCCGCGTTCGAGAGCATGTGGGCCTCGTCGAGGATGTAGACGCGGTAGGAGGTAGTGGGAGCAAAGGCGATCGTCTCCCGGAGCGCCCTTACGTCATCGACCGAGTTGTGGGAGGCGGCGTCCAGCTCGACGACATCGAGAGAGCTGCCGTGGGCGATCGCCAGACAGCGGTCGCACCTTCCACAGGGGTTGGCGGTCGGTCCCTCGATGCAGTTCAGGCAGGCGGCAAGGATCTTCGCGGTTGAGGTCTTGCCGGTGCCCCGGGAGCCGACAAACAGGTAGGCGTGGTGGATCCGGCCGGCCGAGATTGCGTTTTCAAGGGTTTTCGCCACCGCCTCCTGGCCGACCAACTCCTTGAAGGAGCGGGGGCGGTAACGGCGGTAGAGGGATTGACTCGGCGCCGATGCCAACCCGCTCCCGCTGCTCTGCAAGGCGGGTGCCATCTCGGTTTCGGGAAGTCTACCCGATCCATAATCGGTTCCCCCAACAGAGGTGCGCACATACCGCAAATACGGCAGTTAGTACGGGATATTCGGCGTAGTAGCCATCGCCGATATCGGCACGTGCGCACATAGCGCAAATACGGCCGTTTGCTACGGATAGGCTCCAGAGGATGGCGCGACGTGCTCGGCTTGTAGTCCCCCTCCTCTGCGCAGTTGCCCTTGCCGGGTGTAGCCACGGCCGCCAGCCGACCCGCGCCGAACGGCGGCAGCGGCGCAACGACCTGATCCTGGTTGCCAAGGCGCTAACCAAGTTGGAGCGGCCGCTGGGCCGGGAGCTGGCGTTCGCAAGGGCGGCCTGGCTGCTGATCGACACCGGCCTCGTCCGCCACGGCCGCAAGGGGCCGCAGCTAGTTCGCTCCCGCCGCCTGGCGGCCCACCTGGCTGCAGCGGAGGCAGCCGCGGTTGCGTTGCCCACCGAACTGGTCCCGGAAGCCCAGCAGCTGACCGGGCCGGCAGCAACGGTCGCCGGCATCTACCACCAGGCACAGGTCGTCCTCGACCACAGCTGGGAGGTCCTACTCCGTAGCCAGCAGCCAGCGCCGAAACCGGCTGCAGCCTACCTGCTTGGCAACGTCAACCTGTACGTGGCGGCGATCTACGACGCCTACTTCAACCTCTCTTACATCGGCCGGACGGTGCGGGGGGCTTACCGACGGCTGGGGGGTAGGGCGCGGTTTGGAAGCCGCTTTCCGATGCGCGACCTAGACGAGCTTGTCTTTTTCTACTCGCCACGGCTGAGGCTGCGGCCCCACCCCTGGAAGGCCCTAATAGAGGGGTAGCAGCGCTGGGCAACACGCGCTACGCTGCCGCTAAAAACATCGATCACAAGCAGGCAACAAAGCCGCTGGGGAGGTGTTGTAAAGAGCGGGCAGAACTAAAGATGTTGGGCAACCGGGCCGATTGGTTAGTCAAGCCAGCGCGGCCTGTACAGGTAAAAACGGTTATCAAGGGAGGTCATGATGCGCTTGTCGGAGATCTGTAGGGTCGTCTTTAGGCAAGGTGGGAAGAGGCGAGAGGCGTTATCGGCAACGGCAGCTTTGGCGATAACGGCTGCTTGCGCCTTCCTAGCATCGGCCGCCCAAGCTGCGGGGCCCGCTGAAATCGTCCTGCCGCAGCGGCTTTTCGCAGCGAACTGCAAGAGCCCAGAATGCGGGCTGGCACATACAACGGTCGGGCCAAGCAGCTCCCCAACGGAAGTCGAAGAGGTCGGCGAACCAACCCTTACGGAAGCTGAAAAAGGCGGGTTTAGAACCGCCGGCGGTTACGTCCCCTACGGCGTCACCGCCCTCCAGTTCAACGCCGTCGAACTGACGAAGGAAGCCGAAAGCCTTGGCCTGTCAGCTAAAGAAGCGGAAGAACTGTACGCCGGCAGCCTTTTCGGCGCCGACCTGGTGCCGGCCGGTTTCCTCGCCACCGAAGGGCTGAGCTCGGTCGGCTACCTACGGACCGACGTCGCCCAGGGCGTGGTCACCAATCCCTTTGCCGTCCCCCAGTGCTCGCAAGAAGCCTTTAAGGGGATTGAACTCCCACCGGAAAAGCCAGGCGAACCGCCCCTTTACATCTACCCCGAAAACAAGGTCCCGTGCCCTCTCGACACCGTGATCGGGGTAAACACCGTCCTTACCGCCGCGAAACCGCTTCCCAACGCGGAGCCAAAAAAGTTCGCCGCGGTCAAGCTCCAAGGCCTTGTCTACAACCTCACCCCGCTTAGCGGCTTTGCCGCCACCTACGGCGCTGCCCTCTACACCGGCAAGGAAATCGAACTTGAAGGGAAGCGGTTCAAGCTCTTCGTCCACACGATCATCGAAGGCAACGTCGAATGGGCGACCAACTACCACGACTACTTCGAAATCCACAACATCCCGCCGGGCTTGATCTACTCCCGGCTGCTGTTCTTCGGCAACAAGCAGGTCAAGTCGGTTGAAGAAGTTCCGGTCTTCGCAATCGCTCCTGAAGAATCCGAAGCCGTGGCGAAGACCGGCCACAAGATCTTCCTCAACCCGACGAAGGAACTGAAGTACACGCTCAACGAAGAACCGGCTGGGCGCACGACCTTCCTACGCAACCCAACCGCCTGCGTGCCGCCCGGTCCGGAAACCACCAACGTGGCCTCGGCGGTAACGGACCAAAAGCAGCCGATCACCCTCTCCTACACCGACCTCGTCGGGACGATCGAATGCGAAAATGAGTTCCCGTTCGGCGCAGAAAACATCTCCTTCTCGGTCGAATCGCCGAACGGCGGCTCCGACCAACCGGATGGCATTGCCACTACGCTGGCCGCAAAACACCCAACGGCGGAATCCGGCAAGGCAGATCTCTCCGATCTCAAGGTGGCGACGGTGGTGCTGCCGCCAGGGATGACGATGAACCCCTCGGCAGCAGCCGGCCTTGAAGGGTGCACGCCGGAAGAGATCGGGATCGGGACCCGCAACCCGACCACCTGCCCGCCGGGCTCCAAGATCGGGACGGTCAGCCTTGAAGTGCCGACCCTCCCAGCCGGGTCGCTGAGCGGCGACATCTACCTTGGCAAGCCGGCAAACGGTCCGATCACCGGACCCCCATACACGATCTACCTGGATGCCGAGTCGGCCCGTTACGGCGTCAAGGTCCGGCTGCGCGGAGAAATCAAACCTAACCCCCAGACCGGGCAGCTGGTAACGACCTTCCCCGAAAACCCAGAGGCGCCGTTCAACTCGGTGACCCTGCGGTTCCGGACCGGTCCGCTCGCCCCGCTTGCCAACCCGCTCACCTGCGGCGAAGCGGTTACCAGCGTAACCCTCACTCCCTACTCCGGGGTTCCTGCCGCCTTCTCGCCGACAGTTCCGCCGTTTACGATCAGCGGCTGCCCGACCGGCGGTCCCTCCTTCGCGCCGCCTGGCCTGGCCCAGGAAGTAACCCTGCTGCCAACCCAGGCCGGGAGCACGACCACCTTCACCTTCAAGGTCGTCAGGGGCGAAGGGCAGCGGTACCTGCAGACGATCAAGACCGTCCTGCCGGAGGGGCTGGTTGGCGAGGTGCCGAAGGTGACCCCGTGCCCCGAAGCCCAGGCCAACGCCGGCACCTGTCCGCCTGAAAGCGAGATCGGCACGATCTCCGTTCAGGCTGGCTCCGGGCCGGACCCCTACACCTTCACCGGCACGGTCTACTTCACCGAACACTACGAAGGGGCGCCGTACGGCCTGTCGATCGTCGTGCCGGCGGTAGCGGGACCGTTCTCCCTTGGCAACGTGATCACCCGCGCCAAGGTCGAGGTCGAACCGTACACCGCCCAGGTGGTGGCGATCGCCGCCCTGCCGACGATCGTCCAGGGGATCCCGATCCGGTTGCGGTCGATGACCCTAACCCTTGACCGGGCTGGCTTCTACCGCAACCCGACCAGCTGCAACCCGCTGCCGCTGGTCACCACCCTGGGCGGCAACCTTGGTCCTTCCCAGCCGGTAAGCGCGAAGGCAAACCTGGAAAGCAAGGTGCAAACCAGCAACTGCCAGGCGCTGCCGTTCAAGCCGGCCTTTGCGGCCCGCACCTCAGCCCACCACACCCGCCTCGGCGGCGCGGCGCTGACGGTGACGATCGGCCAGGTCGAAGGGGAAGCAGCGATCAAGGAGTCGATAACCACCCTCCCGCTGAAGCTCCCCTCCCGCCTTGCGACGCTGGAGAAGGCCTGTCCTGAACAGGTGGGCAACGCAAACCCGCTCTCCTGCCCATCCACCTCCTTGGTCGGCCACGCCAAGGCGGTAACCCCGACCCTGCCGGGGGTGATGGAAGGTCCCGTCTACATCGTCTCCGAGGGCGGACGGGCCTTCCCGAACCTGGTCCCGGTCTTGGAAGGGGACGGGGTGCGGGTGATCCTGGTCGGTAACACCGACATCCACAACGGGATCACTACCACCACCTTTGCCGCCAACCCAGACGTGCCGATCACCAGCTTCCAGCTGGACCTGCCGATGGGACCACACTCCCTGCTCGCGGGGAACGGCAACTTCTGCCGTACTCCGCTGTACATGCCGACCACCCTTGTCGGCCAAAACGGCAAGCAGCTGGTCCAGCGGACCAAGATCGAAGTCTCCGGCTGCCTGACGGTGGTCCGCCACCGGCGGCTGCGGCGGTTCCTGATGCTTGGCGTCAAGGTCCCGCAGGCCGGTAAGGTGGCCGTGGTCGGGGTTGGCCTCAAGAGGACCGTCCGCAAGGTCAACCACGCAGGCCTGTTCGCGATCAAGGTGCCGCTCGGTCCGGCCGGTCTGCGGGCGATCCGCCGCCACCACAAGCTGGTCGTCAACGTGCGGATCCGCTTCCAGCCCAAGCTCCGCGGCGGTGCTTCGTTTGCCACCTTTGCCAAGGTGGTGCTGCCCTAGGCGCGGCAGCAACAGAGGGACGAAGGGCGGCTCCGGCCGCCCTTCGTTTTTATGGGGCCGGCGCGATCAGCGCCGGAGCACCGTAGGGATGGAGGCAGGGCGGGATCGCCACCGAGCCGTCGGCCCGCTGGTGGCACTCCAGGAGGGCGATGATCGTCCGGCCGACGGCAACGGCCGTCCCGTTCAAGGTGTGAACGGTTACCGTCCCCTTGCCGCCGCGTGGCCGCATCCGGATCTGGAGGCGGCGGGCCTGGAAGTCCGTGGTGTTTGAGCAGGAGGTGAGCTCCCGATAGCGGCCCTGGCTTGGCAGGTAGACCTCGCAGTCGTACTTCTTTGCCGCCGAGGCGCCAAGCTCCTCGACCGCGATGTTCACCACCCGGTAGGGCAGTTCCAGCTCCCCTAGTAGCTCCTCCTCGATCGAGAGCAGGAAGTCGTGCTCCTCTTGGGAGCGGTCGGGGTGGCAGAAGCTGAACATCTCCACCTTGTCAAACTGGTGCACCCTGAAGATCCCCCGGGTATCCCGGCCAGCCGCTCCCGCCTCCCGCCGGAAGCAGGTTGAAAAGCCGGCGTAGCGGCGGGGCAGCGCCTCCTCTGGCAGGATCTCCGAGTCGTGGAGGGAGGCAAGGGCCACCTCGGAGGTCCCGGTCAGGTAAAGGCCGTCCTCAAGAGGGCCGTAGATCTGTTGCTCGGTGTCGGGCAGGAAGCCAGTGCCGTAAAGGGCCCGTTCCCGGACCAAGACCGGGGGAATCACCGGCTCAAAGCCCTTTTCAACCAACCGCTCGAAGGCAAACCGGACCAAGGCGAGCTCCAGGAGCACCAGCTCCCCCCTCAGGTAGGCGAACCGGGAGCCGGAGAGGCGGGCGGCGCGCTCGATGTCGATCCGCTCGCCGGCAAGCTCGAGGTGGTCGCGGGGCGGGAAGTCGAAGGAGGGCGGCTCCCCTACCACCCTTTCCACCCGATCGCCGCCGCTGGGCGCCTGCGGATCGGGCAGGTTAGGAAGCCTCAGCAAAGCCTCCTCGAGCTCCTCCCGGACCCGGTCGGCGGCGGCCGTCCGCTCCTTCACCTCGGCAGCCAACCCCTGGAGCTCGGCAAGAAGCGGAGCACTGTCCCGCCCTTCCCGCTTTGCCCTGCCGACCTCGCCGGAGAGCGCCTTCTGCCTAGCCCGAAGCTGCTCCGCTGCTGCAACCTCCTCCCGCCAGCGGCGGTCCAACTCGACGACCTGCTCCAAGAGCTTTACGGCCTCCCCGCCGCGACGGCCGAGTCCGTCGCGCACCTCGGCCGTCCGCTCTCGGATCAGCTTGATGTCAAGCACGGGGTCCGGCGCTACTTGCGCTGGCCGCCACCCTTGCTCGCCCCCACGCTCTTCGTCGTTGTAGTAGTCGTGGTGGTCGAAGTGGCTGGCGAGGATGCCTGAGCTTTTGCTTCGCCCGGCAGGGAGATTTCAACGCTGGGCACCTTCGGCGCCAACCGTCCTGCGTAGTGGGCGAGGAACTCGGCGACTTCTTCGGCTTCCCTACCGACAACGAGGTTCTGGGGCATGATCTGGCCGGAGAAACCGCCGTTGCGGATCGCGTAAAGCACGGTTTGGACGGTCTCTTTGCGGAGGTTGAAGTTCGGCCCCTGGTTGCGTAGCCGGTCGACAATCGCCGTGGCCGACCCCTCGGTCCCCGCTACGGAAAGGGTGTGGCAGCCGGCACAGTGCTGCTTGAAGAGGACCGCGCCGTGGTAGTAGGGGCTCGTCTTGGGGACGGAGATTTCCTCGCTGCCGCAGGCGGCAAGGGCGACGGCGCTCCCCGCAAGAGCCGCAACACGAACGACCAACGACCTCTGGAAGCTCATCGGCCGGGACTATATAGCCTTGGCTAGATCCCGTGCGCTGTCTGGGCTGCCCGGAGCGCCAGGCACAGCACCACGAAGGCGGCGATCGCCATCACGCCTAGCTCGCGGCGGAGGATCGTCCAGACGATCTCGCGCTGCTCCTGCTCGGGCAGGGCTCCAACCGCTTTGGCGTCCTCGATGCCGAGCTTGGCCAAGACCAACGAGGCGGTGCTGAGCCGGAGCTGCTCTGCGATCACCCCAACGGCGATCGGCAGCAGGGCGTAGAGGTAGAAAAGGCCTTCCTTCGGGTGGTGGCCAAGGGCTGCAAGCACGCCGACATAGGCGGCAAACGCCGCCGCTACCGCCTGACCTACCCGCAGCAACGGCCAGAACACCCGCCCTTCCTTGCGGCGCAGGTAAACCCACGCGCCAACGGCTGCTGCTGCGCCGTTGACGGCAGCTACGGCAAGGGCAAAGGCGGTTGGGGCGCTCAACCTCGAAACCCTGTATTTGAGCGAAGGTAGAGGACGTTATTTCGCATCATCTGTCACTATGTAACAGTACTGCACAAGCGTGATATAACGACAGCAGTGCTGCGTGGTTACCTGCCTGCGATCGTATTCGTGATCCTGGGCCTCCTCGTAGGCGGAGCCTTTGGAGCGCTGAACGCCTTTATCGGCCCCCGTCGGGCGGTGCGCGCCAAGGAGGACCCTTACGAGTGCGGCCTCCCCTCCGAGATCAAGCGGGGGATGCGGTTTGGGATCAGCTTCTACCTGATCGCAATGCTGTTCCTGCTCTTTGACGTAGAGGTGATCTTCCTCTACCCGATCGCCGTCGAGCTCCGGGCTTACGGCACCTATGCCTTGATCGAGACCGTCGTCTTCATCCTCCTGCTAGCGGTCGCCTTCATCTACGTCTGGAGAAAGGGGGCGCTGGAGTGGAGATAGAGCCCCAAGGACTGCGGATCACCCGCTCCTCCGCCCGCCAGATGCTGCGGGGGATCCCCGTCGAAGGGCCGACCCCTGGCGCCCACCCCGACGAAGAGGGGCGGCTCCCAGCCCACCTGCGGACCAAGCAGCCGTTGGAGGGCGAGGCGCTTGAACGGTATGTCGAAGAACGGGTGCTGACCACCACCCTCAAAAAGGCGGTGGCCTGGGCAAGGGGCAACTCCTTCTTCCCCGCCACCTTTGGGCTTGCCTGCTGTGCGATCGAGATGATGAGCGTGGTTGCTGCCCGGGTCGATGTCGCCCGGTTCGGCTTCGAGGCGTTCCGCGCCTCGCCTCGCCAAGCCGACCTGATCATCCTTTCCGGCCGGGTCTCGATCAAGATGGCCCCGATCATCAGGCGGATCTACGACCAGATGTTGGAGCCGAAGTGGGCGATCTCGATGGGGGCCTGCTGCTCCTCGATGGGCGTCTTCAACAACTACGCCCTTGTTCCAGCCGACCACTTCCTGCCGATCGACGTCCACGTTCCCGGCTGCCCACCCCGGCCGGAGGCGCTGATGCACGGCATCCTGCGGCTGCGGGACATGGTCCTTGAAAACCCCCCGCCAGGATGGCGGGAGCGGTACGGCGCCGTCGGCACCGAGGAGCTCTTGGACGACGACCAAGCTAAAGAGACGCCTTCGATCGAGGTCTTCCGCGGGGGGCTGTAGCGGTGGACGGCGCCGCCCTGCTCCTGCTCGCAAAGGAGCTTAGGTCCAATCCAGCGATCGGCGAGGAGGGCGTGATCGCCGCAGAGTTTCGCCACAACGAACCGCTCCTTGAAGTCAGGCCACAGCTGATCCGGGCGGTACTGGCGGACCTTCGGGAGCGGGGCTTTCGGTTCCTTGCAAGCGTCCACGGCGTCGACTACTACCCGGAGGAACCGCGGCTTGGCGTCCACTACCAGCTGATCGACATGGTGCGCAGGGAGCGGGTGGGGGTAAAGGTGCGCCTCCCCGTTGCAAACCCAACGCTGCCTTCCGTGACCCTCCAGTGGCCGACCGCTAACCACCAAGAGCGGGAGGTCTACGACATGTTCGGGGTCGTTTTCGAAGGCCACCCCGACCTGCGGCGGATCCTGATGCCGGAAGAGTACGAGGGCCACCCCCAGCGGCGGGACTTCCCGGTCGGCGGGGAGCCGGTGATCTTTACCTTCAACGACACCCCCGAGCTAGGGACACCGGAGTGATGGCAAGCGAGAACCCAAACCGCGAGGAGACCTTTACCTTCGCCCCGATCGCCGAGCAGCTTGAGGACTGGGGCGGAGCCCGGGAGAGCGAGGAGCTGCTCACCCTTAACTTCGGCCCCCACCACCCGGCCACCCACGGGGTGCTGCGGCTGGTAGTGACCCTCCAGGGGGAGGTTGTGGTGTCCGTAAAGCCGCTGATCGGCTACGTCCACACCGGGATCGAGAAGACGGCGGAGCAGAAGAGCTACTGGAAGGCGATCCCGGTCGTGGAGCGGATGGACTACCTCTCCTACTTCTTCAACGCGATGGCGTTCTGCGGGGCGGTGGAGAAGCTGCTGGAGCTGGAAGTCCCGAAACGGGCCCAGTACCTGCGGGTCATCCACCTCGAGCTCAACCGGCTGATGAGCCACCTCGTCTGGCTGGGGACAAGCGCCCTCGATCTCGGAGCGATCTCGATCTTCTGGTACTGCTTCCGGGAGCGGGAGTCGATCCTCGACCTGTTCGAGTTCTCCACCGGCCAGCGGATGCACACCCGCTACATCCAGGTCGGCGGCGTGATCGAGGACATCCCGCGGGGCTTCGACAAGAAGCTGCGCAAGTTCCTCAAGGAAATGCCAAGCCGGGCAGACCAGTACGCGGAACTGCTTTCCGCCAACGAGATCGTGCTGCGGCGGCTGCGGGGGACCTGCCCCTTGGATGCAAACAGGCTCCTTGAACTTGGGGTTACCGGCCCCCTGTTGCGGGCAGCTGGCGTCCCCTGGGACCTCCGCAAGGCGATGCCGTACAGCTCCTACGACGACTTCGACTTCAAGATCCCCGTCGGAACGGTCGGCGACAACTACGACCGCTACGCCGTCCGCCACGCCGAGCTCTACGAGTCGGTGAAGATCATCGAACAGGCCCTTGAAGGGCTTCCTGAAGGGCCCCACATCACTACCGACCGGAAGGTCGCCCTTCCTCCCCGCCACGAGCTGGCGACCTCGATGGAGGCGCTGATCCACCACTTCAAGCTTGTTACCGAGGGGTTCCGGGTCCCGGAGGGTGAGGCTTACTTCGCGATCGAGTCCCCCCGCGGCGAACTGGGCTGCTTTGTCCGCTCCGATGGCTCTTCAAAGCCGGCCCGGGTCCACATGCGGGATCCTTCCTTTGTCAACCTCCAGGCCCTCTCCGACATGGTCAAGGGCTCCTACATCGCCGACATGATCGCTGCGGTAGCGATGCTTGATCCAGTCCTAGGAGGAATCGACCGTTGAGCACAGTCCCCCGCTCCCCCCATGGCTCCCGGGTCCCGGGCTGGTACGAACCGGCCGAACTGTGGAAGCCGGAGGCAACCGTACCGACACCCGACCAGGTCGAGGTGCCGCCCCAGCTCCGGGCCGAGATCGAAGCCTACGTCTCCCGCTACCCCGACCGCCGTTCGGCGATCCTCCCCGCCCTGAAGGCAGCCCAACGGCTCCACGGCTGGTGCTCACCCCTTGCCCTTGAACAGGTCGCCTGCGTGTTGGGGGTCACCCCTGCCGAGCTGCACGCCGTCGCCACCTTCTACGACATGCTGGAGACCGAGCCGAAGCCCAAGCAGCGGCATGACCTCTACGTCTGCACCAACATCTCCTGCTCGCTGCGGGGCGCCGACCGCCTCTACGAAGCCCTCCTTGCCGCCGCCCAGGGCAAGGAGGAGCTGAACGTCCGCTCCTTCGAGTGCCTTGGCGCCTGTGAGCTGGCGCCGATGGTCTCGGTCGACGGCAACTACCTCGGCCCGCTCTCTCCCGAGCAGGCCCCAGAACTGGTCGACCAGCTTCTCGCCGGGCAGGAGCCGTTCCCTGACCTCGCCTTGAAGCGGCGTCCGTGCGCGGACCCTGCAGCAAAGGAGCCACCAAAGGCCGGTTCGAAGCCGCCAAAGCTGCTTTTAGCCGGCATCGATGAACCCAACCTTGCAACCCTTGCCGGTTACCGCGCCCGCGGCGGGTACGAGGCGCTAGCCAAGGCGCGCCAGATGGCGCCGGAGGAGGTCCTCTCCGAGCTCGAAGCCTCCGGGCTGCGGGGCCGGGGTGGGGCTGGCTTCCAGATGGCCCGCAAGATCGCCTTCCTGCCCAAAGGGGATGTGGAGAAGTTCTTGGTCTGCAACGCAGATGAGTCGGAGCCAGGGACCTTTAAGGACCGGGAACTGATCCAAAAGAACCCCCACATGTTGATCGAGGGGATTGCGATCGCTTGCCATGCCGCCGGGATCGAGCAGGCTTTTATCTACATCCGGGGCGAGTACGAGCTCCAGGCCGAGATCCTCGAGCGGGCACTTGGCGAAGCCCAGGAGGCCGGCTTGATCGGCGGACCAGGCTCCACCCAGCGGCCGTCGGTGGTCCTCCACCGCGGTGCCGGGGCCTACATCTGCGGCGAGGAGACCGGCCTGCTGGACTCCCTCGAGGGTAAGCGGGGCAACCCGCGGCTGAAGCCCCCCTTCCCAGCCGTCAAAGGGCTCTACCAGGGGCCGACCCTGATCAACAACGTCGAGACCCTGGCGACCGTGCCGGCGATCATCAAGCTCGGCGGCAAGGGGTACGCCTCGCTAGGCACCGAAACCTCTACCGGAACCAAGATCGTCTCGGTCTCCGGGCACGTCCAGCGGCCCGGCAACTACGAGATCGAGCTGGGGATCCCGGCCCGGGAGATCGTCTACGGTCTTGCCGGCGGACCACCTGAGGGACGGCGGGTGAAGTGCTGGTTCCCCGGCGGCTCCTCCGCCCCCGTCCTCACCGAGGAGGAGCTCGACCTCCCCTACGACTTCGACACCCTTGCCAAGGCCGGCTCGATGCTTGGCTCGGGAGCGATCATCGTCGTCGACGACTCGACCCCGATCATCGACGTGGCGCTAAAGGTCGCCAAGTTCTACGCCCACGAGTCCTGCGGCAAGTGCACCCCTTGCCGGGAGGGAACCCGCTGGACCGTGCAGATGCTGGAACGGATCAAGCGGGGTGAAGCAACCCCCCTTGACATCGAGGTGATGGCCTCCGTCCAGGAGAACATCATCGGCCACTGCCTGTGTGTGTTGGGGGACGCGATGGCGATGCCGATCGGCTCGATCATCCGCCGGTTCCGCGAGGAGCTTGAAGAGCAGATCAACGCCGCCCAGTTGGCGCCGCTGGAGGTCGCTGCCTGATGGCAAGGCCAAACCCCAAGCTGATCACCTTCACGATCGACGGCCGGGAGGTCCAAGCCCCGGAAAACATGATGCTTGTCGACGCCGCCAAGCTCGGCGACGTTGAAATCCCCGTCTTCTGCTACGAGCCCAAGCTCTCCCAGCCGGTCGGGGCCTGCCGGATGTGCCTGGTCGAGATCGAGGGGATTCCAAAGCTGCAAACCGGCTGCTCGACGCCGGTTAAAGACGGGATGGTGGTCCACACCAAGAGCCCCCGGGTCCAGGAGGCCCAGCAGGGGGTGGTGGAGTTCCTGCTCCTCAACCACCCCCTCGACTGTCCGGTCTGCGACAAAGGCGGGGAGTGTCCGCTCCAGGACATCACCTTTGGCTACGGCCCCGGCCGGTCCCGGACAAGGGAGCCGAAGCGCCACTTCAAGAAGCCGCTCGAGCTCTCCCCGCTGATCGCGATCGACCGGGAGCGGTGCATCCTCTGCTACCGGTGCGCCCGGTTCTCCCAAGAGGTCTCCGAAGACCACCAGCTGGTCCTCGCCGAGCGGGGCTCCCACTCCTACATCACAACCTTTGACGGCCACCCCTACATCGCCCCCTTCTCCGGCAACATCATCGAGCTCTGCCCGGTCGGCGCCTTGACCTCGATCCCCTACCGGTTTAGGGCCCGCCCCTGGGACATCGAGGGGGCAGGGACGGTCTGCACGCTCTGCCCCGCCCAATGCAACGTCACCCTCACCGTCCGCAACGAGCGGGTGCTGCGGGTGCTGGCCCGGGAGAACGGCGAGGTCGACGACGGCTGGCTTTGCGACAAGGGGCGGTTCGGCTACCAGTCCTTCCACGTCGACGAGCGGTTGACCACCCCGCTGGTCCGGGACGGCGGGACGCTGCGGCCGGTCTCCTGGGAGCTTGCTTTGGAACGGGCGGCCCAGCTCCTTGGCCGGGCCAAGGGCAAGGCGGCCGCCTTGGTTGGCGGTGGGGCAACCAACGAGGAGGGGTACCTCCTGGCAAGGCTGATCCGGGAGGGGCTGGCAAGCGAAGCCGTCGACACCACCGCCGCGATCAACCCAGCCGCCTACCACCTCCTTGCCGAGCCGGCCCTTGGTGCCCGCCTCTCCGACCTGGAGTTCGCCGACAACCTGCTGCTTGTCGGCTGTGAGCCCCGCGACGACGCGCCGATCTTCGAGCTGCGGATCCGCAAGGGGGTCCGCCACCGCGGGGTGAAGCTGTTCGTGCTTGGCAGCAGGGGGTCGGTTCTAGAGGGGGTCGCAAAAGGGGTGATCCGCTGCGCCCAAGGGGAGGAGACCGCCCTCTTGGGCGAGCTGGTTGGAGCGCTTCAGGGCGGCACGGGGGGCAAAGGCCACCAGGGGGCGATCGCTAACTGCGCCGAGACGGTCCGCAACGGCGAAACGGTGGTCCTCTACGACACCCGGCTCCTCGACCAGGAGGGGTTTGCTGCCCAGCTGCTCAAGCTCGCCGACCTCCTCTCGCTGCGCCGTCCGGAAGGGGAGGACCAGGCCGTTGCCCGCGGCTTGATCGGGGTAGCCGGGGGGGTTGCCAACGCCCGCGGCCTCTTTGAGGCAGGGGTTGCTCCCGGCTACGGCCCCGGCTACACCCCCTTGGAGGGGGCCTTTGGCGGCGCCTACCAGCTCCCCGAGCTCGCCGAAGGGGGTACCGTCGAGCTGCTCTACCTCTTCCAGTGCGATCCGCTCCGCGGACCGCTCCCCAAGGAGCTTGCCAACGCAGCGCTAGGCCGGATCGGCCACGTGATCGCCCACGCCGAGTTCCTCACCGAGGGGGTGGCCAACCACGCCGAGGTCGTCTTCCCCGCCGAGGCCTACCCGGAAAAGGAGGGTACGGTCGTCCACCCCGACGGCCGGATCCAACGGCTGCGGCCGGCGATCGCCCGCCAAGGGGAGATCAGGGCCGGCTGGTGGGTGGTGGCAGAGCTGGCCCGCAGGGTTGGGGTGGACTTCGGCCTCCTTTCCGGCAAGGAAGGGCCGGGTGCACAGGCCCTTGCCGCGGCTGGGATCGTCGCCGAGGGCCTCTCTGCAGCAAAGGCCTCCAAGCTGCTGTTTGAAGCGGTCCCCCTTTACAACGGCCTCACCCTTGAGGAGGTTGGCGGCAAAGGGGTCCGCTGGCAGGAGCGCAGCGCAGCGGCCGCCTTCGTGCCGGCGGCCCCGGCCAAAGCCCAAGGGGCCCGTCCCGCCCTCAACGGCCACCGCTCCCTGTGGGACGCCCCGGAGGTGGAGTTCTCGCCAAGCCTGCGCTTCCTCTACAAGCGGGTCCAAGCGAGCGCGGGGGGTAAGGGATGAGCATGGCGCCGTTGCTTGCTTCGGTCACCTACTTCGAACCGTGGTGGGTGCAGATCATCAAGGCGTTGGTGATCTTCATCGTCGCCCTCTCCCTGGTGCCGCTGGTGCTTCTGGCGGAGCGGAAGATCCTCGGTCGGATGCAGAACCGCTACGGCCCAAACCGGGTGGGCCTGTTCGGGCTTTTGCAGCCCCTAGCCGACATCGTCAAGCTCCTTACCAAGGAGCAGTTCCGGCCCCGGACGGCGGCAGGGGTGATCTTTGCGATCGCCCCGGTGCTTTCGATCCTCACCGCCGTCGCCTCCTTCGCCTTGATCCCGTTTGGGACGGTCCAGCACATCGGCGGGACCAAGGTGGGGCTGTACGGGATCGACGTCACGATCGGCCCGCTCTACCTCTTCTCCTTCTCGGCAATCGCCTTCTACGGCGTGATGCTTGGTGGCTGGTCGTCGGGGTCGAAGTACTCCTTCCTGGGGGCGATGCGGGCTGCTGCCCAGCTGATCTCCTACGAGGTCGCCCAAGGCCTCTCCCTGGTAGGCGTGATCATCTCCGCCCAGACACTCTCCCTGACCGGGATCGTCCACGCCCAAGGGGGGATGTGGTACTTCATCCCCCAAGCGGTCGGGTTCATTGTCTTCCTGGTCGCCAGCTTCGCCGAGACCAACCGGCCGCCGTTCGACGTCACCGAGGCCGACGCGGAGCTGGTCGCCGGATACAACACCGAGTACGGTGGCGGCCGGTTTGCCTCCTACTACTTCGCCGAGTACATGAACGTCCTGGTCGTCTCGGGGATCGTCACCACCGTCTTCCTCGGCGGCTGGCTGCTGCCGTTCGGCATCCATCCGCCGGGCTGGGTCGACCCGATCGTGGTCCTGGTGAAGATGTCGCTGGTCGCCTTCTTCTTCATCTGGGTGCGGGCAACCCTTCCCCGCCTCCGTTACGACCAGATCATGAGCTTGGGCTGGAAGGTGCTGCTTCCGTTGGCAACCGCTAACGCCCTGGTGACAGCGATCGTCGTCGTCGCAACCCACTAACCGATGTCCGAGCAGAACAACAACAACGCCGGAGTACCCCAGCTGAAGGTCGAGGTCTGGGCGCCCCCCGAGGACGTGATCGAGGTGAAGCGCGCCCCCGAGCCGGGGGTAGCCCGCTCCTTCGGCCGTGCCTTCCTGGAGACGATGCGGGGCCTAAAGACCACCTTTGGACGGGTGGTCGAGGGGCCGGTGACGATTCAGTACCCAGAGGAAAAAACCCCTGTCTACCCCCGCTTCCGGGGCCGCCACCGCCTCCACCGCTTCGAGGACACCGGGTTGGAGAAGTGCGTTGGCTGTTCGCTTTGTGCAGCCGCCTGTCCAGCGGACTGCATCAGGGTCGTTGCCGCCGAGAACACCCCGGAGAACCGGGTCTCCGCCGGCGAGCGGTACGCCGCCGTTTACGAGATCAACCTCTCCCGGTGTATCTTCTGCGGGTACTGCGAGCTTGCGTGTCCCTTTGACGCGATCACGATGGGCCACGACTACGAGCTCGCCGACTACGACCGCTCCGACCTGATCTTCACCAAGGAGATGTTGTTGGCAGAGCCGCCGGAACGGACCCCGTTGCGCAGGGAGGACGAGTAGGTGAGCACGTTCGTCTTTGTGCTTGCAGCGATCGGGGCCGTCGGCGGAGCAACGGCGGTGGTCGCCTTGCGGGACCCCTTTTACAGCGTCCTTGCCTTGGTCGTCCATCTCCTCTCCCTTGCGGTGCTGTTCCTGCTGTTGCGGGCCGAACTTGTAGCGGCGGTCCAGGTGGTCGTTTACGCCGGCGCGGTGATGGTCCTCTACGTGTTCGTGGTCGCCTACGTCGGCGACGGCGAGGAAACGTTGCGGGAGCGGTTCTCCTCCTCCTTAAGCCAACCTGCGCTGCGGGGCCTGGGGGCAGCCGTTGGGGTCGCCCTCCTTACCGAGCTGCTGATCGCCCTCTTAGGCGCCGGTTTGAAGATGGTTGAAGGGGAAGGCGCCCCCTACCACCCCGGCCCGCGGACCTTCGGCACCCCCGCCTTCATCGGCAAGCTGCTGCTTACCCGGTTTTTGATCCCCTTTGAGGTGGCATCCTTCCTGCTTTTGGTGGCTGCTGTGGGGGCGGTGCTGTTGGCGGGCCGGGAGCGGGAGCGCACCGTTGAAGAGGCGGAGCGGGCCCGGGAGCTGGCGGGGGTGGGGAGGTGACGATCGGCGCTTACCTCGCCGTCTCGGCAATCGTCTTTGCCCTCGGCGTCGCTGGCGTGATCGCCAAGCGCAACCCGCTCGTCGTCCTGCTCTGCTTGGAGCTGATGCTGAACGGGGCGAACCTGGCCCTGATCGCCTTCTCCCGGATGTGGGGAAACGGCGACGGGCAGATCTTCGCCTTGGTGGTGATGGCGATCGCCGCCTGCGAGGTGGCGATCGGGCTGGGGCTGATCGTGGCGATCTACCGCCGACAGCTGCCGATCGACGTCGACCGTCTGAAGGAGCTCAAGGGTTGAACCTGATCGCTAGGGTGGTGCGCCGGTGAGCGCGACAACTTACGCCTGGCTTGCGCTGCTGATGCCGTTGGTAGGGACCGTCGGCCTTGCCGTCGGCTTCAAGCTCTGGCCGGGTAAGACCGCCGGCTACATCGCAACGGTTGCGATCCTCCTCTCCTTCCTTGCCGGGATCGGCGCCTTGATCCAGCTGGAGCACCATCCCGCAAACCACCGGGAGCTCGTCTCATCCCTGTGGAACTACGCCGTTACCGCAGGCGTCGATGCCCGCCTCTCGATCCTCGTTGACCCCCTCTCGGTGTTCATGGTCTTGGTTGTAAGCGGGGTCTCGACGCTGATCCACCTCTACTCGATCCCCTACATGGAGTCGGACCGGGGGTTTGTCCGCTACTTCTCCTACCTCAACTACTTCGTCTTCTCGATGCTGCTGCTGGTCCTCGCCGGCAACTTCCTCTTTTTGATCGTCGGCTGGGCCTTTGTCGGCGCCGCCTCCTACCTGTTGATCTCCTTCTGGTACCGCCGCCGGACCGCAACCAAGGCCGGGATCGAAGCCTTCGTCCTCAACGTCTTCGGGGACGTCGGGCTGGTCCTTGGAACCTTCTTTATCTTCCGCCACACCCACACCCTTGAATTCCTGCCCGTCTTCCACGCCGCCCCCCACCTCTTTGCGAAGGGCTCTGCCGACATCACCGCCGGCTGCATCCTCCTCCTTTTGGGCGCCTTCGCGAAGTCGGCCCAGATCCCCCTCCATACCTGGTTGCCAAACGCGATGGAGGGACCGACCCCGGTCTCAGCGCTGATCCACGCCGCAACGATGGTTACCGCCGGCGTCTACCTGATCGCCCGGATGCACCCCCTCTTTGAACTGGCCCCTGCCGCCCAGGACGTCGGCGCCGTAGTCGGGGCCCTTACCCTCTTCGTCGCCGGCACGATCGGCCTAGCCCAAACGGACATCAAGCGGATCGTCGCCTACTCCACGATGTCCCAGATCGGTTACATGATCATGGGGGTTTCGATCGGCGCCTACGCCGCCGGCCTGTTCCACCTGATGACCCACGCCTTCTTCAAGGCCCTGCTCTTTATGGCTGCCGGTTCCTTGATCGGGGCGATGGCGGGGGAGCAGTCCCTGGACCGGATGGGCGGCTTTAGGAGGGCGCTGCCCTTCACCTACGCCACCTTCCTAATCGGCGGCCTTGCCCTTGCTGCCGTTCCTCCCTTCTCCGGCTTCTTCTCCAAGGACGAGATCCTCCTTGCCGCCGCTGAACGGGGGGGCTGGCACTGGGCCCTTTACGCCGTCGGCTACATCGGCGCCCTCCTCACCTCGCTGTACACCTTCCGCTTGATCTTCCGCGCCTTCCACGGCGAGCCGGTCAAGGAGGCAAGGGAGCTGGAAGCAGGCCACCTCCCCCACGCCGAGGTGCCCCGCAACCCAGCGACCGGGGAGGTGGAGGACACCGACGTCGGCTTCCCTGGACCGGCCCACGCGATCGCCGAGCGGTCCTGGGAGATGAAGGTGGCGATGGGGATCCTGGCGGTCGGGGCGGTAGGGGCAGGGTTCCTCCAGATCCCCCGGACCGACCACGTGATCGAGAACTTCCTCGCCCCTACCTTTGTAGGCGCTGCCGGCTACCACCTTCGTGAAGGGACGGCCAAGCTGGCGCTCGGGCTCTCCCTAAGCACCGTGATCGCCCTTGCCGGGATCGGCCTTGCCTACCTGCTGTGGCGGTCCCGGCCGGCGCTGCTGGCCGCGATCAAGGCGCGGGCCGGCTGGCTCCAGGCCCTGCTTGAAAACCGTTGGTACTTCGACCTCGCCCTCTACCGCGGCCTTGTTGAACCTGCAGCGGCCCTTGGTCAGGCTGCCCGCCAAGGTTTTGAGCGGTACGTGATCGAAGGGGCTTTTGTAGGCGGCGCCCAGCTTGCCGCTGCCGCCGGCTCGGCGCTGGTCCGAGCCCTCCAAAGCGGCCTGCTCCGCGCCTACGCCGCGTTGCTAACCGTTGGCGCTGCTGGGGTAGCGCTCTACTTCCTGGTGAGGGCGTAGGGATGGTTCCGCTTTCGATCGTGGTCTGGCTTTCGGCGGCAGCGGGGGCGATCGGCTTGATCGCACCGTCCCGCCGCGGCCGCGGGGTCTCCCTGGCCGGCTTGGTCGGGCTTGCTGGGTCCCTGGCAACCCTTGGCCTTGCGATCTCCCTGATCGCCTCCTTCTCCAGCCAGAAAGGGCTCCAAGACGTCACCAACGTGAACTGGATCCCCGCCCTGGGAATCCACTACAGCCTCGGCTTGGATGGCCTCAACCTCTTCCTGGTCGGCCTCACCGCGCTTTTGTTCGCTGCTGCCCAGCTGGCAAGCAACGTCCGGGCGGTGCGGCAGGGGATCGAACGGGAGCGGCTCTACTTCCTCCTGCTCGGCCTCGGCGAGTCGGCGGTGCTTGGCGCCTTCCTCGCCCAGGACCTCGCCCTCTTTGTCGCTTTCTACGACCTGATGCTGGTCCCGTTCTACTTCCTGATCGGGATCTGGGGTGGCCGGGAACGGGTCCGGGCGACCCTGAAGTTGGTGATCTACACCCTTGTCGGCTCCCTGCTGATGCTTGCAGGAGCCGTGGCAACGGGGGTAATCGCCAGCCACGAACACAACGCCCCGTTGAACTTCTCCCTCGCCTACCTCCAGCACAACCGGATCCCCCGCGGCTCCCAGGAGTGGGTGTTTTTGTTCTTTGCCGCAGCCTTCCTCGTGAAGATGCCGCTCTTCCCCTTCCAAGGCTGGCTTCCCGACGGCTACCGGGCGATGCCAACCGAGGTGGTGATGGTCTTCTCGGGGATCCTCTCCAAGGTCGCTGCTTACGGGTTCCTGGCGATCGCGCTGCCCCTCTTCCCCCAGGCTGCCGTCCACTACCAGCTACTGATCCTGATCCTTGCCTTGATCTCGATCCTTTACGGCGCCACCCTGGCCTTCAGCCAGACCGACGCCCGCCTGATCGCCGGTTACTCCTCGATCTCCCAGATGGGGTTCATCACCCTTGGGATCTTCTCCCTTAACAGCAAGGGTGCCCAGGGGGCGTTGCTGGGGATGCTCAACCACGGTTTGGTTGTCGCCCCCTTGTTCTTCATCATCGCCCTGCTCGCCGACCGCGCCGGCGGCTCCGAAGACATCCGGGAGATGGGCGGAATCGCCTTCCGGGCGCCGGTGCTGGCGACGCTGTTTTTGATCGTTGCCCTTGCCACCCTGGCGATACCCGGCTCAGCCAACTTCGTCGGCGAGTTCCTGATCCTCCTTGGCGTATTCAACGCCAAGCTGCCGATCGCGATCATCGCCTCCGTTGGCGTCGTGCTGGCCTCCGTCTACGCGCTGCGGTTCTTCATCTCGGCGATGCACAACCGCGTCGGCGAGAAGGTCCGTTCCTTCGAGCTAAGCAAGGCGGAGGGAGCGGTGTTAGCACCGCTGGTCGCGGTGATCCTGCTCTTTGCCTTCTATCCGCAGCTTGCCTTGGCCCGCTCCGAACGGTCCGTTGAAGGGGCCCTTGCCGGTCCCCAGACAGCGCTGCGCGAACCGGCAAAGCGGCCTAGCGGCCAGCCTGCCGCACCCGTTGAAGAAGAGGCGGCTGCGGAAGGGGAAGCGGAAGGAGGTTAGGAGATGGTTGCAACGCTCAGCGGTCCCCACATCAACTTCGCCTCCCTCTCCCCGCTGATCGCCCTCTTTGGCGGCGCGACCGTCCTCCTCTTGCAGGCGGTCGTGCCCCCGTTCGACCGCCCGCCGCTGAAGGGCCGGGCGGAGGCGGTGGTCGCCCTGATCTCCCTCGGCGCCTGCCTTGGGCTGACGATTTGGCAGTGGCACGCCCAGCGGTCCCTTGTTGCAGGGGCGCTGCGGATCGACCGCCTGGCGGTGGTGCTGGACGTGGTCTTGATCGCCGGCGGTGCGGCAGCCGTGCTGCTTTCCGCAGGGTCGGTTGCAAACCGCAAACGGGGCGGCGAGCTTTACGCCCTCCTCCTCTCCTCCCTAGCGGGGATGTTCGTCCTCCTCGGCGCCCAAAACACGGTTGTCCTGTTCCTTGGCTTCGAGCTCCTTTCGATCCCCCTCTACGTGCTGTGCGCGGTGGAGCGGGAACGGGAGCGGGGCCTGGAGGCGGCGCTTAAGTACCTGATCATCGGCTCGGTCGGCGGGGCGACCCTCCTCTACGGCCTCGCCCTCCTCTACGGCGCCACCGGCGCCACCGCCTACGCCGGGATCGCCAAGGGGATCGCCAGCAGGGAACTGACCACCAACGCAATGATCTTGGTCGGAGTTGCGCTGTGCGTGGTTGGGTTCGCCTTCAAGGCGTCGGTAGCCCCTTTCCACCAGTGGACCCCAGACGTCTACGAGGGCGCGCCAACTCCGATCACCGCTTTCATGGCCGTCGCCACCAAGGTGGCGGCGCTGGGGGCGCTGCTGCGCCTCTTCGACGTCGCGCTGATCGAGATCCAGCCGACCTGGGGTCCAGCACTGGCGGTGCTGGCGACGATCACGATCGTCGTCGGCAACGTTGGCGCCTTAGGCCAACGCTCCCTGAAGCGGCTCCTTGCCTTCTCGGCCGTCTCCCAGGCGGGGTACATGCTTGCTGGCGTGGTGGTCTCGACCCAGACCGGCGTGAGGGCAACGGTCTTCTACCTCACCGCCTACCTGGTGATGAACCTAGCCGCCTTCGCGGTGGTCACCCACCGGGAGCGGGAAAGCGACCTTGGCGACTCCATCGAGGCCGTCTCCGGCCTCGGCCGTACCAACCCCCTTCTGGCGACAGCGCTCACCCTCTCGATGTTGGGGCTTGCGGGGATCCCGGGGACGGTTGGCTTTATGGGCAAGTTCTACCTAATCGCCGCTGCGGCAGGGAACGGCTACACCTGGCTGGGGGTTGTGATCGTGATCGGCTCGATGCTCTCGCTCGGCTACTACCTGCCGGTTGTTGCAGCGGTTTGGATGCGGCCGGCGGCCCCCGAGCCCGAACAGGAGGGGCCGCTGCCGGCGATCGCCGGCGGCTCGGGGGAGCGGCTCCGCCAGCCAGCGGTGGTAGCGGTAGCGGCGCTTACAGCCGCTGCCACCCTCTTCTTCGGGATCGTCCCGGCGCCGCTTTTCGACCTGGTGGCAGCGACAGGTAAAGCGCTTGGGCTCTTCTAAGGCAGAAGAGCCGCTACCAGGCAGCGCAGCCCACGCGACGCGCACACAGGCCGGGGGCACGCTGTGCTTCTAAGGCAGAAGAGCCGCTACCAGGCAGCGCAGCTATAGGCTTGGCCGGGCCGGGCTGGCTAAGGTTTCGACCGGCAGGTCGTCTGGCGAGGCGGGGAAAAAGTCGACCCCTTGCTGGCCAAGGGCCGTGCCGCGCAACGGCATCGGCCTCCAGCTAGCTTGCTAACGAGCCGCCTTAGCCCCGCCGGCTAACCCCTTGCTTGGGGAAGCCGTAGGGGTAGACACGTACCACCAGACCGCGCGTTCCTAACGGGGCCGGCAACAACAGCGAGTAGCGGTTGAAGCGGTTTAGGATGAACACGGCGCGGTAGCGCCGGTGGTGGTTGCGGAACGCTTCCAGCACCATGTAGTCCCCAACCGGGCCGGAGCCGCTAGCGCGGAGCCGGCGGCCGTTGCGGTGGAGGAAGAGCCGCACCGGGGCGGGCTTGGCAAACGGATGGGCAAAGGCCCGTTTGGCGGCGCGGAAGGCGGGTTTAGGACGACCGGCTTCGGTAAGCACCCCGAACAGTTCTTCAGGGCTGTCCTGGAGCTTGTAAAGCACCGCCGCTTCGACATACGGAAGGTGGGCGAGGGAGTGGGTGAGGGAGGCGATGTTCTCGGCCTGGACCTTTGCGGTCACGCACGGCTGTTCCTGCTCGATCTTGCCCCCAGGCAGGCAGGAGGGCCAGCCGAACTCAGCCAACCAGAGCCCCTTGGGGTCGTGGTAGCGGAGTTGGATTTCGTGGATCGCTTGCAAAGCGGCGACGGTAAGGGTGTAAAAGTGAACGGAGAGGGCGTCGTAGTAGCCCTGGATGTGGTTTTCGTAGAGGAGGCGCAGGAAGTTGCCGTTGGGACCGATAAAGGACCCGCCAAGGACCAGCACCGAAGGGGCGACCGCCTTGATCGCAGGGTAGGCGGCCTTCAGGATTTCCGCGTAGTGGCGGGCCTTTTCCGGACCGGCAAGGTAGTCTTCGTTGGCCTGGTCGGGCTCGTTCCAGACTTCGATCGCGGCAAGGTCGGGCGCATACCGCTTGGCGAGGAAGGCGACAAAGGCGCCGTACGCTGCGTCGTTGGTCGGCGGCCAAGCGTTGGCTGGGCCGGCCGTCCCCGGCACGCAGCCGGCGAGCACCGCTGGCGGCGCGCTTGAGTCCCAGCAGGGCGTCGAGTCCACCATCAGGATCACCTGCAAGCGGTGATCCTGATGGTGG